>Ga0256844_10000038_pt1 | contig 54238 bp, 55 predicted proteins | sample MusselsmetaG_FD_189100 | JGI IMG/M metagenome (GOLD analysis project Ga0256844, IMG submission 189100) | Mussel associated microbial communities from hydrothermal vent at the East Pacific Rise, Pacific Ocean - Mussels | ecosystem: Host-associated > Mollusca > Shell > Unclassified ... | reverse complement strand
AATGATGTTGTAGGAACAAAATTATACTGAAAAGTGGCTATTTATGGGCTTTAATACTTAACTTAAGTTTGTGGATTTATTGGAATCTATGTGCGAAAGTTGAGTTATTTATATTTGATATTCTTACTCCTAATATTAAAATTTATATCTAATCTTAAGATGTTGCTGTCTATTAACTCTTTATATATAGAATACACTTCAAATAACTTAATAAATCTAATAAAAGGAGATTTTATGGGACTATATGACCGCGACTACGCAAGAGGAAACTCTTTTGCTACTGAAACTTCATCAAGAGATGATTCACAAATAATCTCTTTCGTTAAAGAGACTTACAAACTATTTGCCGCTTCAATGATGGCAGGAGCTGTTGGTGCTTATGTTGGTGTTCCTTTAGCTGGAGCTATACATGCTTACTTCTGGCCACTTTTCTTTTTAGAAATTGGTCTTTTAATCGGTTTACAATTTGTTAAACATAAGCCAGGTATTAACCTTGCTGTAATGTTTGGATTTGTATTTATGACAGGTTTAATGCTGGCTCCACTTTTAGCAAGAACACTTGGAATGAGTGGTGGTGCTTCTATAATTGGAAATGCATTTGCTATGACATCTGTAGTTTTTGGTGCAATGAGTTTTTACGCAATTAAAACAACTAAAGATTTTACTGGATATGGTAAGCCATTAATGATTGCTCTTGTAGTAATTATAGGTTTCTCGATTCTTAATATCTTCATCGGTAATCCAATGATTCACGTAATCATTTCTGGAGCTGTTGTAATTCTATTTAGTATCTTAGTAATTTATGATACTCAGAATATTATGCGTGGTGCTTACGAAACACCTATTGATGGTGCGATTGCACTTTACTTAGACTTCTTAAATATCTTTACCGCTCTACTTCAACTATTTGGAATATTCGGTAGCGATGACTAAGGACACACTATCTCCCGAACTTTTTCGGGTGATTGATGCAAATCTTAACCGTCTTAAAGAGGGTATAAGAGTTGTAGAAGATATCATGCGATATCGAGACAACAACAAAGACCTCTCAAAAAAACTCAAAGAACTTCGTCACTCTGCTAGAATCAATGAAACACTTGAGCTACTTATTCATCGTGATAGTATCAATGATGTACTGAGACCTTCAACGAAGAGTGAGTTAAACCGTACAGATATTACAAGTATCATAACTGCTAATTTTAAAAGAGCCCAAGAATCTTCTCGCATTTTAGAGGAACTTTTTAAACTTCATAGTGCTGAGTATAGTGAGAACTTTAAATATATAAGATATGAGTTATATAATTTAGAGAAAATTGTGTTGTTAGATTCCCAGGCAAGCTGAGAATGACGGTGTTTAGACTTATTATGACAATGGCTTTGAATAGATAAACGCAACTTCAAACTCTAGATAGTCTACAGGATACTCTCTCATAAGTTTTTTCGTCTGTTTATAATCTAACACTTTTCTAGAACCACTTACACCACTCTGCTTGATATACCTAAACATCTCTCTTGTTGATTCAAACTCTAGTCTATAGTTTACTACTTCAAACGCAGCGTTAAAATATCTTTTTTGTAGAGTGTTAATTTCCGCTGCACTTCTTAGTATTGGTTCTAAAGATGCCGTTGCGTTTAGTGTTTTAAAAGTGTTGGATGTAAATATCCCAAGAGCTATGGGAGCATCTAATTTTTTAATATTCTTAAATACAAACTCTAAATCATCTGCCCACTGCAAGGCTGAAGCGGAAACTATATAGTCATACCCATCATCTAACAACTCTTCAAAAAGTGATTGATTATTGAAGTCTCCATGTATAGTTTTGACTATTTGTGACGCAGGATGTAGCTCTAACATACCCGGAGCAAAGTCAACTGCAGTGAAAGAGTCGTAAGTCCACGTAACATTTTTACAAACAGCACCTCTACCACAACCTAAATCTAGAATCTTTTTAGGTTCACCCTTAATATGAGAAGTTAATTTATCAGCTACTCTATTTTGTATAACATTATGAGAGCCGTAATGCTCCGCATATTTTGAAAACTCTGAGCTTATTTTCATTTTTTGTTAACAACCAGTGATATTATAAAGATAGAAATAACACAGAGTACTATTGTTGCTCCAGAAGGCAGTGAGAAGTAAAAAGAGAGTGTCATCCCAACTATTACACTAAAAAGGGCAATAAAAAGAGATATGAGGACTGTATGTAAAAATCCGACTCTATACTGAAGTGCTGAAACTGTTGGAATAACCATAAGTGCCCCGATAAGCAGACTTCCTACAACACGAATAGACAGAGCAATAATAATTGCAACCACACTAACAAGTAAAAAATTTAAAAACTTAACTCTTATTCCACTTGTTTTTGCCACCTCTTCATCGTATGCAATAAAATATAATTCACGTGAAAAAGCTATTAAAAGTGCTAATGCAACCCCGCCAAAAATTAGAATTGTTACTACGTCTTGATTACTCACAGATAAAATTGAACCAAAAAGATAAGAGAATAGTGAGTTGTTAAACGCACCACCAAGAGAGACTATAATAATTGCAATAGCAAGTGATCCCGAAAGAAGAATAGAAAGGATAGCATCAGAATACAGAGAGAAAGAGGTTCTTAAATACTCAATAATCCAAGCAGAGATTACTGCTACTATAACAGCCATCCATAAAGGGTTGTAACCTGCTACTAAACCAACTGCAACTCCTACAAGAGCTGAGTGAGCAAGTGTTTCACTCATCAAAGAGTAGCGTTTTAATACTATGAATGTTCCACTGATAGAAGCAAGGGTGGCAATGAGAATTCCCGCTATAAATGCTCTTTGCATAAACTCGTATTCAAACATTTCTAGCATCATCTACTCCTAATACTCGTGCTTATGATTATGAATTAAGTGAGCTTCTATTCCGTATAGCTCACTCATATCTTCACAACTCAAAGTTTCTTTTGGATTATTGCAGATTGTAGCTTTTTGATTGATTGTAAAGAGTCTTTGTATATCATCTGCTATGACTCCGATATCATGAGTTATAAAAACTATAGTTATCTTCTCTTCTTTGTTTAGTTTTGCTAAAAGTGCGTAAAATCTTTTTTGTGAAACCATATCGACACCAGTATTTGGCTCATCAAGAATTAGTATTTCTGGGCTTGAAGCAAGAGCTCGTGCTATCATGACACGCTGGCGTTGTCCACCTGATAGTGTGCCAACCATTTTGTCTTTTAAATCAAGTACATCCATTTTAATCATTGCATCGCTAACTGCGTTTTTATCTTCTTGGCTCATACCTTTAAAAAAAGAGCGCTTTGAGACTCTTCCCATCTTTACAATATCTTCAACTGTTGCTGGAAAGTTTGCATCCACTAAAGAGGCACGTTGAGGAACATACCCTATCTTATGCCACTCTTTAAAGTTTTTAATCTTTTTTCCATAGAGTTTAATTTTGCCATCTGTAGGAGTATCTAAACCTAAGAGTAATCTAATCAGCGTTGTTTTACCACCACCATTTGGACCTATAATAGCAACATACTCTCCATGAAATATCTCTAAGGAGATGTGTGAAAGAATTTTCTGTCCTCTAACATTGAAGTTCAGATTTTTAACATCAAAGATAGGAACTTTGAATTTTATCGACACATAAGAGCCTTAGAGATTTTTTCTAAATTAATATACATCATCTTCTCATACGTTAGATTTTTCTCTGCTTCATCAGCAGTAATATTTCCTAAGGGCTGTAGAACATCAACTGAAACTTTAGCTTCCTCAGCAATACTTTTTATAGCCCTGTCACTAACAAAAGTTTCAAAGAAAACGGTAGGAACGGAGTGCTCTTTTACATGCGATATTAATCTTGCCATATTCTTAGCACTTGGTTCTGCTTCGGGAGAAAAGCCACTCAAGGACTCTACGTGAAAACCATACCTATATGAAAGGTAGCCTATTGCATTGTGATTAACTATAAGGGTGTCAAGATTACATCCAGTTAAGGCTTTTTGGTAATCTCTATCAAGCTTTTGTAGCATTTTTAAATAGTTCTCTCTGTTCGTTAAATAGAGCAACTCATTTGATGGTGATATTTTTATCAGCTCTTTAGTTATCAGGTTTGTAGCAGTTACCATATTTGAGAAGTCTAGCCAATAGTGCGGATCAATTTTACTATGGGCGCACTGACTATCATGAAAGTCATGTTGTTCATGCTCGTTTGAATTTAGCTCTCTTAAAGCTATATATTTGCTTATGTTGATTACTCTGTTTTTAAACTCAAAACCATCTGTCCAAGGCTCTAGTCCCGCTCCACTATATAAAACAAGTTCACTTTTAATAATATCTGCCATAGATTTTGGGCTAGGTTCATATGCATGAGGATCAACTCCAAAAGGGATAATGTTTATAATTTCTAATGTGTCGCCGGAGATATGTTGAGTTATATCATAAAGAGAAAAAGTACTCACTGCAATCATAGGTTTTTGGATTTTAACCTTTTCATCTTGCGCAGTAACATACATCTGTAGTAAAAAAAGAGCAATAATTAAAAAAAATATAACGAGTCTAAAATCTTTCATGGCCAAATATCCTATAATGATTTATTTTTAAAATTATACCCTATTTTGTTATATAAGTTTTTTTAGATATAATTCGCCACTTTTATATTCAGGAATATATTTATGACAACTGGTTTTTTACTTATTTCTCAGATAGTTTTAGTAGTAATTTTAGTTATTGCTGTACTATTGCAAAAAAGCTCAAGCATTGGTCTTGGCGCTTACAGTGGCTCAAATGAGTCTGTATTTGGTGCCAAAGGTCCAAGTAACTTTTTAGCAAAAGCAACTTTTACTATCGGATTTTTATTCGTAGTAAATACGTTAACATTAGGTTACATGTACTCTCAAGACAAACAAGCGTCTGTCGTTGACAACATGATAGAGGATACAAATGTAGTTGCTCCAGCAACTGCACCAGCTCCTACTACAACACCAGAAGCTCCAGCTACTGCAAAATAATCATAAAGCTTTAGCATAGTCTCATGACGAGACTATTTGCTTTATAAAAATAACTCCTTTTACTCACTCTTAAATTTTTCTCGCTACAATTACAAATATTATTCTCACAAGGAAACAAAATGCTTAACGAAATATATAGCAAATGCGAAGCAAAAATGCAAGGCAGTGTAGAGCACATGCAAAGAGATTTTAAAACACTTAGAACTGGTAAGGTTCTAATCTCTGTTTTAGATAATGTAAAAATCGACTACTACGGAACTCCGACACCACTTGACCAAATTGGTTCTGTAATAGCTACTGATGCAACTACAATCGTTGTAAATCCTTGGGAAAAAAATCTTTTACCTGATGTTGAGTCTGCAATTTTTGCTGCGAATATTGGTGTAAATCCAAATAATGATGGTGATGTTATAAAACTATTTTTTCCACCTATGACAGTCGAACAGCGTCAAGATTCTGCAAAAAAGATGAGAGGTATGGGTGAAGATGCTAAAGTTTCAATTAGAAACGATAGAAAAAGCTCAAATGACCAGATAAAAAAACTTGAAAAAGATAAAGAGATTACTCAAGACGAGTCAAAATCTGCTCAAGATAAAATTCAAAAAATCACTGATAAATTTACGATAAACTTAGACAGCATCTTAAGAGATAAAGAAGCTGAAATTCTAAAAGTTTAATTATTATGGACGTTAAAAATATATACATGGATGCTGATGCTCTTTTAGAGGGGCACTTTAAACTAAGTAGTGGTAACCACTCACAGTTTTATCTACAGTCTGCAAAAGTTTTAGAAGATCCAAAAACTGCTAAACTTTTAGCTGAAGCCTTGTGCGTACAAATCAGAGAGAGTGGACTTAAGATAGATACAGTTTGTGCCCCTGCTCTTGGTGGTCTTATCGCTGGATTTGCACTTGCAACTGCACTTGATGTTCGTTTTATCTTTGCTGAGAGAGTTGATGGAGTGATGAACATTCGCCGTGGCTTTGAAGTTGCAAAGGGCGAGAGAGTTTTAATGTGTGAAGACATTATTACCACTGGTGGCTCTGCTATGGAAGCAGCGGCAGTTGTAAAAGAGCTTGGAGGAGAAATAGTTGGTGCAGCTGCACTTGCTAATCGTGGTTTTTGTAAACGTGAAAACTCTGATATCCAAACGCAGCCAAACTGTAAACTTCCTCAAGATATTCCATTTTTCGCTTTAGCTGATTTTACATTTGAGATGTATCCACCAGATGCATGTCCTCTTTGTAAAGATGGCAGTGAAGCAATTAAACCCGGTTCACGCGGGAATTAATTCTATCTAGCTTACTTGTAATTTAATTGACAAGTAAGCATTCTCTCTACTAACACTCTTGCTATTTCAACTTTTGAATCCACTATTGTAGTAATAGCTAAATCTGCTAATTTCTTTTTATCCTCTAAAGAGATAACTTTTACTACTAAGTTTACATTTTCTGTATGATTTAAAACTGCTTCACAGATGAGTCGTTTTTTCTCTATGTTATCAAGCGTAACAATTACAGATGCTGCGCTTTCAATATGTAGAGCACTCAGTATAGATAGTCTTGAAGCATCACCAAGATAAGCTTCTCTACCATCTGCGATAGCTTCTTTTACATGCTTGTAACTGTTATCAATAACCACATATGAAACTCCAAGTTCATCAAGATGCTTTGTCACAAACTTACCAACCACACTATATCCACAAACAACCACATGGTCTTTTCTGTTAGCTAGCGGTGCTAACTCTTCAACCTTACTACTCTCACGTGAGACAAAATCTACGATTGCTTTAATTCTCGTGATAAAAAATGGAGTTATTATCATCGAAAATATTACTATTAAAACTAAAAACTGTTCTAAGTTACTATCTAAAATCCCACCTTGACCAGCAACTGCAAATATTACAAATGAAAACTCACCAACTTGTGAAAGAGCGAGGGCAGTTTTGAGAGATGTTGTATGTTTAGAAGAGAGGCGCACAACAACATAAATGATTGCTGTTTTGAGAATTAGAACACCTAAAAAGAGCGCCACAATTAACTCTGCCTTTTCTATAAAAAGAAAAATATCAATTTTCATACCCACTACAACGAAGAATGTACCCAAAAGGATATCTTTAAATGGTGCAATATCAGACTCAACTTTATGGTGATACTTTGTCTCAGCTATAATCATACCTGCAACAAACGCACCAAGAGAGTATGTAAAGCCCATGTAATAAGCAAGTAGAGATGCACCAAGAACTATGAATAGTACAGAACCCATAAATAGTTCTTCAACTTCTGATGATGCTGAGAAATGTAGTAGCCAAGTCATAACTCTTTTTCCTACTATAAAGAGAAGTCCAAGAACAATAACAACACTAAAGAGAGTGTCGCCTAAAACCATCCAGACGCTTTTATCTCCCTTAGAAGCCAAGAAACTAATCAAAATCAAAATTGGGATTACTGCGATATCTTGAAATATTAAAATTCCTGTCGCCTTTTGTCCATATGGACGATATATCTCTTTTGAACTTTTTAGATAACTAAGCACAACTGCTGTTGAGGAGAGGGCAAACGCAAGGGCTATAATAAGTGATGGCTTTATAGCTAAACTAAAGAAGTAATGGCTCAAGATATATACAATAATAGCAGTCAAAGTAACCTGTAAAAGTCCATTACCAAATATCTCTTTTTTCATTGAGCCCATTTTTGCCAGTGGAATCTCAAGTCCGATAGTAAACATTAAAAATACTATCCCAAACTCACCCATCATCTCCAGTGTATGAGAGTCCTGCAGATGTCTCAAATCAAAAGCATAAACTATGATAGTACCTGTAAATATATAGCCTATAATTTGTGATATTCCAAATCTTTTAAGGAGTAAATTAACAACTAAAGATACTCCAAGGGCTGCCATTACATAGAGTAAAATAGACTCCATTAACGTTTCTATCTTTTAGCGAGGTGCATCTTGCTCTCTAAGCTTTCTGTAGAGTATTTGTAAAACCTCTTTATTTCTCTTGCTTATAGGAGCTTTGACACTTTTCGCATTTAAGGCTGAATTTACAAGTACTGCCTTCTCTCTAAATTTGTTATTTTTCGCATTTAAGGCTGAATTTATAGGTATTACCTTTTGTGCTGAGGGGATAATCCCTTTTTCAGCATCAACAACTGCTTTATAGTAGTATTTATCTTTAGGGTTATTGACTATAATCTCCCCATAGCTCTCTATCCAATGTAGAGTCGAATCACCCCGTAAATATCCCTTAAAGGTTGTTCCGTCAGGTTGTGTAAATTCCAACTCTTTTTGTATCGCCTGTGTAGCATAAAGTGTCACAATTGCCAATAGTAAAATAAGTAAACTTTTCATATTAACTCCTAATTTTTTGTTATTTTAATAGTCATAGTACGGTTTGCATAATCATGTGCTCTTATCTCTAGACTATAACCTGTCGAAGTTCCATCATAAAGATTTGTGCGACTGTTGGCTATTTTATCGCCAAGAAGATATACATCATCAAAATCAGCAGATGTCGAATTCGAAGATGTCATTAAAAGAGTTGTATTTTTTTCAACTAAAGCAACCTTATAGTGATGACGGGCTGTTTGCACTCCATCATCATTATTATCCCATTTCTTAGTATCTACATGATAGAGCATTGTAAAGAGTCTATTTTCTGTAAAGTCGCTATCATAGCGATGGAAAGAGATATCACTATTAGCTTTTGCAGTATCTCTACACTCAAGTAAAAAATACTCATTTGCTTTTTTTGTTACAAGTTTAATGAATTGATTACTGCTACACTCTATAGTAAGCGTTTGTGATGCATTCACCTCGTTCAAATTTACATCTATCCCTGTATCTATACGATTAAATGCACTATATAGTGTTGGTGTTGCCCCTGCGTATAGATCACCACTTTTTTGAGCCCACGAACCACCGCTCATAATATCATACCAGCCAAGTCCAGCTCCACCTCCATTATCATAGTAATCACGTAAATTCAACATCGAGTGTCCCATCTCATGTGCTATAATCCCTATAGTAGCCTTATGATTGCCATGGTTTGCTCCAAAACGGGCATAAGTTCCTGCCATAAGAGGACTATAACTAGATTGCATCACAATTATACCATCAACTTTAGGGGCAGACCAAATTGGAAATGCCCATTGCTGTGCCCATATTGAGTGATCAATAGCACCGCCACCAGACTGTTCATCCCCAGCAACGATAAAGATAATCTGTAACTCTTTGATGTTAAGAGCTCCATTGTCATCTAAGTCAAGCGCCTTAAAGTCAACATTGTTTACTACTTCTGCGCTTGTAATTGCATTTTTTATTTCTACATCCCTAAAGGTTTGACTACTGTAACCCCCTGGATGATTTTTGCCCATTTTTACCATAATTATTCCATCATTGGCCGTTCCTGATGACTCAGTTACTGGAGATATTTGTAAGCTCCCCTGCATCGCCTCATTGAACCATTGATTTACAGAGTTTACATTTGGATTAAAAAATTTATTGTACCAGAGAGAAGCATCATCTTCACTATAGTTATCCCAATTCATAACAACTACCAAAGTTGGTATGGTCTTGAGTTTTTCGTGAATATCATTTATGGATATATTAACATCAACACTTAAACTATTCCCTGCTGTATTTGTTGCGTATACACTTAAGCTATAACTTTTTTGTGTTTCATAATCAAATATTTTATTTGTAGTAATGGCGCCACTGCTAGAGATAGAAAAATTTGATGTGTCACTTAAAGTATAAGCACTTATCCTACTATCCCCAGAACTGATTAGATTTAGAGTTCCCACTAAAGCTCCAACAGGAAGGTTTTCATTAATCGTTCCTACAAAATCTGTAATCTCTGGAACAACATCCGCCACATCAATAATGGTAATGCGAACATCTTGACTCACCGTTGTATTACCGTCTGTTACTGTAGTCTCAAAATTGTATAGTGATTTAGTCTCATAATCAGGAGAAACTTTAAAACTGACAACTCCACTTGAATCATCAAGATTAAAATAAGCTTCATCAGTTCCCTTAATATAGTATGTCAAATTATCTCCATTACCTCCTGTTGCCACAAGGGTAATAGCCTCTAATTGATTCTCAGATACACTAACAGTAGCTGATGAAGTAAAAAGCAAATCATCCGTCCTTGAAGTAGTGGTAGTGGTAGTGGTAGTGGTAGTTGTAGGAGGTATAGTTCTATGATCACTTCCACCTTCACATGCTGTGATAAAGAGAACAAAAAGAGAGAGGAGAAGAGATTTATGAATAAAATTTAATTGCATTTTTTTCCTTTGCTATAATATAAAATCATTCTTAAACTGCATAATAGCAAACCATAATAAATAAATAAATAACAAAATCACTAATAATCCATACTAAAAAGGCAATACAGTCTCTTAATATCCCCGCTTATCATATAAATAACTTGAGAAAATAATTATATTTCTTTTTTTTTAATATATTCATCTTTTAAGCTCTACGTTGTAACTCTATTAAATAAGAGATTAAAGGATTTTATATTATAATCGCGAATATTATTTACTAAATATGGAGTTTACATGACTAAATACATTTTTGTTACCGGTGGGGTTTTAAGTTCTCTTGGAAAAGGGATTACTGCTGCTAGTGTTGGTACTTTACTTAAACACTCTGGTCTAAATGTAGGAATGTTAAAAATCGATCCATATATCAATGTCGACCCTGGAACAATGAGTCCTCTCGAGCATGGTGAAGTTTTTGTGACAGAAGATGGTGCCGAAACTGACCTTGACATCGGAAATTATGAAAGATTTCTTGATACATCATTCTTAAAAAGTGCAAACTTTACAACAGGACAAGTATACTCAAGCGTAATCGAGCGTGAACGCTCTGGTGGTTACCTTGGTCAGACTATTCAAGTTGTTCCTCATATTGTTGGTGAGATTGTAAGCCGTATCAAATTAGCGGGTGAAGGTCACGACATTTTAGTTGTTGAGCTTGGTGGAACAGTTGGAGATATCGAAGGACTTCCTTTTATGGAAGCTATTCGTCAGATGAAACATGATGATGAAGTAGCTGGAACTTTTTTTATTCACGTGACACTTATCCCTTATATCAAAGCTGCTGGAGAGATGAAGTCAAAACCAACGCAACACTCAGTTCAAGAGCTTCGTCGTATTGGGATTACTCCTCAGATGATAATTGCAAGAAGTGAAAGACCTCTTCCAAAAACTTTCAAGAAAAAACTGGCTATGAGTTGTGATGTTCCACAAGACAGTGTAATAGAAGCACTTGACGCTGCCACAATTTATGATATTCCTGTTACATTTTTAAGACAAAATATTCTAAAACCAATAGGCAAAGAGTTAGAACTAGGCGAACTAGATCCTGATATGGAAAAATGGGACACTTTAGTTAAAAAGATTGTTCAGCCAAAAAACAGAACTGTAGTTGGTTTTGTTGGAAAATATCTTGAACTTAAAGAGGCTTACAAGTCTTTAACAGAGTCACTTATTCACTGTGGTGCTCACTTAGACACAAGAGTTGAAATAGCTTGGATTGATTCTGAGGAGATAGAAGAAAAAGGTGCCCAAGCACTTTTAAGTGATTGTGATTCTGTTTTAGTTGCTGGTGGATTTGGTAACCGTGGTGTTGAAGGTAAGATTTTAGCAATCGAATATGCTCGTGTAAACAAGGTGCCATATCTTGGAATCTGTCTTGGAATGCAACTCACACTTGTTGAGTATGCTAGAAATGTTCTTGGTCTTGAGGGTGCTAACTCTGTTGAGTTTGATGAAAATACACCTCATCCGATGATATATCTGATTGATAACTTTTTAGATCAGTCTGGTGGCATGCAACTTAGAACACATACATCACCAATGGGTGGAACACTGAGACTTGGTGAGTATCCGTGTGATACTAAAGAGGGCTCTCTCTTACGTAAAGCTTACAGTGGTGCAACAACTATCCATGAGAGACATAGACACCGTTATGAAGCAAATCCTGCATATCGTGAGCAGCTAGAAAATGCTGGTATGATAGTAACTGGTGAATCAAATGGTCTTATCGAAACTGTTGAGATAGAGGGTCATCCTTGGTTCCTAGGTGTTCAGTTTCACCCAGAGTTTACTTCACGTTTACAGACTCCAAATGCTGCAATACTTGCTTTTGTTGAAGCTTCACTAAACGCAGAGTAAGTAAGAATCTAATTACAGCTTACTAACAACTAGATCCCCAGTCAAGCTGGGGATGACGAGGTTCTCACAATGGAAATACTAACAAAACAAAACCTTTTTGAGCTTCTCTCCTCACGTTTTGATGCGCAAGACAAAAAACTTTCACAAATTCCAAACCCTGCTCTACTCCAAGATGCTTCAAACGCAGCTCTAAAAATAGCAAATACAATTAGGGAAAACAAAAAAATAACTCTTGTCGGTGATTATGATGTTGATGGTGTTAGTTCAACTGCCATTATGGTTGATTTTTTTAGGCAAATTCCATATCCACTTGAAGTTATCATCCCCAATCGCTTCAGAGATGGTTATGGTGTTTCGCCTAATGTTTTAGAGCGAATAGATGCTGATTTGGTCATTACTGTGGATAATGGCATATCAGCTGTTGAGGCTGCAAAAATCTGTAAAGAACGTGAGATTGAACTTATCATTACAGATCATCATACTCCTGGAGATATACTTCCTGAAGCTTTTGCCATTGTTGACCCTAAATTATCATCATGTGAATATCCTTTTAAAGAGATATGTGGAGCTCAGGTTGCTTGGTTACTTTTAGCACTTATAAAAAAGGAGTTGAACCTGGGCATCGATATGAAACAGTTTTTAGATATTTTAGCCATTGCAATTATCGCAGATATCATGCCACTTATAGACATAAACAGAACTCTTGTAAAAGAGGGCCTAAAACTTCTTATGACTTCACAACGTCCATCTTCTATAATAATAAGAGACTTTTTAGATAAATCAAATATCTCCTCAGAAGATATTGCATTTATGATAGCACCGCGCTTAAATTCCGCTGGTCGTCTTGAAGATGCAAGTATAGCTCTTGATTTTTATACTGCTAAGGATACAAACAGAGCATACAAACAGTTTGAACTTCTTGGAAAATTAAACGACCTCAGAAAAGATACTGAAAAGCAGACAACTCTAAATGCAATGGAAAAAGTTGATGAGAACGACAAGGTAATCGTAGTTGCAGGTGAGGGTTGGCATGAGGGTGTTGTTGGTATAGTTGCTGCACGTTTAGTTGATAAATTTGCTAAACCTGCCATAGTTTTGAGTATTGAAAATGGTGTAGCTAAAGGAAGTGCTAGAAGTATAGGAAATGTAAGCATTTACGAACTTATCAAAGATAATGAACAGTTGTTAACTAAATTTGGTGGGCACAAAATGGCCGCTGGTTTAGGGCTTTTAGAAGAAAATATAACTGCGTTTAGAGATGCTATAAACGTAACTGCTTCAAAGCTTGATTCTAAAGATTTTGTGCCCTGTGAGCAAACAGTTGGAATACTCTCAACTAATGAGATAGACTTAGAACTACTAGACTTACTTGAAGGTTTTGAGCCTTATGGTGAAGCAAACCCAAGACCTAGTTTTTTACTTAAAAACGCAGAGGTTGTTAGCATAAAACTGATGGGAAGCGACAAGTCACACTCACGTATTCAAGTGAGACAATTTCAATATGACAGAAAAACTATTGAATTAATTGCCTTTAGAACAGTTTTTGAAATGCCTAAAAGTAGAAAAATATCCTGCTCATACATAGTAACAAAAAATGAGTTCAATGGCAGAACCTCTCCTCAACTTCTTCTCAAAAAAATATATTAATACATAATTATACCTTATAATATAAACAAATATTTATAATATATTTTAAATTTTATGATAGAATACTCCCATCACAAATAAGGAAATAATAATGAAAAAAATCATAGTACTTTCAAGTATTGCTTTTTTAAGCACAGTCTCTTTTGCGAATACAGACATACAAGTTCAAATAGATGAGCTAACTGCAAAGATTGAAAAGCTTGAAAAAAAACAGGTAAAAAATACGAAAAAAATTAGTAATGTAAATAAACTTGCTGCTAAAGATAATATCAAATTTGATGTAGACTTTAGAACTTCATATGACAACATCCAGTACAAAACTGCTGGTGGCACAAGATATAAAAATGAAGCTCTTTTCTCAAACCGTTTATGGCTAGGTATGGGTTATGCACCTACAGACACTATGCTTTTTAAAGGTCAATTATCAATGAACAAAGCATATGGTGCTAGTTATGGTCAACGTGGAACAGGTATGGGCTATGATACTTTTGACTGGGTTGTTAATGAAACGTTGACAGACAATACAGTTAGAGTAAGAGAAGCATACTGGCTATGGACTCCAACAGTTGGTGGCTTTCCTACAACATTAAGTGTTGGTCGTCGTCCTGCAACTAATGGTTTCTTAGGTAACTTAAGAGAAGATGATAAAAATGCTAAATCACCTTTAGCTCATGTTATCAACATGGAGTTTGATGGAGCGAGTGCTTCTATAAAACTAGATAAGTATGTTCCAGGTATGTCTTTTAAAATTTGTCTTGGTCGTGGTTTGACTGATGCTGCTTCATGGGCAAATAGTACTGGTATGAATTACATAGAAAATGGTGCACTAGATACTTCAGATATGCTTGGTTTTATAGTTGTTCCATATGATGACGGTCAATACTCTATTAAAGCAACATGGTACAGAGGATTCAGTTTACCAGGAACAAACTGGGCAGGAACGCCAATGAATCCGAATGATGATTATCTTGAAACAACAGGGAATATGGATGGTGCTGCAATATCTATGCTAGCTAATGGTATTGGTGATGAAATTAGTGACTTTTTAGATGATACTAAAGTTTTTGCATCATTTGCAGGAACTACCTCTAATCCTGATGACGGTAAAACAATGCTAGGTAGTCAAGATAGTGAAACTGGTTATTCATATTGGATTGGTACTCAAATGCCAAACTTTACAGGTGGTAACTTTGGTTTAGAGTTTAATCATGGTTCTAAATACTGGAGACCGTTTACTTATGGTGAAGATACTATGGTTGGTTCTAAAATGGCAATTCGTGGTAACGCTTATGAAGCTTACTGGTCTCAACCTATAGTTCAAAAAGGGAGTACAGATGTATTTTCAATGCAAGTTAGATATACTTACTTAGATTATGACTATACTGGTTCAAATGCTTTTTTCGGTGCTAATAGTAATCCTATAGCTATAGACAACCCAATGGCTGTTAATGCAGTAAAAACTGCTCAAGATATCCGCGTTTACTTCAGATATAGATACTAAAAAATATTTAAGGAGCCTTTTGGCTTCTTATCTTACCTTCATAAATATCTTATAATTAATATTACTTCAGCTTTCACAAAATTTAACACCTGTTTACTTTAGATACACTTCTTAAACAAATCTGACGAAAGAAAACTTATATTAAGCCTTAAAGCTGTAGAATAGGTTACTTTATCACAAAACAAGGGAAGAATAATGAAAAATAACGAAATTTTAGAAGAAATCTTACAAGAAGTTGATAAGCACCCAGAGATTATGTCTCGTCGTGATGCTATGAAGTATTTAACAATGTCTCCATTAGCGGCATCTGTTTTAGCAAGTGCTACTGTTGGTGCTACATCTGTTAGTGCATCAGACGCTACAGGAAAAATTGTTATCGTTGGTGGTGGTCTTGCTGGTATGAGTACCGCTGCTCGTCTTAACAACACATTATCTAACGCTGATATTACAGTTATTGAACCAGATCCACTATCTGTATCTTACCAACCAGGTCAAACTCTTGTAGGTGCTGGTCTTTGGGACATTACTGATATTCAGTACAAAAGAGATGACAAAGTACCATCTGGTGTTAAACTAATCAAAGGTTCAGTAACTGCATTTGACCCTGACAACAACAAAGTTACTGTTGATGGGAATCAAGAGATTTCTTACGATCAAATGATTATAGCTACTGGTGTTATGTTAAACTTTGCTGCTATTAAAGGTCTTGATGGTGTAATTACTTCATCTGGAGCTGATAACGCTGCAACAAAAGCTACTATCGGTAAAGATGGTCTTCACTCAATCTACTTCCAAGATGGTGCAACTGCAACATGGGCTGGAATAGAGGAGTTAATTGCTAAGGCTAAAACTCATACAGGTTCTGAAAAATTACAGGCTGTATTTACACACCCTAACACACCAATCAAATGTGGTGGTGCTCCTAAGAAAATTATGTACCTTACACATGCTCGTTTAGAAGAAGCTGGTGTTAGAGAAAAAGTTGAACTAACTTTCTATCCAAATGGTGGTGGTATGTTTGGTATCAAAAATTACCATACTGCAATCGTTAAGCAGTTTGAAGTTCGTGGTTTCAAATGGCACTACAAGCATAACCTAATTGAAGTAGATACTGCTACTAAAACTGCTACCTTTGACAAGCACTGGAAAGAAAAAGGTGCTTATGATGAAGATTTAGAAGAGTATGAAATGGTTACTAAACACGAACGTGTTGAAGTAAAATATGACTTCATGCATGTTTCTCCTCCGATGAAAGCTCCAGATGTTGTTGCTTCATCTAAAGTTGGTTCAGCTAAAGGTTGGGTACCAGTAAATAAAGAGACTCTACAACACGTTAAGTTCAAAAATGTATGGTGTCTTGGTGATGTTGCTGCTGTTCCAATGGGTAAAACTGGTGGATCTGTTCGTAAGCAATACAAAGTTCTTGTAGACAATATTGTAGCTACAATGGAAGGTAAATCTTCTTTACCAAGCAAATATGATGGTTATACTGTTTGTCCACTTATCACAAGTATCGGTACAGTTATGTTAGCTGAATTCAACTGGGCTTCTAAGAAAACAGGTGACGGTTCAAATGCTGCATTATTAAAATTCCTTGATCCAACTCAAGAGAGATGGATTTGGTGGTTATTAAAAGTGTACGCACTTAAACCAATGACTGTTATTGGTATGCTTGGCGGTAGAGCATAATTTTTAACCCTTTTTAGGGTTAAAAAGCTTTCTTAATTCTACAAATGTAACAAAAAGTATAAATAATGGGTATTAATTTTATAATAAATATTATTTTTACTTTTAATAAGATAAAATACAGAGATTAAATACAGGAGAACTAATGAATAACGTTATCAAAATTGCACTTGGTGCAGCTATAATTTTAAGTATGGGCGCTACAGTTGCTAGTGCAAGTCCAGATAAAGGTAAAAAACTTTATATGAAAAAACTAAAATCAGCTTGTGGTATCAGTGGTGGAGCTATGGCTGGCAAGCACACAGTTGATGAGTGGAGCGAACTTAATGATGCTGGTAAAATTGCTGATGAGATTAAAGTAATCTGTCCTAAAGTTAAAGATGGTGCATTAAAAGGTAAATACCTTGAGCATTACTTTGATTTCTTCAAAGAGTTCGGAAGTGATAGCGGAAACGTTCCTTCTTGTTAATTCTTTTTTGAGCCGCTCACGTGGCTCATAACCCCTTATACACCTTTTCAATACTAAACAATCTCGTTTTACAATTCAAATACAACACTTCAAAACAAATAGCTAGACTTCACTCATTTTCTAATGCCAAATCAAAAGATATATTTACAAATGCTATAGCCTTTCATGAAAACCTACTTGCATGTAGTAATCATGATGGAGAGATAGTAATCGTAAACATATACACTAGAAGAAAAAATATAATTAAATCTGGGCAACACAATATAGAGACTCTTCACTTTTTAAATAACAATGTACTTGTTGCTACTAATACTAACGGTCTTGCCCACGTTTGTAATTTAAAAAACAATACTTTAAGAGAAATTACCACACCTTCAATTCTGGCCCTTTTACATAGACACAAGAACATAGACTTAAATACCATCTCCTTCTCTATTTTAAAGCCCCTTATAGATAAAAACTCTCTTGTCTTGGCCTTTGGACTAATTGATGATAACCCTATGTTCAGAGGCACTACAGAGTATAATAAACTCCAAGAGATGTATAGAGTTGTATTTACTAAAGCTGTAGAAGAACTTCGTAGACAAAACAGAAACAATGCACTCAAGTTATTAGAGAATTTCAAAGAAATAAATTCTAAAAAAGAGGAGATAAACTCACTCTTTATAGATTTTAAACACTATGATAGGTTTAATCAACATATTTCGAAGCAGAAATACTCTATAGCTTATGCTTTGTGCTCAAAACATTCTTTATTAACGCTGACTCCAGAGTTTCAAGAGATGGAAACTGCCTTTAATATGGCATTTAAACTTGCACATGAGCAGATGCTTATGGGTCAAGAAGAGTTAGCCAAAGATACTCTTAGTCAATACATGACGATCTTATCTAAGAGAGAGGAGATAAAAAATCTTCTTAGCGCTAACTACTCTTATGAGAATTCAAATACAGAAAAAAGTGAAATAGAAATTCAGAGTGAAAAATTCTTTCTTGCATACGAAAAGAGTGATTTTAAAGAGTGCTATGAGCTGATTGATAACTCCTCTCTCGAAGACTTGGAACTCGTAACACTCCTTGAGAAGCATTGGATTAAACTTATGATTGAATGCGAAAATCATGCTCTTGATGGAAATATAAAAGCTATTAAAACAACACTAGGTGAGTTAATTAGAACAAAAACAAGAGTTCAAAAGACAGGTGACCTTCTAAGAGTTGCGTTTTACACTAAAATCAGAATCCTCCAAGAGAGTAAAAAGTTCTCAAGTGCGGAAAATATCATATACTCATATATAGATATATTTGGTATTGATATTGAGATAAAAAATATTATGAAAGGGTTTGAAAAAATAAGTAAAAATAGGCTTGCAATTACTCACAATGAGAATGAAAAAGTTTTAAGAAGTGATTGGTTAAACGCAACGCTTATAGTGGATTCTTAGACTCTTGCATAAGTTCTAAAAGCTCATCGAGTGTATCTTCAAAACCAACTTTAAATGTTGCACCTTGAGAGATGAATTTTTCCATTTTCTCTTTTTTTGCTATTGCCTCATCAAGTTCACTATCACTGCCTTTTGTATACGCACCAATTCGAATAAGAGTCTCATTCTCTTTTAAAAGAGTGTAAAGCCGTCTAAATTTCATAACGGCTTTAAAGTGGTCTTGGGAGATTATATCGTTCATGACTCTTGACGCTGAGTTTAAGATATGGACTGGAGGATAGATGCCAAAATCTGTCATCTCACGTGAAAGGACAATATGTCCATCTAAAATAGAACGTGATTGGTCTGCAATCGGGTCACTCATATCATCACCCTCTATCAGTACTGTAAAAAACGCAGTGATAGAACCTTTACCTTCTTCTTTTCCAGCTCTTTCCATTAGTTGTGGAAGAAGAGTAAGTGAAGATGGCGGATATCCTTTTGAAGTAGGCGGTTCGCCAAGAGCTAGCCCTATCTCACGTTGAGCCATTGCAAATCTTGTTACTGAGTCCATGATGAATAAAACATCCTGACCTTTATCTTTAAAATACTCAGCTACACTCATCGCAGCAAAGGCACCATACTTTCTCATAAGAGGAGAATCATCAGATGTAGCTACGATAATAACTGTGTTTTCAAGATTTCCACCAAGATTCTTTTGTATAAATTCAGGAACCTCACGTCCACGCTCACCAATGAGTGCAACAACTTTTATGGGTGCTTCAGAGCCACGTACAATCATACCCATAAGAGTTGACTTCCCTACTCCACTTCCTGCAAAGATACCTAGTTTTTGACCTTTTCCACAGGTTAAAAGACCATCAATAGACTTAACACCTACGCTAAATACTTCATCTATCATACCACGTTTCATAGCTGCTATTGGTGCTTTAATTATTGGGGTATTTACAGAGTTATTAACAGGACCTTTGGAATCAATTGGTCTCATAAAAGGATCAACAACGCGGCCAAGTAAAGATGCACCTACTGGAATATTCATACCCGTAGAGTCTAAAAACACTCTATCACCAGAACAAAAGCCCTCTACAAAACTAAATGGAGTTATATAAAAAGTGGAACCATCAATCTCAGTAACCATTCCAACTGTCTCTTGAGCAGAGTCATTTGATACAATCTTCACCATATCACTGATACTAACTTTAAGACCCTTAGCGGTAATTATAGTTGCGTTTATTTTAACTACCTCGCCAAAAGCCACCGAGTAACTTTTAGAAGAGAGTTTATCTTTTAAAGAAGATAATGGCATCCTTAGTAACGAGTGCCACTTGGGGAGTTAATGAGAGAGAAAAATTCACTTCTTGTTTTTTCATCTTTTTTAAACAGCCCTCGAAGTGCTGAAGAAGTTGTTGTTGAGTTTATTTTTTCAACTCCGCGCATCTCCATACACATGTGACGAGCTGCAACGACTACTGCTACACCTTTTGGTGCAATAGCATCCATTATAGCATCTGCAATCTGTTCTGTAAGTTGCTCTTGTATCTGCATACGGCGAGCAAAAACATTTACAACGCGTGGGATTTTTGAGAGTCCAACAACTTTACCATCTGGAATATAGGCAACGTGAACACGACCAATGATAGGGAGAAGATGGTGTTCACAAGTAGAATAAAACTCTATGTCTTTGATGAGGACCATTTCATCGTTTGAGCTTGTAAAAAGCGCTGATGAAAGAATCTCTTTTGGATCTTCTTTGTAACCGCCATAGATAAATTCGTACGCTTTTCTTACTCTTGAAGGTGTTTCAAGTAGACCTTCACGTGCCGGATCTTCTCCAACGTGAAGCATCATACTCTTTACTGCGTTTTCAAACTCTACATCTTTACTTTGTGACAAAATATTACCTTGTAACTCTAGTGTACCAACATATGAGGTACGATTAGAGGATATTTTTTCATTTTACGATAAATATGCTTTCTTACAACTTGACGAATATCATTCTCTAATGCTCTAGAGTTTTCAATAAGACCTGGTTTAATATTTGTAAGATAAATCTCTACAACATCTTCCATCTCTTTAGCAAATGCTTTATCTTGTCTATCTGGAACGATACCGAATGTAGTAACTTTTGGCTTAGATAACATTTTTGAGTTCTGCTCGCTTACTTCAACAACCATCATTACAACACCATCAGTCGCAAGTTTTTGACGGTCAAGAACAATGTCATCATCAATCTGATGATTGTTTTGGTTATCTATGTAAGTTTTACCAGTTTTAACTGTTTTAACTTTTCTCATATATTTAGGTGCGATTTCTATCTGCTCACCATCTGTCATTAGAAGGATATTTCTCTCGGGAACACCACACATCATACCAGTCTCTTTATGCTTCATTACGTGATTGTACTCACCATGAATAGGCATAAAAAATTTAGGGTTAACTAGGCGTAACATAAGCTTTTGCTCTTCCATAGAAGCATGACCTGAAACATGAATATCTTTACTCATCGCCACTTTTGCACCAGCACGCTGAAGATGATTTAACATTCCAGAAATACTTCCCTCATTACCAGGAATAGCACGAGATGATAGAACAATTAAATCAGTCGGTTTGATTTTAATGTGTCTATGCTCACCAATTGACATTCTAAATAGTGCAGAGTTTGCCTCACCTTGAGATCCAGTAGTAACGATTAAAACTTCTTTATCATTAAGACGAGAAACTTCATCAGCATCTATAAAGATATTTTTGTTAAATTTTACATAATCATACTGCATTGCAATTTCAATGTTACGCTCCATTGAACGTCCTATTACACAAACTTTACGGCCATATTTTACGCCATACTGAATAGCTTGTTGTACACGGTGAATGTTAGAGCTAAATGTAGAAAGAAGAACTCTTCCTTCTGCTTTTGCAAAGATTCTATCAAGTGCAGGAGCAACACTTAGCTCTGAACCTGTAGGAATCGGGTTATGTGAGTTTGTAGAGTCACTTAAAAGACAAAGAACACCTTTTTCACCATAGTGAGCAAGTCTATGCAGGTCTGCTGTATAGCCATCAACTGGAGTATAATCTATTTTAAAGTCACCAGTGTGAATAACTGTACCAGCTTCTGTTGTAATAGCAACTGATGATGAATCTAAAATAGAGTGTGTCATATGCATCCACTCTACTTCAAAATCGTTACCTATTTTGTAAACTTCACGCTTAACAATTGGGTTGAAATATTTTCTATGCTCTTTAATATGATGCTCATCAAATTTATTACCAATCATTGCTAAAGGGAGAGGTGTTCCATATATAGGAAACTGCATCTCTTTATAAAGATATGGCATTGCACCGATGTGATCTTCGTGAGCGTGAGTAATAACTACACCGACAATTTTGTCTTTAATCTCACGCAAATATGAAAAATCTGGAATTAAAATATCAACACCGTGCATAGTCTCATCTGGAAAACTCATACCAACATCAACTAAAATAGCTTCTTTGTCAGTTTCAAAGACCATGATGTTTCCACCAATTTCACCAAGTCCACCAAGTGGAGTTACTCTGATTTTTGCTTTTGAATTTAAGTCAAGTTTGTAATGAGGGTTAAGTCTCTGCTTATGTGCTTCTTGATTTTTACCAACAAATGTTTTTAAAGTTTCATCAACTGGCGTAGCCTGACGCTTGTATCTGTTGTTACGGTTTTTATTTCTGTTTCCACCTGAAGGTTTATTACCTGCTGGTTTTTCACCTGGTTTACCGTTTCTATTTGGGTTAGGTTTACGGTTATTGTTATTTGGTCTTCTATTGTTGTTGTTTTCGTTTGTTTTTGGTTTAGTATCTGATTGGGGTGCTTTTTGCATTGTCCCCTGTGTATCTTCTGCCATCCAAACTCCTTTTTATTTTATATTATTTTAATTTTTTATAGAGTTGGTGAAAGTCATTAGTGGAAACTTGATGAGGGCGAACGGTAAGTGTAAACTCTAACGAGCTAAAAGCCTCTTGAATCGAAGTTTTTTCATACTTTGAAGATAAGTTTTTCATGAGAGTTTTTCGAGGTTGCGTAAATGCAACTCTAAGCATATCCTCGAAATCTTTATCACTTCTATTTTTCTTCTTCTGTATTAAAAAAACAGCAGAGTCTATCTTGGGCTGAGGATCAAACGCAGTTGGTGGTACTCTCACAACAATATGAGCGTCACCTACACTCTGAGCAATAATACCCAAAGAACCAAATACTTTTTCTCCAGCTACTGCGCAAAACTTTTCTGCTACTTCAAGCTGCACCATTACAAGTATATTTTTACACATTGGATCTGCGAGTGCTTTTAGGATGATATTTGTCGCAATATAGTAAGGCAAGTTTGCCACTAAATCATACATTTCATCAACTAAAGCACCCTGCCAAGCTTGCAACACATCCCCACAGTTTAAGTGGAGGCGCTTGGTAGCGATCTCTTCTTTAAATTCACTTTGTAACAGTTTACACAAATCGGTATCTACCTCAAAAGCTTCTACACTTTTGACATCAACTAAAAATTTAGTTAAATCACCTAAGCCAGGCCCAATTTCAACGATTTTATTATCATTTTTGGGCATCGCTTCGACAATTTTTCTTAAAACGCTCTCATCTTTTAAAAAATTCTGTCCGAATTTCTTCTTCGCTACAACGTTTTCTTTTTTCATAAAGACTAGTGTATAACACTTTTGCTTACATTTAGGTAACAATTATTAAAAAAGTCTGCATTTGATACTTTTTAGTACATAAACAGGAAATAATAGATTAAAATACCCATAATTGAGGTTAATGTCATCCCAAAAAATACAACCTGCCCCATTTTTTTATGATTTGTAGCAAAGGGCTCTTTTTTAAATATATACTGTCGCGTTGAACTATATATGAGAGTGGAATAAAGAACAACACTTAATATTGCCACTAAAACATGTATAACTAAAAATATAAGCATATATGAGTAGTTGGCATTGCTCTGCTCCATAAACGCAGAAAACCCACCAGAAATTCTAACCCCTACTTCAAAGATAGCTATTATAATAAGAGTAAGTATAAAAATACTTACTTGCATCTTATAGTGTAGTTTGTATTTTTTTTTGACAGCCATATAAATCGCACTAGTCAAGAACAAAGGCAATAAGGCAAAATAGATAGTAATGATATCCATATACATCAATGCTTTAGTCCCTAAAAACCCCACTTCAAACATTCTCTTCCTTTAAGTGCATACTATATATATGAGTTATATAAGATTTTTTATCTTTTCGTCTGGTACGGCTAATAATCTTCGCTCAAGCCTATTAATTTCTTCGATTAACTCTTTTGAGATGGTTTCCATACTATTATAGTATGTAATTGCGGCTTGCTTCTCATGCTCATTTACAGTTTTTCTTTTTATACCAAATATTTTAGCAAAAAAACCACCCTCTTTATCAGCAAAATAGACACTAAATATTTTCAAATATGTATCATGCAATTGAAAGTGAAGACTCTCTATCTGTGCCATACATTCAGGGGGATTGTTAGATAATGAGTTTAAAATTTGCCCATCACTATAAAACCATTTTCCAAATTTGCACTCTGTTGAGTCAATAGGAATAGCATCTTCTTGCACCTCTAACCCACTTATTAATAACTTTGCTTTTTGCACCCATCTAATATGCCCTGCTTTTGCGGCTCGCAGATGCTCAATTGTATGTTCTTTGTCCATTAGGATTCTCCAACTATTATTATAAATCATTATAGTCCTATATTTATTAAAGTGTTATAAAATGGGGTTGTTTTTATGTGTTTTGTTAAATACCACTATGTTTCATGTGAAACATATCTTATCGTAAGCCTAAAAATGTATAATTGCAATATACTACAAGAGGTCCCTATACTATGAATTATTTCGCAAAAAGAATTATCCCATGCCTTGACGTTAAAGATGGACGCGTTGTGAAAGGTGTAAACTTTGTTGGTTTAAAAGATGCGGGAGATCCTGTTGAAGTAGCACGTCGCTACAATGAAGAGGGTGCTGATGAACTTACATTTTTAGACATAACCGCTTCAAGTGACAACCGCGACACTATCGTAGATATAGTTGCCGAGGTTGCACGTGAGATATTTATACCACTTACTGTTGGTGGTGGAATTAGAAAACTTGATGATATATACAAGCTTCTAAATGTAGGCTGTGATAAAGTAAGTGTAAACTCTGCAGCTATAAAAAGAGCTGAGTTAATAGATGAGAGTGCTAAGCGTTTTGGTTCTCAGTGTATTGTAACTGCAATAGATGTTAAAAGAACTGACAATGGAACCTACCATGTATTTTTAAATGGTGGTCGTGTTGATACAGGTCTTGACGCAGTTAAATGGGCGAAAGAGGTTGTTGATAGAGGAAGCGGCGAAATACTTTTAACTTCCATGGATGCTGATGGTACTAAGGCCGGGTTTGAACTAAACATCACTGAACAGATCTCTATGGCTGTAAATGTACCAGTTATTGCAAGTGGTGGAGCAGGGACAATGCAGCACATAAAAGAAGCATTTGATTGTGGTGCTGATGCTGCTCTTGCTGCTAGTATCTTTCATTATAAAGAGATTGATATTATGGACTTAAAACATTATCTCCATGACAATGGAATTCCGGTGCGCCTATAATGATAATCTGTGCTGGAAATAACGAGACTTTTGATTTTGCTCAACCAATGGGAGTAGGGCTTATTGAAACTGCTATGAACTTAACACGTCTGTGTCTTTTTGATAAACCGGAATTTCTACTTTTTGTTGGTAGTGCCGGTAGTTATGGAGATGCTAAAATATTTGACATCATAGAGTCTAAAACTGCTTCTAATATCGAACTTGCGTTTTTAAGTAACGATGCTTATACTCCACTAGATAATGTTGTTTCAACTAACACGACTAACAAAAAAGATATTGTTGTTAACTCATCTAACTATATTTCTACTAACTCTGAGTTAGCAAAAAACTTTTTGAAATTTAGTGTGGGTGTTGAGAATATGGAATTTTTTGCTGTTTTAAAAATTGCTGAAGAGTTTGATATTCCGGCTGGTGGAGTTTTTTGTGTGACTAACTACACTAACCAAAATGCTCACGAAGACTTTTTAAAGAACCATGAAGAAGCTAAAAAACTCTTAGGTGAGCATGTAAAAAAACGTATAGAGGAGCTAACAGCAAAATGAGTGAAATGAAACTTTCGTTATATGACTTCACACAAAAAGAGTTGATAGGACAGATCAAACCTGCCTTTCGTGTAAAACAAATCTTTGGCTGGCTTTATCATCAGTATGCACAAAATTTTGATGATATGAAAAACATTCCTAAAACTCTCAAAGAAGAACTCGCAAAGAAATTTGTTGTAAACCCTTTAACAATTGTAAATAAAGAAGAGTCGAGTGATGGAACTATCAAGTATCTTCTACAGATGCAAGATGGTAAAACTATGGAAGCTGTTTGGCTGAAAATGAAGGACGAGCAGAAAGATGAAGATGGAAACGTATATCAGGAAGCTAAGTACACTATCTGCGTTTCAACACAAGTTGGGTGTAAAGTTGGATGTACATTTTGTCTAACAGCGAAAGGTGGTTTTACAAGAGATTTAACAGCAGGAGAAATTGTAGCTCAGGTTGTGACTCTTAAACGCGATAACAACCATAAACATAACCGTAAGATAAATATAGTCTATATGGGGATGGGAGAACCACTTGATAATTTAGATAATGTAGCTCAAGCTATAAAAATATTCAAAGAGGAAGAGGGCTTAGCAATTGGTGGCAAACGCCAAACAGTTTCCACGAGTGGCCTTAGTACAAAGATAGATAAACTTGGAGAGATGGACTTAGGCGTACACATCGCTATATCTCTTCATGCTGTTGATGATGAACTCAGAAGTGAACTTATACCTATGAATAAGGCTCATAACATCAACTCCATCATTGAGGCTGTTAAACGCTTCCCTATAGATACCCGTAAACGTGTTATGTTTGAGTATCTAGTAATAAAGGGTAAGAACGATGATTTAGGGTCTGCTAAGAAGCTTGTGAAGCTTTTAACGGATATTAAAGCCAAAGTAAACCTTATCTACTTTAATCCATATCCTGGTACTGACTATGATAGACCTACTAGAGCTGATATGGTTGCGTTTCAAGAGTATCTAATTAAGCATGGATTACTATGTACTATACGTGACTCTAAGGGAATTGATATAAGTGCTGCATGTGGTCAACTCAAAGAAAAGAGTGAAGGAGAGTTGTAAATGAACTATTTAGAGATATTTCAACTTATATTTGTTCTAATAGTATTTGCTGTTGGACTGACCGGTTTCATGATTGCTGCTACGAAAGATGACAAGTAACTAGCTTTTGTAATCAATTTGAGATAAAATAGTAATAGAATAAAATTACTCTGTCAAAAGACAGACTTTTAGAAATGCTAACACTTGGCATTTCAGACGATGAGTGGTCTCCGCGACCTAAGCGAAGCGAAAGGGACTTTGTTCCTTTTGCGGACTATAAGATGAGGGATTCCTTCATTTTATGAAATAAAATTAAGGAGATAGTATCATGGCTGATAAATTAGACTCAGAAAGAATAAGAGAGATATACAAACTTTGTAAGGGTCACTTTGGTGATGTTCGTTTTGTAGGTATAAAATATCATAGTAAAATTGGCTGGATGGCTAAAGCTCAATTAGGTGATGACTTTGAAAACTTAACCGCTGATGGCAAAACAAGTACTGATGCTCTTAGAAAACTGAGAGATCGTGTAAAAAAGATTATAAAAAGATATAACGGAGTTTAAACTCTCTGAAGTAAAACGACCAACACACCAGGGAGGTCGTTTATAAATGTAATAATACCTTACTTTTCTTATAACTATCTAACAAACTTCATCTTCTTTAAAATTATCGAAACTGATAAACTTTATCTAAAAAAATTACATCTGATATAGAAATTTATAAATTTTCTTAAATATGCGGTATTCACACATTGTTGTAAGGTGTGAATATAATTGTATATAATGAGAGGAGAAATTAAATAATTTTCCATATATTTAAGAATTATTTTATATAAATGTTAACTGAGGCACAAGCTTTCATATAGCTTAAATCCCTATTTATAGGGCTTTAAAGAAATTCTAATGAATTAGAACCTAACAAAGGAAAAAAATTATAGTTTATCAAAAAAGTTATTCACATATAACTATTCAAGCCCCCTATATAATGCTACTATAAAGCATTCAATAACAATATATAATTTAAGTAGTTAAGTGGCTATGAATATTATTGTTATTAAGGTTGTAACATATGTTTCATGTGAAACAATATAGAAGTTTTTGTGAAACAAGTTAACAAAAAAAGATTATGCATAAACCCTGTAGTTACTAACAGAAGACCTCGGTGCCCCTTAAGGGAACAGAACGTAAAGTATTTAAATAAAATACTGCAACTTTCTTCATCCTAATGCATATTCACTAAACACAAATATTCATACTCCCTATACATATTTCTTCAAAATCAATGTCACTCTTAATATTATAAGGCTTATTGTAAAGTTCAAACTCTAATTCACATGCATGTAAAAGTAATCTCTTCGCTCCACTATTTTTAATTCTATCCTGGGGAGTTAAAACTTTGTCTAAGAACTTAATCATCTCCTCTTCGCTCTGTCCATAAATTGGATCACCAACTATTGGATGTTTCACGTGGAACAAATGAACTCTAATTTGATGTTGTCTTCCAGTATATGGGGAACACTCTATTAAGGTCATATCTAAATCTGGAAAATACTTCAGAGGTTTGAAATCAGTTCTAGATGCTTTACCATTTTCATGAATATGTACAACCATTCTAACAACAGCAGTATCAGCTTGTGATCGAAGTATTGGAGCCTCAACACAAAGTTCCTCTTTAAACTCTCCATGAACCATTGCAAGATATTTCTTTTTCATCTCACGTTCTTGAAACATCATCTTAATCTCACGTTCACTTATTTTATTTCTTGCACATAGTACAAGACCGCTTGTCTCCTGATCTATTCTATGGGCAATATTGGCATCGCGTCCAAACTGATACTTAAGTTCATCTATTAAAGAGTAGGGTGTCTTTTTAGTTTGAGGATGAATGAGAACTCCACTTGGTTTATCAAAAACAACAAACTCTTCTTCTATATAAGCAGGAACTAATCCTTTAGTTATAGGATCGAAGTAAATAAACTCTATCTCACCCTCAATCTCTCCAGCAGTTCTAATCATCTTCTCGCCATTAACAAGAACTCGTCCTTTTGATATATAACGCTGTGCTTCTCTTTGAGGATAGCCAAATTCATTCATAAGATAAAAGACTGCTTTTTGTTTTGGCGTAACTATATACTTTTTCTTTACAAATGGCATACTTAATTCCTCTATTATGATATTTATAGTAAAATGTCATTACTGATATGCGAGCCATAATGAGTAAAGCCCATTATAACTGCATGGACTTATAATGGAAAGTGCCATTGTTTAGCACTTCTAAAAGTCCCTACAACCCCCTACTGCAAAAACTAATGTTTTTGAGATAAGGTCGTAATGTCATATATTTAATAAATCGAATTTTAGCATAAATAATAACCCTCAAGGAATATAAATGATAGATAGATACTCACGTCCAGAGATGGCAGCAAAATGGACACAACAAGCAAGATATGCAGCGTGGCTAGAAGTAGAGAAAGCTGCGGTAAAAGCTTGGGCAAAACTTGGGAAGATTCCCCAAGATGATGCAGATAAGATTGTAAAAAATGCAACATTTTCAGTAGAGAGAATAGAAGAGATTGAAGCAATAACGAAGCATGACCTTATCGCGTTTAATACAAGTGTATCTGAAAGCCTTGGTGATGAGTCTAGATGGTTCCACTATGGTATGACTTCTTCAGATGCGGTTGATACTGGCGTTGCACTTCAAATGAGAGACTCTTTAAACATTATAATAGATGATGTAAAGACATTAATGGAATCAATCAAGAAACGTGCAGAGGAACATAAGATGACTCTTATGGTTGGACGTTCTCATGGAATCCACGGTGAGCCAATCACTTTTGGTCTAACCCTAGCTGTATGGTATGACGAAGTAGCTCGTCACCTTTTAAACCTTGAACAGACTATGGACGTAATTGCAGTAGGACAAATCTCTGGAGCAATGGGTAACTTTGCTCATGCACCACTTGAATTAGAAGAGTATGCAATGGCAGAACTTGGACTAAAGTCAGAGCCATGTTCAAACCAAGTTGTACATCGTGATCGTTATGCAAGACTTGCAACTACTTTGGCACTGCTCGCTTCTTCAGTAGAAAAATTTGCAGTTCAAGTAAGACACCTTCAAAGAACAGAAGTATATGAAGCTGAAGAATTTTTTGCAAAAGGTCAAAAAGGATCTTCAGCTATGCCTCACAAGCGTAATCCTATCCTTACTGAAAATATTACAGGTCTTGCAAGAATGATTAGAGCATACGCTGCTCCTGCTATGGAAAATGTAGCGCTATGGCATGAGCGTGACATCTCTCACTCTTCTACTGAACGTTTCTGGTTACCAGATGCTTTCATCACAATGGACTTTATGCTTCACCGTATGAATAACGTTATAGCTAATTTAACTGTATTTCCTGAGAACATGATGAAAAATCTAAACCTAACAGGTGGACTAGTTTTCTCTCAACGTGTTTTACTTGAACTACCTCTTCAAGGTGTATCACGTGAGGACGCATACAAAATTGTTCAAAGAAACGCAATGAAAGTTTGGCAAGAGATACAACAGGGCAAACCTACTACAGATGAAAATGGTGAATCACTATACCTTAACCACTTGTTAGCTGATCAAGAGTTGGGCAAGTCACTGAGTGAAGAACAAATTCGTGAGTGTTTTAACTATGATTACTACACTAAAAATGTAGATAATATTTTCAAACGTGTTTTTAAATAACATCACAAAAACCGTTAGTATAGCTTCTTTGCTATACTAAATATCATTTAAAATTATACATATATTAAGAGTCATAAAACAATCACATTTTACTACAAAAATTGCTCACGTTTAATCTTTACTACAATATTCTTTAGATAAAATCTCTTACTTATACACAGATTTTTTATGTAATTATTTCAGTAATAATTATGTGAGAAATCAAAATATTTATGTCAGGAAAATATAAATGATAACAATTATAAAACGTAACGGTAGAACAGAGCCTCTAGACATTACTAAGATCCAAAAGTATACAGCTGCAGCAGTTAAAAATTTAACTAACGTTTCTCAGAGTGAACTAGAAGTAGATGCACAGATTCTTTTTCGTGATGGTATAACATCTAAAGAGATTCAAGAGACTCTAATCAAAACTGCTGTTGATAAGATAGATATAGATGCTCCTAACTGGACGTTTGTTGCCTCACGTCTTTTCATGTTCAACCTTTACCATCAAGTAAACGGCTTTACAGGTTACTGCTCACTTGAGAACTATTTTACTCGTGGAGAGAAAGAAGGTCGCCTTCTTCTTGGTCTTGCAGATATGTATGACTTAGAGAGATTAGAAAAGCACATCACTCCTGAGCGCGATATGCTGTTTAACTATCTAGGTGTTAAAACTTTATATGACAGATATCTAATTAAAGACAGAGACTCTAACCCTATTGAGCTTCCTCAGCATATGTTTATGGCTATCGCTATGTTCTTAGCCCAGCGTGAGGAAGACAAACACGAATGGGCTATTAAATTCTACGATATGATTTCTCAGTTTCAAGTTATGCTTGCAACTCCAACACTATCAAACGCAAGAACAACTAGACACCAATTAAGCTCATGCTACATCGGTTCAACTCCTGATAATATCGAAGGCATCTTTGACGCTTACCAAGAGATGGCAATGCTATCTAAATTTGGTGGTGGTATCGGTTGGGATTGGACAGGTATTCGTTCAATGGGTTCATTTATCGATGGACATAAAAACGCAGCTGGTGGTACAGTACCATTTCTAAAAATCACAAATGATATCGCTATTGCAGTTGACCAACTAGGAACTAGAAAAGGTGCTATCGCTGTTTATATGGAACCTTGGCATATAGATATCAATGACTTTTTGGACCTAAAGAAAAACTCTGGTGAAGAGCGTCGTCGTGCCCATGACCTTTTTCCTTCTATGTGGTTAAATGATATCTTTATGCAGCGTGTTCAAGAAGATGCTATCTGGACTCTTTTTGATCCTTATGATGCTAGAGAGTTGACTGAGCTTCATGGTGAAGCATTCACTACAAGATATATGGAACTAGAACAAGATGAATCTATAATAAAAGAGAGACTCAAGGCGAAAGATCTTTGGAAAAAGATTTTAACTTCTTATTTTGAAACTGGTTCACCGTTCCTATGTTTTAAAGATAATGCTAACAGAGCTAATCCTAATGATCACTTTGGGATTATTAGAAGTTCAAACCTCTGTACTGAAATATTTCAAAACACAGCACCAAATCACTACAAGATAAAGTTCATTTTTGAAAATGGTGATAGTGTTAGTTATGAAGAAGAAGAGATGATAACAGTTGATAGCGGTATAACAAAACCGGCTAAAAAAGTTACTGCTCTTGATTCACTTGGTGGCTTACCAATCTATGTTGTCGAGAAAGAAAAAATTGATGGCTCTACTGCTGTTTGTAATCTTGCTTCTATAAACCTCTCACGTATTAACACTAAAGAAGAGATAGAGAGAATTGTACCAATCGCCGTAAGATGTTTGGATAATGTTATAGATCTAAACTTCTACCCAGTTGAAAAAGTAAAACGTACTAACATGAAATCTCGTTCTATTGGTTTAGGTGTAATGGGTGAAGCTCAAATGTTAGCAGAACAGGCTATCACATGGGGAAGCCAAGAGCATTTTGATAAAATAGATGAGATTATGGAAGCTGTTTGTTATAACACTGTTTCTGCTTCTTCTGATTTAGCGCTAGAGAAGGGTAAATACCCAGAGTTTGAAGGTTCTAAGTGGAGCAGAGGAATAATGCCTCAAGACCATGCAAATGCAGAGGTAATAAACCTTGTTGACCGTGGTGGACTTTTTGCTTCTACTTATGAATGGGATGACTTAAGAAATAAAGTAAAAGCTCAAGGTATGAGAAATGGCTATTTGATGGCTGTTGCTCCTACTAGTTCAATTTCTATCTTAACTGGAACAACTCAAGCTATCGAGCCGGTATTTAAACGCAAGTGGTTTGAAGAAAATCTTTCTGGTCTTATTCCAGTTGTTGTTCCAAATTTATCACCTGATACTTGGGCTTACTATACACCTGCGTATGATTTAAACCAAACAGTACTAATTAAAGCAGCTGCTATTAGACAAAAATGGATAGACCAAGGTCAATCACTTAACATTTTCATCACTCTAGATAAAGCAAGTGGTAAGTATTTAAATGAGATATATATGCTCGCCTGGAAACTAGGTCTAAAATCTACCTACTACCTTCGTTCACAATCTCCTGAGGTCGCAAGTGATGTAGAAGATAGAAGTATGGAATGTGTTGGTTGTCAGTAGGACATAAACTATGAAACCACTTTTGGCCAAAGACTTAGCTGCGTTTATGCAGCGTTTTAACAACTTCAAAGATGGAGAGTTTCGCTCTCTTGAAGTTATCTCCCCTACAACTATGAAAATCACACTGGCCGGACAAGATGAAGCAAGAGTATTTAACTGGATAAGTCTAGAGCTTGAGTTTAATGGCGTTAGAGATGCCAAACTCTTAGATAGCTCAAAACTCCATTTAGTTGATATGAGTGATGGTGTAAATCTTATAGATGATGAAGGGGTTGCTTTTGGTCTTGGAAATTATGATAATATCTCTAGTATAAAAAACTCTTCGTTTTATATTATCTGCAGAGATATAAAATACCAAGAGGGTAATTTTTAAAGGATAAAATAATGAGAGTAATATGTCCACACTGTTTAAGTGTAAATAACGTTCCAAAAAAAGATTCTTATAAAAAGGCCAACTGTGGAAAGTGTAAAAGATCCCTTCTTGACACAAAGCCTTTAGAGCTCACAGAAGCTAATTTTGATGAAGTATTGGTAAACAGTGACATTCCAGTTATTATTGACTTTTGGGCACCTTGGTGTGGCCCATGTAAGGTGATGGGACCTGTTTTTGAAAAAACAGCTACAAAGTTTCCCCTAAAAACTCTTTTTGTAAAAGTCAATACAGAAAATGAACAAAATTTAGGTGTTCGATTTAGTATAAGAAGTATCCCTACTCTAATGATATTCAAAAATGGAAAAGAGGTTCACCGCGTTTCAGGTGCACTTAATGAGAGTAGCTTATCTCAACTTGTTTCACAATTTATTTAAACTAAACAAATATAACTAATTATAATATTTATTGATATCTGATTTTCTCTGCCATATAATAGGTAAAAGTAAAAAGGATATATTATGCAAAAATACAGATGTACAGTATGTGAATATATATACAATCCTGAAATTGGCGATGAAGAAGGTGGTATAGCTCCTGGTACTTCATTTGAAGACTTACCAGATGATTGGACCTGTCCAGATTGTAATGAACCAAAAGAGAGCTTTGAACCAATAGAAGATGATTAAATTACTTATATTGTTTTTATTATTGTCATCTTTGATAGCAAAAGAAGAGAAGAGAGAGAAAATATTTTCCTTTTCTTCGTGGAAAGAGTTACACTTATTAAATGAAAAGCCATTTAAATCATTTGAACATCATGCATATATTGATATATATGTAAATGATTTAGCTAAAGACTCTTACACAAATAAAAAAGCTAAATTTAAAGTTGGTTCATTAATTATTAAACCTCTCTATCCCAAACAAACAAGAGAGAACATAACAAGACTAGTTATTATGATGAAAATGGATAAACACTATAATGATGACTTTAACAACTGGTGGTATGGGGTATATGATAAAACAGGCACGCAGATGTGGCATCAGGGTAAAATTTTATCTTGTATAAACTGCCACATACGCGCTAAAGAGACTGACTACCTCTTCTCTCATAGCGTAATGGAAACTATAGAACTAATAAATGAAGAGTAAGCTATTTTATGTATGAACAGCAGTAATCGGTAACTTTTTTAATTTTTAAATCAAAAGATGAATTTGCTGGTATATTAAAAGTCTCTGGAGTACTTAGTGTTTTCCACTCTTCCCCAGGCAGTTTAATATCAAGCTCACCACTTAACATCTCCATAATCTCAGCCTCTTGTGTTGCAAAAGTATATTCACCAGGAAGCATTATTCCTAAAGACTTAATAGAACCATCACTAAACTCTAAAGTACGTGATGTTACCTTCCCATCATAATAAATATTTGCCTCTTTTACAGCCGTTACATTTTCAAACTTGCTCAAATTTTTTCCTTTTTTTATTTATGAAATAATATCCTAAAATTGCATAAACTAAAACTTGCAGCCATAAAACAGCATACTCTGAAATTATCATATCAAATGTAGCACCCATCTGATTTAATTTTAAAAACCCCTCAATAGCAGGAGTTGAAGGAACTGCATTTGAGAGCAGACGTAGAGAGTCTGGAAGAGCCTCTAGTGGCCAGATAAAGCCTGCACTAAAGACAAGAGGTAGAGAACTAAAAAGAATCACCGGTGTTGCTATTTCTCGAGAGGAGAAGAGGGAACCTAAAAATATACCAAAAAAGGCAGAAGCGGGTACTGTATAAACTGCTACTAAACCTAGATTCATTGCATAGTCAAAATAAAAGAATAAAAAATATTTTCAATTTTTCTTCTCTTTTCTCAACTTAACTCTTTGCGAGTGGGTAATTGCTACTGCCATCGCATCTGATATATCAAGAGATTTTATCTCTTTTTTTATATTAAGCAGACGTTTTACCATAAAATTTACCTGCTCTTTTCCTGCTTTTGCTTTACCAGTAAGTGCTTTTTTAACTTGAAGTGCTGTATATTCATGAAACTGTCCAAATTCTTGAAGTAGTTTTAGCATTATTGCTCCTCGAAATTGAGCAAGTTTTATAGTTGTGGCAGGATTATGTGCATAAAAAATATCTTCCATTGCGACTTCATCTATTTTATGACCCTCAAAGACTCTACCTAAGCCCTCTACCATCTGAGGTATTTGAAACTGTAGGTCTTCTGCTTTCATTTTAATAAGACCTGCTTCAACAAGAGATATTTTTCCTTTTTCTAAAGAGATTAGGGCATACCCCATATTTCTTGTTCCTGGATCTATTCCGAGTATGATCATCTATTTCCCAAATATTTTTATTAAATAGATTATACTACAGAAATTTACAATATTCACATAATATAAGTTAAGTTATTCACATCTCTTTAATCCTATTTTATGGATATATGATGTATTATTCACATTAAGACAACTAAATAAGGTTTTATGTGAATATAGCTCAAGAAGTTTTAGCAGCTCTCAAAGAAGAGATAACAGAAGTAGAATATAACAGATATATTAAATACCTCACGTATGATGTGAAAAAATCAACAAGTGACTTAGCAATATTCTATCCACAAAATGCTCTTGTAATCAACTGGATTAAAAATAAGTATAGTGAAAAGATTGCTCACCTCTTTGAAATAAAGAGTGGCTCTAAAGTAACTATACAAATCGCTCTTAAAAATAGTATTGATAAAAGAAAAACTAAAAAGCTTATAGAACAAAAGGTAAGTAACTCTCTATTAAACCCTTCACATACCTTTGATAACTTTATGGTTGGTGGATCTAATCAATTTGCCTATGCGGCAGTTAAAAGTGTAAGTGAAAATGCTGGTAATGTTTATAATCCACTTTTTATATATGGTGGTGTTGGTCTTGGCAAAACACACCTTATGCAAGCAGCTGGTAATGTCTTTCAAAATGAAGGAAAAGTTGTTATCTATACTACAGTTGAACAGTTCTTAAATGATTTTATTCGTCATGTTAGAAATAAAACTATGGAACGATTTCAAGAAAAATATCGTAAATGTGATGTTTTACTTATAGATGATATTCAGTTTCTTAGTAATAAAGAGGGTATTCAAGAGGAGTTTTTTCACACTTTTGAAGCACTAAAGGGTTCTGGCAAACAGATTATTCTTACTGCAGACAAACACCCTAAAAAAATTGCTGGTTTAGAAAAACGTCTGCAAAGCCGTTTTGAGTGGGGATTAGTTGCTGATATTCAACCACCAGAACTTGAGACTAAAATAGCTATTATTGAGAAAAAATGTGAAATAAATAAAGTTGTAATAACAAAAGATATAGTTAATTATATTGCTACAGTTATAGATTCTAATGTACGTGAGATAGAAGGTATACTTTCTAAACTTCATGCCTATTCACAATTGATGCACATTGATATAGATTTAGAATTTACAAAAAATGTACTAAAAGATCAAATGAAAGAAAATCGTGAAAATCTTACTATGGATATAATTACACAAGTTGTAGCAAAAGATCTAAATATAAAACCAAGTGAGATTCGTTCAAAAGGTAGAAGTAAAAATATCGTATATGCTAGACGTATATCTATATATATCTGTCGTGAACTAACTCAAAATACTATGCCTCAACTAGCACAATATTTTGGGATGAAAGACCATACAGCAATTAGTCATACTATTAAAAAAATAAATAGTTTAATCCAAGATGATGAAGATTTTAAACTAAAAATAGAAGAGTTAAGCAATAAAATAACATCCTCATAATAATATCTCTCTAATTTCGTAAAAAAAAAGATATAATTATAAAAGTGAATAGATGTGAAAGAAGTTCTACAGGTTACTCACATATGTAGAACTCTTAGTTTAGGGGTGTAAATGTGTTTTTCACATATTCACTGCCCCTACTACTACATACTAAAAATTATATAAATATATAGGGAATTCATATGATAATAACAATATCTAAATCGATCATAGAAAATATACTGTTACATACAGGACCATTTCTAGAAAAAAAAGATACTTCTCAAATTACATCTCATGTTTATCTAAATGCTTCAAACGGTACTTTAACTGTTAAAGCTACTGATTATGAGATAGGTTTTCTTGTAACAACTAAAAATGTGAATATTTCAAAAGATGGTAGTATAACTGCAAATGGTAAAAAATTCTTAGATATTGTTAGAATTTTAAAAGATGGTGATATTAGTCTTGAAGTTAAAAATGATACTCTTCATATCTCTCAAGCTCATTCAAACTTTAAATTACCTACTTTTTCACATAATGAATTTCCAGAGTTTCCGTCTTATGAAGGAAAAGCTCGTATATCTATAGAATCTCATACTTTAATAGAGTCTCTTAAAAAGATTACACCAGCAATTGATACTAATAATCCTAAATTTGAATTAAATGGTGCTCTAATTGATATTAAAAAAGACTCTATAAACTTTGCATCAACAGATACAAGACGTTTAGCTGTTGTAAATGTGAATAATCAAAGTGCTAATGAGTTATCAATAATAATTCCTAAAAAAGCAATTATTGAAATTCAAAAACTTTTCTTTGATGATATAGAACTCTATTATGATGAAACAAATTTAATCATTCATTCTGATCAATATACATTTTTTACAAAATTGATAAATGGTAAATTTCCAGAGTATTCACGTATCATTCCTAAAGAGATTGCTAATAATTTAGTTTTACCAAAAGCTATTATGATTGATTCTATTAAACAGATAACTACTATTTCAACAGATGTAAAAATTACCTTTTTAAATGATGTTATTACTTTTGAATCATTGAGTGATGATAATATTGAAGCAAAAACAGAAATCGGACATACTACAGGTTTTTCTGAACCATTTTCAATTGCGATAAATTCAAGATATTTACTGGATTTTTTAAACTCTATAAACTCTTCTGAATTTAATATTGGATTAAATGAAGGTAATTTACCTTTTATATTAAGTGATGAAAATTTTAAAACAGTTGTTATGCCAATCGTTATATAAAAGAGAAATATTATAAAATTATTTTTACTCTTACTAACCTTTAATATAGTTGCACTTGCAAGTTTGAATAGTGATTCAGATAAATATTTTAATGAAGAGTACGACAATTCACTATCTCAAAAAGTTCATGAACATAAAATGAAAGAACTTTCGAAAAAACAGTATATCTCACTTGATAAAAATCTATATAAAGATTATATTTCACAAAATATAAACGTTAATGACCAGTTAAGTTCCTCAGAAAAAAAAATAGTAGAGGATACTCTCTATCTTCAAGGCTTTATGATTACTACTATAGGTATTCTTTATCTGCTTCCAGAATCTGTAACTAAATGGGACCCAGAAGAGGCTAATGGTGATAATTTAGGTGGAAAATGGAAACAGAATATTCAAGATGGTCCTGTTGTTGATGAAGATGAATTTATTATTAATTATATAGGACATCCTGTCTCTGGTGCAGTTTATTATTCAATGGCTAGAAATGATGGTTTAGATCCATTCCAATCTTTTATGTTTTCATTTATAATGTCATCATTTATTTGGGAGTGTGGATATGAATCTTTTGCTGAAATACCATCTATTCAAGATTTGATTTCAACTCCTATCGTTGGTGCATTCATGGGTGAGTATATGTATTATTTAGAAAAAGAGTTAGACAAAAATGGTGGAATAATTTGGGGCTCTTCATCTTTGGGAAATATAAGTTATTTCTTTTTAAATCCTATGGGACAGATTGCAGAGGGCTTAAGTGATTGGTTAGATTTAAGTGTAACGATGAGATTTGAAACATATCAAGAGACAACAATAATTAAACAAAAACAATATAATGTTTCGCTTAATAAACCATATCAATTTGATAGCTTTAATTACGGAGTTATAATAAATTTAGAGTTTTAAAAGGTAAGACAGTTATGAAACAACTTATAATATTTTTATTATTTACTACTTTAATAAATGCAACAGAAGAGTTATTTGAACTTGAAACATTTAGTTTTAGTATGGAAAATGATGTTGATGTTGATACAGATATTGGGTATACACATGGTGCTAGGGTTTCTTTCCTCTTTTACAGAGGAAATACGACTGACTCTCTTTTAAATATTCCATTTACATCTTTAAAAAATACAAATAATTTTATATCTTTTGCTTATGCCAACCAGATATTTACACCTTACGATTTAGATGAAGAACAGATTATAAAAGATGATAGACCTTATGCTGGCTACTCGTACATAGAAATTGGACTGCACCAAACAACAGAGATTAATTTAGATTCATTAACACTACAATCTGGGATGACAGGAGCATCATCAGGAATGGAGAATCTTCAAGATTTTTTTCATAAAAATATAGATGCACGTAATGCTGCCGGCTGGGATAATCAACTAAAAAATCAATTTATAATACAGTTAAATTATATGCATAAATGGCGTCTGGAGTATTCAAAAATATTTGGGATAGACAGTATCTTAACACCATATATAGGTACTAATCTAGGTAATGCTTCTATAAAAGTATCAGGAGGAGCTCTTTATAGAGTAGGATTTAACATTACAAAAGATTTTGGTATGAACTCTATGAATGAAGGAAGCTTTTCCTCGATACCTGTTGAAACAAAAGCAATAGCTAATGATTTATCAAGGTGGAGTCTATTTTTAAACTTATCAGCAGGAACAAATTTAGTTGCACGTGATATATTCTTGGATGACTGGTGGGAAATTGATAGAAATTATATCAATGCTTATTGGGCAACTGGAGTAACAGCTAGGTATAAAAAGTTTTCTATAGATTATCAACATAATTATTATACAAAAGAGTATAAACAGAGAGGTCTTCATAAAACTTATAAAGGTTATGGCTCTTTGATATTCACATATAACTTTGAGTAAAACTTCTTATTAGCTTAATTTAGATAAAATATCCTCAATTATGCCCAAAGGGCTATATGGAGATGTTAATGGAAAATTACGGTGCTAGTAATATTAAAGTCCTTAAGGGTTTAGAAGCTGTTAGAAAACGTCCTGGTATGTATATTGGTGATACTGGACATCGTGGTCTTCACCACTTAGTATACGAAGTTATTGATAACTCTATTGATGAGGCGATGGCTGGTCACTGTGATACTATCACTGTAACGCTTACTAAAGAAGGAACTTGTAAAGTTTCTGATAATGGTCGTGGTATTCCTACTGATATGCACCCAACAGAGGGTATGAGTGCAGCTACTGTTGTTTTAACAGTTCTTCATGCCGGTGGTAAGTTCGATAAAGATACTTATAAAGTCTCTGGTGGTCTCCATGGTGTTGGTGTTTCTGTTGTAAATGCACTTTCAGGTGATTTGAAAATGACTATTTACAGAGAGGGTCAAATTCATGAGCAGGACTTTAAAGAGGGTATTCCTCAAGAGGAACTAGCTGTTATTGGAAAGACTCGTAAAACAGGTACTACTATTGAATTTGCTGCTGATCCATCTATCTTTACAGATACTATTATCTTTGAATATGAGTATTTAGCTAAAAGATTTAAAGAATTAGCATATCTAAATCCATTTATAACAATTAAATTTATTGATGAGAGAACAGATGTCAGTGAAGATTATCACTTTGAAGGTGGTATTGCTCAGTATGTTACTGATATGAATAAAAAAACTATAGTAGCTGATGTTTTTTCATTTACTGCAAAAGTTGAAGATATAGAGTTTGATGTAGCACTTATGTATAGTGATGCATATGATGAAAAACTTGCATCTTTTGTAAATAATATTAGAACTCCAAATGGTGGAACACATGAGGCTGGTTTTCGTGCTGGTTTAACACGTGTAGTATCGAACTATAATTCTAAAAATGGTGCAGCAAAAGAAAAAGATGTAAAAATTTCTGGTGATGATGTAAAAGAAGGTCTTATAGCAATTATTTCTGCTCGTGTACCAGAACCTCAGTTTGAGGGTCAGACAAAAGGTAAACTTGGAAATACTTACGTAAGACCTCTTGTTCAAAAGCAGACTTACGAACTTCTTTCAAAGTATTTTGAAGAGAATCCTATTCAAGCAAAAGCGATAGTAAGTAAAGCACTTATGGCTGCTCGTGGACGTGAGGCTGCTAAAAAAGCTCGTGAACTTACTCGTCGTAAAGATAATATGAGTGTTGGAACACTTCCTGGTAAACTTGCTGATTGTCAATCTAAAGATGCCTCAATTTGTGAATTATATCTGGTGGAAGGGGACTCTGCAGGCGGTTCTGCTAAAATGGGCCGTGATCGTGTTTTTCAAGCGATTTTGCCACTTAAAGGTAAAATCTTAAATGTTGAAAAAGCAAGATTAGAAAAGATTTTAAAATCTGATGAAATTACAAACATGATTACAGCTATGGGTTGTGGTATCGGTGAAGAGTATAATGAAGAGAAACTTCGTTATCATAAACTTGTAATTATGACAGATGCAGATGTTGATGGAAGTCACATTCAGACTCTTCTACTTACATTTTTCTTTAGACATTTCCGCGATGTAGTTGAAAAAGGGTATCTGTACCTAGCTCAACCACCACTTTATCGTTATAAAAAAGGTAAAAAAGAGATTTACTTTAAAGATGATCGTCGGATGAATGACTTCTTGATTGATAATGGAATGGAAGTTATAGAGGGTCAAACAGTTGGACACAATGATTTAGTTGCGTTTTTCAAAATGGTAGATCATTATGCAGGTTCACTAGAAGCACTTAATAGAAGATATGCTCTTGTTGACCTGATTCGTCACTTTATAGAAAATCCAGATCTAATTTCTCTTGGTGCTAAAGATCTTTTTGCTAAAGTTGAAGAGTTTTTAACTTCGATAGAGAATAATATTTTATCAAAAACTATAAATGAAGAGACAAACGAGATTCATATTTTTGTTCAAACAAAAGGTGGAATGGAAGAGTTGCTTATCAATGATGACCTCTTTACAGCTCCACACTTTACTGAAGCTAATTATGTTTTCAAAAAGATTCAAGAGTGGGAACTCAGTTTTGAAAATGATATAATCCAAGAGTTAGATAATATTAAAGAGTATGCGAAAAAAGGTGCTTATATCCAGCGCTACAAAGGTCTTGGAGAGATGAATCCTGATCAACTTTGGGAAACAACTATGACGCCTGAGAATCGTGTTTTACTTCAAGTAACTATTGAAGATGCAGAGGTTGCGTCCGATGCCTTTACACTATTTATGGGTGATGAAGTAGAGCCTCGTCGTAATTACATTGAGACTCATGCAAAAGATGTTAAACACTTAGACGTTTAAAGCTTAAAATGTTACTTCCACAGACAAGAGAGAGAGAGTACCGTTTTAGGCTAGCGCTTAGAATAGGACTTCCTATCTTTGCTCTGATTCTAATACTCATCTCTAGCACACTTATTACAAATTATGAGACCCTTCATATCTCTTTTTACTTTGAGGCTATTTTACTTTTAGCTTTTAGTATTTACTTTATTTTATATATCATCTACAGTGGTTTTAATGTGAAAATTACTGATGATATTAGTAAAACTTTTACACGTGAATATTTATATAAATATCTCCAAAATGAGATAAGTCATAAAAAAGAGTACACCTTAATTCTCATTAGTATAGAAAATCTTCATGATATTAACAAACAATATGGCTTAAAAAATGGAGATAATATACTGTTTGAGGTGGCAAAATGGATAGGAGAGTATCTTAAAGCAGAAAAGTTACATAATTTTCCATTAGGACATATAAAGGGTGGAGATTTTATTGTAGGATTAGAGGGTAAGAAAGATAAATATAACACAATGTTAGAGCTAATGTGCCTTAAATCCAGCGAGTTTAAAGTTGATAATATTGAGGTAAAGATATCTGGGGCTATTACAGACACTTCATACTCAGATAAACTCAGCTATATGGTTGAAAATCTTTTTGAGCTTCAAGAAAAAAACAAAAGAGTAAAATCGAAATATAGCGATGAGGAGATAGATCCTAATGAGCTTGAATCTTATATTATTAATGCTATTAACAACAAAAGCATAATAGTTTCAACTCAAGAGATATATGAAGAGCAAGAGAAAGTTTTTAAAGAGTGCTTTGTCAAGTTGGAAGCTTCTGATGGCAAACTTTTTTATCCTAAAAGATATATAAAAGTCATAAATAAACTAGGACTATCTGTTGCATTTGATCTGATGGTTTTAGAGCATGCTATTTTAAACTGTACAGAGCTTAGTGGTGAAATCTATGCTATTAACATCTCCCCAGCATCTATAAGAAATGAGAACTTCTTATCCTGCGCTAAAGATCTTTTAAAAAGCCATGATATTGTAAGTAAAAAAATAATGTTTATTCTGAGTGAGCAGGAGTATTACTCTCACGTAAGTAGATATAACTCTATATTAAATTCATTAAGAGCTCTTGGTGTTCTAATTACTATTGATAGACTAGGTTCACAGCAGACTAGCTTTTTATATCTCAGAGAGTTGAATATTGATGTTGTAAGATTTGATTCATACTACTCTAAAGAGATAAAAGATGAAAAGAATCATAGTATAATCAGTGGTTTTAATACAATGGCCCAAGAAAAAGGTGTCAAAACATGGATAAAAAATATTGAAGATGAAGAGTCATTAGAGCTTGCTAAAAAGATGAATATTGACTATATACAGGGCAAGTATTTAGCAGACTTACAAGATATAAATTAGAATAAACACTAAGGAAATATAAATGATAAGAATTAAAATTCAATGCAGTGAGGCACTAAATGCCGAATTGTAAATATGGTGAAAAAGAGATTAGGGAATTTGATGTTCAAAAAGATTTGGAAATTTGGCCAAATGAGCATGAAAAAGATTATCTTATAAAGGTTACATTACCAGAGTTTATGGGACTATGCCCAAGAAGCGGTTATCCTGATTTTGCAACTATATATATAGAGTACACACCTAACAAGTTTGTAGTTGAATTAAAAGCTATAAAACTTTATATAAATTCATTCATGTTTAGATATATAAGTCATGAAAACTCTGCAAACGAAATTTATGATGTTATTTGGGAAAAAATTAAGCCAAAAACTTTAAAACTTATAGCAGATTTTAAACCTCGTGGAAATGTTCATACAGTTATTGAGATTGATAGTTCAAAGATGAAATAAAGGAGCAGAAATGTTTGGTAATATTTTAGGCAAGAAAAAAGATAATATTAATGCAGATGAAAACAGTGAAATAGCTTTAAGAGTCTCTAAAATGAACTTAACGGAGATGCGATCTTTTGTGAACAATAGGCTAAATAACTTTGAAATTACTCAAGCTGGTCTTGTTGAAGTTATGAAAAAACTAACTGTTAGTGATGAAAAAACATTAAAAACTTATCTTCAGATGGACGATATGGATTCTAAAAAGAAAAAAGGTTTTGATTTAGTTATTATAATTGCAAATTCTATACACATTAGTGTTGAAGCAGTAGAGTTACTCCAAGAGTTTACGCTCACTTATAATGATTTAATTGTGAAATATGATACAGAATATAAAGAGATATATGCATCAAGATTTTCAGATGCTTTAGTACAATCTATAGAAAATGTAAATAAGTACTCAGAACTTCAAAGAAAGCGCAGCGTTTTAGGTGAATAATTCTCTTTTTAACCAAGAGTACGCCTCTTCTTTGGTTTTAAAATCCCCACGTATTTGAGCTCTGTAGGCTTTGTCTAAAATTATAGAAAACTTTTTTGATGGTTCTATGCCAAAACTTATAATATCTCTTCCTTGAATTATCGCTTTTTCTTTTTGATGTAGTACGCCTAGCTCTTTAGCCCTTATTTTAAAGCTATTAATATTTTGTGATTTTATTTTTGTTTGAGATGTTGCTAGAGAAAAAAGTACAAACTCTTCAATGGTGACTTTTGAAGAGAGCATATAAATATCATAGTCATTAAAGAGATCAAAATTTATATCATTTTGGTGTTTTATTAGAGATAAAACTCTGTTTAATAAGCTTTTGTCATTGCTAAGTTTAGAGAGGAAGGTTTCAGCCTCATTTGAAGATAACTGATAACAGAGCGTAGCTAACATTAATACAGTGTTAGCTTTACTGTTTAGTGTTTTTAGAGAGCTCATTGTATCGATAGCTTTATACATCTTCTTTAGGTTTTGCAGGCTGGTGCTTTTAAATTCAGTAAAATAATTAAAACCACCAAGAGAATTTAGTAGTTTAAAGCCTAAAGAAGGAATTGAAGACTTTAGCAAAAGCTTTTGTATTTCTATAAATATCCTCTCTTTTGGAAGCTCATCCAAAAGAGAGTTCTTTATCATTCTTTTGCAAACTATAAAAAGTTTATTCTCGATTGAGAGATTAAACCTAGAACTAAATTGTACAGCTCTTAAAATTCTTAAAGGGTCATCTGCAAACTTATCTATATCTACAGCTCTTAAAATTCTGTTTTTTAAATCCTCTAGACCATTAAATGGATCTAAAATTTCTTTTGTTTCAATATCGTATCCAATAGCGTTAATAGTAAAGTCACGTCTACTTGTTGCAGTTTTGAAATCGAGTGAAGAGTCAACTTTAATCTCAAAACCTTTATGTCCTTTATCTATTTTAGAGTCACTTCTTGCAAATGAGAAGTCTAAATCTAAATCATCAACTTTTAATTTACACACACCAAAGCTTTTACCAACACTATTCACATCTCCAAACTCTTCTAAAATATCTTCAAGTTTTGAAAATGAATTTATCCCATAAAGTTCAATATCGATATCTTTAGATTCGATTTGGAGTAAAAAATCTCTAATATATCCACCAACTATGATAGGTTTAATAGAATTATTAAGTAATTTATCAAATATAATATTTAATTTATTTGGATAATCAATCATAATTTACTTTTTAATTTGGATTTTACTATTTTACAAATAAAATAAAGTTTTCTTATTTATTTGAGTAATAAAATATAATAGCATATAAATAGAAAAATAAATTTTATAATTAGAAGGGTTTATCTGCTCAGTATATTAAGATTGTAACAGTATATTGCCTATTTGACGTGAATATAATATTTTTTTGGGTATAATCGCGAAAATATTTACCCTCAGCTTACTAAATACAGATGTATTTATATTAAAAAGCTAAACAAGGAAACTTATGCAAAAGATTAGAAATATTGCCGTTATCGCACACGTTGACCACGGTAAAACTACATTAGTTGATGGATTGTTAGAGCAGTCTGGTACATTTGGCGATCATGAACAACATGACGAAAGAGCTATGGATAGCAATGATATTGAGAGAGAGCGTGGAATCACGATTCTTTCTAAGAATACAGCTATTACTTATGGTGATCACAAGATTAACATTATCGATACTCCGGGTCACGCTGACTTTGGTGGAGAAGTTGAGCGTGTTCTTAAAATGGTTGATGGTGTTTTAGTTCTTGTTGATGCTTATGAAGGTGTTATGCCTCAAACTAAGTTTGTTGTTAAGAAAATGCTTGCACTTGGTAAAAAACCAATTGTTGTAATTAATAAAATTGATAAACCTTCTGCTGAGCCAGATCGTGTTGTTGATGAGATGTTTGACCTGTTTGCAGATATGGGTGCTACTGATGATCAACAAGATTTCCCAATTATCTATGCTGCTGCTCGTGATGGTATAGCTAAATTAGATATGGCTGATCCTGATGGAGACTTTACATGTATCTTCGAAGCGATTATTAATGCTGTTCCTGTGCCAGAAGGTGATGCAGCTAATCCACTTCAAGCACAAGTTTTTACACTTGATTATGATAACTATGTTGGAAAAATTGGAATTAGCCGTATTTTTAACGGTACAGTTAATAAGGGTGATAATATTATGCTTGCAAAAGCTGATGGCGAAATGGTTAAAGGTAAGATTTCTAAGCTAATCGGTTTCCATGGTCTTAACAGAATGGAAATTGATCAAGCTGAAGCTGGTGATATTGTTGCATTTGCTGGAATGGAGACTGTTGATGTTGGAGATACTGTTGCTGATCCTAACAAACCAGTTGCACTTGACCCTATGCACATCGAAGAGCCAACTTTAACAGTTGTATTTGCCGTAAATGATTCTCCTTTAGCTGGTAAAGAGGGTAAACATGTAACTTCAAACAAACTTCGTGAGCGTCTTGAATTCGAAATGCGTACAAACGTTGCAATGAAACTTGAAATCGTTGGTGAAGGTAAATTCAAAGTTTCAGGTCGTGGTGAGCTTCAGATTACTGTTCTTGCTGAAAATATGCGTCGTGAAGATTTTGAGTTCTCAATCTCTCGTCCAGAAGTTATTGTTAAAGAGATTGAAGGTGTTAAATGCGAGCCATTTGAGCATTTAGTTATCGATGTTCCTGAAGATCTTTCTGGTACTGTAATTGAGCGTCTTGGTAAACGTAAAGCTGAAATGAAGTCAATGCTTCCAATGGGTTCAGGTTTCCAACGTATTGAATTTGAAATTCCAGCTCGTGCATTAATCGGTTTCCGTGGACAGTTCTTAACTGACACTAAAGGTGAAGGTGTGATGAATCACTCTTTCTTAGAGTTCCGTCCATTTAGTGGTGGTGTTGAGTCTCGTTCATATGGTGCTCTTGTTTCTATGACTGCTGGATCAACTCTTGCTTTCTCACTTTTCTCTATCCAAGATCGTGGTGTTCTTTACATTGGCGTTCAGACTGAAGTATATGAGGGTATGATTGTTGGTGAGCACTCACGTAGTAATGACCTTGTTGTTAACCCTATTAAAGGTAAAGCTCAGTCAAATGTTCGTTCATCTGGTGCTGATGAAGCTATCAAGCTTATTCCACCTCGTGACATGTCACTAGAGCGTGCTTTAGAGTGGATCGAAGATGATGAGTTACTTGAAGTTACTCCTAAGTCTATTCGTATCCGTAAAAAATATTTAACTGAAAATGAGCGTAAACGTTACTCTCGTGGAAGTGGAAAAAAAGACTAAATAATTTTAAAGTTAGTATGTGTTTCTTAGCACATACTGATTGCTACTTCCGCATCAATTCACAACACATTGCTTATCTATGTTATACTTCTTTATAAAATATAATAATAGGATAAAAAATGGACGGGATGTTTTACTATCTGACTTTAGCAGTACTAGGGGTATTAGCATATACTTTTTTCCAAAATCATAATGAAAAACTGGCTCTATTAATGTTGGGAATAGGAATTTATATAGTTTATTCACATGAGACAGGGTATACCGCAACAGATTTTAGAAATGAGACTATCAAATCCATTGATGAATCAGCTAGCGAATGGGCAAAAGAGCGTGGTGCTGATGGCTATGATGCTTCAAAAGCTGAAAACGCAGTGAAATAAGTAACGATTCTTTTTTCAAGCCAAAACTCTGGTTTGAACAGAGTTCCTTCTATAAAACCAACATGCCCTCCATATGGAGACACCTCTAATGTAATATATTTAGATATTTCATTCTCATTTGGTAAAATTTTAGTCGTCATAAATGGATCATCACTAGAATGAATAATAAGAGTTGGCGTTTTTATATCCTTTAAAAACTGTTTAGAGCTACATTTTGTATAGTAGTCCTGTGCAGAGTTAAATCCATGAATTGGTGCAGTGTAAGCTTCATCAAATTCCCAAAATGTTTTTAGATTTTTAATTTTAGCTTTTTTCATATTTAAGTGAGAGTACATATCAAACTTATCATATTTTTTTTCTAGTGCTGCGTTTAAGTCTTTTAATAAAATATGCTGGTAAAATTTTGAAAAACCTCTGTCCATTTTATTTGCACAAACATCAAGTTGCATTGGTGCGGATACAGAAATTGCTGCGGTTATTGGAGATTTATCTCCAAGTTCACCCAAAAGTTTAAGCATCATATTCCCACCAAGCGAATAACCAACTGTAAATATTTGAGAGTTTTTATAATTACTAATGATTTTTTCAATCCATGAAAGTGCATCCCCACTCTCACCGCTATGATATGAACGAGGTAATCTATTTGCAAGACCAGAACAACCTCTGAAATGCATAATAACAGATGCAAAACCAGCATTAGCTAACTCTTTCATCGTTCCTTGAATATAAGGTGATTTATATGATCCTGCTAAACCATGGAAGAGGATAACAATAGGTATATATGAGCTATGTTTTGGTTTATTGTGCCAATAACACTCAAGAAAATCTCCATCATTAAGTTCAAACCTTTCAACTTCTAAGCTAATGTTAGGTAGTTTTCTAAAAAGTGAGGAGTAGAGTGTTTGGATATGTCTATTTTTAAATCCGAATTTAGGTTTAAATTTTTTATTCATAATATTCATATTGTAACATAACATTATATCTGTAAAGCCACTTTATAGTGCTCTGTAAGTCAAGTTAGTAATATTGGTGATATTTACAAGCTAAATTCATAGCTATCAGTAGGGTCAAAAATAGTATTTTAATTTGAATCTTTAGCCAAGGTAGCATAACTAACACTTGTAATTAATGATATAAGACAAGTATTAGATAAATTCTAAAATAAACTCACTTATAACTCACCTTTTTATGCTATAATTTCCAAAATAAAATTTAACAGCTTAAAATAATAATAATTTATTTTAATAATGTGATAAATGAGAAGATATTGGCAACATTAAGCATAGAAATATTAGAGAATCAGCTAAAAGAAACTACTAAAGAAGTAGATGCGGCTAATAGTAATGTAGAGATAAATAAGATTGTCGAAAATCTTTTAGTAACTTTAATGGATGCTGAATTTTCTTCTATTTGGTTCTATGATGAAAAGAAATCACAGCTGTTAAGAGAAAGATTAGATGGCATTAGAGAAATTTCTATAAATGAAAAGAGAGGTGTTCTCTACAAATGTTTTATGACCAAAGAGGAAGGAATATACAACTACCTTACAAGTGAAAAAGATTACGTGTCTTCGATTGATAATCCAGATGAGATAAAAATGAAGTCAAAAATTATGCTTCCTTTAATAAGCAGTGATAATTTTTTAGGCATAGTAACTGTATATACTTCAATAAAAAAGATAAAATTTTTTACTGAGGATGACTTAGAATTATTAAAGGCTATATCACCATATATTATTGATATAATCTACAAAATGCACCCGCAGGCAAAAGTAGAAATTAAAGCTGAAAACTGTATAAGAGCTGAATCTGAAGTGCTAAATAAAGCTAAAGAGATAGAGGAGTCTAGAAAAGATGTTGAGACTTCAGATGAAACTTTAGCATTTATGTCTAATACAATTCATGATATAAGAACACCGGCCAATACTCTTTTTGGTTTTTTAGATCTTTTAGAAGAACAGATAAATGATCCAAGACTTAAGCAGTATCTCCTCAACGCGAAAGAGAGCGCTGGTTTTATTAATGATTTGACAAGCTCTATATTAGATAGAATTTCATCTCATAGAGAAAGAGAAGAGTCTGTAAAAGAGCAGATAGATTCTATAAAGTTTTTCTCAGGTGTTGCAGAAATGTTCTCTTCAAATATGTACTCTAAAAATCTTAATTATAATGTTTTTATCGATCCTTCAATGCCAAAAGAGATAATTACTGAACCTTTAAAGCTCAAACGTATCATAATGAACCTGATAAATAATGCCTACAAGTTTACTGCTACAAACAAATCTATAGAGTTTAGTGTGAGATACAAACGAGAAGATAAGAGGCTATTTATTTCTGTTAAAGATACAGGAATAGGTATTGCAAAAGAGAAACAACAAGAGATATTTGAAGCCTTTAAGCAAGCAGATGATACAACAGTTTTAAATTATGGTGGAACAGGTCTCGGTTTAGCAATATCCTCTGGTTATGTTAAAGATCTAGGTGGATTTTTTAGCTTAAAGAGTGAGACAGATAAAGGTAGTGAGTTCTCTTTTGATATAGCTGTAGATAGTGTTGATGAAACAGTTTCTTTCAAAAAAATAGATAATAAAGAGATAAAAATAGCTATTTTAATGGATATAAAAAATAAGTTCAGTGCGAATAATATTGTAAGATATTTAACTAGAGTAGGTATTGATAAAAATCAAATAGTACCAGTTGCATCTTTATCAGATTATCCAAGTGGCATAACACATTTAATTGCATTTCAAAACAAGATAGATGCTTCTATAATTGCAGATTCAGTTGCTAATAGCCTCAAATGTTTAATTGTAGAGGAATCACTTTTTTCAATTTCAAAAGATGATTTCCATCATAGTTGTGAAATTATGTCTCAATATACTTGTTTTATAAATGAACTATATGCTTTTATAAATGTAGTAGAAGCACCAAAGGTTCTTATTGTTGACGATGATAAGATAAGTGTTTCCTTGATTAAAACTCTACTTGATGGTGAATTTTGTAAAATCAATGTTGCTGGAGATGGGGAAGAAGCATTAAACCTCTTAATGAATGCTCATAAAAGTGGGAAACCATTTTCTTTAGCTTATTTAGACAATCAGATGCCTAAAATCAGTGGTCTTGAGGTTATGAAAAGATTTCGTGAGTATGAGGAAGGGAAGCAGTTAAAACAAATTTATGCAGTCTCAATTTCTGGAGAGATGCCAAAAAATGAAGAAGATAAAAAGCTTTTTGATGCATATGCAACCAAGCCGTTTGAAAAAGAAAATATAAGAGAAGCCTTATATCAGTTAAGCTAGACCAGTTACTAAAATAAAAGGAGAATAAAATGTCAAAACCAGAACCAACTAATGTAGAAAATATAATTGGTAGTACCGATTTAATCGTTTCAAAGGCGGATGCTGAGGGTAATATTACTTATGTTAATCCTATATTTATAAAAATATCGGGTTATTCACAAGGTAAGTTAATAGAAGAACCACACTCAATGTTACGTCATCCAGATATGCCAAAAGTTATCTTTAAATACTTATGGGATAATTTAAAAGAGGGTAGAGATGTAGTTGCATATGTTAAAAACTTATGTAAAGATGGGAGTTTTTACTGGGTACTTGCTACTGTAAAAGTTTCTAAAAATCCTGATGGGTCTTTTAGAAACTATATGTCAACTCGTAAATGTATTACAGATTCAGCAAAAGAGACAATTAGCTCTTTATATGCAAATTTGTTAGCAGTTGAGCAGAGTGATGGAGTTGAGGCCTCAGAGAATACTTTAAATGCTTTTTTAGCAGACAAAGGAGTTACAGATAGTGACTCTTTTAATAATCTAATGATTGAAATAAATAAATAAAAAAGGAAAATATAGATGATAGATTTTGCAAAAAAAATGGAAAAACTTCGTAGTGTACATGGGTACTTAGGCTCAGCTGTTTTAAATTATTCAGGGGAGACTTTATATATAGAAAATGAAAGTACAGGAACTGATATAGGTTACTCGTCTGCTATATTCAATGATTCATTTCGTATGATTAGTGAATCATCTCTTGATGTTGGCTTTAGTGAGGCTTCCTCTATTGAAGCAAAAACGCAAGATGGACATGTCTTTCTTATGAAAAGTGCTGGAGAACATGGAAAAGATGATTATTCTAAAATAAATATTTTTTGTATCTTTAGAGATGATGGAAATATTGCTTTAGCAAAGATGATTATAGAAAAGTCATCAAAAAGTATGGCTGAAGAGTTATCTAATATATAGCAAAACACCAATATCAGGGGCAAAATGAAAACTTTATATTTAATAAGACATGCAAAGTCTGACTGGAGTGTTTCTGGTGAGAGTGATATGGAAAGAGATATTACGAAAAAGGGTCTCAAGCATATAAATACTATGGGCTCATACTTGGCCCTAAGAGGTATTAAACCAGATGCAATTCTTTCTAGTTGTGCATTGCGAGCTCAAGAAACAAGTAATATTTTAGCCGAAAAGATAGAATTTTTCGGGCCAAAATATTATTTACAAGAGCTATATTTATCTCCGCCAGAATTGATTAAAGAGATTATAATGGCGCAAGATGATGAACTCTCGACAATGTTTATTGTTGGGCATAATCCACAGCTAAGAGAGCTTGTTTTTATGCTTTGCGGTGAGCATATTACAAAGATGCCATCTTTGGGTATAGTTGCGATAGAATTTGACATCCAAAAGTGGGATGAACTAGAAGCAAAACAGGGTGAAATAGGGTTTTTTATAAGTCCTAAGCAATTTGAATATTATATACCAAAACAGATCAGAACTACACTAGACATTTAAGTTAAATTTCCCTCTCTTATCAAGCTTTTATTTATAGATGGATATAATCATATACTTTTATAATATTAGCGGAGTAGCCATCAAATGAAATGAAAAAATATATACAATCCAGACTCGACAGAAAATGTAAACGATAGAAAAATTTTTGGTGGTGATCCGACAGGTATTTTTGAACTTAATAACATTAAATATCAGTGGGCATATAACCTTTGGGAAGT
>Ga0256844_10000037_pt1 | contig 54368 bp, 55 predicted proteins | sample MusselsmetaG_FD_189100 | JGI IMG/M metagenome (GOLD analysis project Ga0256844, IMG submission 189100) | Mussel associated microbial communities from hydrothermal vent at the East Pacific Rise, Pacific Ocean - Mussels | ecosystem: Host-associated > Mollusca > Shell > Unclassified ... | reverse complement strand
TTTAAACATTTTTGAAATATCGTCATATACATCACTACTGGCGTTGATACTAATAAATCTCTCTTTAAACGCATCATCTCCTAGAGACACTGCAAAGTTATCTCCATCATTAGTAGTAGCTACCACTGTTAAATTTTCACTAGGTACTAATATAGTCTCCATGATAAATCTACCATCTTTTTCAACAGCTCTACCTGTGTCTAGTTTATATAGATTTTTATCGTTTGGTGTTAATGACATTATCAATAGGTCTTTTTCTGCATCAGGGATACGTCCTATTTCATCTACATAAAAAATTACTTTCTCGGTCTGCGCTTTAACAAAAGCTTGAGTTAAATACCCATCTACGAATACCATAGTTTCTCCAAATCTAATTGTGTTACCAGTTAAATCTATGCTCTCAGACCTTTTGTGTCCGCCATATTCGTATACGTTATCGCATTCTTCTCTACATACTCTTAATATACTAGTGGTTTTACCTATACCTGAATCACCTTTTACTATTAAGTGTTTGTTTAACGCAGTTACTAGTCCTAGTGTCTCTTTAATCTGTTTCATTCTTATTCCTTTAGTTTTTGTTTAATTTTACTTACATTCGATTGGAGCCATTAGTGATGTATATACTAACTCGGTTCCATAATGTAACTCACCAGTGAGACCAACATATGCATATTTTGTTATAAGATAGCCTTTATAACATCTATATACTATACTTTTCCCATACTCTTTTTTAAATTCCTTTACTATACTATCATTTAGTTTTATGTTATTTTTAACGCAACCCTGTAATGATAATATCAATATCGATATTAAAACATGTTTCATTTTTATCCTTTCTTTATTTAACTAATTATATGTAAATAAAATAATTTAGAAAATTACTATTTAAAGTAATAGAACGATGCATATAACCTCTTTTAATTACAAATGTATACTATGTATAGTGTTACTATACAATAGAGCTTATAATCGATTCTAGAGTATTTTTAATTTAATAAGTCTAATGCTCTATTAGTTAGTGTTTTCTTTAATCTAACATCTTTAATATCTTTAGCTTTATCTAATATTATTTTAGACTTAGCTAATCTGTATACTTTTGATGCTTCTTCTTTTGTGTTTAATTTTCTCATATTATTTTATCCTATTTTATTTAATTAATCATATGTGAATAAAATAAAATGTCAAACTTAAATACACTACATAGCATATGCTATGTAGTGTAACCGTTATCTATATACTGCTGTTGATATTTTGTTCCATTGATTTTCAAATTGATCTATGTTTTTATTATTAATAAACAATAAGTCGTTTGTAGACGAGTATATTATTTCACCATTATCCATTTCCATTCTTAACATTGCATGACCTTTTCCATCCCATAATCCTAATTCTATAGTTAATGATTTTGGGTCAATTCCTCTTTCTAATAGGAACACTAATGCCGTGAATGATAGATCTTCGCAATCCCCATTTTCGACACCAGTCAAAATCATCCATTTATCTAGTTTACCATAGTTATCAATATCTAACATGTAGTTGTGTTTAGAAAGCATGTTATCTAATGCCATGATATCGTTCATGTTTGCTCTATTAGTTCCTACTTCTACTAGACCTGATTCTAAAACTGAATCAGTATCATCATACATTTCATTAAGACGTTTTAAAGCATCGAATTCATTATTGTCACTTAGTACTATATGGCCTCTGTTTTCTAATACTATATTTGCATCTATAGTATTTTTAGTAGTCTCACTACCACAACCATTCATTATTACAACTGCTACCATCGTTATTACCATTTTAATTACATTTTTCATTACTATCTCCTTTAGATTTTAGATAAAATATCAATATATTTATCTATATGTACTGAAATGATATGTGGTTAAAAAAAGGACGAATAATGAATTATACACTACATAGTATATACTATGTAGTGTATTTAAGTTTGATGTTTTTATTTTTATTTTTATAATTTAATATCTCATATAAATTTATCTTATATAACCCATCCGACTTATTTGGACCCGGATGCGAATTTTGCAAATATTAATTCTAAGAGCACTATAAAAATTAAAGAATGAAAATTTAACTTTTATTCCATTTATCTTTATATTCTTTTATAAACTCTTTATCGAATTCTGATTTCCATTTACAGTTTTTTACATTCAAATTGTTTACCGTTAAAAACTGTACGTGGCATTAGTTCACATTTTTCATTACCACAATATGGACTATAATTTTTTATAGATAATATATTTTGTTTTACTAAACTCAAACTTTTATAACCTTAGCTATAGAGCCTAATATTGACCATATTTTATCTTTAGCATTGTTATAAGCAACTTCTTCTCCTATACTAACAACATCATTTTTACTATCTAATACTTGACTATAACCAACTAACTCATGTCCAGATTCTAATGTAATTACACATACTCTTGTGTTTTCTGTTACTTTAACATGGGTTACTTTTGTATTACTATTATTCAATATGTTATCTACAAAATCTTTAGAGATTCTACCACTGTTTCTTTTTAACTCTTTTGTTAAAAGTTCGATTAATTCACTATTCATTTTAAAACCTTTTGTTTTATTTCAATAAACGAACTTTTATAAAAACTTTTTATTTTTATTTATTTTTTATATTATTTATAGCGTTAGCTATGAATAATATATTTTTTGTTTATTTTTTGTTTTTACTTTTAATAGCCTTACAATTGATTTTTTATATATATTTTTTAATTTAGTTTTATTAATATTTTTATTTTAAATTTATATATTTTATCTTATCTCAATCAAGGTGTTGTTTTAAAAAAGATTTTTATAATATAATTCTTTCTCTCTTGGGGAGAGAAAAATTAACACGTGGTTCATGTCTTTAAAAAAATAAATTTTTTAAAGTAGCCTTTTTGATTTCTCGAAGCACTATAGGAATATATTATATAATATAACTTACTTCGTAAGTATATTTATATAAATCATAAACCTTTATTTATGACGCGTGTGTCTCATTATATACACGCGCATATTATGTAAGCAAATATGGTTATTTATTTTAAATAAAAATAAAAGATTTTAAGATAAAAATAATAAAAATTAAATATCATATTGTAAAATACTAGTTTTAATCTAAAGTTAAATACCTATTTAAATTAACGTAATTGTACCAAAAACATATTTTAAATGTAATCTGATACTAGGTATAAGATTACTATATAAAATAGCTCAGAATCGATTCTAAAGATAATTTATTAAAATAAAAATGTCAACCCAAGATACATTACATAACATATGTTATGTAATGTATTTATTTTTTAAACATTTCCCCTGTAGGGTCATTAACACTACCTTTAAACATGTTAATTTTAAATCTATCAGCCGGTAGTTTCCATTTAGATATGTTTGATTTAAACTCAGAATATGCAAACATGTAATCCATGTATTTTACATTACATGTATCCCATTCGGATAGTTCTTGGTTATATTTCGATTTAAAAAACATACCATTCATATCTAACACATTAGATACGTCCCATCTAGATATATCTTGATTAAAAGATATTGCAAAGTTAAACATAGCTTTCATATCTGTTACATTAGATACGTCCCAATCACTAATATGTGTGTGTTTTAAATATTCTTTTATATTCATAATTTATCCTTTCTTTATTTAACTAATTATATGTAATTAAAAATAAATGTCAATATTAGTTACACTACATAGCGTACGCTATGTAGTGTATGATTTTGTTGTTTCTAATAAAGAGTATTTTTCTTCGAAACTATACTCGCTAAGAGATGATTCGGATACACTTCCTGGTTTCTTAAATAGATAAAACCCCTTATTTGTTTTAGTTGCCTTAACAATAAACCCCTTTTTGTTATGTTTGTATTCTTTTATCATTTTAAGTTTATCCTTATTAAGTGGTATGCTATTTTATATCTTTTTAATAAAGATTTATCTCTAGTGGTCAAATTCCTATTATATCTAGTCATATCCATATTATCTTCTAAATCAGACGCTTTTATTATAATAGCATCCATGTCACCACTATCTATTATTTTACGTATATAATTACGGTAGGTCATTACTTTGTATCTGGTTAGTAACTTTAGAGTGTCCACATCCATCCTCGTTAGCCCTAGGGTATATAAATCATCTTCCGAAACATCAGTGTCCTCGAATACTTCATGAAGATAAGCTAATAATCTTATTTTGTCATCTTTTAACCTTTTGTTTTTAGATACTCTAATACAATGCTCATTTATAGAGACGCCAGATTTATCTTTTATTAAATCATATTTTGGTTTCATATATAATTTTACACTATTAATCTTTAATTTGTCTTTCAATCACGCCCCTTTCAAAATTTATTTTTACTCGTTCTAACTCTGTTCTCTTTACCTTTAATTCTTCCAAGTCATTACTGAATTCATGAAATTCATCTTCGGTTAACAAACGATTAGATAGAACATGTTCTAATTCTAATATACAATTACCGGTATATGTTAGTTCTACATATACATCATTCCAAATCACATTTTTCATTTATTTCCTTTTAAATATGAATTTAACATATTTCTTATTGTTTTATTATCGATTATATCATATTCTTTTGTTTCCAATTCTGAGATGGTGACATTTCCATATATGATATATTTTGTACAAATCATATTATCACATACTTTGAATCTAATATTACTTGCATTAGTTATTACGCTATTAGTGAAAAACACATTATTAGGTGTTTCTATTCTGAACTTACTTTCGTTACTAAATAACACACTTGTTATTAATAGTATCATACTTAATGTTTTAATCATATTTAAAATCCATTATACTAGTTCTGTAAACATCTTCTACTGCATCATTATATAATTCTAATACCAAAGGTATATCGCCATATTTAAGTGAAGTGCTATTGAAAATGTTATTTAGTTTGCTATATAAATCAGCAGATGGTAGTTTTTTTAATCTAACCAATGTTTTGGTATTAATTTCCAAAACGTATCTCGATATTTTATAGTTACTTTTTATTATGTTAGTTGGCGTTAGCATAATTATTTCATCGCCATTAAACATTAATTCTGATGTTAATGAAAAAGAACCAGCATCATCTATAGGTAACACCTCTGAAAAGATACAACTTTCACTATTGTAAGCGTCAATTTTATATTTTTGAACTAATAAGTTACCATTATTTAATCTAGATAGAAATACCATCGTCGATATAACATCGTAATAAACGATATCTAAAAGTATACCTCTCATATCGACTCGAAATAAAAATACATCATCTCTACTTATATCTATGTATTGGTTATTATGATTAGTTACATGGTCAACATATATAGATACATCGTTATCGTCCCCATAAAGTCCAAAGAAATAGTTATTATTCATATTTATATAATGCACATCTTCCATGTTTAATATAAAAATATTACCACTTACAGTTATAGATTTTAGATGTATTAATACGCAATTTATTGTATTGCGAAATTTCTTTTTAAAATTTTTACTAGTCCCGTTTCTAGTTAAAACAATATAACCCAATTCATTATCTATCTCTCCGCACATAGCAATAGTTAATTCATCAGGAGATATATACACCATACTTGCTGTAAATCCAATATCTATTACATCATCCAATTTTATACATTCTTCTTTGTAGCTTATAACCGCATGGTCTCTAACTACTTTAATCTTAATGTTTTTACTTTTACTGTATTCCGATAAGTCAGGTGCATCCCATTCAGATATGCCTCGACTAAAAGATTCTTTGTGTTCAAACATAGAATCTTCATCTTTTAGGTATTCTTTTTTATCCATAACTTATCCTTTCTTTATTTAGCTAATTATATGTGTTTAAATTGTAGTGCAATATAACTTAAACACTGTTTAAAACATCTTCTTAATGTGGCTATAAAATAGCCACTCGTCGATGAAGTCATATGTATAGTCATCATAGTTAATACCATAACCACATGCGTATTTTTTCAACTTGACAACCTGATGAGTTAGTTTTTTGGTATTTATCACACTACTGTAAGAGTGTGATGTAAATTTATTTCTGATATCCAACAAATTCTCACCCTGATACTCCCCTAATACATACGGTTTATTAAATACCATATTTAATTCGAACTCATAATTACTAACTATATTGTTATTTTTATCAACAATAATTTTACGTATCATATTTGTACCGTCGATATAATCTATTAGAAAAGTATAAATTGTTTTAATGTAATTATCAGGTTCTAACATAACTTTTGTTATATTGATATCTAATACATCTCCTGAGTAAATAAATTCTTCTCCGGTAATTACAATATTAAACATGCCACCTAGAAAACACGAGAATTGTAAATTGCCATCGTAGTTTTTTATAACAGAATTATTATTAGTGTTTAGTAAGATATTTTCCATACCTTTTTCACCACCATACCCCAAACCAATCACTATATAACTACCACTAATTCGAATGACTCTTATTGTTTTATTTAAAAAATTTATGTTTATAGAGCCTCTTTTATAAAACTTACCAGTACTATCTTTTATACATATAGCATATTCGAATGTACCCTCTGTAGATTCACCATACATAATCGCACTATTACGGTCATAATATACTTTCACACCATACATATCAATAACAGCATATGTACTATCATCGACAATGAAATTATAACTGTCATTACCTATACTTACTATTTCTGCTTTCATGTTATTTTCCTTTTATAACTTCTTTAATAAAGAATAGTTTTCGATATCCATTTCACTAGAGAAATCAAACGATATATTTCTAAATTTAACTTTTTCCACAATGTCTATTGGTATTATCATTTTATTATTAATATCTATTAACTTAGTCCTTATAGTCGAAAACATAATCTCTCTCAAATCTATTAGGTAGTAATTATGGTTTTCTCCTAACATCAACTTATGCTTTTTTCTCATATTACTCAAATCCACATGTCTAAGATTTAACATAATAGAATTTTTATTATCATAAATGGTTAAATATGGATCCCCATTTAAATATGATAAAAATATATACATTTTATAGTTAAATATATGGCATGTGTTTATTACATGTATTATTTTAAAGTCTACAAAAACACCCAAAACATCTACATCTATATCATACTCAACAATGTGTATTTTATACTCATTAACAACACTTGTTTTTAAATATACCTCACCACAATAATTTTTTATTTCTTTATCAGTGTATTTATTTATAAGTTTACCCCTCTTTTCACTACTGCCCCTGATATAAATAAAATTACCTATTGTTTTAAATGTTGTTATGTCAAAATTCTTTACATTGACAGAAGTAGCTCCGGTATGAACAATCTCTTTCTTGGCAATATCACATTCAAAATATACAAAGTTACCTCGTCTGCTCTTACTATAAAAAGTAATAGTTTCCATACTATCTATATATTCGTATCTAGGTACATCCTTACATTTAAGTATAAACTCTGCTCCCATACTACCTTCTATGGTTACCAAAAACTCATGTTCATTTATTCTTTTTGATATAACTATCACATTGTATCCTTTCTACTCATTTCGTTATTCTATATTATTTTTAACCAATCGGCATCTTTCATTGTATTTTGAAAAAAACCTTTAAACGATTGAAATAAATTATCATCTCCCGTGCTCACAACATGTATTTCTCCAGAATTTACTTTCTGTATAGTTTTTTCTTTTTGGTCTACTACAATAACTACTTTGTTTTCACTGCGACTAGTTAAACCGATAAACCTAGTAGTACTATGTTTAGATATATTATATATGTAATCTTCTAATATCTTTCCTATACCAATCTCTTCTTTCACATTATGAAAAGCACTCGCTGAATTAATCACTATTTTCATTATATAACTCTCCCCATCACTACGTCTGAATAACAAATAAAACATTTTCAAATAGACATGGCGACATGCCGCCACATCCAATAATTCATCGTTCGTATCAATAACTTCTGGAATTAATATCGAATGGAAAGTAACACGAATGCCACCATACATAGTGTTTTCAAATGAAATCAATTTACCAGATATACCAAGTGTCTTTTTTGTCAGAGTATTAATAATGAAGTTTTTTATCGATACTTTAGTGTTTACAGATAAGTTTAAAATATTACCAGTCACATTAATTACATTAAATTTAAACCGTGATTCTGACCCAACTTCTATTATATTCAGATTCACACTACCACCATAACCAAATGATTCTTCCGAATGGTTATATTTGTAAAATCTAAATTGTTTATCAGAACTAATCCCATATGCAATAAGTGACCAATCATCTCTATAAAACTGTAAGTCAGAAATATCTCTAAGTGTAAACATCGTACCGTTTATTATAACGTCATAAGTATAACGCGAGACCTCTTTCTTACCATCGATTCGTATATCTAACATTTTTATTTTCCTTCTTCATTTATAAATTTCTTCATTGTTTTTAATAATGATTCTACACAAACTATGCTTTTACGGCAGTCATACGGTATGACATAATCATGATTAACCCGTTCAATATTTTTATGTTTTATTCTAAAAAAGACATTGTTCCTCTTTGATATAAGTATGTATCGCTGTCCATATACAGGTAAATCATAATCCAACAATATAAATGAATTATGATTAAAAGATTTATTAATAGAATAATTAGACACGTTATTCAGATTACCTGTTATTTTAACATATTCTTTTATTATTGACCCATATGATGTCACCGGGTAGTTCAATGTTTTATACACATAACCCATGTGTGTAAAAGACATAGAGTTTTTGTTATCGGATAAGAATATTATATCATTATTTCCACACCATATATCTTTTATATTATTTAAGTCAAAAATTCTGAGTTTATAATCAGTATCAAATACAGTATTTATTTTATGGTCTTTTATCATTACAGATGGTTTATATATACTAAAATGACTAATTACTCTACCTTTATTTATATCCAATAATATCTCACAATCCGTAGAGGATAGTTGTAAGAAATTTCTAGATAGATTAAATTCGACTTCTGAGATTTCTTCTGCAGTATAATCATATCCTAACTTAATAGTAGTTTCAATACCAGTACTTTTTATTATTATTTTATTTAAATGTAATTGTACAGACACTAGTTTCTTTGTTAATTTATCAAATGCGATTTCTCTTTTTATCATTATTTTATCCCTATATTATTTAACTAATTATATGTGAATAAAATAAAATGTTAAATACAAATTATGTTTTTTTGATAATAAATAATAAAGGATATAATAATGACAAATCCATTAGACACTGATTTAATCAAATTATCTCAGCCGGATGTTAGAATGATTAGAGAGATTATACTAGGAGAAGATGAGAGAGAGGTATTAATAAGAGGCGATATTACTATGATTATTGGCTCTGATGTACCTAGAATACTTGTACCTATTATAGTCGACGATACTGTAGTATTAGATATGAGAGGTGTCGTAGATGAACAAGGAAAGACGCTAAATAGATTAGAATACGACTTGAGAATAAACGCTGCTATGTTTTTAGCATATTCTTTAAAAGATGATAATAAATATAAGAAGTTGTATATACGCTCTATGCAAGTAGTTATAGGTGGCAGAATAAGAAAAGAGTTAATGTTAGATTTGAGCGATTTGATGTATTTAAATAACGTAATAGCTATATATGCATTTATGCAATATGGTAACTACACTGTCGAAAATGCAATGGATATATATGAAAAATATTTGGTTGGTCAAGCAGTTGATAAAGACGAATTATATAAAGTGATTGATGAAGTTGGTGGGTTAGAAACTGTTGACCAGATGATGATGGTATTACAACAACTAGACGGTGCCAGTAACAGACTTAAGAAAATAAGTAAAGAGGTTTTATACTCGTCTCTATCTGGGTCTGTTAATAATAGCGCTACTGTTTATCTGCTAGTTGGTATTGAACAACCATATTTATATTTATCATTAATTTATACATATCTAAGTAATACAATGTATAAAAAAACATATTTCTCTATGGTATTAGAAAATATGAAAAAACTGTTAGATTTAAAAGACAATATGAAAAAGATGGAAAAAATAATAAAATAAATTATACGATACATAGCATATGCTATGTATCGTAATTGAGTTTGATGTTTTTAATCTTTCTTCCGGAAAACGAATCTATTTTTATGAAGTGTAAATCATCCAATGTAACGAAAGATATATTCTTTATATCCAGCTCTTTAGATACAGCGATATTTCTAATAGATAGTATGCTCGAATCTATTGTAATAGGTCGTTCAAATGTTGTATCAATATTGATTTCATAAATCACCCCTCCATTACTTAAATAAATATACTCTCCATCGTCAGAAATAGCGATACTCATTTTATTGTTTGTTTTGATTATGCCCAAATCAATCATATCAATGAATTTTACATTCCATGGCTCATCTTTACTTTCTCTATTAAAAGCAGATATCACGTCTCCACTACTAGAGTATATTGCACCAACAGTATCTCTCATATCCGATGTAATCTTATCTTCTATACCATCAATTTGTTTTTTATGTTTAGGTAACGATGAATATGTGGACTCATATTGTATTACCGAATCATCTCTTTCGAATACCGAGAATATATATTTCATTTTATCAATCATTGATTTTTTTAATGTACTCATATCATCGGTTTTATTTTTAACATCATCGGTTACTAAATCCACAGCTTTAGAATCCACATAACCACCTTTTTGGAAAATATCATTTTCTTTTCTTTTGGACACAACTCTATTTCTAATAACGCTTCCTGGCAGGATAGATGCGCCAGCTTCTATCACAGAATCGATTATTATTGATGACCTACCAATAACACAATCGTTTCTTATATCACTATTTATTATAACTGAGTCATCGCCTACAGATATATTATTACCAGTCTCACTATCGATAATGTATATGTTAAATAACTTTAACATTCTTTCCAAATCATCTTTGTTTTTTACTTTAAATCTCTCATTGTGAATATTTTTTAGAGTAATCATTTTATTTATCCTTTCTTTATTTAACTAATTATATGTAATTAAAAATAAATGTCAAACTTAATTACACTACATAACATATGTTATGTAGTGTATGATTTTGTTGTTTTTAGTATAATGAATATAAGTTAATTTTGTTGTTATGTCTACTCTTATCTATTTTACTAATCTTATCCTTTAACATAGTGTCTATATTACCGGATATGGACTCATCGCCTATATCACGCTTCAGTTTGATTATTCTAGCTGTAGTCATAAACTCATCACTTTTATTAGTAGATGAAGATATAGATTCTATTAGATTAGCTATCTCTTCTAATATATCTGATTTTCTAGCACTCTCTTTGTTATTTTCTATGTTTTGTATAGCCGATTTATCTCCAGTCAATATCTGGCTCAATGCTAGAGACGGGTTGAATCCATAATAATCCATATTTTTAGATTTTGTTAAAAAGAAATATACTAATAACAAAGCTATTACTAAGTCATCGTGTTCATTATGCTTATGGTCAACTCTACCATTTTTAAGTTCTAATAAAACTAGTTGATGTATAGTATCTTTATCGAATATATTATCTGCTAATCTATCTACACATTCTATCAGTGACCTACCAAACAATACATCTCTACTAGTTCTACCTGCCCCTGATGTACCAAAACCAAATGTCTTCTTATGTTTTATATATAAATTATGTAAATTATTTATAGGACACTGGTCTACTTCTAAAAACCTATCTGGAAACTGGTCTTTATCATCGACTACCCAGTTAAATACTCTCTTGAATATAGAAACTCCAATAGATTGAAATAAGTTGGCTAGTTGGTCAAGTATACCCATTGCAGAAGACCTACGTTCTATTATTAAAGTGGACTTAGGATGTTCTACCATATGGTCGAATAAGAACAGTCCAAATTGGTGCAAGTTGGCTAAACTATATTTACCTGCTCCTAATAATCTACCACTCTTATAATTAGAAATATTTATACCTATACTATCATTACCAACAGCATCGGATGAATCTATACCTATAATAGTTGGCTCATTCTTTAAAGCTTCTACTTGCTCTTTATTAATATACCAATTTAAAGCAAAACCTGTTTCTGATATCTCGGTGTATGCTGGAGTCATAGCTGAGTTATTTAATCGTTTTATTAATTTATCTGTTAAAGCTGAAGTTATCTTACCAGATACCCATCGTAATAAAAACTCAGCTTCCGCAGTTGCACCTGATGAATTAGTTTCTGCTAATTTTCTTTCTAACCATTCATCGCTATACCCTAAATCTCTATGATTCATTTCCACCAATACGATTTGGTTTCTTTTACCAATACCATTTTTTTCTACTATATTTATTAGCTCTGATTTATTCTTAGAATCATACATCTTCTCTGAAAATCTAGCAGCTTTCTTATAGTAGTTATCGTGCATATACTTACCAGATTCTGTATCTAAATAACCAGCTGTAGTAGTTAATACCAGTCCATTAGGTAAACCTGATGCAGATGCATTATCTCTAGCTGCAATCATAGATGGTAACAACGAAGATAAAGATATACCTATATTGATTATAAATGCTGCCTCGTCAATTGTTATAATTGGTTTTGTATCACCTCTAAAAACTTTACCTGCAGCTGCTTTAGTTGGTTGCCCAACTGCCGTATTTAATATGTTGTGTTTATTACTAACAGTTATATCTACAGTGTTATTAGAATCATGTTTTGTTCTAAAGTCCAACCAATCGGGAAGAGTATCCATAATTGATTTTAACTCTTCAATATTTTTTGTACGCAAACTACTATCTTTTGTAAATAAACCCATTGCACTGTTCATAGTATAATATTCTAATAAGTTTATCGTCAACTGTTCTACTGATAAAGTTTTACCAGTTTGTCTACATTGTATTAACATTGTGGTTAATGAATTATAGAATAGCCAATAGAGAGCTGTGTTAGCCCTATTTAGCCTGAAAGGGACTGGTTCAATACCACCACTAGGTGGAGCCATTGCAACCTCTCTAAAGTAGTACCATGGATTAATTGCCAATTCTTCACCTATTAGTAATTTTAATTCGTTACTTGTTTCTTTATACACATCCACGCCAGAAAGAACAGGGTTATGTAACTGCAATAAGAAAGCGTGGTTATCAACACCCATCTTCTTAAATACTTTAGCTGTTTTTAAAGCCGACTGAGAACGAGTGTTCAAGTCGACAATAGCATTTGGGTATTTTAGCCAATCATCTTTAAATAAAATCATATTTATATCCTTTTTAATCAAAGAAATTAATAGATTTGATTACTTGAATACAACAAAGGAACTATTATGGGTAGAATATACATCAAGAGTTATAAGGTATTTTCATCATCATCTCCTATAGAAAAAGTGGAGTGGAATGTCTATTCTGATAAAGAAAAGAAAAATAAAATATACCACCACATAGAATCTAAGAATGATTGGTTTATGAAGTTAAGATTCAATGTTATAGTTGATAATAAACCATATGAAGTAAATCAAGATACTAGAGCAGAGTTTAGAGTAATAGAATATAGTGGTAAAACAAGTGGATGGATAGACGTATTACCAAATACAATTTGTCCAACTATAAAATAAAAGGAGATATAATGAAATACTTAAAGGTTCTACAACCAGTGTTACCAAAAGGAATCACTGTGGTATCTACAACATGGAAAGTTAATGAGTCCAAAACTATGGATGGTGTAGTTAGACTTAGTGTTGATAATGATACTGTTAATTTGTTCACCAGAGAACTTGGGTTTGAAATTAATGATGATGAGATTTTATATGGACAGATAACATTTACATTATCGGATGGTACTTTAGAGAAAAGTAATATATTAGAGTTACGTAAACATGGTAATGTAGAACACCATTCTTTATATGTATTTCCTCCAAAAGTATCTTATAAAATAAATGGTGGTTTCGATAAAAATATAGAGGTGGAAATAACACCACCTATGTTTTATAAAAATAGTGGTGTTCATAAGAGCACTACATGGACATTAAAAGATACAAATGGGATACCATTCTTTTCTAGAAAGAACGATGTAGAAAATTTATTATCTATAAAAATTGACGATAGTGAATTTAAAAACAAACAATTATTTACAATAGAAGCAATATATCATTTTGATATAGATGATATAGAAGTATGTGGTAGAGCTAATGTTAGCTTAAGTCCAAACGAACCAACCATATCTTTATCAAAACATACACTGAGTCCTACAACAGATAATGTGATTAATGTAATAGGATACGATATAACAATATCTAGTTTAACAGCAACCGTTATTATAGATGGTGTTAAAAAACAACCAGTGCTAATAACGTCCATACATAATAATATAGATATACCAGCTAATACAATAGGTGATGAGAATGAAGTAAAAATACTATTTAAACAGAGTTCTTTTGGTAGCACGTCTACTTTCACAAGTACATTGATTGCACTAAGAGATATGAAAGAAAAGATAATTAATCTAAATAAAAATGCAGATATTATAACAATACCACTAAACACTATGTATAATGGTGGTATTGCAATGAAGCCTTTACCAATGAAAAATGGTAAGTTTTTGATTACCGAAAATTTAAACGGTGATGCAAAATCCACCATATATGAAATTAAGAAATCAACACTGATAAAAATAGATACTCATAAACCACATACTGGTAGGTTATTTATTTCTAATGATTTAGACCTATGGCATAAAGGTACAAAAAACTTAACACCTGTAAATGAGTATTTTGATTTAGTAACTGATGATTCCGTAAAAATAGATTCTGTTAATAATGTAGGTGTTACGTTTTTTGAAAGAGATATTTATTATGTAACTACACAAAACCAAATTGGTTCAGTTGACATAGAGACTAAAAAATCAACTATAAAAGATACGTTCGACCCATCTTTTGAAGATATCATTTATGTAGAGGATAAGTTATTTATGGGCTCTTCTAATGGACATTATAAATTCAAAACTAACTCTTTACAAATAATAACTGGACAAGACTCTGCTCTATATAGATTTGTGCAATATATACCTGCATATGATGGTATAGTAGCGGTGTGTTACAAAGATGACCAGATAGATTTCAAATATATAACTTTTAGTTCTATTCAATTTATGAAATCAATTACGATAAATTCTAATGTAAATACGCCAAATGTAGTATATGATATAACTAACAATAAAATATTTATAGTAGGGAAAGGATTAGTATGATTTATACATTAAGAAAGAGTGAATCAACACCGGCTCATATTGATACCACATGGTATATAGTAGTAGACTCTCATCTGCAAGATTACGAAACTAACCATATAGAAAAGAAAGTAACTAATGAAGATAATAAAGACATCGTATCTTTTAGTATACCTGTAGATGGCAAATATTTAATTGCTATAAAACGGTTCGATGATGGTTCGGTTGAAAAGATAGAACCTATGTTACTAAAAGATTATGTTGAACAGGGTTCTTTTTCAATACAATCACCAGTAGAGACACCTATATTGAATGTGGCAAGTAACACATTTGGTATAGGCAGTGGTAATGTCGTAATACAATCATCTACAATAATGCCTAGTTCTACCGTACTAGATAAATTAGTATGGGTAGTTGTGAATAATGATAGTGGGGAAATTATTTATAGTGATTTAAATAATAAATCATACTCTTTCACGTTAGACACCTCGAAAGGAATATCTAGCTCAATGAGAAGAGTGTCTGTATACTGTGCCCATATATCATTAGACGGAACTTGTTCCAAACAAGGACATGCATCATTTGAATTAAGTAAGAACGATATAGTAGTTAATATACAAGATAATTTAAATCCAAATATACCAAATCCTCTAAGTGTATCGTCTGACTTAAGTATTATAACAAAAACGGCTTTTATCATCACAAAGGATAATGAGACTATATATGCAGGAAAAGACACGATACCTATAAACATACTTAATTATAGTAGTGAATATAATTTGATTGTGGATGTTTATTATTCTACCAATGGTGTTAACCACACTACTACAAAACAAGTTAGTTTTACAACTACAGAAAATGCACATAGGTCAGATGTATTATTAACAAAAGACCCAATTATTAAAAGTGTTAAAGTAGATAGTGCAATAACAGGCGTGAAGTCAGCATTACTAACAGGTAATGAAATAGCTAATGGATTACTAGTTGCACCTAACACAGTCAGCGTTACCAGTGATGGTGTATTAACTAGAACAATAAGCATAAGTGGCGACCAAATACCTCAGAGTGTAGAGATAAGTAGGTACGAAGATTCTTGGATATCTCTATCTGGTTATGATAAAACAACTAGTAAATTATCAATGTCTAATATCAATATACCTAATATGAAAGATACTCTAATAAGGTCAATTGGGACATCGACTACGTCACAGTCTTCTAATGTAGCCATGTTAAATAATTCAGAGATATATTTTGTAAACAATAACTCTGTACAAAAACTAGTTAGTGGGACAGCAACACTAATAAAAGAATTACCAAGTTCATCATACGATGATTCCCAGATACCATTTCGAGTAGAATTCTTAAATGGTAGTGAACTGTACATAATAACAAACACAGGAACCATATTGTTATTTAACATAATATCTAAAGAATTTGATATTTTGAATAGGTTTGTTCCTAAATCAGAGTTCATGACATCTACATTATCAGATGGTGGTTTAATTATATTAAATGGGTATAATGAAACAATAGTATATAATAAGAAAAAAGACACATTAACCGCGACTGTTGAAAATACATTAGGTCTTATAACAGAGATTAATGGAGCAGTAACTAAAATATTGAAAAAATAATAAAAAAATTTTGTACATGACTTATTGTCATGTACAAAATAAATATTGATGTTTACTGAATAGTATTTTTACTTTCACCTGTCTCGGGAATACAGGTAAAACACCCGATTTAAGCTTAAATCAAAATACAAAAAGGAGATAATATGGGAAGCGAAAAAGCTACACCGTTTAATTATCCACTCGGTACAAAGGATGATTCTGCTAGAGCACGTATTGCGCTACCAAAATCAATTCCGCAATTCTTACCAGCGTTCTATTTAGATACGCCAATGGGGGACTACGAACTACATCGCGTAAATGGAAGTGTTGCAATAGAACTATATGGACTAGACGCACTCAACCCATTAAGTAAATTTGCTAATCATGCTTCTGTATTCGCGGCAGGTGCATTAGGTGCAGGTGGACAAACAGTTATTAAAAGATTACCTTATAATAATCCATTAGATGCTAATGATAAAGGTAAAGCTACAGCTACTGTTTACCTAACACTATCTAAGACTAAAGTTAACGCTGACCAATATGATAGAGGTACTACAGGTAAAACTAAGAGAGATGCCACTGGTAATCTTTTATATACTGCTGATAAAGTAGATACTATAAGAGCATTGTTAACAGTTAAATCAGGAGCACCTATTTCTGGATTAGTTCCGGTTACAGAAGCTGCAGGGCTAACTACTAAAGATGGTGTTGCTTTAGAGACAACATCTTACCCAATCTTTTCTTTTGAAGCAATCGGGCATGGTAGTGAATATAATAACTTTGGTTTTGGAATTACTACTCTTACTGGCAATGACTTAGATACTAATCTTCTAGCCGAAGGTAAACTTGGAAATCTAATTTCTCTTTTCCAAAGAGTTGGTGGTAAAACAAACATTATAAAAAATAGTGTAGATGGATTGACTACTAAATTCTCAACAGAGAAGGGGTCTCAAGATTCTGTATTTAATAAGAGCAATACATTAGAAATAGTATTCCCTAAAGAATATGGTGTTAAGCCAGACCCAACTGGTAAAGAAGTGATTCAGCACTTTGAAAATATTAATGTATATTACGATAACATTGATTTAGCAGCAAAAGAAATAGCTACTTCAGAAATAGCAGCTGTTGCATCTCTAGGTAACGCTAAACCTTGGAACGACTTTAAAGCTAGTGACATTGTCGATGATAGATTTAAACTAGCTAACTTATTCACTATGAAAAATAGTGGTGGTCAAGCTTACGAATCTATCCGTTATGATGAAAGTGATGTTATCGGAACCACTTTAAAATCAGTAATTGGTGATAAAATTTCAGCGTCTCTAGAAACACCATTCTTTCTCGGTGGCGGTAAAGACAATGATTTGGAATCAGCTACATATAACGAATCTTATGAGAATGCCGTATATAACGAAATATCTAAATATTCAGACCCTGATAGTTTAGAGTCAGATTTGGCTATAAATAACGTATCAGCATTTGTAGATAGTGGATTCACTTTCGGAATGAAGATGAAACTAGGTAAGTTCTTAGGATACAGAAAAGATGTATTCTTACTAGGCTCTACTTTTACAGTAGGTGTACCTCAGGATATTGGCGAAGCTATATCTACAGGTAACTTAATTAAAGGTGTTTATAAACTACATCCTGAATCAACATTATTTGGTACATCCACTAGTCGTTCAGCGATAGTTATGGGCAGTGGTAAATTAGCTAGTGGTACATATCCACATGACTTACCATTAACTTATGACTTAATGATTAAACTAGTTAAATTTGCTGGTGCTGGTGATGGAGCTTGGAAGAGTACATATAAATTCTCTAGACAGCCAGGGAATATAGTATCAGAGATGATTGAAATAGAACCAAAGCACATTCCTAACACTATTAAAAATAAGCTATGGGACGCTGGTTTAATCTGGGTACAAAATGAAGACAGAGATACATATTTTTACCCTGCATCACAAACTATATATGATGATTCTACTTCTGTATTAAATATTCTTTTGGTAAATATAGCTATATGTTATATTGTTAAACAAGAAGAGGCTATCTGGAGAGAGTTTACAGGAGCTGATGATTTAACTAATAGTAGATTAAAGATTCTAGCAGAAGAGTCTCTACAGAATAGATTAGAAGGTAGATTTGCAGACCAATACGTCGTTGTCCCTACAATATACTTTGATAAAATTGATGAGAATAGAGGGTATAGTTGGAAAACTAAGGTTGACTTATACGCACCTAACATGAAGACTGTACAAGAGTCATATGTCATCGCACATAGATATTCAGATTTAGGAGCTTAATATGAGAATAAGTGGTTATAAAGATAATACTGGGTTTGATGGTAAGAACACATCACCTAGATTAAATATACAAGAGGCAGGTTATGATGGGTTTTTACCCAACATAACTAAACTTGTAAATAATGAGAGTGTAGATATGTGGATTCAAAACTCTGCATATATATCTAGAAACTTAATACCTGTGATTGTTAGAACACCAAAAATGTTCGATGTATTAGTAGATAATAAACTAGGTGATAGATTAAGAAACGTATACATAGCTATGATGACTCATTTACCAATCACGATTGATGGGTTTAAAGCTACAGTTACACTAGAAACAGCAGAGCATAGAGTGGGTGCCGCTGGAGAAATGCATGAAGAGTTTGTTAAATCTACTAGAGAGAGAACAACAATAACAAAAACATATAATGAAAAATTGGGTAAACCAATAAATAGATTTTGGGATTTTATAATCAGATATGGTATAATGGACCCAGATACTCAAAGTGCTCTAATAACAACTTTGAATATAAAACCGAACACTCTAGAAAAAGGTGGGTTGCTAACAGCTGATTATTATACAGGGACAATTCTATACATAGAACCAGATATGATCAATAAGAATGTTGTAGAAGCGTATTTATGTCAAAATGTCGCACCAAAAACAGCTGGTGAGATTTCTAGTAAACGTGATTTGGGCGCATCAGGCGAATTAAGAGAATATAGTATCGAATTCACTAGCATAACCACGTCTAATGAATCGGTTCGTGCCGGAGCCCAAGCTATTTTGGATAAAATGACAATATTCAATCGCAATCCAGATAGCGAAGTAGTGGGAATTAATGAGAAAGAACTAAAAGATAGTTTGGCTACCCAATTCAGCTTTAACGAAGAGGCTATGGATGGTATAAATTTACCAAAAACATCGAATGATGGGTTTGTTAATGGTACAAATTAAGAAATAAAAATACATATACTACATAGTTTATGCTATGTAGTATAATCAATATTGACGTTTTATTTTATTCACATATGGTTATTTAACTAAAAGAGCTTTAGAGCTATTAAAATAAAAATACTCTAGAATCGATTATAAGCTCTTTTATATATGCATGTTATACCTTAGTATACATTTATAATTAAAAGAGGCTATATGCATCATTACGTTACTTTAAATAGTAATTTAATTTATCTATATATGGTTAGTTAAATAAAGGAATAATAAAATGATATTAATAGAAAAGATATATAGTGTGGAAATGGTATTAAGTAGACCAAAAGACATATTCGTATATGGTGATAACTTAGAGCACTGGGGTAAAATAGGACAGTCTATTATTAGAGACTGTCCAAACACAGTAGGTATACCTACAAAAAGAAAACCATCAATGATGGGTGATGCTTTCTTTAGTGATAAAATAGAAGAATTGAATTATGTTATAGATGCATTTCATAAAATCGATGAGTGTATAAGCAATGATAGAAACATAGTTTTTCCAGAAAATGGCATAGGGAGTGGATTAGCCAGATTATCAGTTTATTCACCAATAATATTACAATATATAAATACTGAAATAAATAGAATTTTAAAATACACTACATAACACATGTTATGTAGTGTATAATTATTTTATTTTATTTATATTTTTATAAATAGGTGTTAACTTCATATGTTTTATATAATATTCGTGCGATGTAACTAAGTCATTACCATCATCATCATAGTCTTCTTCTCCATTGACCCAATAGTCAACAGTGAAATCAGTAAATGGTTCAACACCACCGTTTCTAAAAGAAAGAGTGGGTATCTGACCATTACCTTCAATACCCATAAAACCAAGACCTAGTATTGTGCCACCTTCTATCTGGACTTCTAAACAATTTTCTAATATTGATAATTGAAATTTATTCAAACTCTCTAATTTTTTACTTTCCATAATTTTTCCTTTCTTATTCATAAGTGGTTTCGTTAACACTGTCGAATATAGGACAGTTTTTATAATAACCAATAAAAGATACATTATCTTCTATTACTTCTTCTTCAATAACAAATGCAGTAATAAACTCTACCACATCGACCATAGTACCATCATCTTTAAACTCGGTGATATCACGGCTCTTGTTGTAATTAGGTAGTGTATTTTTCACTAGACCTAAACCAAATATTCTATCATTATCATTATCAATCTGAATTTCCGAACACTTAGACACCATTAGTTTCTGAAACCGTGTTAGTTTTTTTATTCTATTCATATTTATCCTTTCTTTACTAAACTAATCATATGTAATTAAAACTCCGTCAATAACAAATAAAAAGTAGCTATGAAGCTACTTTTTATAGTTTAGTAAAAATAAATAAGGTTGTCAAATCAATAATAATACATGAGTTATTGAGATGAATATAATGTGTGAAGCAATATCAATCAGATTATTACTTAAGGAGAACCGTGACCATATAATGGATTTGGTTTTTACATAATCTGATTTATCAATATACATAATGCAAGTGATATACATTGATAGCTAAAGGGAAAAGAAAAGCGATAGAGCTCACTAGACGTCTCACGTAATGAGTGGTTTATCCATACTAACTTAGTTGTTAATATTTGATGTAAACCATTTAGTGTCCGATTTAGTCAAAACCTAGACAATTAAAAAAAAAAGAAAAGATACAGTTCTTATCTTACTAAGAACTGTTTTGTGCAGAATAGAACTAAAAAACTATTCTGCACTAGAAGTTTTTACAGGTAAGAAAGTTGTACTCCAGACTTTAGTACCCAACTCATTGTTTATATCGTACTATGAGAACGGTTCGAATATTATATCTTATTCAATATAATATCGTTGTGATAAAATATTTTATTTATTTTCCTTTTTTTTAATATCTACTTACTCTATCTAAATACCATTGAGGCTCATTTCCCTCTAGACCACTATCTTTAAACATATTGTATACCATTACATCTGGATGTAATTTATCACCCCATGATGATAAATCTTGATTAAACGATTTAGCTTTATAAAACATACCATGCATATTAGTTACATTAGAAATATCCCAATTAGATATATCTTGATTAAAAGATTTAGCTCTACTAAACATACCTTTCGTATCAGTTACGTTAGAAATATCCCAATTAGATATATCTTGATTAAAAGATTTAGATTTATGAAACATCAATACCGTATCAGTTACATTAGATACATCCCATTCGCTAATACTAGTATCTTTTAAATATTCTTTTATATTCATAACTACCCTTTCTTTACTAAACTAATGATATGTAATTAAAATAAAATGTCAATATTAGTTACACTACATAGTATGTACTATGCAGTGTATGTATTACTTAATCTTCTTCATTAGTGCAGCCGCTTGTTCTTTCATCATATCTTTATTTGGTAAAGATGAATCTTTAATTTTATAAGATACAAATGATACAACAGCTTTCTTACCAGAAGATAATCCACCGACTGGTACTGTTTTCTCTCTCTGTACTACTACAGTAGCGGTACCTGTTTTATCAGCACCATAGCCACCTTTTACAAGTACTCTTTTAACTTCTTTATCTTTGAATTGTTTCTCAGATACTTTAACACCCTCTTTTACGAAAGCTTCATTATAAGCTTTAGTATATTTAAATACTCTAACGATTTCGTCTTTAGGTATACCAGCAGCTTTAGCATTATCTATAAATGCTGACTTGTCAATTTTCACAGATAAGTCACCAGCTTTGTTTGGTTTATCGGCAACGGTTTCTTTACCGAAGTCAAATGCCATATTATCGTAATCCACACCGTTGTCTTTGTTTGTTGTTACAGTACTCATTATTAATTCCTTTTTATTTAAAATCTTGTCGACAAGATTATATTTATTTATTCTCGTTTATCACGAGTGATTATATAGAGAAACCATTTATAGTCCGATTTTAAATATATCACCTAGACTTTGTTTTACGCATATAAGTAACTACTATAAAAATAAATGTTTTATTACATCATTCTATTTCTACAATTATGTTTTCAAATATCTCTAGTTTAGACGCACATTTTTTATCATGTATGAATCTACAGGATGCTCCTAACAGAAGAGATATGGCACCCACTCTACATTTAAACCTTCTTTCATCTATATTCTTTAATAATGTAAGAGTTTTAATGTCATAAATATCACCTCTTACATCTATATAAAAGTAGGTCTTGCATAGAGAGGGAGCAAATATTTTAACACATCTATCTATACACCTATAAGTTTTATTATTATCTTTATATTCAGATACCATCAGTCACCCTTTATTTTATCCAAATACCATTTGGGTTCATTTCCCTCTAGACCACTATCTTTAAACATATTGTATACCATTACATCTGGATGTAATTTATCACCCCATGACGATAGGTCTTGATTAAAAGATGTGGCAAAGCGAAACATACTTTTCATATCAATTACACTAGATACATCCCAATTAGATATATCTTGGTTAAAATACATGTTATTAAAAAACATAGATCCCATAATTTTTACATTAGATACATCCCATTCACTAATATGTGTATTTTCTAAATATTCTTTTATATCCATAACTACCCTTTCTTTACTAAACTAATTATATGTAGTTAAAATAAAATAGGTGTTAAAAAAATATTTTACTTGATTAACTAAATAAGAAAGGATTAGATAGACATGGCTTTAGCAGTAACTAATAATATATCTAAGATAAGAGATGATTTAAAAGCTAGTGAAGATAAATTTAATATAGGTTCGTATTTAGATGCTAATGAATCGACGTCATTCTTGACAGCACTACCAGGACTGAAAGATATCATTGGTGTCATATCTGGCATAGTGGATAAATTAGTTGGTTTTGCAGATATGGTGTTAGGTTTTATAGAAAAGATATTAAACTATTTGAACTTAAATACTATATTGGATGCACTTGGAATAAAGGGATTAACTAATTTCATTATAGATATGATGACAGGTCTTATTGGGATGGGTTTTTCATTAGGTATAAGAGTAGAACTATTAAACTTATTTAGTTCATCATGTGGTAATATGTCAGATGGTTTCTTTAAAGATGGCATAGATAGAAATAAATTAGAATCATTTGCATTAATGGCTTTAATATTAGGGTTATCTTGTTTTGCTCAAAATAAAGCTTTTAGTAACTTTCATAATATAATGTACCATACTCCTGATATACAAGTATTCAGAGATACATTAATAGATGTTAATGATGATTTATCTACAGCTATGGATTTTCCCGTGCAGATATATGATGATAATACGAAAACATATATAATAGACCAGACAGCTACAGATGCTAAATTAAAACCGATGCAAGATAAAATAATAGAATTAAATTCTAAGATTCAATCTATGGAGTCCAGAATAGATACATTGTTTGCATACATAGGTACCTCTGCAATCACACAGTTATCCACAAAGAACACCGGGACAATAGATAGTACTGTATTTTTATTTAGTGATATAGCTAGTGTTGATGCAGTGGCTAATGTTATGAAAAATAATAATAATAACATATCCTCAACTATGGTTTATGCTTATGAAAATACTCTACTAAACATACCACAGTCAACTATTGCGAATGAAGGCGTTATAACTACTGAGAAGTATAAAGACATGGTGATAATAGACAAGGGCATAGTAAAAGATAATAATGAGTATGTTACTGGAGTGGGTAGTAACTTATCTATACCTAAACAAATATCAGTGACCTGTAGAACTAAGATATGTGATTTAGCTAAAGATGTTTTACCAGTATCTAATGGTAAAATAATAGACCCAATTTTAGCTAGTTTTAGTAAGTTAGATAAAAATATACCATCTAATATATTTGCTGATAGCCCTAGACTAAAAGCGATTCTAGTAAATGAACTAAGAGATGTACCAATAACAAAAGAAGACTTAACTATAAATTCAAACATTAGACCTATGAATCAAAAGATTAGATATCTGGCATAAGCCAGATATCTAATGTGAAAATATTGAACTTGCTTTATTGTCTATATTACCTATCTTAACTATTTCTGTCAATATTGAATCAGATGCCCAAGAAGCTACTCTAGCTGGGTCAATCACTGATGACACAGAACTTTTAATAGCAGCTACTCTGTATCTAAATCCTTTACCTACATATCTACTGTTACGATAACTTCTTCCTGCTATACCTCTTAGGATTCTATTTAATGCGCCAGCTTCATCAAACTGTAACCAATATGCTCCCAATAGACCATCGGATACTCTAGCGGTTACTATATCTGTAAAGTCAGTTATTGTAAACTGTACTTCTACCTGTATAGCTGAAGTATCTATTGTTCTACCTATAACCCCTGTACTAGATGTTATTGTTAAACTAGTTATCATACCAAAATCAATATCAGTAACGCCTTGAACAAAAGCTTTACATAAAAATGGTGATGTGTAACTTGCTCTACCAACTGATATCGGTAATGCAGCGGCTAGTATCATTGATAACGGAACATCTATATCCATAACTGATGATAATGCATTTCCATAAGGTCCGCCTAAAGTCATTTTAAACGTATGACTTGGTAATGAAACTGACGAATCACTCCACATCTTAGGGAAAGATATATAACCACCCGCTACAAGGACTGACAATGCGTTAGAAAGACCAAACGAGGCAGTTGACAACGTACCCATCGCTACGTCTCTACCCGCCTTCAGAATCCCATCTACGGTATCTCCCAATACATTACCACCAGATAAACTAAAATAAGCATCTCTACTAGCACCACCAACCGAATTAATCATGCCTTTAGCAGGTATATCTTTCGTTTCGTTAGTGAATGAATATGAACTAGAACCAACATAATCTACATAGAAACCTACTTCTTCAAATCCCATATTCCTAACCACGTTAAAATATTTAGAAAAGTCCTCAGACCAAGATGTCTTGTCATGAGGTAATCTTTTCTTCGCACCAGTGTCAGGGTCTCGTTTATCATATTCTTTAGCATCTATATTAGCACTACTTGTAGGTACAGTAGTATCAATTTTCTTTCTATTATCATCATCTAAGTTATTTTTGAATGTATTTATTCTAGATACCCTAGATATAAACTCACCAAGAGTAGCATCTCCGGCATCGTTGAACTCATCCAAATCAGGCATCTTATCTGTTTTGCCAGATAATAATACCTCTCTCTCAAATGCTAACATTCTATTCACCAGTATTTGTGGTCTAGATACCACTCTCATAATATCTATTTCTCCTAATGTATTAAAAATATAAGGAATTGCTTTTTCTAATTCTGAATATAGGTCTTTACTAATTTTTACATTTGCTCCATATTGTTCTTTAGACTTCTCTATACTATTATTATCAACTTCTAGTCTTATTAATCCTCTTTCTATCATAGCACTCTTTAATATTGAGTTAGCTGCTAATGCGTAGTTATGCATAGTTGATTTAAAAGTATAATACCTAGGGTCAGCTTCTCCAAAAAACAATTCTGCTGCACCCTTAGCTAAATAAATAAAACCTGCTTGAATTGGAAATGCTAAAGCTAGTCCTAGAGCACCAACACCAACACCTAAATCGTAAAAGAATGTTGTCCTACCTTCGTTAGCTATAACCGATTCTCTAAATGATATAGCCTCTGTAAAGAATGAAAACATAGACCTATGGGAAGGAACTCCAAGTTGCAAGTGTAATATTCTAGGTTTACTAAAACGCATTATAGACTCTGCATAAAATCTACCAGGACCTAATGTAGGGCTAAATTTATTATTGACAAAATCACCCCTTGTCATATCTCTTCCCTTATTAGGTATATCTGCAAATCTAGTAAAACCATAAGGCATATTGACAGCTACGTGTCCACCTAAACTAGTATCCATAAACTCAGCATCAGCAGATGATTTATAAATATAATCTCTATACTTTAAATTTTTATTATCTAACTGTGACAAAAAGCTACCAGATACGTAATTGTCATCTGTTACGTTTAAATCATCTACAACTTCAATGTATTCTTTTAAAGAGTCATATTTTATTTGTGGTAGTGAATACTTAACTTCTTTTCTCTTAGCCATATTATTCCTTTTTGATTATCAGTAAATATTTATAATTATTTACTGTCAGGACTATAAAGTCTGGTGAATTTAATCACCAGACTTTATATATACATGAATTATCATCACACCCGATTATAGAATCTCTTACTTGCTTAATAAACATACTCTCAGCTTCTGTTGCTATTTGGTCTCTAGCATCTAATCTATTTAAAATAGAATCTATATCTCTAGATGATAAATCAGTAGAAACAGATTCTAATGATAGTTTACTCCACTCACTTTTCTTAGCTACAGAGATACCTGGATTTTTAACAAAGTCATATGTATTAACAGTATGTATCTCTTTATATAACATACCATTCATCTCTTTACTGTAGTTCAATCCTCTTACAGAATAAGCCGTATTCGAATTACTATTATCTAAACTAGCTTTTAGTTCATTGGCTTTCTCACCATAAGGTTCTATAATAGCTTTAACAAGAAACATTTTGTCTGCATGACCAGGTATTTTAGTAGGAGTAGAATCTAGTTTCAGTTCTGTAATTATATTACATACATTGCTTTCTTCTATAGTCATTAATCTTTCTAGATAAGTAGTTACATCCATTCCTGGTAAAAAAGGAGGGTGGTTGAGTTCACTCTTTACATCTCCACCTTTCACTCTCTGTTGCAATACAGAATTTGGTTCATACACTTCTCTAACTGTATCCGACATAATGTAATATGTGCCATTTAAGCTATTTACATTATATGCGCCTACCACCACCTTATATCTCCCATTATCTTCTAGAGAAACAGAATTCGATAGAAATACAGATGAATCAATCCCTATTGATTTTAACACTGACATAATTATCCTTTAAGTTGTTTTAGAATCACTTTAGCAGTGAGTATTCTTATTTTTCTATCATATAGTAATCCATTACCTATGTACATAAAAGCTTTTGTAAAACCACCCATCATTCTGACTATTTTACTATGCATTTGTATGTTTTCATTATGGACTTGTAAATCATCTAATGTATCATTTGACTTAGACCTATATTGTTTTAGTTTTCTTAATCTATCTGCCTCCAAGTCATGTTCTATAGCTTCTAGTTCTTCATAGATACCACCAGTCACGACTCTATATAATTCATCTATAGTCATCATCGATTTTAAAGAGTCATAAGCTTTATCAGTAGTTAGTAATTGTTGTATAACTTTATCAGTATCCAATATATTTTTAGAATCAATTTCAAAAGATAGTACTTTGAACCCAGTACCAAATTTTACATCACCAGTATATTTACCTAATAAATATACGTATTTATTTTTTACAGATAAGAATTCGAAGTCGTCTATAAATTTATCTAAGTCATGAGAACCTAATAAATTTCTTTTAATGTATGATTTACTAATTGAATTCCCATTTTTTAATTCTATAGTTATATCATCACCGTTTAACATGTTCTTTCTAGCTTCGGCACTAGACTTTAATAAATCATCATAATCAGGTACTTTATCATCAGAAAATGATAATTCAAAATAAGCTCTATTATCTTTCACTAGCTTATGAGTGCTTTTGTCAATGACCACACTCTCACCTTTTAGGTTATCTAACCCATCCATCAGAATACCCACTTCTTTATCAGATACAGGTGCTAGTTTTATTCGAGTCCAAGTTCTTTTTACAAATTTAATTATTTTATTTACAACATTCATTATTGTGGTATATACTCTTTCTATATACGAAGTAAGCATATCAAATTTAGAACCTTCCAAAGATACATTGGATAATTCGCTTACTGCTTCTAATGTTAATTCATCAATCATGAGTTTATCAACCCATAGCTTAAAAGAATCCAGTTGGTTGTATTCTAAAGATATTTCACCTTCTAAATGACCTAAATCATATTCATAACTCATTACTTACCTTTCTTTATATTTTCTATTTTCTCTTCACCAGTCTCTCTATATAATGATTTAATAGAACGATTATATGTTATTAAGTAATTACCAATTTTAGTTAAATTAGATATGCAAAAACCAGCTATCTTTCTAGCAAACGCTTCTTCTTTATCCGTCATCTCACTATAATCTACTTTTTTATAACCTGACATAAAATTATCAATTTGTTTATTTAACTGGTCTAGGTAAAGTCTAATACCATCACCTGTTAATAATTTAGTATTATTATTGATATTATCAAATAGTTTCTTTTCTTTAATTCCTGTACAGTCGACAGATACGTTGTATCGTTTATTATCTTTTTGAACACAAGCTAATGTTATAGTTGTATTTGTTAATCCTACAACAGCATATAAGTTATCACTATCTAAGTCAGCAACAATACCAAAAGATTTAAGTACATTTATTATATTAGAAGATATCTTTTCAATACCAGTATCCCCAAATGGTTGGTCTTTCATTAATAGAGGTGCCTTTATTATGTTCATAACAGGGATAAAATTACCAGCTACTACAATGGCAGGTGATTTACCTAACCTCTCTCTTAATTCTACGTTATTTTTTATACTAGACATTCTATCATTAAATTTTTTGGTATCTTCATCGGAATAAGCTATACTATTGATTCTATCAAGTACCTTTTTTATAAATAACTGAAATTTTAAAATGACATCTTCCAAGAACTTCAGAAACTTTTTAGTGTATTTTTTTATAACACCACCTTCTATAGATACATTATCAATATTTTCTAAAGAACTTAATTCTTTCATATCTTTTATTATCTCATATCTATCTTCTTCCATAGATATTTCTAACATAGATATGGATTGGATTAAACCCAACTGTGCATTTTTTAATTCCATTACCATTCCTTTTATTTGTTTATCATTAAAAAATCATATGACGCATAGAATACATTATGCATCATACTCTCTTATTTAAAATATATATCCACTATTTCTTTATCTAGAGACTTTAATAACAAAGCTGTTGTTCCTATTATTATTGGAGAATCAACTATCCTTGCTCCCAATCCTCTAAATCCAAATTTAGCATCTACGTCTCTACCATCTTCATCTGTTATTTTATCTGCTAGCTTACTTACAGTAAACTTCAGTTGGTTCGATAGTACAGCTTTATCACCTATCTGCGTACCTTGGGTTGATTCGATATAGAATTTTATTTCTAATTCATTTTCTAATAATACGTTACCTTTTATTGTATACGAACCATCTACTTTACCAGTGAAACCAGTATTTTTCTTTAGTTCTTTATCACTAGCAGTAACTAATTCAGCTAATGTATCAGACATTTCTTTTTTATCACATGTATAGTATACAGATATACCTATTATCTTACCTTTAATCTTAGACTTAGGGGAACTATTTGCCATTTCCGATATTAGTTCTTTAGCTCTCTCAGTCATATCTACATCATCGCCTTCTATATCAGATGTGGATGTGTATAGTGTATCATTATATCCTATGGTATCACCTACACGTTTAATGTCAAATATGATGGAGTCTTTATCGATTACTATACTGCGCACTTTAGTTACATCGGTTGTGTATGATTTAGCAAAATCTTCGGTCATCGTACCGGCATCTTCATGGTCTTCTTGAGACTCATCAAATGCGACCATAGCCATCTCACCATTTTTATACAAGACTCTCTTTTTATCAAACATGTCTACTTCAAAATATAATTTATCATAGTATATAACATCATATTCATTTACTACATCTCCTAATAATAACTCTGTAACAGAGTGGTGAGTAAATGCACTGCCATTTATCTCTTTGGTAACCCAACTATTTAATCGATACTTCTTTACTTCTTTATCAGAATAAGTTATTTCAACTATAGAATTATTTACTTTAGTAACTTTACCTTTTCTATCCGCAAATCCTATGAATTTAGAATCCATTCTATAAGGCATCGCTGTTTCAAACCCAGTTCTAATAGGTAATACTATACTGTTCTTAGTTGGTATCTTATGGCTGTTTTGTGTAGTAATTGCCATCATACGTTTACCGTCATCATTCAACGATGCTGGGGCCATTACAGCTGATGTGCTAAATATATTAGATGTTTCTAAGTCAGCTGACATCAGTTGCTCTACATTTACTAAACCAAGTAAGTCATCTATCATTGGCGATGATGATAAATATGATGTAACGCCGACATCACCACTGTCTTTAGTGGACTCTGACACTATACCTATATTTGAAGAATGGAACACCCTATCCTTTATAGATATAGCTTCTTTATTACGACCAAATTTACCAGTTAAAGTAATATCTTCTTTAGTCTTCATATGTGCGATTGGATTTAAGTCATCCTCCATCATAAACGTACTCTCTTCTGATAGAGCCGCTAATAAACTATATGGGTTTAATTCAAACTTACTTTGCACATTACCAACTCTATGTTCATTATCTCTAATTGCTTTAGCCATTAGATTGTAAACAATACCATTTATTCTTTCGTATCCTTTGATACGAATACCTCTCATATCATTTTGGTCTTTACTATTATTGGTAACTAATAATAAAGCAGAGTGTAATAATATACCTTTCCACGTAGTAGGTAACTTAAGTTGTTTTAACACATCCATAGTAATCGGGTCAATCCACATGCTATCAAGGTTTTCTAGCTCTCTAGGTAGCTTAGAACTAAACCCTAATGAAAAGAATAAATCTAGTAGACCACTTCTGTAATTTAATTCTACAAAATCTATTTGTTTTAACTCTTTCATATTTTCCAATGCGCCAAATAGAACGTCTTTATATACACCGCCACTAAATACATATTTTCCATCTTTGAATGTGATTATTGAATCAGAGTCTTTAATTTCGTAATCCGAATCTATTTTCTTAGCAGATGTTTTTACTGTTTGTAGTAGTGATTCAAATCCTATATAATATATTAATACTAATACTAACGGTATTCTATTTCCTAAAATATAAATATTAGCATAATCAGGTTTTATACTAGACTCGTCCAGTTTTAAGAACTCGAATAATGTACCATATACTTTTCCGTTTTGGTCTGTTACTTTATTTTTCTTATTAACAGTATATGTATTTCTCTTACTCTTTGCGAATATTACTCCGCCTTTATCCTCTCCAAGAGAACTCCTATTATTATAATCAAAAGAACAATAAATCCCATCTATAGTGAATGATTTAATTTTTCTAGCAATTGTAGAATAACTATGTGGCACGTTCTCACTAATTATGGTTATATCAGCAATAAGTAGCATAGAAATATCAGAACCCAATCTATCTTTAAGTTGTTTTAGAATACTTACACAGCTATTGTTTTTATTTGTTTCTGCCTTTCTAATAAACAGTTTAGAATAATAACTCGACAGAGCTACTTGAGTAGGAGATATTTTACGTACAGGTATATCACCTTTTTGTTTACGCATTCTATATCTATTACCATTCAACTTCATATACCCTTCTTTATCAACCACAGGTATAATCATTCGTCTGGTTATTGTCTTTCCGTTTGGTTGTAATATTTTAAAACTATGTGTTTCCACAGAGTTCATTATATCTTCTTTAGTTTCAACAGTATGACCATGTACAACGTGAGAACCACCACCAGCTACAATGACATTATTCTGATGTTTCTTATATACTTTATCAATGTACACTTTATCAAAATCTTCTATTGTTGCACTAAGCATCTCTTTATCAACTACAAAAATATTATCTGGATACTTTCTTTTATTTATATGCAACTCTTCAATTTTAACAACTGTGGATTCGTCCTCTATTGATAATATCTTTTTAGCTATAGATTCACTCATTATACCGCTATCAACTCTATCAGAAACAGCTCTAGATAGTTTATCTTTTTTCGTTTCTACTTTCTCAATTATTTCTATATCTGATTCAGTAGTTACTTTAGGTGTATCTTTTATCTCTTTTACAGAGTTTAATTCATTATGTCTCTCTATCATCAATTCTATATCTGAGTCAGAACCTTCTGTATCATCTTTTTTTAACCCTACATCTGTAATGGTATCCGATTCCAATAACGCTAATGACTTAGGAGCTTTTAGAGATATCTCTAACAGATATCTCAAGAATACTTTAACTGCTTTGTTAGGAGTGAATCCTTTTATTTTACTATCTACACCATATTCATTATTTAAAGCCAATAATGATTTCATCTCAACCATAGTTATTTTACCATGTATTGTAAATAGAAATACTAAGTCTGTATTATTTTTATCCACGATTACATCGAATAGAGATTCCTCTCTAGCTATCAATCTAGTTAGTTCTAATAATGTTAAAATATTAGGTTCGTTGTATTTAGCTAATACTCTATACCCTTTCATTTTATTCATTTTCTTTAATTCTGATAACGTAGGTATTTCTTTTGGTATGTTTATAGTCATATAGATTCTACGATTAGTTAATTTATCAGGGTCTACAGTATGAGCTATAGCATTTTTTAATCTATTATTATGTTCATCTAGAATAGATGTTCTAGTATCTCTATATTTATATAATTTTTTCACTCTGTACGCATCGATTAAAATAAGAGTATTTGGTTGCACTGACCATAACTTCTCTTTACTTAATACAAATTTAAATTCTTTAACCGTATCCAGTTTCTTTAAATTCATAATCGTAGAAGATTTTGTTATCTCTAACTTCTTAAATTTACCAACTCCATCTATTATGTATTTATCTTCTATATATACATATGTTCTTTTGGGAGTCCTGTTGTATAAAGCATCACCAACATATTCATGGTCATACTCTATAATTGCACTATTGTATGGAAGAATGAACTCTTCATCATTAATTACTCTTGGATTTAAAAAATCTGATGCTTTTCTAACACCAAATAATTTATTTAATTTTTCAAATTGTATCATCTATATTCCTCTCGTCATGAATTTAAATACGTTATCAGTAACAGCATCTGATGCTGATAACATAGTTTTGCCATCTGGTCCAATATAAGGTATTGTTGTTTCTAAAGCTTCATTTATCTCAGATATAGATTCGTCCGATAATGCCATTAACAAGTTCAGTTCGTCACCATCAAAATCCAATCCCAATCCAGATGTCCTAGTATATGATACACTAAGACCATTAATCCAATTGGAATCTCTATTTGGATAGTTTACCATTTCAAACTCTCTATTTACTACTCCTACTTCACTATACTTTACAGTCCTATATTTACCAGTAGTAGCAACTCTAACTTTTGTCAATACCAAACTACCTTGCTCAGTGATAGGATATCTAACTATAAATCCTGGTAGTTTACCTATTACTTCATATATGGCTATGTAAAATAATTCTCCATACGTAATTGGTCTAATAAACTTTTTATCTTCTTCTGGTATATCATATGGGTCTAAATACCTAGTAATAGAATTACCTTTTTCAACAACAACTGACAGGTAGCTTTTACCTAGCATAATATATTCATTTTTAACTTCGTTATCTAACATAGTATTTAAAATACTATCCATTCCATCAGAGGTAGTCCATCTATCTCTAACTTTAGATGGTATCTCAATATCTTCTGGTAATAATGTATCTTTATTAATCACTGTAGCTATGTCGTTATTATTTTTAAATATGTGGTGTATAAAGTGTCTTTGTAATAAACCTTTAGCTATAGGGTCTATTGATTTTAAATACAGTGCCAATCCAGCTACTGATGTATCTGTCATGTTACCCGTCATGTTATCTAAGTCTTCTATAATATCTTCTGTACCAATAGCCACAGTACGAGCTTTAAATTCAACTGCTCTACTCATCCATTGACCTTGGATAATTTTCCTCTTACCACCTAATAGGTATAATAGGTGTTTATATAGTTCTTGTACAGTATGCTGTAGTTTAAATTTTAATTTATCATTATCTCTTACATCTTTCAGTACACTTAATAATCTACCACTATTGATTACGTTTCGATATAAATCATTTATATCTACTTCTTTAGTAACACCACTTTTATCAATACTAAATTCTCTTAATCCAGCTGGTAATACTAATAGTTTATTATTTGTTAACGTACCTTCTTTAATATATTTATACATTAAAGATATTTTTGTTTTTCTTATTTTACTATTTGTTTCTCTGAATTTTATCTTATGTATATGTTCCATAAAGAAATTATATCCGGTAAACCCAGTAGTGATATCAGACGACACAAAGTCTCGTTTGTCTTCGTCAAATGTAGCATAAATAGTACCCATCATAATTTTTTCATATATAGGTGATAAAGATATTACGTACTCATATATCCTAGGGTGTAAGATATCTACGTATAAATCAATATATGCGAACGTACTCATTCTAGCTTTACTACCAACTGTACCAAATATTTCTTGTGAATATAATCCGTTCTCAGTTATTGTTTTACCACTATCTTCAAATATACTAGTGTTAGTTATTGGTGACATATATTTTACATATCTCTTGTCTGGGAAAATTAATGATAATTTTAATGCGTCCATGTTATTAGTTTCCTTTATTAGCGTTTCAAAAAAACGACCTTTGTTAGTTTTTTGATTATAAAAGGAGATGTTTATGAAAGAATTTGATGGTATCGATGGTAAATCCGACGACTTTGGTATGGATGACTTTATGTCGGAAGACAAACCTGATAACAGAAAGCCTGTAACTAAAACATTAGACAGAGCTGCTGCTGGTATCAAATCGAATATACAAGATAGAAAAATTAATAAAGAAATTGAAGATATATCTAAGAGAGCCTTTAAATCTATAATTGGAGAAGAGTCAAGTGATTTATTATCTAAAGCTAAAAACTCTATAACTGATGATTTAGAATTAAGACGTAAAGAGATAAGAGATTCCAGTGCAGATGTATTAAGTTTTATAGATGATAAACTAGGAGATACAAAAGTAGGAAAGACTCTGTTATCAGGTATTAAAAAGGTACTTGGAGAAGATGAGAAAAGTAGTAGTGGTAGTGGTAATGATGATAATAGAATAATAAATGAGTCTTTAATATCTTTATTTGGCGATAGAGAAAGAATAGATTTAAATAACGTAGAAATAAATAAAGAGTTACTAAAACAAGGTGATGTGTCAACACAGGCATCTGTTGAACAAACAAACTTATTGCGATATAGCGCAGGTCTATCCGAGAAATATTATAGAAAATCTATTGAATTAAAATATAAAACGCTATTCGAATTAAAATCTCTAAATAAGTTATCCAGTCAACAATTCATAACTATGGAATCATTATTAAAAGATGTTGTTAAAAACACAGGTTTACCAGAAGCTACTAAGATACACCTTAACGATTCTATAAAAAGTATTGGTTATAGTAATATGGCTGATAATTTTTATAAAGGTATTGGTAAAAGTAACATAGGTGACACTGTATCTAAAAACATAAGACGCAAGTTACAAGCAGCTACTGATGGGGTGACTAGTGCACTCGGTATGGCTGGCATGGTTAACATGACAAGTGGCATGGGTGGTTTCGGAACTCAGGATGAACAAGATGCTATGTCAGGAACAGGTATGGCATCTGGTATGTTTGCAGATTCTATATTTGGAAAGGCTAAGAATAAATTATCTAGTACATTATCTAATAAAGTATTGGGTTCTGAAAAAGGTCATAAGTTTAGACAATTTATGGATAGAGTCTCATCAGACCCAAATAGATTCTTTTCTAAGAAAGCAGAAAATAGCTCAGGTGCTATGGGGTCAATATTCTCTTTCATTGCAGATTTGACTGGTGATGAGTCGTCTAAATCAAAAACTACTATAAGCATGGGTTCTAATAGTCTATCAGATATAGCTAACTTTGATATGCGTACATATGGTACTCTAAACCAAACTATCCCAGGGCTATTATCCAAGATATTAAAAGAAGTAACAATTATATCTACTGGTGACACCGATACAAAAGAATTAAAGTATGACCATGTAAGAGGGCAGTTTGGAGTAGGTGAGAATATAGATAAAGATTTATCTAAAGAGTTATCATCTATACATAAAGATAAAGGTGCTACCGATACAATATTGCGACAAATAAATGGATTAGAAAAAGCATCTGGTATATCATTATCTTCTAAAGAAAGAGGAGTTATGATAAGAGGTCTTCTAAACCAAGACCATGCCACACTAGCTGGATATATGGATGATGAAATAGATGATGGGTTTTTAAAGGAAGCTGATAACAAAACCAGACTCAAAATAATATCTATGATTAAAGCCGCCAGTGAATCTAAGTACATAGATGAAGACGGTAAAGAGCAAGTTGACTTTGATAGAAGTGCAAAAGCTAATGACTCATTAAGAATGATATACTCTGCAAATATAGATTTGACTAGTAGAGTAAGTGAGTTAATAGTAAGTGGATTTGGAGAAGACCTTAGAAAGATAGGTTTGGTAACATATGACAAAAGTAACAACACATATACAATAGTACCAGAAAAGTTAAAAAGATTTAATTCTGACTTATTGGTAAAATCTATAAGAGATGTACATGACCCAGATGCTTTTGTTAAAGAAATAAAAGAAGAAATCAATAACAAAGAAGAAGATGAAACATCTATAAAAGATGATATAAAAGAAGAAGTTAGATTAAAAACTGAAAAAGCCAAGAAATATGCAGATATCAAAAAGAAAGAATTAGGTAATAAGATAAACATAGACGTTGAGAAGTATAAAGAAAAGATAGTTGAAACATACGGGTCTGTTAAAAAGACAGATTTAATTAACCATATAAAAAATCTATCTAATAAAATACCAACAACAGATGTAAAAGAAATCATCAAACATGTAGAAGAAACATATGATGAAGTAGATAACGTATTCTCTAGCATAGATACTGATTTATTAAAATTAAAAACTAGTGATGTTACACAATCTAGTTTAAAGAAAGCTAGTAGTGTATTAGACGTCAAACATAAAGGCAAAAATTTCTTCGATAAAATAGGAGAGTCTGTAGCTGAGTCTATTGATAAATCTAATTTGAAGAAAAAGAAATATGATAAAGATGGTGATGGTGATAGAGATGGGAGTTGGAGAGATATATTATCTAAAAAGAAATCAAAGCTATCCCTAGGTAAGAATGATAAAAAAGGAATTTATCATGAAGATAAAAAAGGTGGTCTAGGTAGTTTATTAGGTTCATTGTTAGGTGGAGCTGGTGGTTTACTTGGAGGTCTACTAGGTGGAGCTGGTGGTTTATTAGGAATGGGAGGAGCTGTGTTAGGAGGAATCGGTTCAGCTGCTAGTGTAATTGGTTCATTAATATCTCTACCAAAAATACTATCACTTGGATTTGGCTCTATTAAAAAGTTTGGTTCCGGTATTAGTAAATTACTTAAATTCGGTCTAAAAGGATTGGGTAAAACTATATTAAGTTCTGGTGGAGTATTAGCTTCTTTATTAGGTGCTTTGTTATCAGTATCTAAAATTGGATTAGGAGCCGGTGGTGGTATATTAAAGGGAGGTAAAAATCTTTTTAAAGCTATGGGTAGGCATAAAGGTAAATTAGGCTTAATGGCTGGTATAGGAGCTGGTATATTTGGTTCTAAATTAATGGCAAATGATAGTATGATAGATTTGGATACTGCATTTGGGTCAGAGTTCGATGGTGCTGATGTATCTGATTACGATACATTGCCATTGAGCACTAACGATATTACCGAACCTATACCGACAACGAATATGTCAATGGGAGCAGGTGTGGCTGGAGTATCCGCTTTAGCTTATAGAAAACATCAAAAGAAAGCAGCTGATGCTAAGAAGAAATTAAAAGCTGAATCCACTAAAGTTATAAAAAATTCAAAGACTTTATTATCTGGTAAATCTTTAGGTAAGATGGCAGGTAAAGCTTTCCCACTAGCAGCTCTAGGTATGGGAGCAATGTCTGTAGCAGATGATATAGGAGATGGTAATTATGGTAAAGCAGCTTTACATTCTGCATCTACGTTATTATCATTAATACCGTTTATAGGAGCTCCATTATCAATAGGCGCAGATATGATGATAGATAGTTATGATACACCAAAACAAGATACTGTAGTTACTAGGTCGACTATGGAAATGGCAGGTAGTAGAAAATCTAGAAGAGGTAAGTGGTCTCCTAATGATTCATCTAGTAATGGTAATGACAAAAGAAATAAAGGAAATAACCATATACTAGATAAAGCAAAAATAAAACCATTTGTTATCAAAGGTAAGTTATCTAAAGGTGATAAAATATTATTAGAAGCGATTTCTGAATTTGAAAGTAAGAAAGGTGTAGCTGGATATAATATAGTCCATTCGTCTTATAATAAACAACTACCTAAAAGACTATCGTCAATGACTCTATCAGAAGTATCTAGACTACAAGCAGATATGGTGCATAGTGGTAGTAGTGCTGTAGGTAAATATCAATTCATAACCATCACATTTGATGAAGTCAGACGGTATATGAAGTTACCTAAAAATACTATATTTTCTCAAACCACTCAAGATATGATGATTTTAACAAGACTGAATTATAAGAGAGGGTACGAAGATTGGAAAGCTGGTGGTATAACAGATGCTATGTTCTTAGATAACATACATAAAGAGTTTGCATCTATACCGAACGCATCTGGTGGTAGTATGTATGAAGGTAGAGATGGAAATAGAACATTGACTACCGCATCATATATGTTTGGCGTATTAAAAGAAGTAAGAAAAGCTCTAGGTATGCCCGTTGTAGAAAATGACATAAATAATAATGTTGATATTGACGATGATAAATCTAGTGCAATGTCAAATGGCGCTACGTCATTACTTAAATCAGCAATAGATGCAGTAGTATCATTCTTTGGTGGTAAAGATACTGTAGAAGGAGCTGCTGATTCCAGTAACAGTCCTAATATACAAACTAATGATAAATATCAAGCAGGTACACCTAGAAATGGTCAAAGAGATAACTCATCACCTAGATTGAACCCTAATGTAAATATAGTATCTGGTCAGGATATGTGCGGATTACCGATCAAGAGACTACCATCAATTCCAAAGGCTATAGAAAAAGCAGGCCATAAGAGATTTGCTAACGATAGACCAGCAAACTTACTGATTCACAATACCGATGGATATGGTTTATATCTTGGTAGAATGAAGAAAGATGGGTACGGTACACAATTCTGGATTGACAAGAAAGGTATTATATACATGATAGGTGATCCTCTGAATGTGGTGTATCACGTAGGTAAGAGAAGACCTAATTTTAAACATGTTAATTCCGGTAATAGTATTGGGATTGAGATGGTATGTAGATACAAAAGACGCTCGCATAGATGGGAGCCGTATACTAAAGAGCAAAGAGAGAGTCTTGCTAAGTTAACGAAATGTATACAAATGTCTTATAATATAGATAAGAGTAACGTGTACTATCACGATAAAGTATCTCCTAAAACGAAAGATGAAGGAAAAGAAGGGTGGTTGATAGCTCAAGGTATGTCTTATCAAGCTAGTGATAATGCAGTCACCAATACAAATAATGACTCTCCATCTAATATGAGTAGTTCTCCAACAGTGAGTAACTCTCCAATAATGACACCTAGTGCAGAGACAGGAGATTCTAGTAAGTCTTCAAATATAGATAGTCCAACTACTGTAATGAGGACTGATGAAAATAAGCAACTGATGAATAATCTGCCACAGACTGTGTCAAATAGTAATAGTAATGTATCAGTCGCTTTACCAGAAAGCTTTGAAAAAATAAGTTCTGTACAGGTCACGCATCTATCTAATATAGATACAACATTAAGTAATATGTTGTCTGTGAATCAATCTATGCTAGAGGCTATGACTGGTAAGAAAAAAGAACAAGTTGTTAGAAAGAAACCTATTGATTCAAACCCAGAAATATCTATGAAATGATGGTATTTAATTAAAATAAGAAAATGAAAGAAACTATACACTACATAGCATATGCTATGTAGTGTATATGTTTTTGAATTATAAAGATATGTCATCTTCAATAACTATATCTGACAAGTCACCTATATCTTCTTTTATAGCTATGTTCTTTAAGTCGGCATCTATTTCGTCAACGAAATCTTTTAAATCATCAGGGATTATTAACCTACCCATCTTATTGAAATTAGCAAAACAGTTTAATCTAGCTAATGGTGTAACAAACGATTTAGGTAAACCCAATAGACTACCATACACTATATCTGTACCCTTCAATATAGCTACGTCCATAGGTAATTTACCACCACCATTACTACTCCTCTTTACACCCATACCTCTAGATTGTATTTCTGCTAGACATGTTATCTTTAGTATTTTATTATCTCCAGATGTGTTTGCTAACATCAAAGATAAGATACTACTAGAACCTTTTGATATACTAAATATAGCTCTAGTTCTAACTATATTGTTTTTCATCAATGCTAATATGTCTTCATACTTAAATATTCTGCCTTCTACAACAGCTTTCTGTATGTTATTATTTATATCAGAAAATAACTTATTAAAAGATGATATGATATCATACATCACATAGTACAATACATTCAAACTCTTATCTAATACAGAAGCACTACCAGACATACCTATTACGGTTAACTTATCATGCTCAGATAGTATCAGGTGTATTAAATCGTAGAAATTAAAATCCTTATTTATAGAATATCCCATTTCGCTTAACTCTATTCTATTACTATCATCTACGTATGTATCTAGACTATGAATATGTTCTCTAATAGCTACGGGTAATCCATCAGCAGATATATTTAATTTAAAAATCATCTGTCCTAATGTATATTTCCAATATATTAAACTATCTTCATATTGGAATGTTATACTCGGTATAGCGTCAAATGCAAATAATATAGCCGTAGCTAAATGTTTACTAAAAGCACAAGTCGTGGACATTGCTATAGAATATTCATGTCTATCTACGACTATCATTTTCATATCTCTTAATTGTTTACCAGTACTACTATAAATCACGAATCCATCTTTACGATACTTTTCTATATCACCATTCTTAATAATTCTAACATTTGTACCATATCTTTTGTTCACACCAGACAATGTATATTTTGCCAATAGATATATAGCTATAGGAGTATCCACACCAAATCTATGAGGATCTCTAATATCTTTAATACCATATAACTTTTGACCGTATGGAATTAGCATTCTTTCTAATATAGGTTCATCTTTATCAGGTCTAAGCATAGTGTATAAATAAGGAGTAGAATAAAATCTTATTTTATGTTTATATAATTTTAAGAATATATGGTCTTTATGAGCAGATATTATTTTATCAGTGAGTACAGGCATTAATACGTATTTGGTATCAGATATAGTCATTGTACCATCAGTGCCTACTATAGGTAAATATATATCTATCCAGAAAGGCCTACCGCCGTAATCAAATGTCAGTTTTATTCTACGTACATCGGATATAGTTGTATCTGTATCTATTCTACCTGATTTAGGGTTTCCATCTCTTGTTTTTATTTCTGTCTCAAACTCTTCTTCTGGAGTCAGTATCTTATATCCCACATATGAAAATTTATCGTCTCTAACTGATGATTGGGCAAACTGTAGTGCTCCGTCTAAAAACTCTACTACGTCATCTATCTGCCCTTTAGCGAAACCATTTATAATTGTATCACTAAACTTATCACAGTTTTCCATTATTTTCTTTGTGAAAATATCCATTCTAAATCCCCTTTTTTATTTGTTTAATTAATATATCATTGCAAATATATTTTATATAATTATTTATTCTGAAAAATATGAATGTATAGCAAACCCAGCTCCTATAACTGCTACTGCTGATAATGCTATATTCTTTACATTAAGCGCTACGTCACTAGCACTATATAACCAATCACCATCTTCTTCTAATGTATATTTCTTCTTTAACTCTAAATTCTTTATATCCCTATCTAATGTCTCTTTTGTCGCTTTGTGTTTAGTCCTATCTCTCTCCATCAAACATTTTGTTAACTTATCGTTTAACTCTAAAGACTCGTTCGATAGCTTATTTGCTTGTGATTTTAATTCTTTATTCTCTTCAGTCAGTTGGGATACTCTCTTAGATAATATACCGTCTATATTATTTTCAGATGAGATATGTTGAGCTATATTAAAATCTCTATAAAACCCTAGACTCCTAAACTCATCGTTACTTATCATCTCCTTCTTTTTCCCATGTTCATAATATATCACATACCCATTGTATTCTTTTGAAAACTTTGTTGGTATAGATACAACCTCTGTCCCATATACTTTATAAATAGAATTCATACTATCACTATGGTAAACCCAACCACCTAGGAGAATATCAATTTCCATACCAATGTCATTATTATATTCCGATAATGTTTTATATGTTATTTTGTATAACCCCTCGCTATGTAGGTATACTTTATTAGATTCTGTAGAAGTGGATAGAGAACCTTTTATACTAAAGAATTTATACATGTCATCTAGTTTGTCGTTTATGTTATCTTTTGTATATGTGTCATTACTGAATAAATCTATAGTAGGTCTACGAATTGGTCTCTTATCTACAATATTTATATTTAGTAATTTTTTCTTTATATCATTTACATATTCTATAGTATAGATATCATCTGATAATATTGATAGAGACTTCATATATTCGACTTCGTCATGGTCTATGTATAATTTACTCTTAGTCTCCTTATCAAAGAGATGAATCGTATTAACTTCTTCTAATACTATAACTCCCTTGAATGCAATTATTTCATTTTCAAATGTCTTCGTTACATTATTATATGTGTCATATTTTTTAATAGTTGTATCTATTCCTATATTCTCCATCACCAATTTAAAAGATGGGCTATTATTTATATTTTTAGCTATTTCTACAATAGGCATTTGAGGTAAATCGTCGATAACACAACCTATAGAAAAAGATATATTGTGCATTTTTTTGGCATCTACTTTGAAACCAAGTAGTCTAGACTTTTTTAACTCAATTGGTAGAATTATACTATTCATTTATTTCCTTTTTATTTTATATTAAATGTATATTTATTAGAGCTTTTTTTAGTTATGATTCATCTTCTTTCCTTTTATCAAAAAGTTCTACGTCATGAGAAGTCTCTATATTATTCGAATGCGTTAATGTTATTGTGAATCGTATCTTCTTGATATGAATTAGGTTTGATAATAATAACACCAGCCCTTTCAATGATATATTATCCGCAAATGCATTTGTCCTTAGAGTATGCGAATTAATCAAACTACTACTCGATTTATCGGCTTTGTATTTTCGATTATAAGACGACAGTAGTCCATTGATTTGATCGACTAAATCCAAATCCGCCAGTACTGTCCTCCATAAATTTGCCATCTTCCCGCCGATAGTTCGATCTGGCGATTTCAATCTTAATTTATTTTTCAAGTCTTTATCCTTTTCTTTTATTTAGTTAATGATATGTAATTAAAAATAAATGTCAATATATTATACGCTACATAGCATATGCTATGTAGCGTAATTAATCTTTACAATTTATCTCTATGTCGGTTATTATTTTATCTATGACAGATAGATATAATTGAAGTCTAGTCGTTCTAGAAGATGTATCGTTTTTTATATTTTTATTCATTTTCTTCACATTATCTTTCAATATCGTAAAATAAAAATCTGGGTCTACTAACAACAATTCGTTATAACTAAAAAAATCATGCATTTTAACAGCATTTACTCTAGATAACAATAACTCAATAACATTATCTTCATAAGAGTTTTTTATCACGAACTCTAAATCAGAATTTAGATCAATGATAGATTTTTTATAAGAATATATATAAATGTTTTTATATCTAAATGGTTTTAATGGTTTCTTTTTTTTAACAAACATACGCTTTAATAATTTAATCATAGTGAGATATCCTTTTTCATATTAAATATATCATCATTGTTTTTCTTGAAAAATGAAAGGATTACATATGAGTGGTGAATTATTTGGAGAAGAAGAGAAGGCTCTATTAAAATGGTCAATTAGGGTGAGAGAGAAAATGGTAGCTGATAAAATCGAAGAAGGTATAAATACTAATGGGGATATGCGTGTAGTGGCAGAGACTTTAAATGGAATGGACTCATCAACTCTAACATTAGCTAAGTTAGACCAAGATGATAAGAAGATGGATTCTGATGCGGATATTCAAAATGCAATGTTAGAAGTTATGAAGAAAGCTAAGATGATGACAAGAGTACCAACATCACAAGAAAGAGATATAATTGTAGATGATAATATATTTATCGGAGAAATATTAGATAGTGAATTATCAGAACCAGGATTACCTTTACCAGTAAATGATTTCTTAGAGGAGGAAAATTAGAATATGTTAAAAACAATTAAAACAATATACTGTACTCTATTGGAGCAGCAATTAATGTTTAAAGAACCGATTAGGTACCCCGATAACGTGACATTAAATTCTCGCTATGGAGTAAGTGTAAATGAATCGGATGGTTGTAAGATGTCAATAAGTTATTTTGGCGTTGGTATACATCCACAATATACCAATACCCAATTCCATGCAACTACTGATAGAGATATGTATTTACCTACACCATTGTTAGCTGTTAAGAAAAGTATTGGTTTGACTCCTATAGAAGATGATACTTATAGAATAAAGATAGAGAAGATTGTTAATAACGAAGCGTATATATTTTGTTTCTTAAAGAAAATAACCAATATGGATTATGATAATAATGTATATGAATTAGAATATGACAAAGTATCTAGTGGATATGGTTTAAAGACATATACTCCACCACCAGAGTTCACTTCTAACCCGATTACTAAAAACTGTGATGATATTAATAAACCATCAAAATTTTATGGGGTGTCTTCTAAATACTCTATTACACTAAGTAGTGCGGAGCTAATGGAAGTCAGAAAAGCATCTGCGTTATATTATAATCAACTACCAAAGGGACAAACTGACGCAATATATGAGGCAGGTTTCTATGCTGGTATAGAAGGGTTGTCTGGTAAAAGTAAAGAACTATCTAATTGTGTAGTTTGTTTATTATCTCCTTTAGAACAACATAACTTTAAAGAAGATGGCTCTTTAAACTTAATTGTTAATTATGGAAGTTTTAATCCACATGTCTAAAGAAAAGACTTTTAAAATAATAGGGATAGACCCTGGTAGTACAACAGCCGGCATAGCTACACTAGAGATAAATAAAAACTTTGATATAATTAGTATAAAAACCGAATGTATAGATGCGGCTAAAGTAAAAACTACATTTAGTAGAAATAATAATCTAGAATATAGATTAAAATATATGAGTGATAGATTAAATATATTATTAAGTGGTGATGATATAGAAGCAATATCTATAGAGATGCCGTTTGCCAATCCTAGACGTATGGGTGCAGTAATACCTCTAGCCCGTCTATTGGGTATAATAATGAATATATCTTTATCCTATAGTCCATATAGATTAATTCACAAAATATCTCCTAGCGAAGTTAAAAATAGTGTTGGTGCAAAAGGTAATGCTGATAAAGATGGAGTGTTAGAAGCAATACTAAAAATAGATGAGATTACAAATCACATAGATTTGAATATGATAACTGAACATGAAGTGGATGCTATCGGTGTAGCAAAGTCATTATTAGATAAAATGAAACATTGTTATATCATATCAATTCTATAATACATGTTTAAATCAACTGTGTGGTGTATATAACATCTTTTAAATATAAATGTATATTAAGTATAGCATGACTATATAAAATAGCTTATAATCGATTCTAAGATAATATATAAAACTATATGTTATTAAATTAAAGGAAAGTAATGTTAATTAATTTAGGACTAGGTGCAATATATGAAGATTCAAATGAATCAGCTGTATTAGTAAAAGTTGTTATTTATGATTTAATTAAAGGGAGTCATGATATAACCAAAGACGGTACAGATAATACCACTAAAGAAAAACCATTAAAAATGAAAGATGGGTTAGGGAACAGTGCTGTATCAACTGCTGAAAATGTACAGTATGTAGAAGCTAGATATTTAAACGGTGGCTCTCATATGGTATCTACACCTTCATTCTCTCAAGGCGAACAGGTAGAAGTATTTCAATCCGAAGGTACAGATAGATATTATTTTAAACCATTTCATATGGATAAAGACCTAAGAAAGAAAGAAAGAGTTGTATTTGCAGTAAGTAATCTAGACAGAGATAAAGAATCTGACCATGGTAAACATGTCGATAAAGATACTAGTTACAGTATGACTGTTGATACTAAAGGTAAACTGATAGAAATAAAGACATCTGTATCTGATGGAGAACCAATATTATTCACAATATCCATAGATACAAAGAATGGTGTATTTAGAATAGAAGATAGTAATGACCAATCTTTAAACTGGGATGCTGTAAAAGGGGTATTAGACATAGAGATACCCACTATTAATTTAAAAGTAGATGATTTTAATGTAAAAGGTAAGAAATTTAATTATGATGCTAGCGACAGCATTAAGTTAAAAACCAAAACTAATAAAGTAAAAGCTGAAAACACTACTATGGATACTAAAGTTGAATATAAGAAGAGTGAAGTGCATAATGCAGTAAACACATTCAAAGGGGCTGTTAATTTTAAAGCACCAAGTGACTTTAAAGGACCTGTTAAAATGAATTTTATGGCTAAGACAACTGATGGAGCTAGTGTATTATAACATTATTTTGTACAGTTATATTATATTGAAAAGGAGACACTATGTTTATAGAACTAGTAGAATTACATAAGTATAATAGATTCTCTCTATTAGATATAGATACTTTGACGTTCACACCAGATAATACAAATATGATTCTTGCCACCAATGGTGCTGGTAAGTCTAGTTTACTTAGTGAGTCATCACCAATGCCGCCTGATAAAAATGATTTTTCTATTGGTGGGTATAAGAAAGTGATAGTACGATTTAATAACCATAGATTTATATTACATAGTCAAGATGGCAAACATTCTTTTATTATAGATGGTGGTGATGAATTAAATCAAGGACATACTTTAAAAGTACAATTACATCTTATAAAAGAACATTTGCACGTTACACCATTTTTAATGTCAGTTATAATAGGCGAAAAGAAATTCACATCAATGAGCCCAAACGAAAGAAAAGATTTATTTAGCGAAATATCTTCTGTATCATACGATTATGCGTTTTCTGTTTTTAATAAGTCAAAGAGTAGACTAAGAGATATAACAGGTGCTCTTAAAATAGACACGGTTAAACTATCTAAGATAGAAGATAGTATGATAACTAAATTAGAATATGATAAATTAATAGAGAAACAATTATTGTATATAAAGTTACAAAATGATATACGTACAAATATAACAAACATCGAAATTATAGAAGACCCTAAAATTAAACTAAAACAATTGATATCATTATACAAAAGGATAGAGTCTATATCTAATAAAAATATAATAGATACTGATTCGATAGACTTTAATATTAGAGAGTCAAAAGATAAGTTAAATATTGTATTAGAAAACATATCTAATCTGAAAGAGTACGTAGAAGTAGACAAAGCCCAATTGGACTCTGATATAATAAAGTTTTCTAATTTAGTAATTGGGTTAGAGACAGAAAATGTATTTAAAGAAAAGATTGAAGATATATTATCATTTATAGATAATAACCATAGTAAGCTATCATACTACGTAACTAACTACAATGATAAATTTACAAGTTTTAAACAGAGTGATTTACACTCTATGATGGATAAATATAAAGAATTATCTAAAGAAGAAGATAAGTATAAAGATAGGTTACATAAGTTACAAGGTGAGTACAAAGTATTATCCGATAATAAAACAAAGTCAGACGTATCATGCCCATCATGTGACTTTGTTTTTAAGGTAGGGTATAGTGATGATAATTATGAAAATGTTAGATTAAATATAGAAGATGTAGAAAGAAGAATATTTAAAATAAAAGAATTGATTAAACCTATATATGAGAGAATTGAAGAGATTAAACTCTTCTCTACAATTAGAGAAGATTTCTTATTCTTTTTATCAGAATATAATTCTGTATATATGTATCTTACAAATGGAAACATAGAAACTAATATGAACGCAATTAGACCGTTATTAGTAAGGTTATTAGAAATAGAAATATTAAACAATAAACTAATTGAGTTACATAAAGAGAAAAACAATATAACTATGGAAGATTCTATAAAAGCAAAGAGTATATCTATGCAAAGAGAAGTGTTGGTAGAAACAGCTAATTCGATTAGAGATAATGTTATTAGATATGAAAAAAATAAAAAAGACGCTATTAGGACAAACAATATATTAACACAAAGAGAAGATATCATTAGTAAAATAAGTTCTGAATTACTTTCCATAAAACCATTTGTAGAAAGTAAAATAGATAGTGTAAAAAATAAATACTATAAAGATATACTTAATAGTATAGATAATGAAATGATTGATATAAGTGATAGCATAAGAAACTATGAACAAACCTCTTTATTATCAGATACTCTTAGAAATAATATAGTTGAGTTAAAAAATAAAATAGTTGTATTAAAGAAAATAGTGAATAGCTTGTCACCTAACGATGGAATAATAGCAAAATCAATATCTGGTTCAATAGGCTATTTTCTTAACATTGCTAATATCACAATAAAAGACGTATGGAGTTATCCGCTAAAAATAAAATTTGATATAGGTGATACGTTAACGTATAAATTTCCAATAGACTCTGCCGATAGTTCTAAAAGTGATATTTCTAAGTCTAGTAGTGGTATGAAAGAGATTATTAATCTATCATGTATAGTTGCAGTGCAAAATGTCCTAGGTGTAAAATTACCATATTACTTAGATGAATTTGGTTCTACCTTCGATTCAACACATAGAAGAAATGCTCTAATTCTATTAAATAAACTGATAAACAATGGTAATCAACTATTTATAATTTCTCATTATCAAGATATTATTACTCCTTTAATAGATAAATCAAGCACTATCGTATTGGACGCTAATAACGTGGATCTGGCTAATATAGTAAAATATAACGATAGATTAAAAATAAAATAACTATACACTACATAGCATATGCTATGTAGTGTAACCAATATTTGATAATTTGTTGATAGGAAGGTATTATAATGGAATTAAACACAAATGAAGTAATTAAACAATTTAAAAAGATACATGGTAATAAATATAACTATGATAAAGTAGATTATAAAAATAGTAAAACTAAAGTAATAGTTACATGTGATAAACATGGTGATTTTAATCAGACACCATCTAACCATAAGAAAGGTCATGGGTGTCCCATGTGTTCTAATAAGAAATTAGTATTTGGAATAGGTATAAATGATAGTGATTATGTTACGAGTTCTATAATAGATGGTAAGAGAGTAGAATGTCCATATTATAGGAGATGGAAAAACATGTTTAAGAGGTGTTACGACCCAAAACACTATGATAAAAACCTAACATATAAAGATGCAATTGTACACAAAGAATGGCATTCATTTATGAATTTTAGAAAATGGATGATGAAACAAGATTGGGTAAATAAAGAATTAGATAAAGATATACTAATACCAGGTAATAAAATATACTCTAAAGACACATGTGTATTTATAGACCAAAATATAAACAAGTTAATATTAGATAGCGGTGCTAGTAGAGGTAAATACCCTATAGGGGTATCTTTACATAAACCATCTGGTAAATATATGACACAAATAAACGATAATGGTAAACCTTTAAATCTAGGTTATTTTAACACACCAGAAGAAGCATCAAAAACATATAAAGTAACTAAGTCTAAAATCATATTAGATAAAGTAAAAGATATAAAAGATGTTAAATTAAAGAAAGCTCTAACTAATAGAGCTTTAGAATTATTAAATTAAGAAAAAAATAATATATACACTACATAACATATGTTATGTAGTGTAATTAAGTTTGATGTTTTGTTTATATAGTATATCTTTAAATCTTTTTGCTAATAACCTTTGTTGTTCTATTGCAATATCAGATATTATGTTATCGGCTGTTTTATTTAGAGCTTTCTTTAATCTAACATCATCTATGTTATTAGCTTTATCTAATATGATTTTAGACTTAGCTATTCTATACATGTAACTAGCCTCTTCTATTGTATTAAAATAACCTAGGTGTTTATGTTTGCCGCTTATACTAATATGAGATAAGTATTTTTTTGTAGGTTTATAAAAAGATACTCCAATTGGATATTTGCCTCTTCTTGCTTTGTTATTTACAAATAACTTGTTTAAATCACTATCTACAAAACAACATGTATCTTTAGAATATATTTTATTGTTTAATAGAAATATGTTTTTATCTAAATGTCTACCCTTCCAATCCTGAGATATCATCCATTCTCTAAATGACATAAATGAATACCATTCTTTTGATACTATACAATCTCTATAAGACGGATTTTTATCGTGAAATTTAGGGCTATAACATCTCACCATCATACTTTTCCAAACATTGTAGTATGGACATACTACTTGTTTACCTCCACTAGTAGGGTTAGTAACGTATTTAGCGTCATTTATACCCACTCCATATATTAATTTTTTATTCAATATCAGATATTCTTGAACGAGAAATTATATCATAATTTTCATCAAAAAATTCTTTAGTCATAAATACACAATCACATTTGTCGCCATCGTCAACAGCACTGTATAATTTATCAATATCGCCTTCTATATACATAACGATATCGTTAGAATCAAAATCTACTTCTTTATAACCATCACCTTTAATAATTATCGATGGTCGTTTATTTATTAACTCTTTTAATTCAATACCTGTGACACCAATCATTTCGCTATTTTTCTTTTTTGCTATTACGTATAACATATACTCATCCTTTATCTATATCATTTCTATCCATCATTTTAAAATTACAATCATCTTGTTTTTCAAAAATTTCATTTTCTTTCATATCAGGATATGTTTCTTTTAAAACATTACCGTTATGAATACGTTCTTTGACAGGTTTACCAGTATTTTTATTGCACTGTTTACATAGTATACCTCTAAGGTATACTATGATTTTATTTATATGTTTACTCACTATCATATGAATCACTATCGTCCGAACTACTACTACTACTACTACTACTACTACTACTACTACTACTATTGTCGACTCTGTCATACGAGCCATCCTTCTCAAAATTACTTGTGAACGAACTATTGTCAGTACCCATCGATTCTCCATCATTTGATTCAGAGTCATGTTCAGTGTCTTTACTATAACTCTTTTCATTTGAACTTTTATCTTCTTCTATAACGTCATCTATTTCTTTGTCAAATGACTCATTCTCAAAATCTTTTATTATTTCATCTGATAATAGAGTTCCATGAGTTACCTTTTCAGCATCAGAATATAGACTATCATACACTTCAGGTTCATCATTATCCATTAACCATAAAGCGAATAATGCATATAGTAATATGTCACTTTCCTCTTTCTTATCACAGTAATGAATTGACCTAGTTGCATGGCTTAGAAACCTTTCTTTTTTAACAGGTGTAGAAATTTCAGACACTACTCTATTTACTTCTATATCTATTCTATGCATCGGCTCTTTTTTATCATCTATACTAATATCTTTTTCTTTACTACTTTCTATGTCTAGAGCAGTCTTCATTTTAGATACGCAAATACTAACACACTCTCTTATTCTAACTAACCATTCTTCTAAAAATAATTTTGCTTCATTCATAATAATTTCTCCTTCTTCTTCAGTTTTAGATTTATCGTACATGATACCTATATCATTAGCGAGTATATCTATTGAAAAGACAATGTCTTTCACCTCATCTATATAAACCAGCAATTGGTCAGATGGTTCATATTGAACAATGACATCTCCATCACCTTCGAATAACTGGTTTATTTCTTTATACATAAAAGAGTTAAATATTAAACTTTCTACAAATTTATTATCCGTTCTTTCGTTATTGAACCAATTAAATATATTTCCATATAGAGATGATAACTCTATAATCTCTTCTTCCGATGGTTCACCTATGTCTTGTATCAGTTTGAATAGCTTACTCATATGAATACCTCTCTTCAGTTTCTGCTAATATAGATAATATTTCTACTTTATGAGCTTTAGTAAACTCATCTATTAAAGGTTGAGTGTCACCATCACACCCAATCGTCTTAGCAACCGTCATCATCAAGTCACTGATTACAGAACAACCTTCTTTTTTAGCAACTATAACGTGATTAACTGCTTCTACTTGAATATCATATTCACCGTCAATATCTCTAAGTTTAGAATTTACATTATACAGTTTTAATAAATCAATTATATCATCAAATTTATCAATACCTGATAAATACGATACTAGAGCAGTGTAAACTTCTCTAGCATTATCTTCCGATATTTCCCCCGATAATAAATTATATACGGTTTCTTTTATTTCTGTTACTTTATCTACCATCTTTATCCTTTTTAATTATTTATTAAATAATATGCACTTAATCCATATAGCCCAAAAATTATTATTGCCAATACTAATATAAGATACAACTCTTGATTATCCGTTAGTTTCATATTTATCCTTTATTTACTCTATCCAAATACCATTGAGGCTCATTTCCCTCTAGACCACTACCTTTAAACATATTGGATACATCTACATTTTTATGTAATTTATTACCCCATGATGATAAATCTTGATTAAACGATTTAGCTTTATAAAACATCCATCTCATATCTATTACAATAGATACATTCCATTCGCTAATACGAGTATATTTTAAATATTCTTTTATATTCATAATTTATCCGTATAATATAATAAGTAAATAGATATAAATAAAAGTATTATCCCAAAAACAATAGCTCTACTCATAAGGGCTACTATAGCTACTGTAATCAGTGTATATAATACTGTTAAAATAAATCTTTTTATATAATATATAAATATATATTTTGGATTAGAAAATTTCATAATTTATCCTTTCTTTATTTATTTAGTTAATTATATGTAAATAAATTAAATTAGAAAACAAAGTTCTGTGTAATAATTTTATGTCAAACTTAACCGCACTACATAGCATATGCTATGTAGTGTATAATTAATTATTTTTTTGT
>Ga0256844_10000036_pt1 | contig 54579 bp, 43 predicted proteins | sample MusselsmetaG_FD_189100 | JGI IMG/M metagenome (GOLD analysis project Ga0256844, IMG submission 189100) | Mussel associated microbial communities from hydrothermal vent at the East Pacific Rise, Pacific Ocean - Mussels | ecosystem: Host-associated > Mollusca > Shell > Unclassified ... | reverse complement strand
TCAACAAGAAGGTAACCATTCTCCAGAAAAGGAAGCGGAAGAGGGAAAATAAGTAGATTTTCAGATGTTAAACGAAGTTGAGCCAGTTGATATAATTCGAGGGTACCAATAAATCTATTTGTTGTTTCTGCAAGTTCACCACCATCTTTTAAAATCGATGCAATTTCAAGCAATGCAGCTTTGAGTGTTTGTACTGCTACCTGTGACTTTCCTTGAGCGAGTGAAGATTCAAGATTTAACCCCAGGCGATTATAGAGGTGTTTGAGAGTTACTCCACTGTTCTTAGGATCAATGGGAAGCTGTTGCAACTGATGAAATGACGTCAAACCTTCACGGGAATTATCGCTAAGTTTACCGAACACAGATGATGAAGTTAAAGATTGGAATAATTTACTGACATCCAGGTTCTTATCCAGCAATGTTAGTGTTTTACCAAAGAACAGTTCAGGCTTTTGGGAAATTATTTTAAGTTCAAGTGTCGGCTTAGCAGAGAGAACTTCGAGATCCAGTTTTACTCCCGGGTTCAAGTTTGTGAGAGTTTCACTCTTCGCAAGAACTTTATCACCAAGGATATCCAGATAAAATTTGTTGTTTCCTGCAGATTCAAGCACCGTTGCTGTCAGCGTCTGCCCACGGACAACATGTTGTCCGCCCTGTTCTCTTCCACTGGATCCGGACGTAGCAGACCCGAGTGGTTTGATTGCGGTAAGTGCATTGATTGGTTTCATAATACTGTTTCTGTAAAAAAGGAGTCACTATCTTAACGCACAACAGTATATGATTGCAGGTATATATTATCCGGCTGTCTGAATTTTTTCCCGCAGATTGTTTCGTTGTTCCTGTAGGCAGAAAGAAATAATAGTATCTCTGTGTTTCGGGGATATTGAATCAAAATGAAATGCAACCTGATACCGGCCTCTCCCCAATCGTTTGCATCTAACAAGATGGCCAATACATTGGACTTTCTTTTCGATTCCCTGCAAATATATTTCAATAGTAATCTGATGTTTAGTCGGTAATTCTTCAGGCATGATAGCAAGCATACCAGAAGCAGAAAGGTCAAGACTCTGTCCTTCAAGCTCCCAGCTTTGAATCTCGCCATCAGGAGAATCAGGTTTAAAATGGGCATTAATTGAAACTCTTGTATCAACTCTGAAATATTCTCTAAGACTCTCTGGATTAATTGAATTTTTGGCAGAGAACTCAATTATACGGTCACTGGTAATTTCAATTATTCTGGCTGTAAGCGTCAAAGGAGTTTTATCACTTTTTATAGAAATGGGACAATACTGATCTATTTCTATATTTGATGGCAATGTTTTCGGAGGAAACACAAGAAAAAAATTTGGCGCATCGGATACCTTGTATACACAATTAAGACGAACAATTTTTTGGTCTGTTGTGGTTAAATCAATTTCGGCAGACTCACTATCTGCCACTTCTTTTATTGTTTTTGTAATGGATGTGCTCACGGTAAATAGTCCTTAGTTTCCTGTAACTTTAACCTTTAACCGAAGAAGACGTCGCTGAGCTACCATGCAACAACCGATAATTTCATCCTGATCTTCGTCATCAATGTTATCAAAATGATATGCGACATCCCACAGTTTATCTGTTAGCTGTGAGACTCGGACTGATGTCGCAAGAGCTTTTACAATTTTTGTTTCTGCAGTGGGCAAAGCTATTTCCAGTCGTACCTGGGTATCTGTTGGAGGTGCAGTTGTAATGCTTACACGAAGTCCTGAACCACTGAGGTCAACGGTGGTACCATTGATTCTCCACTTATCCTTTTCAGTAGCAAAAGAATCAGGAATAATGGATGTGATCACAATTGGAACAGTGCAGTCAACTCTAAAATAATCACGCATCTGTTCGTGATTAATGGTTTTAAGGACCACCATATCCAGAGTCTGCCTGTTGGGCACTCCTACAATTTTACATTCCAGGGATATACTTTGTCCACCAACATCCAAACTGATGAGGCATAAACTATTCCTGTCAATTTTATCAACCAGTAAAGTTCCTGAATGCAATAAAAGTTTAAAATGACACCCGGAACCTTTTTTCAGAACACACTGAATCAGAAGTCTTTCTTCCCTGTCAATTAGAGGCAAAAAAAGACGTACAGGTTTGTCATCCGATATTTGAGTAAGACAATTCTCCAAGTCTGACACGAAAGCTCCTTAATGTATGTAAAATAAAGCTAATATAATGATAGATCCTTCCAGGTTAAAACCATTTTATCATTTCAAAGCTTTTGTATCAAGAAAGTATCTGAAAATTTTGCTACTCGACTGAGCTTCTTGCGAAATAAAACCGATTAACAGATTTTGTGAAGTTCGAATACTATTTTGGAGGCAAACGCAGCCATATGAGCAGATGACACCCTTTCGTTGCTGTTATTATGGCAAATAACAAGCCATCCTATTTCTATAGGTTTTACTGTTTTTACTGGCTCTAATAAAATAGTTTTAGGAAGCTGGAAAAATGATACAGTAACTTGTTAAAATTGTTGTAAACACATTGCCAATACCACTGCACATAGCTAAGCAGGCTGAAGTTCGGCGGAATCAGTTTTAGTTATGCCCACAACCGCAATCATCATTTTCACGACTATCACTCATCTTTTGTGGAAAACCACTTATGGAAACAACTTCAGTATCTTGTTTCTTTTTTATTTTCCCCTTAACCCACGCTACGACAGGTTTAATTGAAATCAATAACAAAATGATCGCTGCCGGAAATTTAAGACTCAAGGGTATAAGATCGGAGGCCTCTCCCAGAACAGCCATTGGTACGACACCACTAATTTCGTATAGTTGATCAACCAACAAACCAAAGAGCAATGCAAAAAGAGAGAGAACCACAATATACCTGATTGTTGCTCTTTTCCCGAGTATTCCATACATGGTTGATAAGGATGTTATATTGGTACCAGGCCCTGCAAGTAAAAATACCAATGCGGCTCCAGGACTAACACCTTTTAAGATTAAAGCAGCAGCTACCGGTGTTGAAGCAGTGGCACAGATATAAATTGGTACTCCAAAAACAAGCATGATTAGCATAGATTGAATCCCGCCACCTAAATACCGAGTCATTACATCATCTGGAATAGTAGCTGTTATTGTTCCAGCTATCATCAATCCTACAAAGAACCATAACGCGATATCTCCCCACACATCTGCCACCCCGAACTTCAGCCCGGCAATGGTTTTTTCAAGAGACGTATGATGATTTCTATGCTCCCTGGGGTCGCAATCAATACCATCACAGCAATTATCTACCGGACAGGAGAGTGCTGCTGGGGACAGTTCTTCCTGATCTGGTTTGTTTATAGTATTTTCAAGAATACCTGCACTGACTGCAGTGACAAATGCTGCAATTGGACGGATAACAGTCATAATAGGATCTAGCAAAGCATAGGTTATAGCAATTGAATCGACTCCTGATTCTGGTGTAGCGATAAGAAACGCTACAGTTGCACCTTTGTTTGCTCCTTGCTTCCTGAGTGATGCTGCCGCCGGCAGCACACCACAGGATCAGAGTGGTAACGGAACACCAAATAATGCAGCCTTAAATACTGAAACAAACCTTCCCTTTCCAAGATGGTTAAAAATCATCGTTGGACTCAAAACAACCTTCAACAGACCTGCGATCACTATTCCCACTAATATATAAAATGATGAATCAAGAAGAATATCCCAGATTGCAAAAACAATTTTCAATAATATATCCATAACTAAATTCCTGTACTTGTGATCCTAGAGAAGACTAAGCATAAATCACCAAACATTGAGAGGACGTGGTTTGGAGAAAACCAACTCGAAGGGGTCATTGTCGTAAAGCCCCCCACATCCAACAGTGACACCTTAAAGTGGCTCTACTTTCAAGTTAAAATTGATTTCACTTTTAATCGAATCAGGAAAACAGTATTTCATTCTTCCAAAAATCGTAGGTATTGGAAGAGATCTTCTCTATCTTCGAAAGACATTCATCCGGAATTGATCAAAAAAGAAACGACCAGAACTCAGACGTTTCCCAAATTCTCTCATCTCTTTGCCTGACTTTAGCTGCTGGCGCAATGATGTGACCGGTAAATTCTTGGATATTTCTCCGTTTGCTATTATTGTACCAGACGTTGCAACCCGATCATAATGCATAGCAAGGGGAAGTGGATCACTACCCGACAAGAGTTTAACACCATTCTTCTGCGCATCCAGAAAAAGGGTGGGAGATGGCCAAAAGAATGGCCTATTTCCATTATCTCCTGCAAATACAGGGTAAGTGTGTGGTAAATCAAAGTAATTTCTAATAGTTACCCCTCTTTTCCCAAACCACTTCCCCACTCCCCAAGGAACAACAACGATGCCACCAGCATCGGTTACAGCTTGAGCAAGTTCTGACAACGTTAAACTTTTATCGGTAATTCTTTTTCTGGAAAAGAGGGAAAGAAGTTCTATGTTTTCTGAACTGACATATTGACGCCCTGCAAAAACATACATACAACAACCATCTCTTTCAGCAAGCAAACACTCCGCTTCTTCGGTTCTTTGAAACCGAAATGTATTTGATGACACTGATTCATGGGAGTCTGCCCTTTTACAAAGTTTCTCATAGACATCATTCTCCCCTCCCTCTGTCAAGAAAAGGGCATAGTCCTGCTCACCACTAACCCCCTGTGCAGCGCTGATTTTAGAAAAATTATTCCATGCTGTATCAAAAAAACAGGATAGAGAAAAACTCGGATAGATATGTACATGCCCATCTATAAGTATTGCCATAACAAACCTTTATTCTTAATTTTTAAACCATTTTGGGATTTTTTCGAATTATAAACTCAGTGGAACTATGCCTCTTATGATATTTTAGGTAACTTAAGTATCGCAACGAAAACAAACGAATACACAGACAATATAAACATTGTCGATATCAATATTTTATACAATACTCCATGCATCAAAGGCCGGGCATGGTACAAAAGCATACAGAACATCGGAACAACAGGAATTAAATATCTTCCCTGAGCCTGAAAATCCATTGTCCATGAATGATACAAAGAAGCACCAATCAACGTCCCGGAACAGCTCAGAAAAAGCAAAAACAACAGGTTGCCGGCGATTCCTCCACGAAGAACCAGAGTACCCCCTAATAATAAAAACAGTGCAATGGCAACTGGACGAACAGTATTAAAAAAAGAATCCACAGGAATTGCTGTAAAATACCCGTATGAACCAAAGGCACTGCGGTAGGTTTTTTCAAACCAACGGTCAACAACTACAATTTTCTTTAATGTATCGCCACGTGCTTTACGATATAAAGAGGGATGTTTTTTCTCAAGAGGAGTGGAGGTATTGTACATTGGGGCAGCTATCAGGTTCTGGATTTCAGTCTTTTTCACCTTATAATCCATTCCATTAACGGCATAATTTGCACCCATCCTGATTCCGCCAAGGATTAATCCTATACAAATAATTAAAACAACTTTTTTACAACATTGACGTCGAAGAGGACGGTCGATCTGGAATAAGACTTTCCAAATAAAATAGCCTGCAATAAAGAGAACGAAAAAAAGATAATTCTTCTTTAATAAAAACAGAAATGCTACAAGAGAAGAAAGTAAAATAACCGGCAGAATTTTCTTTGTGGGAGAGATGTCCAAAAGGTATGTGTTCAACATTGAACGCGGTAACGCAAATTGACAAGCCACAATAAAAGCAACCACCAGTCCAAACGCATCAGAATTACAATAACTGAAAAGATACCAGATTTGCGGCGAGATCAACAACGGTGAAGCCATCATCCGAGCACCGGAACTTCGAAGAACATAGAGAAGCAACAATGAGAATAAAAACACATTAAACATGCGCAAATTAAGATACGCAGGCAGATGAAAAGGTTGGAGCAGATTAGACAATTTTCCTGTTAAGAAATATGAAATCTCATACCCATTTAAGCGAGAAACGCCATAAACTGAATAGGTGTGCCGAATGTCTGGATCATCGACTTTGGGAGGTAAATAATTACTTTTGTAATAATCCGCAGCATCAAGGTGAACATATTCATCGGGATGCACGTTTTCCACAGTGATCGATGCCATTACGATGATTAACGAGAAAACCATGGCAAAGAAAAGAGGAATAAAACGCTCTTCTGTACGATAATTTTTGGTAAAAAGGAAAAAGAAAAAAACAAAGAAAAATATAGTAACAATACGTATAAATATCGGCCAGATTCTGGAAGGCCCATCGTGTAAAGTTACGGCAAGTTCAAGCTGAGGATCGTTGCCGACAGAATAAATATGTAGCCCATCCTTTTCCCAACGCTGAAAGCCGATATCAAAAAGGGGCTTCAATTGATTAAAATCTTTCCCGGTTTCAAACAATAGAGGAAATAGACCACTTTGTGAAATCAATAGTTTCTTCAGAACAATTTCACCTTTATACATGTGAGGATCAATACGCAGCCGACTTATCTTCTTTAGATTTGTCAAATAAAAATGATACTGCTGTTCATCTGGAGAAACTCTTACTCTGGCTCGTCGCCATTTACTGTAGCCCTTCCCTTCGATAGTCCAATAAATGTTCACCCACGTCTTTTGGGGAACCTGAATCTCAAGTTCAACATATGCGCGATTCTCAAATAAAGTAAGATAGAACACAGAAAGAATCGCTCCAACAAACAAAGGAAACTTCCATTTTATAAATAATTCCATACTATTCATCAATCGACAAACCTCTCAATAAGGTTCACTCACCCGCGTATGCACATGATCTATTTGAACATTTAATTCTACAATTTCACAGTGCTTCTGTTTTCTAAATGCGCTAATACAGCTGAATACTTCTTATCAGATAGTTGGGTGTCCAAACTATATGGTATTGGAAATGCCAGAATGTATATAATAACTTCTTAAAGCGTTTCATAATTTGCTCCTGAGATATTGTGGGGCAACACATCGTGAAGCTTATTATGAGCCATAGAGTCAATTGGTAAAGCAGTTGAACTCTGACCACGCCCAAAGGACGTGGTTTTCTCTTACGAATTAAATACTTGCAATTACTCCGACCGGAAATTTGGGATTAAGCTGACAGCGAAGTTTAAGCCAATTTATTAAAATTGGCGAAAAAGTATAAAAAAAATATTTGGTTTAATGTTCAGCCCATGGCTCCCGAATATTGCCATCTTTCATCATACTACTTCATTAAATCGATTACAGAACTACATGAACCTTTCTTTCAACTTATAAAATCTGACCATATGCGGTTCAAAACGGGTCACAAACCAAAAAATTGGCCGTCCACAATGATGGGCTACAGAAAAGATGAATAAACACTTTAAACCACCACCTCCGTGGTACATTCCCATGGGAATAAAACGACTGAGAAGATAATGACTGAATACTCGGCTGATGGGACTGGAAGTAAGATCATAACCTTTATCCATAATTTTTTTAGCCATTATTTATTTTCCTTATTCATTAAGCCGATCTCTCATATGACGAAGAAACTGCCTGAATCTCAAGAAAGGACTGCAATAAAGTGCAAATGAAGAACGATTCCAAAGAGTATCAGGAACCTTTGTCTGTCTTTTCGAAGCTTTTTTAGCACCATGAAAATCATCAAGATGGTGCTTGTGCCTGATATTGTATATCTCTCTTGTTTTTGGAAAGGCAAGTTTACTCACCATCAAATAGTTCAGCCATGGTCTGTAATCATCAATTGAGTAGCCAAGAAGTGCTGAAGCAGCACTATAAGCAGGAGCTGAAGCAAAAATCCCCTGTTGTAACGGAGCATAATTTTTATCTTGTTCCTTTTCGGCTCGTCCTATCTCATCATCTGTTTGCCTGAAAAGGAGTTCATAACCACCATCATCTTTCAATCCATAGCCATTTAATGTAGGATGAGGTGCCCTGCAGGCTTCCTCAAAAAAATCTCTTGAATACATGATAGTCGATGCAGCAAAATCAAAACGATGTTTATCGTAGATAATGCCTTCAAAATGATTCTCGGTTGTTGTTGGATATGGGATTCCACGAGTAACACCAAATAATAAACCGTGACAGACAGGTGCATCTTCTCGGTGACAAATAGCCTCGTAAAGGAAACGTTGAATTGTCCCAAGCCAGCCTATATCGACCAAGGCAATATCTTTATGTTCAAAGAAACCGACATCTTCGAGATAAAGCTGTAAAGCATCGTTTGCCGGACGGGTTTGACGCTTAACCTCATCCTGAAATTTCTCGTCTTCAAGCAATTCTCTAAAACGAACACTATTTTGCTGGTCATAACCTCCATGAAGATGACTCAAGACAGTTGTGTCAGTAAGTTCGTGGCGAGCCAGATGTTTGGCAAAATGTTTTGAATCAAGGGAGAAAATCCTGCACACATCAGAAAAATCTGAGTTTCCACTGGGAAGAAAAACTATCGAAGCTTTTGCCTGACTCAAACCCTGGTAAGCACAACTGGCCCCAGCCAAAGCCATGCGGCTGACATACAGATATTCTGTATAAGGTAAATTACCATCCGGGAACAGGTGATGAATACTATTTTCCCAGTATTTTTTAAACATCCAGCCTTCCCGAGACAGAAAAAAAACCTTGGTGATCTCTTGACTTCTACATTTTTCTGCTATGTTTTGAACAAAAGCACCAATGAGAGGTCCCAGAAAACTATAGCCTTCAATATAAAGAGCATCCCGTTCAATGTTTTCATACTCGAGAGGCTGCATCAACTGTTGTAAAGCTCTACCACGCCAGAACGGCCTGCCATCGCTATAATTCACCAAACGTCTGATAAACGATTTGCGACGTTTTTCTTCGGCATCATGAAGAACCAGAACCTGTAGACCAAATTCTAATGGGCGCAATCCATCGGAAATTGGGTTATCCCCCACATGTAACCAACTTTTCGGATTAAGACCAAATTTTTCCTGAATCATAGGAAAGGCCTTGCCTGAAGCTTTGGCCAGGAAAGTGTCTGCAGAAGAGATTATCTCATCCACCAGATGTAGAAATCCAGCATGTTTTACAAATCGTTTCAGAAATAAAGCAGGAAGATATATATCAGATATAATTAATACCTTTTTATCCTGGGCTTTCAACTCTTCCAGCCAATCAATAAATTCACCACGGGGAACGAGCATACTGTTCTCCATGGCAACTTCATAATCCGCTACCTTATCAAAGAGTGCCTCATCTGCATCTTCTGCAAATATTTCATTTAGCATCTCCTGCATATAACGCGGATAACAGGCCTCAAAATCATCAAAAGTTTTTCCAGTTTCATCCCGGTGCTGCTGTTCAATGGAATCACGAAGGTCCTGTACCTGAGCCTGCGTCCAATTCAAACCTTTTTTCATAGCCATATCCGCCACATAACGGGCCACCGGAAGCTTCACCATGTCTGGATCATGAATTCTACGGATAAGGAGGGTATCAAAGAGGTCAAAACTCACCGTATCAACATCTCGGGCAAGCTCTTTTCCTTTTTTGATAAGGGGAGCAAGTGAATAGTATTTTGGAATTTTCATTGGCCGAGTTTCTTTCTGATCTTATATTTCAGCACTGCCAGAAAAGCTCGACCGGATTCGCTGACACTTGGCTCTGTATCTGATATGGCATGGCGAACATCATTTAATTCCTGTTGCAACTCGATCAAACGCTCAGATCCCGCTTCAACATAGGATTTGCTTTCGGAGGGAACCCGAGCAAGCATATATTTTTGAATCAAAGCTTTATCCTGTTCCCTCCCGGTAATTGCAGCCTCTCCAAGGGTGTTCCCATCGTGGATACGATAATAAAGCAGCTTTTCTTTAAACAAATAATGAACCTGATCAGGAAAGGTACTCATCATTCTAAAAATAAAATCATAATCATGGAGATAACGAAGTGAACAAAACTTCCCAACTTTTTTTACAGCATCAGCACTCATAAACAGGTTGGATGTAGTGACCATAAAATTCCCTTTTAAAAATGCTGCATAAAGATCTCCACAATCCTGAAAAAAATCTCTATTCTTCTTGTGCCAAACATTCCAGCCAAAATTTGGATCTGTAAAATCCTCACCCTTATCTGAAATGGGAATCACATTTGAGAACAAACACTTGGCACCTGTCTGTTTCTGAACTTCCAACATACGCTGCAGACGGTCCAATGTGTAAATATCGTCAGAGTTAAGGATGCTAATAAACTCTCCTTGGGCGAGTTCCATGCCCCTATTGATGGTATTAAAGGCGTCCTGATTTTCCTGATAAAAATAGTGAATTCGTTCGTCGTTATAGGATTTGATGACTGTAGCAGTATTATCTGTAGAACCATCGTTCACAATAATTAACTCAAAATCCTGCATGGATTGCTGCAAAACAGATTCTATGGCCGGACCAATAAACTGTTCATGGTTATATGCTGGAATAACAACACTTACTTTCACGACATTTGCTCAGGTAAAATGAATCAACTTTGATGGTGGCGCAAAAACTCTTCATCTTCTTCGTCATTTCGAGTTTGTTGTCACTGCCGCATACTTAGGCACGCTTTGTTTCAACAAATTCGAGTTCCTCAAATACGATTGTTTTTACCAGGCCATCTGTGTTTTACTTTTTAAGACTTTATTAACTTTTTTGACTTGTTATAATTATTAGCGTTAACTTCATCTTAGAATATACTTAGATTTGTAACTGTTCAAAAGAGCACAGGTTCGTTCCATCTGTTTGTCGTAGTGTACGTTTTCGCACATGAGACAAGCAGAATGGATGAAGGGGGGGCTTCTGAATAGTTACAAACTTTTTTGGGGAAAACATACTGTAAAGCAGTAGTTTTCACAAGTTCTCTTGCTCTTTACTTTCTCCTGCATACCAATTGATAAATTCCACTGGTTTATAACTGTCCGAATCACTCAGTCTACGATTATAATAAGGGTCTCCACTAAGTAGCTCTTTATTCCAACGCTTTTGAAACAGAGCTTTTTCCTCATCGACATCCTGGCTCTGTATAAATTGTTTTTCTTCAGGTACATCCAGTTTTGCCAGTGCAAATGGTGTATAGAGGTGCAGATATCCATGTTGTCCCATACGTAAACAAAAATCACTATCTGCAAAAAGAGATGCAAATGATTGTGTATCATACCCACCTGAGTCTAGAAACCGTTTTTTATTTACCATGCTAAAGTTCCACGAAAGGGCAAAAACATTTTGCGTACACTGCAGACCATTCATGTGCCGAGAACATTCCTGTAAAAATCTGTTGTAATAAAGTGGAGACAAACAATGCAAATCAGGTTTATGGGAAACAAATTCTTCATCACCAGACGGAAGAATCCTTCCAGCGACTAAGCCTGCCTGTGGAGATATGCAGTATTTGAGCATTTCTTCAATCCAATCTTTATTCAAAATCTGAATTCTGGGATCCAGAAAAACAACATACTCTCCCCTACTCTCCTGCACTGCAACATTATACTTAGCTGCGAGAGGCTGATTTGCAGTACCGGGAAGATATCGTATCACTCCCTCTACTTGTTTGGCTGGGTGGCTTTCATCAGCCAGCAAAACAAGGTACTCAACATTTTTATACGATGTGTTTTTATGAAGTGCTGTAAACCATTCTTCAAACAATCCATCATGTCGAAAACAAGATACAACGGTAACGGTTGGATGATGGGCCAGCTGTCTGTTAATACGGTAGTAAAATTTCCACTCAGTTAATTCGACAGCTGCAGAAATCTTCCTTCTGTCCATCGCTGCCTGTAAAGCATTTTTCCCTGCTTCATCCGCATATTGCTTCTGCTCATGATTAATTGAGGTGGAACTCTCAAGTGCTCGCCAATGATACAATATTTCAGGTATATGAATTATTTTTTTTGCCTGCTCAGAAAGTTTTAATAATAAATCAAAATCCTGAGCACCATCCATTGCAGGATCAAATCCTTCAACCTTCCTGAACAGATACATGGAAGTAACAACAAAATGAGTAATGTAATTGTGGGATAGTAATAAATTGTCGTTAAACCTGGGTTTTCTGAATACACTCAGCTGACTGCCATCTTCACCAATCAAATCTTCATCACTGTAATAAAGATCTGCTCCTGTGGTGTTAATATTGTTTGCAACCATAAACAGACAATCTGATGCAAGTTCATCATCATTGTCAAGAAAGCCCAAGTATTCACCACTGGCAAGGGCAGCTGCTGCATTGGTGGCACCTGATATTCCCTGATTTTCATCAAGAAACACAACCTTGATTCTTTTGTCTTGTGCTGCCCAACGCTTCAGCAAAGGTTTAATATCTTTATTGCTGCTACAATCATCGGCAAGACATAGCTCCCAATGGGGGTAGGACTGATAAAGAACGGAGCGAATACAATTATTCAAAAATGATGGCGATACATTATAGACAGGGACAACTATGGATATCTTTGGCTTCTCGGCCAAATCATTCACATTACGATTTGGATAAAGACCTTCATTTAAGCCTTTATCAAGATAATGAGCAAAGGGAATTACAGTATTTTTCTCAGCTGCAAGATAAGAAGAACGATAAAACTCAGGATCAAACCAGCTGCAGGGACGATGATCGGCAGGTACACCATGTGTCATATAATGAACAAACAGATCACAAGACTCGGACACTTTATAGGTAGACTTGTAATAAGCTGGATCAAACAAAGGAGAAGGGCTCTTCCCTTCAGAAATGCCGTAGTCAAGATAATGACTGAAAGGCTCTATATTATTCTTCACCAAAACTGGTGTCCTGTCCAGATACCATTCAACATCAAAGAACAGACTGGCTTGCCTTCTCTCGGCGATACCAATAGTTAAATAGTGCACCAAGGGATGAATCCCACTCGTAGCCACATCGTCATATTTTTTCCTATAAAATATTGCGTCAAAATATGGTGGTATGGATTCATCCTTTCTCTTTTGAATATAATGCGCTAGAGGATCAGTTCTGGAGAAATCAACTTTGGGATTTTCCTTTATATAAGAAGGAGGATCAAAAAGGCGGTTGGGTTTTATTCCTTCTTGCCATCCACCTCTTAGATAATGAATTAAAGGATTGTTCTCTTGTAACTTTAACGATGATAGCTGATTAAGATAATAAGGACTATCAAATAATGCGCTTGGACTCCTCTCTTTATAGCCCTTAGTCATATAATGAAGCAATGGATTTGTTCCAGATGAAGCCACATCCGGATTCATCTTTCTATAATATATCGGATCAAAATAAAAGGATTTCTTCAGTAGACGATAATCTTCGTTAAAAAGTGTATACCATACATTTAGAGAGATATTTTTAAGATGCAGTCTCATCGCTTATAGGTAATTCTACTAGAATAAGTATCCACCTGTAAACTGAACAGTTAAAAATTGTAAGCCTTCTGCACAGTACTCTTTCTCATACCAACCGGGGATATGCACAATCATCCAGCCAAGTCTCCAGCTCTATCGGCGCTCCAGTGCAGATAATTCAGCAATAATTGCTCATGATGGTTAATGTTTTATCTCTTTTAATTTACTGGCTTGTGAGCTTGTGAAACGCCCAATCCCTATATTGATAATAAAATCAGTTATATCTGGGTGAATAGTTGGAGGTTTATAAAAAGTCCACCAGATAATATCATAATTCCTGGTTGAACTCTCTGTGTACTTTTAACTTTTCCTGAAGGTTACTTCCCTAGCTATAATCGACTAACTCTAATTTTTGAATCCAAATCAAACATACCAACAGAAGATTTTTCCGACACAACCTCAATAGTGATTACATCGTAACGACGATCATATACAACATATTCTTCATCCTCAAAACCGGCGCAACCAAAAGAAAGAAGATACCCACCCGCATTTAGCATCATGCGTTGCCGAAACTCAGTTAACAGAACCTCACCTTTATGAACAGTACCGATCTTAACATCTTTGAACAGGGTGTTGGTTCCGCTAAGATCAAAACCTTTAACATCCTTAATCGTAAATGCAGTTATCGGATTTTCGACAGTCTCGTGAAACAGAGTCTTAAACCAGAATTTGCATGGTTGCCCATGGATAAATGTATGACTTGCATTTTTGTCGGAGGATTCAATTCCGATTTCAACAATTTCCGCTTTTCCGTTCCCATATCGATTCTCATCAGGGTTTACTTGATGAGCCATTTCAGTCTGGCTCATGTGGGCAACAACTTTGCCTTCTTCTCCAAGACAATTTACCGTCAAACGATTATACAGATCAACGACTTCTTTTGCAGGACCAGATTTTGTCAGGACACCCTTTTCAAGAAGCAGAGCACTGGAACAGTAACGGGTAATCAAATCCATGGAGTGTGTTACAAAAAGAACTGTAACACCCTTTTTCTGGAACTCCCTAAATTTGGCAAAACATTTCGCCTGAAACGCAGTGTCACCAACGGACAATGCTTCATCCACAATCAAAATATCAGGATTAACGTTAATGGCTACCGCAAAAGCAAGCCGTACGTACATACCACTGGAATAACTTTTTACAGGCTGGTCGATAAATTCACCAATATCAGCAAATTCGATAATATCATCAAAACACTCATCGATCTCCTCCTTACTCATCCCAAGGATGGAACCGTTAAGAAAAACATTCTCACGCCCTGAAAACTCAGGGTTAAAACCAGCCCCTAATTCAAGAAGGGCAGAAATCCTACCATCAACCTGAACGTTCCCGGATGTCGGTTGTAAAATAGAACAAATTATCTGCAATAGGGTTGATTTTCCAGACCCGTTGCGACCAATAATACCAACAGTATCTCCTTTACGGATTGAAAAAGAAACGTTCTTTAACGCATAGAACGGATAATGATACTCTCTGTTATTCCAAAAACTAACTACTTCCTTTATCCGATCTAGTTGTCTACTGTACAACTTGAAAACTTTTTCAACGTTGTCAACCGTAATAATGGCAGGTCTATTCTTCTTCTCGGTTTTCATACAGTCCCGTTAGAGTACATCCGCAAATTGCGGCTTAAGCTTCAGGAAGAGTGCTGCACCACCAAGAAATAGAGTCATAGAAACACTCCAAAAATAAAGGGACTGAAGCGGGTGATGCCAAAATGGCGTGAAGTAGATAAACGATTCACGGTACCCTTGAACGATATAATATACAGGATTGAATTTCAGCAAAAACTGAATTTTTTCAGGCATTATATTGATATTCCAAAAAATCGGTGTACCCCAAAAACCAACTTGAATAACAACTGCAACCAGATGAGATATATCCCTCATAAAAACATTCAAGGCTGCTATAGTCCAGGAAATGCCAAGAACCAATATCCAGAGGCAGAACAGATAATAAAACCCTTGAAAAAAATACCCGGAAAATTCAAGCCCTTGAAAAACCATGAGGAAAAAGAGAATTGCAATAAAAAAAACATGGGAAACCAGACATGAAACAACTTTGACCAAAGGCAATATTTCAGAGGGGAACAACATCTTTTTTACAAGGTTGGTATTTGAAACAACAACAGAAGTGGAGCCATTCACAATTTCAGTAAAATAAAACCAAGGTGCCATTCCAGCAGTCAGCCAGACAACAAATGGCACATCCTGAATAGGTTGTACCTTGAATCCGACGCTGAAAATAAACCAGAACACCAGAATCATAACCAATGGATGAACAAATGCCCATACGATCCCGAGCATTGACCCAATATATTGAGTTGCCACTTCCCGTTTTGCTAAAGAAATGATTAACTGTTTGTTGGCAATAAATTGTTTCAGCATTTTTCTAAAATAATTAGGTTCAGCAACTATCCCTGATATTCAGGTACAAGGTTTTGCAAATATTCCTTCAATAAAACCACATCTCTTGACGTAGCAGCATTTTGTAGCTCATCGAGCTCCTGGTTGAGCAATTCCCAATCAACCTGGCGACTACTGGCCAGGAGAAGTTTCTCATGAGTAGTCTTCTGCAAATCTTCACTCTCATGCAATACTTCTTCAAACAATTTCTCTCCAGGACGTAGCCCTGTATAAACTATTTTTATGTCCTCATCAATACGCAATCCTGAAAGAGTAATCATTTGTTCCGCAAGATCCTTTATACATATCGGTTCCCCCATATCTAAAACGAAAATCTCCCCTCCCCTACCCATGGCACCAGCCTGAAGGATCAAACTAACCGACTCTGGTATAGTCATAAAATAACGGGTTACTTCCTTATGAGTAACAGTTACAGGCCCTCCTTCTTTAATTTGTCTTTGAAAAAGCGGTACAACAGACCCAGCTGAACCTAAGACGTTACCAAATCTTGTAGTGATAAATTTAGTGTTGGAACGGCAATTTAAATTCTGGCAATACAATTCACCAATCCGTTTTGTCGTTCCCATGACATTAGTGGGATTAACCGCCTTATCAGTCGAAACCTGGACAAACCGACTGACATCAAAACGATCTGCTGCATCAACAATAATGCGGGTTCCAGCTACATTATTGGAAACCCCTTCCTCTGGATTTATCTCCAGCATAGGAACATGTTTATAAGCAGCAGCATGAAAAACAACCTCTGGGGAAAACTTATTGAACATCCAGTCTACACGGTTCTGATTTTTAACATCACCAAGGATGGTAACTAATTTTAGTTCTGGGAAGCATTGCCTTAATTCATGATCAATCGCATATAGATTAAATTCACCATGATCAAAAATAATTAAACGAGAAGGCTTCATACCTGCAATCTGCCGGCATAGCTCTGAACCGATGGAACCGCCGCCGCCTGTTACAAGAACATTTTTGCCCATAAGATAATCTTCAATAGCTTCATTATCAAGTTGAACCGCTTCCCTACCAAGAAGATCATCAATGGAAAGAGGATGTAGTTGACTTTCTGAAACCTGATGGTCATGGTTCCCGCTTAATGTTGGTAAAATACTAGCAGGCACGCCTGACTCTCCACAATATCCAACAATTTTCTTCATTTCCTTTCGCGTGGCCGATGGGATCGCGATAATACTCTCTTGTACTTTAGAAATCCCAACTATATTAGGAAGTTCTTCTATCTTTCCAAGAATTGGTATACCATGAATTTCACGTCTTTGCTTAGCGGGATCATCATCTAGAAAACCAATTGGTTGATACTCATTTCGATGACGTAAATCTCTCAATAATAGCTGGCCGGCATTTCCAGCTCCAATAATCACAACTCGTTTTCCATTCTGTTTATGCAGAGAAAAATACCGATCTTTGTACCATCGATACAACAGACGAGGTATACTTAAAAAACCTGACAAAAGAAGTGGGTACAAAAAAAGGACGGAACGTGGTACGCCAGAGAGACGAGTTGCCATAGAAATAATAAATGTAATACACAAAGCCCCGAAAACCACAGCCTTTAAGATTCGTAACAAATCAGGTATTGAAGCAAATCTCCACAGACCACGGTACATCCCAAACATCCAGTAGGCAAGCCCTTGAATCGGAATACTTGTTGCTACAAGTAAAAACATTGCATTAACATGCTCCTGAGGAATCCTTTCAAAATTGAAACGCAAAAGATACGCTATAAGAAGAGTCACAGGTATCCACAACAAATCGTGAATAAAGGCTGACCAACGGTTAATTATTATGTTTTTTAGTAAACTATTTTGCATTTTCCATTATTATTGAAAGTGATTCCCTTAGGCTTTACGAGCAAGGGATTATCGCAATTTCCAGGAGATTTTTCTTGTACCTGTTGAAGCAGATATCAATTTCTTATATTCACTGATATACAATCAGAAACCGACAGTATCATGGCAACGAGGAACTTGAGAAATGTCTTTTTGCTAGGATATCAGGTACCTTGCAAAAAATAAGTAATTGTATGACAAAAGATCCCCACCCCTGTAAGTAACATAAGAAAATAGCAACTGTTTGGTACTAATCTTGTCTGAGATATCCGTACATCAGAACTGCCCACATTAACCAGGAGTAGAACAAAAAACATCACATATAACATAACCACGTCAGCTTGCCATATATCAAAACTTAAAGAAAAAAGAACTTGGGCGCTCGCAACCAGAGCCCAGACTGCCGGCCCTTCTCTCCGTCCAAGGGTCACTTTATATAAATAATTAAAAAGAATAAATATTGCGAGAGCAAACCAGAGAACCCCCAACAATCCATGTTCAAGGAAAAAAAGCAATACAATATTATGCGGATGTCCACCAGGTAGAGTCTTAACACCAGGAAAGGTACCAGGGAGAACAGGTAATGAAAGTACGCTTCCAAAGCCATAGCCAAGGATAAGCTTCTCATGAATCAACTGTGTTGCTGCGTCATAAAAAGGAATTCTACCTACCATTCCTCTTACAGAAATTCCAGCAATAGTTGCAGTATTAAACAAAAAGCTGTCTTTAACAATAGGGGCTAAAGGAGTCAGCAATACCCAGCAACATGGTATAAAAAACATAAGAAAAAACATCGACATGTGAAATGCATATCGAAAGGAGTGTAAAGGGAGCTGACAAATTATAAAAACAATCAGACCCACGATAAAAGCTAACTGCGACGACTCCGATGTAGTCAAAAAAATCGCCCAGGCTCCTATTACGCCAATTATCATAGCAACGACTGTCCATGCTATTCCTCTGCGCCAAAGTAATGCCACCGTGCCCCAGGTCAAGAAGACAAACCAAAAAGCATAGTATTTATCATTCCATGCATTCTCGATAACTGGTAAAGGTGAGAATTGCTCAACAACAATTTTACTAACCAATTCATAAGAAACAAAGATAGTAAAACTGAACAGTAAAATACTGAAAACAGAAATCCCCCATCTCAATATCTTTTGATCTAAACGAGTGACATTGAAAACAGCCAAAATAATTCCAAACGAAAAAAACAATCGGTAAAGTGCTTTTTGGAGCCAGGCAGAATTTGCATAAATAGAGGTAGGCAAAAGGATACTGACTAAAGTCAAACCAAGAAAGGACCAGAACAGGTAAACTAATACCTTGGAGAAAGAAAACTGCTGAAATTGTGAAAATCTTGGCCATGCAAGTAACAGCATGACCGGAAGAAATGCGTCCCCATAAGTATCATTGTTCGTAGCGACAAAAAATGCATACAAACTAAAAAGAACGATAATAAACAACAGAGAAAAGGAAGAAAAATAATGAGATGTTTTCTGACTTTGAATCAATTGGGTTGGGGCAAAGTCAGTTAACCTTTTATTACAAGACTGTTGTTCATTCATAGTCGGCGATATGACTAATTATTTTGAGACACACTGATTTTCTCTAGCAACAGTCTGTTCACACTAATAAGATCGGCTACAAAAGCTATCAATATAGTATGATATCCAATCCCAGTAAACGCGCCGGCAACGACCAGTGACTGTATATGTCCAACGCCACTGGAAAAAAAATAAAAGTAAAAGAATCGCAAGAATAAAAGGGCACCAATTAAGAATAAGGTTGTTCCAATTAAGGCAAAAAATCTGAACGGTCGGTAAACTATCAGAATTCTAATAATGGTATTTATTGATCTGGCTATATAAGAAGGAATACTGCTGAGAAGTCTGGATTCTCTAAGATCTGCATTTGTCTCAACAGGAACCCAGGTAACTAAAAAACCTTTCCTGCCAGCCTGAATAATTGTTTCAAGAGTGTAGGTATACTGGCTAAATACATTGAGCCTTTTTGCTGCATGACTGGACATTGCCCTGAAACCACTTGTGACATCTGGAATATTAGTATCACTGGCCAATCTGACGACCCAGCTTCCAATTTTTTGAAGAATTTTTTTAATTTTTGAAAAACCATCAATATCTGAAATTGGTCGTGCTCCGACAATAAATTCCGCACGGTTTTCAAGAATAGGTGCAATCAAAGCAGGAATAAATTCACTTTTATATTGATTGTCAGCATCGGTATTAACGATAATATCCGCTCCTTTTTTAAGAGACTCTTGAATACCTGTCATAAATGCCACCGCAAGCCCTAAATTTTTGGGATGTGAGACAATATGATCAACACCGTGTTGTTTAGCTACTTCTACAGTATTGTCGGTACAGCCATCGTCAATAACTAACCATTCAACAACGTCAACTCCGGGTAGTTTCCTGGGTAATTCACTTAAAACAACCGGTAGAGTCAATTCCTCATTCAAACATGGAATCTGAATAATGACTTTTATTGATTTTTTTTCACCAAGCATGAACGTGTTTCAACAATTTTTTTTTAGGTTAATTCGTTTCATAAAAACCATGACCAAAATATCTGGCAGGGATACTTGCCAAGACTCTTTTACCACTTATTTACATTCCTTTCTATCAATTCCTTGCGGCTATGATAATAAAACCCCAATCGTTTCCATTCATTGGATTCTGTATGAATATTTTACCATCTTATAAACCCAGGTGGCCGTCACTTTTTATGATAAACAAGCAGGCACACAAGAGAATTGATATCTAAATATCTCTACCTTTTGCTCAACAACACTTACAAAATCACCTGGGGAAAATCAAGGCTATTCTTCAAAAACAGCAAACACCATGACAGCAAATTGATCTGATATATCGTAAGAAAATGTTTTGACACCCCCACATAAACTGATTATTATAGTTATTAATTTCTATCATACTTATATATATTGTTATCTTAACCCTTTAAGTGGTTATTTTGCTATAATATGGCATAATCATCAATATCAAAATAGACTTCAAAGAGCCGGTTGTAAGAAATCACCTGATCTTCTACAGACAAAGGAAAGCACGACAATTAGGCAGGACTTATCAGGTAACTTCTTCACTATGAAAATATGCATCATTGGCCCTACCCACCCGTTTCGTGGTGGAATTTCCCACTACACAACACTTTTATTCAGGTGTCTAAAAAAAAACCATCCAACAACGTTTATTGCCTTCAAACGGCAATACCCGCAATGGTTATATCCCGGAGAAACTGATCATGACCTGAGTGAAAAACCGATTCAGGAAAAAGATGTAGACCATCTGCTGGATTCTTTAAACCCACTATCCTGGCTGAGAGTCGCCCGTAAAGTTCAATCATTGGATGTAGACCTGGTAATAATTCCCTGGTGGACAGCCTTTTGGACTATTCCATTTTTTAGTATGAACTGGTTAATAAAAAGAAGATCACCTGCCAAAATTCTTTTTATCTGCCATAATGTCAAGGAACATGAATCCAGCATCATTAATCAAATCTGTACTAGGATCGTTTTGCGCATGGGTGATTTACATATTGTTCATTCAAAAGAAGACTACCAGAATCTAAGACAAATGCTGCCTGGCTCAACCATTATTCAAGGTTTTCATCCCAGCTATGAAACGTTACAGGAAAACAGACTCACTAGAGAAAAAGCCAGAAAGGAATTAGATGTTGATGGAAAAGTGCTTCTCTTTTTTGGGTTTATTCGACCATACAAAGGGCTGAGTTATTTATTGGATTCCATGCCCGCAATAATCAAACAACTTGGATCGAATGTTCAATTGATGATAGTTGGTGAGTGCTGGAAAGATGAACAACAATATAGTAAGAAGATTCAAACGTTGGAGCTTGAAAAACATATTTTACGAGTGAACAAGTATGTACCCAACGAAGAGATCAGCCTTTATTTTTCCGCTGCTGATCTCGTGGTTATACCCTATAGCACTGCAACTGGCAGTGGAATTCTGCAAATTGCTTTTGGCTGTGAAAAGCCCGTAGTCGCTACCCGGGTTGGTGCACTGGCTGATGATGTGATTGATGGAAAGACTGGCTTTCTAGTTCAACCGAATAATCCGGGGGAGCTGGCTGGAGCTGTAGTGAAATTTTTTAACGAAGATAAGGGAAAAATATTTTCTAAAAATATTCAAGAGACAAAAGATCAATTTTCCTGGGATCGAATGGGAGATCTTATTGTGGATGGTGCAAAAAATATACAATGAATGTTTTAGTGACAGGCGGCACAGGATTTTTGGGTAAACACTTAGTTGATACTTTGCTTCAAAAAAACATCAACATTACAATTCTGGTGCGAAGCCCTGAGAAAGCTGACATCCCACCACACCCTAACCTAAGAATCTGGAAGGGGGACATAACTAAACCAGACACGATTGTTGATATCATAAAAGATATCCATATTACCTACCATTTTGCTGCGCAGCTCGGTGAATGGGGGCTCCCGGATGATCTATTTTATGAAAGTAATGTAAAAGGCACCAAAAACCTGATGGACGAATGTCTTAAGGGCAAGAATAACCGATTCGTCTTTATAAGTACCCCTGGAGTACAGGGAAAAGGACATAAATGTGCCAAAGAAACTTTTCCTTATAATCCACCACATATTTACGAGAAAACCAAATGTGAGGCTGAAAAACTGGTAAAAGCCTATCACAAATCACACGGGCTGGATATGGCGATCGTTCGACCGGATTTCGTTTATGGCCCTGGTGATTACAGACGGATACCTTTGTATCGAACAATCTCCAAAAAACGCTTTTTAATCATAGGATCTGGTCGATCAATCCTGCACCCGACCTATGTTGATGATGTTGTTCAGGGGTTACTTGCCATAGGTGAACATAAAACGAGTCTGAATGATGTTTTTAATATTGCTGGTCCTGAGCAGGTGAGTGTTGAAAACTATATCGAAACGATCGCCAAGGTGATGGGTGTATCGACACATCGCATCAAAATCCCACTATTTATCGGAAAAGTAGCTGCCAGCGTCTGTGAAAAATGGGCCTCAATTTCAGGACATGCTCCTTTTGTCAGTTATTCTAAAATTGATTTTTTAACACATGATCATGGAACTGATATCAGTAAAGCAGAGAATATTCTAGGCTTTATTCCCAAACATGACTTCAAGAAGGGTTTCCAGAAAACGTATGACTGGATCCAACAAAACAATCTCTTATAATCGCTGACAATGACCATTTCCTATTCCATAAAGCAGGATGAGACTTCTACTTCCCAACGTTTACAATCTCTACTTAAACCTTTGGGTGGCATGCATAATTTTGTCCAACCGGGTGAAACGGTGCTTATCAAACCAAATCTCGTGGCACCCTTCCCCCACGCAGTTACCGACCTCGACCTACTGAGCTGTGTTGTTGAACAGGTACAAAACTGCGGGGGCAAGCCAATTATTGGAGAGTCATCAGGCTTTGAGTTTGATACTGAAACCACCTTCAAAATTCTTGGAATCAACGACCTGGCTGAACGTTTGAATGTACCGTTTATTAATTTTGACAATGAAGAATTTGTACCCATCAAGTTAACAAAAATAAACGATACAGTGGTCAAAATCCCAAAAATCGTTCTAGAAACCGATAAGCTCATCAATATTCCAAAGCTTAAAAGACATAGTTTGACTAAAGCAACCATAGGCATAAAGAATCTATTTGGTCTACTGGATTACGACAGTCGCCGTCACCTGCATGCTTTTGAACTCGAGCGAGGCATATTTGCGCTTGGTCAAACAGTTATCCCAAATCTTGTTATTGTTGACGGATCAATTGTGACTGAGCGTGCTGTCTATGGCAAACAAACACAACTCAATCTTTTGGCCGCCAGCAAAAACATTGCTGCCATGGATGTCTTTTGCTGTCAATATCTGAATCTTAAATGGCAGGATGTTAAGCATATTAAGTTAACCGTTGATGAACAACCAGAAAGTTTTCCCTTCAAAACAATCAATGTTTCAGAAAAGACAGATACCAATTCAAACGTAACCACAGATACCTACACAGCTCCTTCAATTCAGAAATGGCAGGATTCCTTGTCCAAAAAAGTCCACAGGTCTATCTACCAGGCTCTTTATCTTTTGGATATTTTCTACAGCCGGGTTCGAAAGCAGCGTTCAATCATCCCAGTGCTGCATTACTATTTCGGGATTCGACCAGTTCTTGATACAAAAAAATGCAATGATTGTGGTCTCTGCCTACCCGTTTGTCCGGTCGAAGCAATTAATATTCCCGAACGCAGTATTAATGCCAAACGATGTATGCCGGTCAGATGTTTAGAGTGTGTTACGGCCTGCCCTGAAGATGCAATTTCTGTTCGGGGTCGTAATGTTGATCCAAGTATGATAAAAGCCAAGAGATAATTAACTAAGAAATCAAGGAGTACTTTACCCATGAGGTTTAAACGAGTCTTTTTAATAAAACCACGATATGGACGAAGCATGTATGGCGCTTTTCATCCACCGGTTGGTTTGGGATACATTGCTGAAAATTTAACCCACCACAATATCTCTTACGATATGGTTGATATGGGTTTGAATTATGGCACCAAATACGTTTTAAAAAAGATAGAGGAGTTCAAACCCGATCTTTTAGGTCTTACCATGATGTCCTTCATGTATTTAAAAACGCATGAGCTGATTAAAGACATCAAAAAAGCCTTCCCTCATCTTCATGTAATTATTGGAGGCGCTCATGGGTCTTGCTACCGCGAAACCGCACTTGAACTGTGTTCGGACATTGACTATGTTGTCACCTTTGAAGGAGACGAAACCATTATTGATCTCTGCAAAGGCATGCCACTTAAGGAAATAAAGGGCCTGCTTTATCGTGAAAACGATGGTCAGATAGTATACACCGGTGATCGAAAATTTATTCAAGATCTGGATAATATCCCATTTCCGAAGTATGAAAAGTTCGAACTATCAAAATATATCTTCAGGGATATCGATATTGCAAGCTCAAGGGGATGTCCGCACCGCTGTACCTTCTGTTCTGTGAAAATGGTAGCAGGTCGTCAGCTTCGTTTTCGCAGCGCCAATAATGTTGTTGACGAAATAGAATATTGGTACAAACGGGGCTACCGAAAAATTAATTTTATAGATGACAACTTCACATTCAAATATGACCGTGTCTATGAGATATGTGACGAGATTGAAAGAAGGGGTTTTAACGATCTCAAAATCACCAATGCTAATGGAATTCGAGCAGATAAGGCTGATAAAGATTTAATGAAACGGATGCGTGAGATTGGTTTCTATTATATTGGCTTTGGAGTTGAATGTGGTAATGACAAGATCCTGAAAAACATAAAGAAAGGTGAAAAAATGGCCCAGATTCGAGAGGCCATAGAAAACGCCTGTGATCTTGGGTACGACGTCGTGTTAAACTTTCTTGTCGGCTCTCCAGGTGAAACGTGGGAAGATATTGAAGATTCGGTTGCTCTAGCGCTCGAATATCCTGTTATGGATGTTCGTTTCAATAATATTACTCCAACACCACGATCCGAACTCTTTGACTGGCTGGAAGAAAATAACTACTTCGTGCAAACACCCGAACAATATTTAAACAGCGTTACAAGTTGGTCCTATGAACCCGTGTATTTCACACCTGATTTATCTGTTGAGGAAAAACGAAAAGCACTTCTATATACCCGAAAAGTCCGAAAACAGGTTCTTGAAAAAGCATTTATAAGAAAAATGAAACGATTTGGACCACTCGCAAAAATGGCAGCACCAATTGTAGCCAGTGATCGGTTTATGAATGCAATGATGTATTCACCAACTCTATTACGATTGGCAGAGAGGATCAGAGGGAAATGACACGAATACTTATTGAGTGCGGTCATGAGCGCAATCGCAATGCCGGCGATGAGGCTTATTTTGCTGCTATGGTACCGTTATTTAGAAAATATATCGACTCTGTTGAACTTGTTACCTTTTCAGATCGTCCAGACCGCGACCATGAACGATACAATATTGAGGCCGTCTACTCTGGTGGTACACTTTTCAAGTCCCTTTTTTCTCTTGGTAAAATTATTAACGCAATCCGAAAATGCGATATTTATGTGTGGGGTGCAGGACAGATATTAAGAGACGATACCCATATACTTGCCCCACCGTACCGTTTATACCGGCCCTTCATAGCCTCTCTTTTTGGAAAAAAAGTCATGGCCTATGCCGCTGGAATCGGACCTCTTGAAACTCGCAGAGCTAAATTCCTTGCTAAGCATGTCCTTAATCGTTTCGATCTGCTTACCTACCGGGAAAAGACTACCGGAGAGATATTAACAGCTATTGGTATCAAAAAATCAATCCTTGAAAGAACCGTGGATCCAGCATTTGGACTCATCGCCGCCGATGATACAGCTGTTAACAATATGCTGGATGATTTAGGCCTGATGAATAACAAACGTCCATTAGCTGGTGTTTCGGCATATGGGCCCGCCTTCCGTGGTGCGTTTCGTGGCTTCCGCAGCCTGATTCCTGCCCAAATGCAGGCCGATCGAGATATGTGGCAGGAAGGAGGTAAGGAGAAGTACAAAGAACACGTTAAATTACTGGCCAAAGCCTATGATTATATGATTAGCAAATATCACGTCCAGCTTATTTTTATCGTTCAGGATGCCTCAGGACAGGGTCTTGATGATAAGATAACTGGTGATATTATAAAAAATATGGATAATGAAAAATACCTTACAGTAATAACGGCTGATGATTATCCACCAGCATTACTGAAAGGATTAATGGGACGAATGGAAATGATCAGCGGTGGCCGTATGCATTCACTCATTCTGGCGAGTGGTTTGGCTACACCTATTCTTGGTATCTGTTATGAACAAAAAATAAAAACTTTTGGTACAGTGGTTAATCAGCAAGATTATTTTATTGATGGCTACCAGATGAAAGATGAAACGATACTGATACGTCAAATAGATTCCGTTTGGGAAAACAGAGAACAAATCAAGAAAGACCTAAAAAAACAGATCGCATCATTACAAATCGAAGTAAACCGTAACGCTGAACGACTTGTCCATTTGGCCGAGCAAATCCAGTAGGACCAGCCCGAAAATGCCACGTTGAAAATAATAATACCACCAGCGGTTTTTCGTAGTGACTCCTCATATACCCGCTGTTAAGCCACCTGATAATTCCAGAAGGACTAATGAAGTATGAATGCTAAAGATTATGCTTTTACAATTTTCCCTAAAACACTTGGGTATAATCTCAGTCGATTAACATCCGTCAACTTATGCAATCCCATCACCCTGACATTCTCTGTCACCGCAGCTTGTCAATCGTTGTGCAAAACCTGTCAAATTGGGCAACAGTACAGAGACGATCCTAATAGGGTTAAGAATGATTTGTCGCTGATAGAAATTGAAAAGATTTTCAAAACCATCGGCCATATCTATTTTTTTAATGTAAGTGGTGGAGAACCTTTCCTGAGAACTGATCTTTCAGAAATTATTAAACTTGCTATTACCCATCTGACCCCGAAAATTATTCATATCCCTACAAATGCAATTGCCACTGGAAAAATCGAAAAAGGGGTTCTCGAAATCCTATCCATTATTGACCAACATGCTCCTGGTGTGCCTCTGACTGTAAAGCCATCTATTGACGGAGTAGGCTCCAAACATGATGAAGTGCGAGGGATAAAGGGTAATTTTGACAAATTACTAAAAACGATCAACGCATTAAAAACAATTGAGAAACAACATCCAAACTTTCATCTAGAGCTTGGAACTGTTGTTTCCAACTTCAATATCAATCACTTGAGCGAAATAGAAGATTTTGTACATGGATTGGGTGTTGAGAGCTATCGCAATGAAATCGCAGAACAAAGAGAGGAATTTTTCAATATCGGTGAAGATATTACCCCGTCAGGCGAAGTGTATGAACGGTTAATGGAAGAATTTAAGGAAAAGATCAAGAAGAACCTGCACAAAAAGAAAAAACTGGCACGAACTACGGAGTCTCTACGCCTGGTCTATTATGATCTGGTCTGTGACATTATGAAACAGGAAACGCAAACCATTCCCTGTTTTGCCGGAATTTCCAATGCACATCTCAACTATAACGGGGAACTTTGGCCCTGTTGTGTGATCGGATACAAAAGCCCTCTTGGAAACCTGCGCGAGAGTGGATATGACTTTAAAAAAGTATGGCGCTCAAAACAGGCCCAGAAAGTACGAGCCGATATAAAAGCTAAGAAATGCTGGTGTCCTCTTGCCAACCAAGCCTATTCAAACATACTATGCCATCCCCCATCGTTAATAAAAGTTTTTAATAACATGTTCCGCCATGTGTAGTATAGACAGCCTGCTATCGCTAGTTATTTTTTTATTGCGAGCAACGTAACAAGCAGGCGGACCAAACACTTTGATATGATGTTCCCTTTTCACTTTTAGCGGTTTTATAGCCACTGTCTTATTATCCGAAGCTGAGTGAAATCTCAAAAACTATAGTACCAACGTTAGTAATATCGTCTGGTAAGCGATGTTCAAACAACATTTGAGGGTCTGGATGTTTCACTAAATATGATATCATTCCCTGTCGTTTTCTTTTCGACATATTGTATGTTTTTAGCTTCCCTGCAATCTCACTAGCATCATTACTCTCCCAAAGTTGCTTGCGTTCTCCTCCTTGTCGTATAGAAACAGCCATCGAATAAATTTTAAGTGTTCGTTTTTGTTGAATTGAATTTTCATCAGCAGGATCGAAACGTAGCTTTAACAAGGTGCCTGGCTGCAAGCTGGCTTCAAAAACAGGAAATACCAGATGATGTTGCTTTGAGCCCAGGAAATTTTCCAATGCTATACTGCGACTGTTTGAAAAAAGACCTATGTTATCAGCGAAATAAAGTCGTGGGTGAAATTTATCAAGGTCTGGGTGGTCGTCCTGGATCAGATTTAAACGTTGAGCAAGACGTGTTTCTGCAGATATATAATATTGCGGTTTCAGTGCATATTTCTGGAATTTGTTTTCTAAACTAACAAGGTCAATATAACAGGATGGAAAATCGAGTTTGAGCATTGCAAAGCAACCATCTACAAAATCAAATACGGTATACCAGCCAATTTCAGCTAAAAAACGAAGCCTTTGGCAATAAATTAAGGCAAAGTACATCAATGACCGAAACATCAACGTCTCGACAGTAACGGATGCCGTACTAAACCATTCACGGTCAAAGACATGCCAATGACCATCATCATCAACGAGTATATTCAAAAGGGTCAAGTCAAGATTATTTCGTTCATCTCTATTCTGCTTGAGCCACTTCACCTTCTTTTTATATAACTCCTGAACAAGATGAGTCAATGTTGATAGATCAGGTCTTGCCTGGAGAATGTCGGCCCAATAATCAAGCAGCACTTTGCCGGAATTATAAATATCTGGCTGTGGATCAAGCCTGAAAAAACTATTTGACGTTTGCTGAGTCAAGACCTTTATACGATTTACGTATTGAGATAGCTTTTTTTTCTCTACTTTTGTCTGTAGTTCATTTTTACGTTTCTGATTAGGAAAACAGACAAAATCGAACTGGAGCATTTCGGCTATACTCTCCGGTTGTTTGCTAATAACGATCCCAAAAGAGTTGGCGACTTTCCCGAGGGAACCGATTTGAGCAGCGTGACGCCAATATGAATATTCATCCACTGGGGCTTGCCAACTACTAGTTGGATCATATGAAGGCGTTTTTCTAGTGAGATTGCCTGCGCATTTGTTATTTGTAACAAAACTATCACTCATCACTACATCAGGCATTTTGTAATCTGGAAATGGGTAGTAAAACTCAAAGTGCAGTCCTTCAATTCCACTCAAAATCTGCACCCATTCATCCTTGCTATAGGTTACAATACCCTTTTTCCGTTCGTATAATTCCCCTGGTATGGTGGGGTAACCTGCCACTCCGACATAGGGAACGCCATAATGATCTTCCCCTGCCCCATAAATATATTTAAAACCAAGACGGTTTTCTATGGCAACAACAAGACAGCCATCAGGTGTTAGTACATCTATTGTGCTTTCCACCATTTGCCTGACGGCCTGTTCTGGCTGTATGTTTTGTGCGCCAAATCGTTGGGCATATTCAAGGACACCTATAAATAAAGCGGTGTCATAAGTTTCCTTTGGAATTTTCAGATCGTTATAATTTGCTACAATAATATTTACATTTGATTTATCCCGGCATCTTTTACGTGCAATGGCTGCTCTGCTCAGGCTCCCCTCTATCCCATCAATAGTGTGCCCCTGATCGGACAGATAACGAGTAATAGCGCCACAACCTGAACCTATCTCAAGTATTCGACGATCCTCCCCCAGGTTGAGTCCTGCTACAACATGACACCGTTTCCTAGAAAGATGATAGGTTGTTGGCCAATCAATTCCGGCAGCTTCAAGTTCTTCCGAGCTTGACGACAAGTCAGTGGCACTTTCAAGTATCTGTGTAATCGCTCTTTCAAATCGTTCACCATCCGAATAAATGAAATCCTTTTCGGGAGCATCCCGGGGGAGCCACAGGCCGGTTTCAATCTCTTTGAGGGGGTAGATTTCAGCTATAGGTGTTTTCATGGCCTCAGTTATCCAAACAAGGTGTTTCGCAACAAGCGAAAAATTGAAATTTCAGGCCATTCATTCGATATAAGCTGTCTGGTTTTGATAACACTCAGCTTCGAAAGATTTCCTAATTTTCTTCGTTCTTTCACTATATGGGGAATCTGCTTTACCACCGACAAAGAGCCCTTAAGGTGGAGAAAGTGACCTCTGTGAACGATCCAGAAAAATAACCAACCATAAAGCAGTGACGGTGACTTCTGAATTAAGAGTAATAATGGTATATTTTTAAGAAATACCAACAGCCTGTTTCGTGCGGTAAAAAATATATATCGCTCACGGGAGATATCACTTCCGTGCCCAACATGCAGGACTTCAGCCTGAGGCACGAAAAAACATTTATATCCGAGCAAACGAATTCTCAACCCCAAGTCAATATCCTCAAGATACATGACAAAGGTTTCATCAAAGCCACCCAGTTTTACCAAAATATGTCGCCGATATAGCGCAGCTCCAGCACAGGGAAACAATACTTCCTTTTTTTGGTTAAAGTGAACGGCTTCTTTTCCATGGCCTTGTTTAAATGCTCCACCCCGCCAGGTTAAAATGTCTCCAGCGTCGTCAATGAGGGTGGGATGATGATACTGTAACATTTTGGAGGCGAGGCAACCAACATCGTCCGGGGCAGATTCAATCGTTTCTATCAATGCTTCCAGCCATGAATCCGATGGTTCTGTGTCATTGTTCAACAAGGCTATATATTTTGCACAACTTTTTCGAATCCCGATATTGCAGGCCTTTGCAAACCCAGTGTTTTCATTCAGTTTTACAATATTTACGAGCGGATGCATCTTTTCCATATATGAGACGGAATCATCCTCAGATCCATTATCCACAACAATTACATCAAAATTTTTAAGGACTTGACGTTCCAATGCCTGGAGACAGATTTGGAGCAAATGCTTTCCATTCCAATTGGGGATAATGACAGTAACCAGATTTGACTGAGCTTTCATTGGCTATAAATGATAAAGGTGAAAAAAATCATTAGGTATTTGCTATTCCATACTGGAGGAGTGTGGCCCATAATTACCTGTGAGCCCATCTCTTAACCCTGCCAAAATCCATCTGGTACTCCCATCTTTATGTTTGATTTTTGACGCCCATGCGTGTTTTAGATGTCGAAACATCCATAAAAAATAGAGGTCAAACCGCATACGATGATGTTTTTTCAAATACAGATAACGGTTACGAACTATGTAATAGTTGTAAATACCATTTCTATTTGTTCCTGCCATTTCCGGATAATGATATGTTGTAGCCTGCGGGCAAATAATTGTCTTTGCTAATTTCCCTGTCTTCGCAAGACGTTTGCAAAAATCAGCGATTTCTCCGCTAAAGAAATAATTTTCATCAAGATATCCATTTTGTACTATACAGTCAGCCTTAAACAGGATAGCTGTACCAGACACATAATCAACTGAATAACAGCGGGAACTATCTTTGATTGCCTGCAAATGCGTTATATCATACCTGGCAATATCTCTTCCGCCAGCATTTAACACACTTCCCCCAGGTCCATCCATTATGACAGGCCCGGCTATAGCAACGGAACTATCCTGATTACAGGCCTCAATTAAAAGTATAACACTTTTTTCTGATATACTAGCATCGTTGTTTAACAGAAGAAAATGGCTGCATTCATCTTTCAACGCCTGCCTGATTCCTAAATTATTCGCACCAGCATACCCTAGGTTGCTATTAGCCTGAAGCACTTCACACCAAGGAAACTCCGTTTGTAAATTGATGGCCTCATTATTACTTGAACCATTATCAACAATATAAACAGTCCTGTTTATTTCCCAGCCAGATAAGTCAGAAACGCACCGGTATGTTGTTTCATAGGAATTCCAGTTAATGATGATAATACCAAGGTTGATCTGCTTATGCATAATTACTCAGAAAAAATTTGAAAGCCAGTAGATAACACCCTTTACAAGTCGAATATGAATTCTAGATTTTATGATATGTTGCGATCAAATCCAGGGATTACATGAATCTATTTAAAATTCTCTTGCGACAGTAACGCTTCTCATGACAGTAAGGTACACTTTTATTAATAAATTTCAGTTCTCTTATACCAGTTCCAGTTTCTCTCATACTACTTTTTCCTATCCGCGGACAATTGATTTCTTCCTACCACTCTATGACCACAATTCGAAAAAACTCTATAATCAACAGTTCGCAGTAAATACATATAGATCTACTGTTTATCCATTACTTTTTATTGCGACAAATAAAACAGACATGCCAGCATAACACCTCGTTTAATAATGGTATTTTAGCAATATTAAATTTCATCAAAAATCTTGGCCAGACTAAATCTACTGCAAAGTCGTATTCGCCTAATATTTTTTTTACCGACTTGACGGTTCGTACGAAAAGGCCTCTTCCCTCTCCCCACAAATTGCTATATTGAGTAGCTTCTTCCAGAACGTTTCCATATATTTTCTTTGATAGTTTTAGAGCCATTTTTTCACCAAGGTAATGAAACGGTGAAAGATGGTGTCCTCCATAAAGTGAATAAAACGGTGGAAAGCTCATGTATAGATAACCATCTCCCCTCAATACCCGTTTTATCTCTTGCATCATATCTCCAGGGTTTTCTACATGTTCAATTAATGACGAACAAAAAATAAAATCAAAGCTATTATCATCAAATGGGTATTTTTTACTGGCATCAAATATAACATAATCGATAAACGGGTGTTGAGTATAATTTGGAAAGTGATAAATATCACTTGATACAAATTGTTTACTCGATCTATATAACGTTGCCGAGTATCCCCCGACACCTGCAGCCAGCTCCAGCACTCGATAGTTGTGTATAGGTATTTCTTGAGACTCTATCTCTTTTAGTATTTCCAATGCCTGAAATTCCTGGAATTGACTGTAATGAGAGTAATCTTTAACTTCGAAACCTATTTTTCGTTTTCTTGCAAGTTTTATGAATTTCAACCAGTTCATTTTATTCTCCTAACTGCACTTTTCTTTAAAACCAGTATTCTCTGCATCACTATGCTTTGAAATTTTAGTGTATCGCTAAAATCGATCCAAAATGAACTGAATCGATAAACATGAAATACGTCGCCGATAAAATACCAAATAACAGGAACACATATAAATAGTATGTAATACGATTAAAATATCCAAAACAGGAATGGGCAAAGAGAACCATCAAAGGGTAGACAGGGAACACGTATCGCCCTTGAAATGCAGTATTCATCACACCTGTAAATAGGTATATCTTTCTATTTACAAAATAGAAAATTACGAAAAAGTAAAATAATGCTATCACCCCCAGCAACAGACTGTTTTTTTGTTTGTATATGATTGCAAGGGTTGCACTTAGAGTAAATAATAAACTGATAATAGTAATAAGAACGTAATTGAACCATTTCGGACTGATATAACTCCTATGGCCCATGATTCCAAATATTCGCATGAAAAGCCCCGGATACCATTTCTCAAAATACTCACCTAAATCTATTCTCTCCTGCTTAATCTTCATTTTCCTGATATCCTGATATACCTTAAACGTTGCGTTCTTTTCCATGCATTCCTCATAAGAAAACATTTGCACGCAGCGCGGTCTAATTGACTTATACTGAATGATCTTATTAAGTATATCGGTGGTAGCTGGGATGGCGACAATACAAAGCAAAACTGGAAAAAAGTAGCCCCTTTTAAATAAAATAATCTTCCATGTTTCACGGATCATAGCTCCAAACGATTTCAGTGACAATAACGCGTATGATGCTAAAACAGTAACTAAAAATGCGCAAAGTGACAGTTGCACAAAGGGGGCAATTGCAAGAATCAGCAATGCATATTTTATATTCTTCACTTCTCGCTTTATGTGAAACGCCAAAACATTATATACGAAACATATTGAAAGAAAATTGACAAGAACATCTCTTGACGCATTACCGTGCAAAAAAGGGAACATCATTGAAAGAGACAACCATAGGAGGGTCAACGGGTAAATATTTTTTATTTCCAGTATTTCACATATCTTTTTAAGCATGTACACTTGCAGACAGGTGAAAATAACAGAGAGTAGCCTGATAACCACAAGTAAATTCGCCTTTGCAGCCGGGACCCCTGCCGTTTGCCTACCTTCCAAAAAAGGAGGGGTAAACCAGTACGTTTCATTTATCGAACCAGATGATACGAATTCCAACGAATGATATACAAGATTCAAGAGATAATGATAGCCGTAACCGGTGGAGTAAAAGTGGATATATCTAATGGGGAAGTCATCTTGCGCAGCCCCAATCAAATTTATTTTGGGGATGTTGTTAATTGAAAAATTTAAATGATCCAGCCCATCTGGGCTGACACCCAAATCAGTGTAAAGTGCAAAGAAGACCACTAATGACACAAATATGAAACTAGTGAGGCAATTCAGCAAAAAGCTCCTTGATTCATCAGTCTCTTTTAATGGAAAACTCATCTACTCACCTGTTGTTAACACGTTTACCATCATTTTTTTTGCAAGCGAACAGTGTATGGTATCCCCTGCCGATTAAGATAGATACTTGCCTGATTTAAATCCGTTACGGAATCAGGGAGACCTGAAATAATATCCACAATATCTGTTGCCACAGGTTCTACCTGCGCATCTGACAGATCCCCCCCCGATTTATGTGATATCTGCTCTGGTCCCCAGGCTGTTCCTGTCCAGATGCTAAAAAAGGTACGGTATTTGCTCCCATCATATCCATACCATGTTATCATTGGCCTACCACTTCCTTCCAGGTTCAGTCTAGGCAAAATATCCGGCCATTGGTCATCTTTGTTAACCTTTACCGGTTGGCTCCACTCATCATTTGTCCAACGGGCAACAAAGATATCATCATCAGTCTGATCTGTTCCTGACCAAACCAGCCAGGCATCACCGCTGCCATCAACGATAACCGAGGGTGCCGTGTCGGATGTTGTAGAGGTTTGTATAAATTCAGGTGAGGCCCATTCACCATTTCGGTAATAACGGTATTTCAAACTCCCACCACGTTCGTTTAATACGCTCCAGACAACCCATATCTCATCTTCTGCATTTGCTGCCACGGTTGGTAAAATTGCAGGTTTATCAGAAAAGGACAGTTGTTTCGGTTCCGACCACTCTTGAAGCTCACGCTTAGAGTAATATATATTATGCCTGCCTTCTGCTTCTTTCCCCCAGACCAGAAGTACATCATGGGGGTGCCCCCAGGCTTGTTGACACAACAGTATTGACCAGACAAGAGAAAAAAGGACATATTTTTTAAATTTATGAAAAAGCATGATAGATTTCTCCCTAACGAATAATTTTCAAAAAAACAAAAGTTAAAAAAAACTGATTTTGCTACATTTCTTTTATAAAGTCACCTAGATCGTCTTATATTTATAGCATCACCTAGAAAAACAATATCTTCCTTTCTTATTTCTCCGAGCCCCCAAAGAACACAGAAATAAATACAAAATGCCAACACATAACAGGCAAACAGTAACAAACCGGAAGGAGTCAGGAAAAAAAACTGGCTACACGCAATAACAGATGCGATTAGAATATTCAGAATTGTCTTTATATTGACAAGTACTGAATATTTTTTATATATAACCATCCCGGAAAGAACCATTCCCATAATAAACGTACCTGTCGTTGCAATTGCAGCCCCTTCCATTCCATAAAAACGGATACAGATTTGGATGAGTACAATATCCACGGGAATCATGGCAGCGAAGATCAGTGCAGGCTTCCCCGGTTGACCATAACCCTGAATAATGGAAACCATGGCATGGGTAATTCCCCAACAGGACATTCCCAGAAAGAGGATGCGCAGCGACATGGTACCAGACACATATTCAGAACCGTAAACAAACATCAGCACCTGTTTTGCGGTAACACTCAACATCATACAGGTTGGGACAAGGATCATTAAAACATAACGCAGTGATTCGCTAATGTAACGACGAACCTTCGTTAAATCATTTTTTGCGATGGCACTGGAAATAAAAGGAAGCAATACGATGCCAAAGGGAAACATGGCAAATGATATCAATCGTGATATGGTTTGAGCAGAGGTATAATACCCGGTTTTTGCCGGATCATCCAATAAAGCTTTGACAAAAAAAAGATCAAGGTAGGTTAAAACAGATACACATAGAAAAAAAGATAATACCGGTAGAGAAAATTGAATTATTTTTTTTTGTTCAAAGGAACGTGTCCCATGTGTATGCCTTCCTAATAAAATAGCTAACAACAGCGGGCAGCTCAAACCGATTAACAATCCGGTTATAGCACCAAATATCTCATAACCAAAATAGAGCAGGAGAAAGACAAAAACAACTTTTGAAATCGAATGTGAAACTGTGATTAGCGCCGTTCTGTCAAATTGCTTACATCCATCAAAGTATCCGATGTAGACATACAAAATACCAGAAACCGGAACAACCGCAGCGGAATAACGAATAAAAGCTTTCAGATCTTCATCATGAAGCCATTGACTCATCGGTCCCGAGACAATGAACAAGGCCAGAACAATTATAACACAAAATACCATCTGTACCCTAAGGCCAGCGACTCGAATATCAGTTGCCCTCTCGGGCTCGGCTGCAATAAATTTAGTGACAGCCCTTTTAACACCACCCCCCAATACTAAATAACTGGTAGTAATAAAGGCATAAATAATGCCAAATGTACCGTAGCTAGCAGGGCCGAGCCATCGTCCTGTAATCGAATTTACCAAAAACCCAGAGATTAGCCAGACGAGACTAGAGATCAACATATAGATGAAGCCTCTACCCACTCTCACAACCTCGATCTTTAATTTTCCTGGCAGGGGTGCCGGCTGCTACCTGGTAAGGGCCAATCACACCACTGACAAGCGAGCAGGCTCCGATAACACTACCAGTCCTGATTGTGCTGCCTGGCAATATTGTAACACGAATACCGATCCATACATCTTCTTCTATCTTAACTGGTTCAGCGATATATTTCTGGCGGTTCATCGGTACATCGCGCATCTCGTATTGATGGGAGCCAGTCCCGATATAACTAAAGGCTCCCATCATATGGTTCTTTCCGATAATAATATCAGTATTGCGTGTTACGAGAACAGATCGGGCACCAATAGCACTGTTATCACCGATGACAATCCGCCCCCCTTTTGTCCTGATAAACGCACTGCGCCCAATTGTAACATTATCCCCAATAATTATCTCACCATCAATACCACTAGCATTTAATTCACAATTGTCACCAATCAGACAATTCTTTCCAATTTTTATTTGTTGCGGATGGCTGATACTGATATTTCGACCAAAGATAACATTATGACCAATTTCCTTTATAAGCGACCGGTATAAAAATCGTCTTGCTGCGAAACCAATGGCACCTGGTAATCCACCGACAAGACCAGTGATCAGTTCAAATTTCAATAAGAAACCATTGCCACTGTCACCGCAAACCAGTTGTCGATATCTTTTCAGCCACGAATCCTTATTTTTAAATACTATATCTTGTAATGGACCGTAACGCTGATCTTCTTTTATCTGGGTACCAAGCGGATCAGTCGGTATTTTTTTTTTGCTTACTTTGGTGTTATTTTCCATGGGGGAGGCTTCTTTCAAGGTGCATGAATCAAGAAGAAAAAGAAGAACTTTTACGACCTCAAATTATCTCTTTTGAAAAAGTCCGGCATAATTGGCACGGAAGATATTGGTATTGAGCAGGAGCAACTGCACTTTATAAAGAAACATTAATTTCGAATAAAAGGGATACATCCGTTTTATTTTCTGGAAGCCGTCAGATTCAATGGCACTTTTCCCTGTACTGCTGACCTTACTGGCTGAATCATTTTTGTTTAAATCCTTGTCAATAATCTTTCGGTATATGCGTGATATTGTATTGACCCCGTATGACCACAATGTATGAACATGAAGATCAGCATTTACCAGTTTTTCAATGAGTTCCTCTTTCTCATAACGACGGTAATGGCCATAAGCGATATCGCGCTTACCGTATAATCTCATATCGCCAGGGACAGTAAACAAGAAAAAACCTCCGGGGTTGAGCAGGTTGCTGACGTTTTTTAAGTATTCCTGATCATCTTCGATGTGTTCCAGCACACTTGACATGATAATCAAATCAAAAGTTCTGTCCCCAACCTCTTCGAGGCTCTTCATCAGCTCAATATTCTTGCCCTCAAGCCTTTTTGCACAAATCTCAAGGCATATATCCTGGAAATCGATCCCGACTCCTGTGAAGCCACGATCCAACAGTATATTTAAAATTCTTCCTCGCCCACATCCAATGTCAAGAAATTTTGCACCTTCTGATAAACCTGACCGGGTAATAAGCTTATTAAGCAGGATATCTTTCATGATGACATGGGGCTGGGGGTAACGATCCAGTTCCAAATACTCCTGATATTTTAATTCGTCCAGTGATTTCATGATTTATTCACAGTTGTGTGGCATCCTATTTTAGAACCATTCGGCCCGACTCTTTTCGTTTTTTCCGCATGTATTTCATAAACATATGCCCGCTACGGGTTAAAAGGCCAGCAAACACAGGCCTCGCCGCAATTGCTCGGGTAACAATCAAGACAGCAGCTTCTCTATATTCACGCCATGTTACCAATCGTTCATCAAATTGTCCCGTATATGAAGGAACGCTATGCCCTGTCAGTTTAGATAATTGCATATAGGCCCGAATCATATATCTCTTGCGATAAAGACTACGACGCTGAGAGCGAATTACTGTTTCTTCGTCGGTTTCTGTGACAGTAATCTGCCCCTTATCGATGGCACTTGAAAGAAACTGCTCGCCTACTTTTGTTCGACTGACGATCAAATTCAAGCCAGGTTCATGGGATAACTCGTTGAGCCATGGATCACCAGTAGCAATATCGGAGAGTTGATTTAAGGGATCTGTACAGTAGTGGCATCGATCTCTTTCATAAAGAGTCATCACGTAAGAAGTCCAGTCAATTTGTCCGATTTTGCGAACCTTTCCGTCTTCTAATGTGACTTTAAAATTTCCGGGCCACTGATCACTTCGAAATTGAATTGCCTGAACATCGTTTTCTTTTACCTTCAACAAATCAAATAGATGACGTGTACCTCGCCAATCCATACAGTGTCCACAGACCAAGCCGACACGAAGCACGATACGCTTTTTTAATTTGGGAATAATCCGTTCCGCTTTTCTAAGGGCCTGCATATGACATCCTAGCCCTACAAATGCGTAACGTTTTCCTTTCCCTTTGTAGATGATATCACGAAAACATTGAGCCATGGGTACTGAGGTATATTTTGACTGTTGCCCTTGAAGAAGTTCTTCTTTATTTTTGGCAAGATAAACCATTGCCGAAAGAGGTGAACCTTCTTTGGTCTGCTTCATCCGGGTAACAAAAACACCGTCCAGTTCATATTCTTCCAGTGCTTTTGCAAGCAGCGCAGTAGTAACGCCACCAGATGCTCCACCACTACGCACATCATCGTCTACAGCATGTCCAATATAGAGGTTCTGATAATGCCCAATATCATCGTTGGCCCGCACAAATTGCTTCTTTTTTTCTTTTTGAAAAACATCAATTTGCAACTGCGTAAAATCAACTGTCATTCCAGGGCAAACCTGTATGCAAATATGGCACCCTCCACAACTAGAGCTCTTGTCAACTCGAAACCGAAGTTTACCGTTTTCATTTTCTGAAATCAGGATATTGTCCTTTGGACAAACTCCCCAGCAGGCACCGCATTCGGTACAAAGATTTTTCTCATCCACAATATTAATATTGTGATATGGTTTGGAAAATTGTGTCATAATAAAAGAATACTTGGGAGAGCCGGATTATTCGGATAAGAGAAGATCAAGAACCCCGACGTTAAGTGATTGCATGAGAGGAAACAAAGCCTTATGCCATGTCTCAGCCAGTGCTTTATATCCTGCTCGATTTGGATGGACAGGATCATAGTGCAACATATGCCAGCGATCAACAACTGCTGAATAATGATCAACCAGTTTGACATCTTTTTGTTGGGCGACATTTGCAATAGCCGGGTTATATAGTAAAGAAATTTGATTACCAATATCGCGGTCAGCAGGGGTCAGGTTCCCTAAAATCGGTATCGTTCCAAATGCCCGGCACTTATCAACCATAACTCCAAGATTAAAGGCGGTTGTCTGTGCAGGAACCCCGAACCATTGATCATTGGTGCCTTCCATAATAATCACATAGTTCGACACCTGACTTGCCAGAACCGAATCAATACGATTAACACCATTCGGTGTGGTCTCACCACCCCACCCCCAATTATAAACATTCGATACTTTTTTCGAATCACCGAGCAATTGTTCGAGAACAGGCTCGTATCCACCATATCCCTGCCGGCCACTTCCAACAAGATCACTATATGGTCTTCCTGAGGTAATGGAATCACCAAAAGCGATTATATTATATGTTTTAGCGGCATTGGCAGAAGGTACTAACGAGATACCGATGATGACAATTATCAACCCAATCATCATCTTTTTAAATTTATACGGTTTCACCCTTAGTTTCATGAATCTGTTTTTCATTGTCGGTATTTTAAAAATAATATCAATTAAATCAGTGCACTTACTATAGGGGAACACGTTTTCCGTTACAAGAGAAAAGAGCAAGACAACAATTCCAATTAATCTTCGAGTAATAACGGCAAATAATCTAATGAAGGTGATTTATTCGGTTTTCCAATAAAATCGCCGCCATCGGACCCCCGATATTCTTCAGCAATTGCAGCAACACTACTAGGACTAGTTACATTAGTCTGATCCATTCTCACTAAATATTTGTTCTCAATAATATGACCTGCTGGATAGTTGTGATATTTATTTGAAACCCATGCCATTAGGCAATAGTGATACGTTTTCGGTGGCGCAATTGTTAAAAGATAGGTCGCTATAGCCCAATCATTATGAAGGATCACAAGGGGATCTGTTTTTAAATGAGCAGCATTGATTACGGCACCAATATAATCATCAAATTGTCTGTAAGTCCACCATGGAGCAATCGCCCCATTCTGGCTGTACTCATACCATCCACCCGGAATTCCATATCGGCCAGTGAGTCCAAAAGCTTCCCTGATCTGCATGGTATTTGCGTAGCTGCTATTGAAAATAATTCTTGATCGGATATAAATCAATGCTCCAGATGTATCTGGATCTGATTCAATCGTATACACCATATCATAGGATGCCGGCAAATGCAGATGACCATGAAAATCACCAGATATATGGACAATTACTTTTGTTGAACTTTGATGTAATATTTCCATATTCGCAGCGGTTTCCCACTGGGCTGTCCATTTTTCAGGAACAGGAAGGTTACCACCTCCCTGTTTGAACATAATGAAATGAAGGCCATGATATATACTTCCTTGCGACTTATTTACTACTATGTTTGTTGTTTTATTAGGGTCAACATTCAAATCAAAATATTTTGCTATCGTGCCACCATGACTTTTATCTATCAGCAACTCAAATTCACCCGCTTGCTTTACAACAATGTCATCCCCAACAGTGTTAACAACAATTGGTACTGGTGCTGCTGTTGCATTGCCACAGGTGTAAATAACGATTACACAAAATAGAAAAAATAATTTTACAGTTTTGGATAACATCTAACTGACTCCATTGTTAAAAATATTAGACAACTGGTTTCAACTTTGCAATAGCCATTCCTATTACCTTATTCCGCTGTTGTGGTGTTAATAATCATTTTCTTAGCGAATTAGCCCGCTCAAAACAAAAGTATGTACAAGCTCTGTGAGATCATCTCTTAGAGAATTTACGGTCAAATAGAAACTTCGATCTTCCTTTTTTTCAATACGAACAACAACAGATACAAAAAAATCTGTTGAAAATCAAGATTATTGTATAATTTAACAAATCTTAAAACCTTTTAAGTTGCGTTTTTTTGATTCTCTTGCAAAGCTTTTAGCTGTTAAAAAAAACAACCTCCTTTATCTCCAAAAAACAGGTCTGATTTGTTATTATAATGTAATATATAATTAAACAAATTTTTCAATTAATCATTGCCAGGATTATGAATAAAATTTATCATGGTGCTTCTCTTGCCAAAGGCTTAAGCAGGCAGCTCAAATTCTCTGTGCTTCATGATAATCTGGACATGCCTAATGTTGCTTTAACTGGTATTATTTTCTCAGCTTTCAACCGCAAAACTATGTAACTAATTTCACATATGACATCTTTCACAAAAAAAAATCATTTACAAAAAGATAGCAACAGCGTCTTTGTATCTGCTTCTTTCAAATCCGATATCAGGCAAACCAATGCGAATGATTGTTACATCAGCGATTCAATACGTTCAAGCGAAAACCTGAGCTGCACGTCATATCAGCTTAAATCAAAAATCATACATGTTCATTCAGAATATCACTTGTCCCCCAAACGAACAAACCTGCTTCAGGCTTTTAACTATAGAGGCATAAAAAAAGTCCTTGAGTTTGGTTGTGGAGCCGGTGCACTTACCCGCTTTTTGGCCGAACAGGGGCTCCATGTAGACGCGATTGAACCTAATTATCAACTGGCTCAAGCGGCTGCGTACCGATGTGAAGAGTTTGAGAATGTGTCCATTATACATGGTGGTTTAAACGACTACGAGCCAGACGATGAAGAATATGATCTTCTTCTCTGTGTTTCTATAGCCGCTCAGGTTCGGCGATTCTTCCCTGCTGGTTCAGACGATGAAAGCATGCAACTTTTTTTCTCCATGTTGCGCAGGCCCCTAACTCCCAAAGGTATTGCGCTAATTGCGACAGAAAATAAAAGCGGTTTCAAATATGCTTTAGGTGCCCATGAAGACCATACTGTGTGTCGTTATGAGGGGATACATAATCATCTTGGCAAAGATGGTGTTTGCTTGAATAGTCGCAGGGATTGGCTGCGTCATATTGCAAGAAGTGATTTTGAATGCCATTCACTTCTCTTCCCTTTTCCCGATTACAAGCTCCCCACCCTATTGCTTGCAGAAGATTATGTGAACAATAATCCATACGCTTACAACCACCTTGAAACCATAAAATCTCGTGACTATTTCAGCCTCTTCGAACCACAAAAATATGAGAATTTATTCTGGGAGGCAGCTGTTGCAGCAGGAACCTTACCAGATTTAAGTAATTCATTCTGTATTCTAGTTTCCAACGAACCGGAATCGATTGATCAATTTTGTCCTTTTGACTTTGCTCACCTGCCAGGATATTCAAGAAATCTGGTTTATTCCACAACGATTATCAAAAACCGTGGTGAACATTTCACTAGACGTAACCTGCTTATGCCCGCTACCTTGCCGCCATTTGATGGGATTTCTCACGAACCAAAAGCTGAGGAACCATTCCACTCAGGCACCCTTTTATCAGTGGAATGGTCTCGTGCGCTTTTGTATCATGATGATAATTTTGTGCTATTTGAGCAGCTTATTAAGAATTATCACCAATATCTGATTGAGCTGAAAGCAAATAATGAATCCAGTTTAAACATTGACCTGCTTCCATCAAACATAATAACCACCCCAGAGGGATGGAAAATTATTGATAATGAGTGGGCCTCGAGCTGGCCGATTTCTATTGATCTGTTGATTTATAGGGCCATGTTGATGTTTGCTTCAAACTATCGTGAAAATTTAATAAATTTTTGTGAGAAAAAGAGAATCTACAGCATCTGGGATTTGATAATTTGGGCATTTACTCTCACAGGCCTGCCCACCGATTATCAACATATTGACACGCTTAAACATCAGGACGAAAATTTCCAAAAAAATGTTGCAGATCAATTCACTCCTGCTGATCTTAACGCACCACTTGTTACCAGGTCTTTTTCTGATCGGCCTATCGTTTCAATCTTTTGGAAAAATGAAGACCAGGCTTATGAAATATACCGGTTGCTCTCCACACATGCTGACACTTCAGACGACTTGCAAACCCTTTCCCTTCACTTCCCTATCGAGGTCAAGCTTCTACAATTCTTGCGTATTGATCCCTGTGGCTCCTTTAGAAAAGAAGCAGCATCTTTTTTCCGTCTCTCATCCATACGAATCTACGCAGGACAAGAATCTCACAAATCCACAAAACTCTGGTCACTAGATACAGAAGAAGATATCTATGAGGCCGCAAACCCTATTGGCATACGATATACGAATCAGGAATTCGGCAGAGGTTTCAGTGTGGTGGATTATGATGCCTGGTTGGAGTTTTTTGTAATTCCCTTCAGGCGGCTTGAATCTGACGAGAACTTCATTATAGAAATTGATATTCGTTATCCACGATCAAATGAGTATTTGTTGGCCCGGGACAGGTATCTGGTTGGCGCTGAAATATTTACAGACAGACAAGCTGAAATGGACGTAACCGTTGCCACTCTAAAAGAAACACAAATGGAGCTGGCTGCACTTAAAAACAGCAGGGTTTGGCGAAATGCGGAACGAATGCGTTCTCTTTATGGAAGACTACGAGGAACTGCCCAGAAAATACAATCTCGTATCCTGCCTATGGTTATGGGAAGATCCAAAGTGAAAAAGGTGGTCCAGCCAATACCAAATCAATGTAATAGTGGCGACAATAAACAGAATTACGAATCATGGTTGACCAACCGACCAGCCACATACTGGGCATCACTAAGCCATGACGCAAAAAGACCGCTGATCAGCATTATTGTTCCTGTCTATAAGACACCTATAGCAATATTTAAAGAGACACTCGAATCCGTCTTTACTCAAACATATCCCGAATGGGAGCTGTGTATTGCAGATGATGCATCAGGAGAGCATGAAATTGTATCCTACCTGAAATCATTATCCGACCCCAGAATTAAGATCACCTATCGCAGTGAAAATGGCAATATCTCAGCTGCCTCTAACTCTGCAATACAGCTGGCTGATGGTAAATACATCACCTTTTTAGATCATGACGACAGACTGCATGAGAATGCACTTACTGAACTCATTTTTGCAGCTGGCAAAACCAAGGCCGATTTCATCTATACTGATGAGGCTTTTATCCATCCTGACGGCACATTATGTAACCCATTTTTCAAGCCCGATTATTCACCCGATCTGCTGCTTTCCCACAACTATATAACTCATATGGTGATGGTGACGAAAAAACTCTTTGATCAGATTGGAGGATTCCGGGCAGGTTTTGATGGTGCTCAGGATTATGATCTTTTCCTGCGACTCTCAGAAGTTGCCAATACAGTCCATCACCTTCCTAAGCCCCTGTATCATTGGCGTATGATGGAAGGATCCACCGCACTGCAGACAGATAGTAAACCAGCCGCACATCCCAATGCAAGAAAAGCTCTGGAAGAAACTCTAAGACGTAGAAAAATTAAAGGGCAGATATTGGACGGGAACCTTACCCACTTTTTTCGAGTAAAGAGAAAAATAGTGAACAAGCCATTGATCAGCATAGTGATTCCGTTTAAGGATCATCCCATCCTGCTAAAACAGGCCATCGTATCGATCCTGGAAAAATCAAACTATTCAAATTTTGAAATTATTGGAGTATCCAACGATAGCACAACCCCCACGACCTATGGCCTGATGCAGGAATTGCAGGAAGAGGACGATAGAATTAGCTTTATCCAGTGTAACGAAAAATTTAATTTTTCACACCTGGTAAATTTCGGCGTCGAACAATCCAAAGGAGAACATATTGTACTGTTTAACAATGATATCCAGATTATCTCAGAAGACTGGATCAATTCATTACTTGAGCACTCTCAACGCAGTGAAGTTGGAATCGTAGGAGCCAAGTTATATTTTCCTGACAACACCATTCAACACGCTGGCATCGCTATAGGATTAGGTGGTTGTGCCGGGCATATGCACCTGAATTTCCCTGCCTACCACGATGGCTATTATAATCGTTTACAAATCATCCAAAATGTTTCAGCCGTGACCGGAGCTTTAATGATGGTCAGCAAAGAAATTTATAATGAACTGGGCGGCTTTGACGAAACAAATTTTTCCGTGGCATTTAACGACGTTGATTTTTGCCTTAAAGCCAGGAAAAGGAATTATTTAAATGTGTTCACGCCCTACTGTGAAGCTTACCATCATGAGTCAAAAACACGAGGTTATGAAGAGACACCAGAGAAAAAGCAGCGATTCAAAATGGAAATGGCCCGTCTAGTCACACGTTACCAGATCGAAATGGACCAAGGTGATCCTTATTACAATCTTAATTTTCATCAAGGTCGGGATGACTTTAAGTTTTCCTGAGAGTCTATGATAACCGGACAATTCATATGCCACAATACTGGACTGTTTACCAGCTCTTTACAAACTACTTTTTTTCTTGATTTACTAACTCTCTAACGTATAATCTGGTATTATAGTTTACAAATTCTTTTGATTTTAGGAGTTTTCTCTACCTAAGTAGAGTAGAAACAACAATATGTTAATATTTGGTTGCAATAAAATCAGGTTTTTTGGGGTCTTGTGCATTGGCATAATACTCCTCACCAGCAATGTGATTGCTGCCACAAAAAAGGCAAGAAGTTGGTTGGATGAACCGATTACAATTAGCTTCAAAAACGAGCCATTAAGTAAAGTGCTCGAACAGATCTCTGAACGAATAGGTATTTCCATAGCTTACAACCAGGAATTGGCAAATGAAAAAGTCACAGGAAACTATAAGGACGTAAAGACTTCTGATGCTATTACCAGGCTGTTTCGAAATAAAAACAATAGTATTCAGGTTAACAAAGCAGAAAAGATTATTATTGTGAAAACATTTGGTGCAAAAAATTACCTTTTGGCGAGGGCTGTGGATTCAAAAGACCACCTCCTTCAGCAACAAATTTTGGGTACCGATATTACTATTGCTGAGCTTAATGCTCTAAATAAAAAACAACTTGAACACTCAGAACAAACCATCGGTGATAATGAGATTATTATGGGGACTTCCGGTATGACGTTAAATGATCTGAATAATCTTCATTTACAACAATTTGAAACTCTTCATTCGTCGAATATTGACGATATAAAAATCATGGGAAGTGGATTAACGATACAAGAAATCGACAAATTGTCAGAACAATATATTCAGGAAAAAGAAACTGTTAAAAACAAATCATTAGTTATGGGCACTAAGATGACATTAGCTCAACTTGACTCTTTTCAAGAGAAGCAAAATAGATCCTTGACGCCATTAGATAGAGAAAACACATTAATTATGGGAACTAACATAACCATGGGTGAACTTGATAGATTTCATACAAGTAATGTTGGTTTATAGACCTGTTTTGATAAATAAAATTCAGTTTAATATTAAAAGGAGCTAAAAATGAAAAGATGTTTAATGTTGATTAGTTGTTCTTTGTTTTTCTTAATTAGTACGGTTAATGCGAATGCGGTCGATGTTCCAAATTGTTCCATAGAAATGATAGGAGCGTATGGGGGGATGGAAGATCAAGCCTTGGACAGAAGTAACTATCCTATCTTTTTGAAATGCCCAAGTGCATTTTCTGGTGGAATGAGAATGTATAGCTTAAGTTATGAATTAGGAAAAGGTGGCTTAGCGACAGCATTGACGGCTTTTAACCTTGACAAAGAAGTTTGGGTTAGAATTAATACCCTATCGCCAGGTGGTATCATTTCAATTATGTATGTTGAGAAATAATCCTCTATTGACAGAGCACCAGCATCATCTGTTACCTATGAATTAAAAACCACTGACCGTTTTAGAGAAATGTTTTTCCTCTAAAACGGTTTTATTTCCCCCAGCAAGCCTGAACAACAGTTATAATATATTCCAAATCGGATTCAGTCATTTTTGTACCGGAAGGTAAACAGAGACCATACTTAAAAAGATTTTCAGCAACTGAACCACCAACAATATCATACCCTCTAAATAACGGTTGAAGATGCATGGGCTTCCATGTAGGACGTGCTTCAATATTATTTTGCTCTAGCTTCTGAATCACTACATCCCTATCAATTCCTGCCTTTTCAGGATCGATTGTCAAACAAGTCAACCAGCGGGTGGAATTAGCGAAATCGGGTTCAGGCATGAAATTCACTCCCGGAAGATCGCTCAAGCTTTCCCGATATTGATCAAATATCCTTCGTTTTCCTGCAACACGCTCAGTTAAAACACGCAGCTGCCCACGGCCAATAGCAGACAGGACATTACTCATTCGATAATTAAAACCGATTTCAGTATGTTCATAATGCACAGCATTATCCCGAGCTTGGGTAGCCCAAAATCTTACTTTTTCTATCAGCACCTCGTCATCAGAAACAATCATGCCACCACCAGAAGTGGTAATAATCTTATTGCCGTTAAATGAATAAAAACCGGCCTTGCCAAATGTCCCAGGTGTTTTACCTTTATACTTTGCACCCAGAGCCTCAGCAGCATCTTCAATCAATGGTACATTATACTTATCACAAGCCTCTTTTATAGGATCAATATCAGCAGACTGACCATAAAGATGAACAAGCACTACCACTTTAGGCAGTTGACCTTCCGCCGCACGTTTTTCAAGCTCAGTTGTGAGCAAAACCGGATCCATATTCCAACTAACTAAATCAGAATCAATAAAAACGGGGGTGCCCCCCTGATACATAATGGGATTGACACTGGCCACAAAAGTAAACGTGGAACAAATAACCTCATCTCCAAGTCCAACTCCGACATATCGTAATAGAAGATGAAGTGCAGCCGTACCAGAAGACACTGCAGTTGCATACTTTGCCCCAACCATTTCAGCAAATTCCAGCTCAAAAGCATCTATCTGTGGGCCAACTGGGGCAATATAATTGGAAGAAAACGTATCACGGATAAAGTCCAACTCTTCTCCTCCCATATGGGGTGGAGAAAGAAAAATTCGCTTATTCATGGTTAAATTTCTCCTACTTCAATCATTATTTGCATACATAATTTTCTTAATAACTTTTGCAGGTATACCTACAGCGACACAATTATCTGGGACATTAGAAGTTACAAAACTATGGGCTCCAACAATTGAATTCTTACCAATAGTCACTCCAGGCATAACTGTGGAATGAGATCCTACTTTACAATTCTTCCTCAAAACAACCTTACCCTGCTTATTATCAATTGTTGATACAGAATAGATAGAGCAATGAGACCCAATTTGAACTTCATCCTCCAATACAACACCACATCTTGCGTTAATATATGTAAAGGAACCAATATCTGTTTTGTAGCCTAATTCCAACCCATCTTTATATTGCACCAACCACTGATACTTCGTAGGTACACCTTCCTCAATCTCTGGATATTGCCAATCGTCAAATCGTGCTCTCTCAGACATTTTTTCCCGATCCCATAAACTTACTCATCGTTGCATGCCCTTCCCCACTGATATTCTCACGCTTTATAGTTTTCCAGACTGTTAAAGCTAGTATCTTAACATCAAGCGACAAGGACTGGTTATCAACGTACCATACATCAAGTCTAAACTTGTCTTCCCAGGATAAAGCATTACGGCCATTCACCTGAGCCCACCCGGTAATACCAGGCTTAATCACATGCCTCCTGGCCTGTTCTGTTGAATACCTGCCAAGATATTCCATCAGCAGAGGCCGAGGTCCCACCAGGCTCATATCTCCTTTGAGCACATTCAAAAGCTCAGGTAACTCATCCAAGCTTGTGCTCCGAAGGAAACGGCCGAACCCACCAAGTCGCTCTACATCAGGTAACGGGCTGCCATCGATACCTCTCTCGTCTGTCATAGTCCGGAATTTATAAATTCTAAAAGGTTTGCCATTGAGTCCCGGCCGGTTCTGAATAAACAAAACCGGTGAACCAAGTGTTATTTGCACAAGAAAAACTAGCAGGATAATTACAGGACTAAGAACTACTAAGCCAAAAGAAGTCAGCAACACATCAAATACGCGTTTTATACAGCCTTCTGTCATTCTATGATCCTCCACTACCAACCTTTTCCAGCCATGTTACAAATCGAGTGGCCAACTTTTTTCTGTCAAACTCCTTTTGCCCTAATCCTTTTGCTTTCTCGCCCATTAATTGCAGTTGTTGTCGATTGTCTGCAGCCTTTTCAAGAACATCAGCAAATTGTTCTGCATTATCAGGTTCCACAGCATAACCACATTCGTGTTCTCTTATCATTCCTGCAAGCCATCCAGGATAATTATTCAATACAGGCAATCCAATGGAAAGATAATCAAAAAATTTATTTGGCGAAGTACCATAATAAAAAGCCGGGATGTTCGCAAGAATCATTAAGCCAATATTGGCACCCTTCATGTAGGAAGCCAATTCCAACTTTGGTACAGGATCAAGGAAAATACAATTATTCAGTTTCTTCTCTTCTGTTTCAGCAATTAACTCGGGTTTTAACTTACCGTTGCCGATAAACACAAGTTTAATATCATTACGATCACGCTTCATCAATATTTCAGCTGTTCTGATAACAGCATCCAGTCCATTTGCAACTCCGTGAGCACCGGTAAAGACAGCCATCAAATCAGTTTCCAGGACATCTTCAGGTCTCCGAGCCATAATATCTGTTGCAGAAAACAACTCAAAATCACAACCGTTGGGAATCATGGTAACATGCTGCCCCGGTCTTGAACGTTTTTTTATTCCCTCAACAATACCGGGCGAAAGACCAATACACGCATGGGCAGAACGATAGGAAAGCCATTCTAAAACAGACATTAACCAAAGAATGACAGGATTACTGATAACCCCCATTGCCTTGGGCAATTCAGGCCATAAGTCCCGTACTTCAAAAACAAATCGCTTACCTCGCAGCCAACGGGCGAAAATACCAGGTAGCCCGGCAGTCAAAGGAGTTGTGGTAGCAAATACCAAATCACAGGGTTCACGCAATGCAATACCAATACTGCGCATTGCGAATTTCAGAAAAATCTGGCTTCGTTGCAGTAAACTTTGATAATTTGAGTAGGCAAGTTCCAATTCCACAATCTTTATTCCTTCAACTTCCCCACACCGTTTCCCTTTTATAAAAACTCCCTCCAGGCCACTCACACCTCCATGATAACTACCACATACCATGGTGACCTCATGCCCAGCACTGACCAAAGCACGAGCCATTTCATAGGAACGTGTCCCCGTAGATCCGGAAGGAGTAGAAAAATGTTGATGAAAATAAAGAATCTTCATTATTGCCAGCTAATCTTAGTCACCAGTTTCCCAGGTTGTTTCACTTCAATCTCAAGTACGGGTAAAGATGTTTTCTTCAGATAATAGCGTGATTCCCATCCATCGGTGGTTGTCGTGCTCACAGATTGCAAATCGGTACTAATTTGCAGAGTAACTGTACCGTTGTTAAACAGATTATCCTTTTGCGTCCACTTCCCCGGCATCAACCGCCAACGCAAAACCGCTTTTTCAAAGCTTCCACTAATCGTATCTGTTATTATCATCAATGATTTGGACAATAGCACGCTCCGACAATGGGAGACACCAAAACTATCAGAGTATCCTGCCTCAAAAAACAGACCGTTTGCATTATTAATAATTTTGGTTGGCAATTTGTTTTTCAACCAGCCGCCAAACAAAAATCTCCCCAGACGAACCATTTGGTCGCGATCGTCAAACTGTATCGTATTATGAGATACCGTTCCCTGAAAATAATCGAGCCATTCTGAGCCACTATTATAACTGTAGCTCCCGCCATCTCTTAGCACATTCTTTCCTGCTAACCAGAAGTCAACATGCAAAGCGTCTGCCTGACTGGGCCGAAAACGAAAGCGAGGAAAACGGAAATAAACCCTGGCCTCTCCTTCTTCCAGAAAAACATACCCCCCACGGTTGAACAAAAACTTTGTGGCAGGGGCAAGTACAACAGTCGGCTTCCTGATTTTCAGCCATTCCAGTGGGATATCATAGCTGCCTTGTGCTGCATAAGCGACTGCGTCAGAAAAAAGAGCTGCAGCTAATTGAACCGAAGGTCTATAATCCCTATAATCAGTATCAGAAAGTGGAAACAGTCTGGCTCCGTCATTGGCACCAATGTTGGGTGTATCACCGGTTTCAGGTTGGGTAAACATACTCAACCATTCCATGGCAACACGACACCGTTCGTAAAAGGTATCTGAGAAACAGGGTAATGAAAGCTCACGTCTCCATATTTCAACCATCGATAGAGTATCGAGAACTACGCGATGATAGTTAACAGAATACTGACTAAAGCTACCATCGATTTCTATAAGGCGCCGAGTCCGATTTTCCAACCATTTTCTGCCACGGAGACAATAACGGCGAGATACTTTATCGGGCCTGACGCAATCCAACCAGGTTCCGCCAATAAACAGGGCAGCGGCCTCAGAAGTCCCATGATTATTATCCTGAGCAATGGCGTAGCTTAATGTTGAGTCAATGCGGGCCAGATGCATTGCCACCAGATCAATCAACCCTGCTTCAGGTTTTTGAATTTGACCAAGCAACAGTGCTGATATCGCAAGATGCATTACCCGAATGGATGCCTCCTGTCCACATTTCCAATTAGGGCCACAATAGGCTCGATTCTGTAGACACCAGTCGGCAAGCCACGCATTAAGTCGTGTTAATTCACTTTCATCACCGGTTGCAACTCTTTGGGCCATAGCAAGAACCCACTCGAAGCGGGAGGCTTCCCACACAGTTTTGATATCGCCAACTTCGGGGTCAAAATCCGGGATATCCCAATAAGGGAGATTGGATTTTTCAACACAACATCCTGTAAAAGGATTAACATGCCATTCAGGATTTTTTTGAGTTAAGGAAACAGGATACCAACCAAAATAACGAACAGTTTCACGCCATGTCTGGGCAGGAGTAATTTTCCTTACACAAGAGGCCTCTTTATAAAATGGACCGGCAGGGAGATCTACACAAAATACTTGTGTCCTTTTTTTCGCTATTTTCAACTTCAGGCGATAAAAGGCCACACGAACAATATTAACGATTCCAAGAGAGAAAAGCGTACGAACTCTGACGCCTAACCTTTCCATAAACAATTACGAAGTTACTCCCAATAACTGCTCAAGTTCTTTAACAATTCTCTCTCCAGTCCTTCCGTCCCATTTTTCAGGAATAGCCCCCCTCTTCCATTTCCCATCAAAAAGTTTTTCAAAAGCAGGTTTTAAATTAGCAAGGTCTGTACCAATAAGTTCATTGGTCCCTATGCTTATTGTCTCGGGACGTTCGGTGTTGTCACGAAGAGTCATACAGGGGACGCCCATCACTGTTGTTTCCTCTGTTATTCCTCCTGAATCAGTTATAACAGCATAGGCATTCTTAACCAGATAATTAAACTCAAGATAAGGCTGCGGTTCTACAAGAAGTAAGTTGTCGGGTAAATCTGACAGTTCCTGCAGAGTCTTTGCTGTCCGGGGATGTACTGGAAAAACAACCTTATATTGACCGGCACATTCAACTATTGTATTTAATAATCTGGAAAATGATTCCATACTATCTACATTTGCAGGACGATGCAATGTCAGGACAAAATAATTTTTCCTCGCTAATTTTTCATCATTCCAGAAGCCGGGCTTTTGCAACTTATCCATGTTTGCCAATAAGGTATCGATCATTGTATTACCAACAAAAAATATCCTTTCCTCAGAAACTCCGGATTTTCTAAGATTATCATTGGCAATTTGGCTTGTTGTGAAAAAATAATTCGTGATTGAATCCGTTACCATGCGATTAATTTCTTCTGGCATAGACCAGTCTTCAGAACGAATACCAGCTTCCACATGAGCCACAGGAATCTCAAGTTTCTGAGCAGCAATAGCACAAGCCATGGTTGATGTTACATCTCCAACAACCAGACAAAGAGAACATCTCTTTGTTATCAGCAACTTTTCGTAACCAACCATAATAGCAGCAGTTTGCTCTGCCTGACTACCTGACCCAACTCCCAGATTGACATCCGGTTCTGGAATGCCAAGTTGATCAAAGAAGTCTCCAGACATTCTACTGTCATAGTGCTGTCCCGTATGCACCAACCGGTATCGCAAAAGGCCGCCATTCATCTGCCGGAGCTTTATTGACCGAATGATGGGGGCAATTTTCATAAAATTTGGCCTTGCTCCCGCAATTATGTCTATCAGAGGTGATGCATTTTTCATAAATATTTCTTTCACACGTTTTCAGCGAAATCTCATGCCTTCAAGATATTGGCAGTATTCCAGTAAAGAACTCAGCGCCACCCTCGACTATAAGTCGAGGGGTTGATCAAGGACGGTCGATTTGAAATCGACTATCGTCCACAACCGGTTCGCCGTCCTGAGCA
>Ga0256844_10000035_pt1 | contig 56464 bp, 60 predicted proteins | sample MusselsmetaG_FD_189100 | JGI IMG/M metagenome (GOLD analysis project Ga0256844, IMG submission 189100) | Mussel associated microbial communities from hydrothermal vent at the East Pacific Rise, Pacific Ocean - Mussels | ecosystem: Host-associated > Mollusca > Shell > Unclassified ... | reverse complement strand
AAAAGTATCAGGTTTTACACCTGTTAATCTTTTAAATAATTCTGGTTTTAGTTGCTTTAGTTTTTCATAATTCTTCATAAATTATGAATAGCAATTTTTAATCCATTTGGGTTATGCAAGAAGTCTATTGATTGCTCTTGCAATAATAATGAGTGCTTGTAATGGTAATGAGGCTAAACCGGCAAATATAACTCAAGGTAACCCAACATACTTACAAAAGATAATTGACAAGGGTGAACTTGTATTAGGTACATCAGGAACAATGACACCAATGACTCGTTCAATTAACAGCGGCAAAGATGCTGTTGGTTTTGATGTTGATTTAGCTAAGGCAATGGCAGCAACAATGAATGTTGATTTAGTTGTAAAAGTAATAGAGTTTGAAAAACTTATCCCTGCACTTCAAAATGGTGACGTTGATGTTATTATCTCTAACATGACGATTACTCCAAAAAGAAATACTCAAGTTGCATTTGTTGGACCGTATGTTACATCAGGAAAATGTCTTATAACAAAAGAAACTAGTCTTGCAACAGCTAAAAAAGAGGAGTTAAACAGTGCTACTCACAAGATTGTAGTACTTAAGGGTACAACAACTGAAGCATTTTTAAAAGTTGCTATGCCAAATGTAGAGGGAGTATCAGTTACTTCTCAAGATGTGGCAGTAGCAATGGTAAGAGATGGTCAGGTTGTTGCGATGATGAGTGAGTATCCAATGTGTAAATCAATTATCACAAGTAATCCTGATGATGAATTTGTTGCAGCATTTTCAAACTTAACTTATGAGCCTATAGGAATAGCAATCGCACCACAGAATGTTCATTTACAAAACTGGACTGAAAACTTTATGCTTCGTGCAAAGAATGTTGGTTTATTCAACGTATTAGCTGCAAAGTGGTTTAAATAATATAGAAGAGTAGATAAAAGTTACCGCTCTTTTATCTATGCTATCTGGTGAATTACTTGCTCGATTTCATCTGTGTGAATTGCAGTGAAGTAAATATTCTCTAATCTCTCATAAACAATCTATTACTCTTAATTATTATAATTAAGAGTAATATAAACTATAATATAGTATTATTATTTTAATTATAAAAATGGGGAATAGCTATGAAATATTTTTTAATACTTCTTATTATTTTTAATTCGTTGTTGATGGCTTCAAATACTGCAAAGAGTGATAAAAAGAGAAAAGCCAGAGTTGAAAAGCAGTTAAAAAAAGAGATGGAAAATGAAAAAAAGTATGCCAAAGAGCGAACTTTTTATTCAGAAAAAAATTATGACTTCAAAGGTGCTGAGGTAAATAAAGACTCTTTAGACTCAGTACCTAAGCTAGAACCACAATATGATTTCGATATGGATTCTGTTTATGATTAAATATTTTCTGTAAAAAAGTATATAATACATTTATGAAAATATGGATTTCCGATACACAAACATTAACACATCGTTTAGTAAGGCTTAATTGTGAAGAGCATAGCGATTATAAATATCTTGGTGATTTAGATGATGTAGAATTAAGTAATTTTTTTCTATCACTCAAAGATGATATGGATGTTGCAAAAAATATTAAACTCATAAAATACTATGGCTACCTCCATCTTTTAATTTTTCCAAAAAAATAAAAAAGATTATAACAGTTTTAAGAGTGCCGGCAACTCTTTTATGTTCTGGATTTTATAACTTGCTTTAGAAAAGTCATGAGTTTTTGTAAACTCGTTATCTACTATTACACATTCGATAGCTGCGTTTACAGCAGAACTAAGTCCTCTTTGCGAGTCTTCTATAATAATACACTCATCTTTAGTAGCATTAAACTTTTTCATACCTGCCAAGTATGGGTCTGCATGAGGTTTTGAGTGAGGGTACTCTTCTACACAGAGAGTGAAATGCATATAGCTTACAATATCCAACTTGTTGTGAACCAAATCAAAGTCAACCCTTCGTGAAGTTGTGACAATACCCATCTTATAATTTTTAGATAGCTCTTTGAGTACTTCTAAAACGCCATCTATTTCTATGTTTTCATTTTGAATAAAATCTTGATAGTATATATCTCTTTGTGCTCTTTTTTTATTTATTTCATCTTGAGAGAAGCCATGTGCTTTTGCTACTTCCCAGGCAGTTCCACCTCTAGCCATAATCTCCATATAGACATCAAAACTAAGTTCAATTCCAAACTCTGCTAATGCTTTTACATTTGCTCTGTAGTAGTATTGTTCAGTTTCAACTAACACACCATCATTATCAAAAAGTAGATATTTTTTCATAATACTTTTCCATTCTTAGTAAAATATTTTAAAATATACTAGCATAATAGAATAAATTATAAATAGATTTCAGTTATTATCTATATAATAGATATATAGGACTAAATTTATGAGTAAAAGAATTTTTGTAACCGCAACCAACACAGATATAGGTAAAACATACACTTCAAAACTTTTAATCAAAGAGTTTGCCTCACGTGGAATTAGAATAGGGGCTATTAAGCTCATTGAGACAGGAGTAGTTGACTTTGCTCCTGATGCGGAGGCTCTTTTGGCTTGTGTGCAAGAGGTTAACCTTGAATTTAAAGATATAAAAGTTCAAGATATTGTGCCCATTACTTACACTCTTCCTGCAGCTCCTTATGTTTCTTCAAATGTAGCTAAGCTTGATTTAGAGCTCTTAAACGCAGCAGTAGAAAAGTTAGAGAAGTTGTGTGATGTTCTAATCATTGAAGGTGCCGGAGGAGTTTATGTTCCTCTTGATGAAGAGTATATGATGATTGATTTGATAGAATATTTTCAAGCTTCAACACTCTTAGTCACACACTGCTCACTTGGGTGTATAAATGATACAATCTTGAGTGAGCGTGCTTTAGAAGATAAAAATATAAGATATCTTACTGCGTTTAACTGTAGAGGTAATGATGAGAGCTTTAAAGATATTTCAGAGCCTTATTTCGAAAATACAAGAGAAAAAGTGCTAAAAGTGGATGGTGACATTGACACTATTTGTGATGTCTTGTATAATCTATAAAATATTTAATTGAGGTGAAAATTTGCAGCACTTAATCAGAACGGATGATTTTACGATTGATGAGATTGAAGAAATTTTAGCAGATGCTAAAACATTCAGTGATGGCCGTTTTGATAGAATACTTCAAGATAAACTAATTATTACTCTTTTTTTTGAAAACTCTACAAGAACAAAGAGTTCTTTTGAGATAGCGGCAAAACGTCTTGGTGCTGAAATGGTTCACCTTGATGTTGCAAAAAGTTCAACTAAAAAGGGTGAAACACTTGTAGATACTGCGATGAATCTTGATGCAATGGGTCCTCACGCTATTATAGTTCGTCATCAAAATTCAGGTGTTCCAAAAATACTCTCAAACCATACAAGTGCATCTATATTAAACGCAGGTGATGGTGCACATGCACACCCAACACAAGCACTTCTTGATCTGTATACTTTAAGAGAACACTTTGGTGACTTAAATGGTAAGAAAATCGCAATAGTTGGAGATATAAAAAACTCACGTGTTGCAAACTCAAATATTGAACTTCTTTCAAGGTTTGGTATGGAAGTGATACTTGTTGCTCCACCTCACTTTTTACCAAAAACGACACTCCGTTCAACACATTTTTTAGAAGAGATTATCGATGAGGTTGATGCTATTATGAGTCTAAGAACTCAAACAGAACGCCACTCATCTCAGAGTTATGCTTCACTTAAAGATTATGCGAGTGATTTTTGTATCACTACGGAGTTAGTTGGAAGTAGAGATATAATTCTTCTACACCCTGGGCCAGTTCATAGAAATATAGATATATGTGATGCCCTTTTAGCTGATAGCAGATGTAAGGTTCTTCAGCAAGTTACAAATGGTGTAAATATTAGAATGGCAATTCTTAAAAAGTTGATAGCTAACAGCTAGCCCTTAATGAATTTCGCTGATTTAAATACTCTGGGAAAACAGAGAAAACCTTTTTTATTTATATCAGACTTTAAAGCGCAAAAACTTGAAGTAATTTTGCTTGAAGATTTAGAAAAAGAAGATATTGAATTTTGTATAGATGAAAACTACAAATATAATAAACATAGCCATTATCTTAAAACAAATCCCATAAAATTTCAAAACTACCAAGAAAAGTTTAACAGAGTTATAAAAAAAATAGAGTCAGGTGAGACTTATATTTTAAATTTAACACAGCAAACGCCAATAGAATCAGAGCTTAGTTTAAAAGAGATATATTCTCTTGCTAACGCACATTATAAGCTGCGTTTTAAAGATAAATTTGTATGTTTTTCTCCTGAAAAGTTTGTGCAGATAAACAACGACAGGATACATACCTATCCTATGAAAGGGACGATTGACTCTTCACTTGCTAATGCGAAAGAGCAAATTTTAAATGATGAAAAAGAGATGGCTGAGCATATTATGATAGTTGATCTGCTTAGAAATGACCTTTCAATAGTCTCACGTGATGTAAAAGTTGAAGAGTTTAGATATATCACAGAGATAGAAGCAGGTGATAAAAAGCTTCTGCAGGTCAGTTCTCATATAAGTGGATATGTTGGAGATGAATGGCATGAAAAACTAGGCACTATACTAGAATCCATCTTACCAGCAGGCAGTATAAGTGGTGCTCCAAAAAAGAGTACATTAGAGATTATCCAAGATATTGAAGGGTATGATAGAGGTTTTTTTAGTGGTGTCTTTGGTCATTATGATGGAGAAACTCTAGATAGTGGTGTTATAATACGATTTGTAGAAAAAAGTAATAATAGTTATAGTTATAAAAGTGGTGGCGGTATTACTTTAGACAGTGAAGCTAAACTAGAGTATAATGAGCTACAAGATAAAATATATTTGCCATAAAACAGGGGCTAAAAAAGATGGGTATTGGGTTAGATAAATTTTTTACTAGTAGTTGGACCTTTGATGATTCAGAGTTGGAATTGCGAAGTAAGTTTCAGATGATGAACATTGCTATCATGTTGTCTTCTATGGGGTTAGTTTATGGAATAATAATTAATTTTGTACGTGAAATACCAAATTTAATTACATTTGAAGTTTTTCTTTTAAGTGTAAATGTTATTTTGTTTTTTGTTTTGAGAAGATCGAGGAACTCTTTTAATTATGTCTCTTTAATCATTACAGTTCAATTCACATTTTTATTTCTTTTTCTTATCTATTCAAGTGAACCAGATGCTTTAAAGCATGTCTGGATATATACATATCCTATTATATTGCTATATCTTCAAAATAAAATGGATGCTATCTACTGGGTTGTTATCACTCTTTTCTTTTTACTAACAGCACCACTTCAGCCATTTGTGGAAGTGTCATACTCATTCTTTCAGGTCTCATATATTGGAGTTGTTCTTATCATTATGAGTATTATCATTCAGTTTTATAAACTTAAAATGGATGAAGCAAGAGGCTTGGTTCTAACACAACAGGTATTGTTAAAAAAACAGATAGAAGAGCTTGTTCAAAAAGATCAACTTTTATCAACTCAGTCAAAACAAGCAGTTATGGGTGAGATGATAGAGATGATAGCACACCAGTGGCGCCAACCTCTCTCAACTGTAACATTAAATATCTCAAACCTGCAAGTTAAAAAACTTCTAGGTAATAAGATAGAGGAAAAGGCACTTGATAAAGCACTCGAAGATATTAGTGATACTGTAGTCTATTTATCAAGTACAATTGATGATTTTCAAACATATTTTCGTCCTATAAAGGAACTCTCAGATATAGAAGTACATGAACTCATACAAAAAGCAGTAAATTTTGTGCTTCCAAGGTTGAAAAATACGAAAATTTATATTGAAGTCGATAATCCAAATAAGAAAGAAATATATCTTAAAACTTATATGAGTGAATTGATACAGGTGATTTTAAATATTGTAAATAATGCTATAGATGCGTTAATTATAACTAATCTCCAAAACCCTAATATTGTAATATCAGTAGAAGAGAAAAGAGAGAGTATAGTAATAATTATAAAAGATAATGCAGGTGGTATTAAAGAAGAAGATATTGCTAAAATTTTTGAACCATACTACAGTACAAAAGGAAAGAATGGAACAGGATTAGGGCTTTACATGAGTCAAATGCTTGTTCAAAAGCAGTTTAACGGTAATATAGATGCTATAAGTTCAGATGATGGTAGTTACTTTAGTGTTGAGATTGACAAAGTACTCCTTTAGTTTAATTGTACTACCAATCACACATTTAGTTCTGCTAGAACTATTTGCGTTGACTTACTATCTTTTTTATTTTATTACTCTCTTTGCAATACTCTATATTCTAAATCAAAAAAAACTCTTTTTATCAAATAAAATGTTATTTACAACAGCTATAGTCATGTCAAGTTTATATATTGTTTTTAGATACTTTAACGATAATTTGTACGATTTTTACATGGATACAAATATGGCATTTGAGTTAAGTTATCTTTCATTTGAAGTATGTTGTGTTTTAAGTACAATTCATATTTTCATTTTATTTTTTTTGGGCTATAATAGAGCCAAAACAATTTATTAATTATAGGAATCATATGTATATAGAAAATTTGAAGTTTTCGTTGTGGGCAGATTTTATTGAAAGAGATTATTTAGATAATGAATTTAAAGAGCTGATAGATAAAGAGATAATAAATGGGGCTACTTCAAATCCAGCAATTTTTAAAAATGCAATACTGAATTCTCCAGCATATAAAGAGCAATTATCTACGCTTGATGGACTCTCTGCCAAAGAGAAGTATGAAGCGGTTGCAATTTATGACATAAAAAAAGCGGCTGATATATTAAAACCACTTTATGATAAAAATGATGATGGTTATGTGAGTATAGAAGTAGATCCATTTCTATGTGATGATGCAGATGCTACGGTAGCAGAGGGAAAAAGACTCTTTAAGGAAATTGGCAGAGAAAATGTAATGATAAAAGTGCCAGCAACACAAGCTGGATACATTGCTATGAAAGAGCTCACGTCAGTAGGTATTCCTGTAAACGCAACACTTATATTTAAAAAGACTCAAGCAATCTTTTGTGCAGAGGCATTTAGAGAAGGCACTTCAATATATGGAGAATCAGTTAATACTGTAATAAGTATTTTTGTGAGCCGAATAGATGCTAAACTCGCTTCACTTGGAATTAATGATAATCTAAGTGGAATTTATAATACAGCAGAGATATATGCTGAGATAGAGTCAAGGAATGTAAAAGGCTGCCGTGCTCTTTTTGCAAGTACAGGGATTAAAGACAAGTCTCTGCCTACGCACTATTATATAGAAGAATTATTAGCGTACAATAGTGTAAATACAGCACCAATTGATACAATAAAAGCTTATTATTCTAATGGTAGGAAAGATAAGGCTTTACCAATTTCAAAAGATGTTATTAAAGCTTATTTTGAGAAAGTTAAAAATGCAGGTGTTGATTTTGATGAGGTTTTAGATAAACAGATAGTAGATGGATTAGATGCATTTAAAGATGCATTTAAAGATATTTTGGAGTCGTTATGAATAATGAAATAGATATAAGTCAGTTGACGTTTGAACAGTTAAAAAAGATAAGAGCATACCTTAAAAAGATGATTGAAATTGGAGGGTCTGATCTTCATATTAAAGCAAATTCGGTAATTAGAACACGTATAGACGGTAATATCGTTCAGTTTGGTGGAGGGATATTCTCAAGAGAGGATGCCATGACCTTTGCAAAAGAGTTACTTAAAGGTAGATATGCAGAATTTGTTGAGAAAAAAGAGATAGATTTAGTTTATCCCTTTGACGAAAACAATCGTTTTCGTGTAAATGTATTTTTTCAGATGGATGGTGTTTCTGCAGTCTTCCGTATTATTCCAGTTAAAATTCCTACGTTTGATGAACTACACCTGCCCGATGTAATTAAAAAATTTACTCATATAGAGAGGGGTTTAGTCCTAGTTACTGGTGTTACAGGTAGTGGTAAATCAACTACACTAGCAGCCCTTATTAATGAGATAAATAAAACAAAGAAAAAACATATTATTACGATTGAAGATCCAATTGAGTTCGTTCATAAGGATAGAGGGTGCATAGTAAATCAACGTTCAGTTGGTCAAGACACACTCTCATTTGGTACAGCACTTCGTGCTTCTCTTCGTGAAGATCCTGATATTATTTTAGTTGGAGAAATGAGGGATAAAGAGACTATTAACCTTGCCCTTCACGCGGCAGATACTGGACACTTAGTGTTCTCTACTCTGCATACAATTGATGCAAAAGAGACTATTAACCGTATTATCGCTCAGTTTCCTACAGATGAGCAAAATCGTGTAAGACTTTCAGTGGCTGGTGTTATTCAAGGTGTTATTTCTCAAAGACTTATTCCTACTGTTGATGGTGGTCGTCGTGCTGCTATGGAGATTATGCTTCGTACTCCGACAATTGAAAAACTGATTATGGAAAATCGAGATTACGAGATTAGAGATGCTATTGAAGCTGGGAAGGATCATTATAAATCTCAAAGTTTTGACCAATCAATTTTAGACCTTTATCTTGATGGCGTAATATCAAAAGAACAAGCTTTAGAAAATGCTACAAGTGCATCAGATTTAGAACTTAAAATCGGTGGACTCTCTAGCGGTAAAATTACAAGTGTTCCGAGGAATGAAGATGGTTCTACAGATGCACCTTCTATTAATGAAGAAGATATCTTTGATTTAAAGTAGATTTTAAACATTAAGTGGATAGAATTGCGCCTATTTTAATTTAAGGATTTAATATGTTAGAAGGCATTATTAGAGAGAGTATTGGTAAGAAGGCTGTTAAAGCATATCGCCGTGATGGATATCTGATTGCAAACATTTATGGAAAAGGCATTGAAAATATCAACGCTGCATTCAAAATGAATGAGTATATCCGTAGTGTTCGCAACAAAGAAACTTTAGCGTTTCCTGTAAAAGTGGATGGTAAAGAGTTAAATGTTGTTGTTCAATCATATGAGTCTCAAGCAGTTACAGGTAATCTGTTACATGTTGATTTAATGGTTGCTCAACCAGGTGTTGTAGCTACTTACAATGTACCAATTGTAGCCGTTGGTGAAGCACTAGGTCTTAAAAATAAAGGTCTTGTTCATGCTGCTAAACCACGTTTAACTGTTAAATGTACACCAGAGAACCTTCCAAATACAATCGAAATCGATGTAACTGAAATGGATACAGGTGCTTCTAAACTAGTACGTGATTTACCAGAAATTCCTAATGTTACTATCTTAGATAGTGATCGTGTAGCGTTAATTAGTATTATTAAAGCTAAATAATCATGCTTATTGTCGGGCTGGGTAATCCTGGACCGACATATGAGACAACTCGTCATAATATAGGTTTTATGGTTATAGAAGAACTTGTTTCAAGGTTTAATGCTACTAAACTCTCCTCTTCATCATTTGATGGTGAACTTTTTAAATTTTCAAATCATTTTTTATTAAAACCACTTACATTTATGAATCTTTCTGGGAACTCAATAGCTGCAGTAAAAAAGTTTTATAAAATCCAAAAAGTTGTTGTAATACATGATGATTTAGACTTACCATTTGGAACACTGCGTTTTAAAAATGGTGGTGGACATGGTGGTCACAATGGTTTAAAGTCCACAGATGAGAGTATCTCAAGAGAGTATATAAGAATACGTATGGGAATCTCAAAGCCAGAACATAAAGGAGAAGTCTCTTCTTATGTTCTAAATGAGTTTAATTCACTAGAGAAGACTCATTTACGAGAGTGGATAACACATACTTGTGATGCAGTTGAGTTTTTACTACAAAACTCAATGGAAGATACAAGTTCTAAATACGCAATTAAAAAATTTCAGCTAAAATAACACTATGCTAGCATTCAAATATATTTCTCTGCATTATATTAAGTACTTTCTAATTATATTAATTGCCTTGGTAATGTTTATGGTCGGTTTTGATTATATGGATAATGCTGATAAACTTTCAAAATCAGCCAATTTACTTTTAATCTACTTGGTATATAAATCTTTCTTTGCTATAGAAACGTTACTTCCATTAGCACTTGTTTTTGCCATGATATCAACTAAAATATTTTTAATTCGCTCAAATGCATTGGTTTCATTTTACTCATTAGGCTACTCTAGGGTTGATGTACTTCGCCCTTTTGTTGTAGTTTCAACTTCTATTATTGTTCTTTTTATTGCTATGCACTCACTCCCAAGTTTCTCTAGAGCTGATGAATTTTCAAAAAATATACGTAATAATGCACAATATTTAAGTCCAACGAGAGACCTTTTTTTTACATATAAAGGTCAATATATTTATTTTTCTAAAATGCTTCCTTTACAACAAAAAGCAGAAGGAATACGTGTATTTACTATAAAAGAAAACTCACTAAAAAAAGTTCTAGTGGCTAAAGATGCAATATACAGAGATGATTATTGGCATATAAAAGAGGCTGATATTATTGTCAAACCTGATGATTTGAGTTTTGCTTCTTTAGGTATAAAAGTCGATGAGTCTAAAAATTTGAATATTCTAAAAGATTTTAGACCAAAAATGCTTGACCAAGTTTATGAAGGAAAAGTTAACTTTACTATTATTGATGCTATCGATGCAATGGTACTTTTAGATGGTCAAAATATTAATACTAACAGTATTAAAGGAGCACTCTATAAGATATTTATATATCCATTTTTTGTTCCATGTTTGGTTGTAATTATCTTTTTCTTTGTCCCTGTTAGTGTGCGATTTTTAAATGTTTCACTCTTTAGTTTTGGAGCTATTTTATCAACTCTTTTAGTTTGGGGAGTACTGTTTATGCTTATTGAGTTAGCAAATAACAAAACAATTTCAAGTGAAGTAGGTGTAATTACACCAGTTGTCATCCTCTTTTTAATAGCAATTAGGCAGTGGAGAAAGTACCGTTTAGTAACGTCTTAGGCGATTATAAGTACTTTTTGGATAGAATCATTTAAAAATATTTTAGGAATTTAAGTGATTAATTTTAAAGAGTTAGCAAACGAATATAAAACTCCTCTATATATCTACGACTTTGACTATATGACAACCCAGTTTGATGAACTAAAGTCTTCGTTTAAAGGTAGAAAATCTATCATAGCTTACGCGGTAAAAGCAAATTCAAATCTTAGTGTTGTACAACATTTCGCAAAGATGGGCAGTGGAGCTGATTGTGTTTCAATCGGTGAAGTTCGTCGTGCCTTTCTTGCTGGTATCCCTGCATATAAAATTATTTTTTCTGGTGTTGGAAAAAATGATGATGAGATTCGTGAAGCGATTGAAAAAGACATTCTTTACATCAACGTAGAGAGTGAAGCTGAACTAGGTCGTGTTGAAATGATTGCACGTGAGCTAAATACTAAATCTCGCATAAGTATCAGAGTAAATCCCAATATAGACCCAAAAACTCATCCTTACATCTCAACAGGATTACATGACAATAAGTTTGGAGTAGACCTCTCAAGTGCAAAACGCATGTACATTATGGCAAATAATTCAGAGTATTTAGACCCAGTAGGGATTCATTTTCATATAGGTTCTCAACTTACTGAACTGCAACCTATTCGTGAGTCTGCTGAAATAGTAGCTGACCTTGTTCGTTCACTAGCAAATATAAAAATTGAGTTGAAGTTTTTTGATATTGGTGGTGGACTTGGAATTAAATATGATGATGAGACTACAATAAAACCATACGATTATGCTCAAGCTATTTTAGGAACTTTAACTGCACTTGACTTAACCATTCTTTGTGAACCAGGTAGATTTTTAACCGCAAATGCAGGTTATTTTATGAGTAAAGTTCTTTATGAAAAACAAAATGGAGATAAAAAATTTGTTGTAGTTGATGGTGCAATGAATGACCTTCTTCGTCCAGCCTTATACAGTGCATATCACAAGATAGAAGCTATAACAGATAGCAAAAGTAAACCAAGAGCGGTGGATGTTGTCGGCCCTGTATGTGAGAGTGGAGACTTCTTCGCAAAAGATTACCCACTTCCAGAATTAGCACACAATGACTTAGTTGTACTTCATAGTGCAGGAGCTTATGGCTTTGGTATGGGAAGTAACTACAATACGCGTGGAAGAAGTGCGGAAGTTGCTCTTGAAAATGGCAAGGCCAGACTTATTCGTAAACGTGAGAACTTTGAAGATTTAATAGCTTTAGAGAAAGAGTTTTTGGAGAACTAATAGATGTACTTTATAGACGTTCAAGGCACACTAATCAGCGATATTGACAAATCTCCTATTCGTGGAAGTATTGCGTTTATAAATATGCTCAATGAAAGCCATACTCCATATATGGTTATTACTAATAACACTAAAAAGTCTTCAGAAGATTTTTATGATTATTTGAATTCTTTAGGTTTTAATTTTGATTTTAAAAAGTATCTTGACCCATTAATGCTTCTTGAGTCACGTGTTGAGAGAGAATCAGTTGCAGCATATGGTGCAACTGAGTTTTTAAATACTTTAGTAAAAATGGGCTATGTCTTAGATTATGAAAATCCAAAGACAGTTCTTGTTGCAATTAAAGAAGATTTTTCTGCAGATGAATATGCTCAGATGATAGACTTCATACTCTCGGGAGCATCTTTAGTTGGAATGCACGAGACATCTATCTATGCTAAAAACAATAAACGCTACCCTGGTGTTGGAGCAGTTTTAAAACTCTTAGAGTTTGCAACATCTTGTTCTTATACAGTTGTTGGAAAGCCAAGTGTCGCCTTTTACAATGAGTCTCTAAAAAGAATGCAAAAGCAGAATGTTAACATTGAGTTTTGTGATATTACAATGATTAGTGATGATGTAAAAGGTGATTTAGGTGGTGCTAAAGAGCTTGGGGTAAAAACTATTTTTGTAACTAGTGGGAAATATAAAAGTGTGGATGAAATAGTTCCATTTTTAAAAGAAGAACTTAAACCTGATGAAGTATATGAAGATATGCAAGATGTACTTCTCGCCAAAGGCGAAGCTTTAGTGAGTGAATAAATTTGAACTTGTTCAAATTGTATGAGACAAATAATAGGAGGGCGATATGAAAACTTTAGATGATTGTAGAGATGCGATAGATAGTATTGATAATGAGATGTTAGAACTTCTTAATAAGCGTATGAAAGTTGTTGAGAGAGTAGGTGAAATAAAGCACGATAGTGGAACTGCTGTATATAGACCAGAACGTGAGAAAGATATCATTGATAGATTAACTAGGCTTAGTCTTGATAGTGATGGTATTTTAAATAAGGGTGCAATTGAAGCTATCTTTTTAGAAGTATTTGCAGTCTCTCGTAATTTGGAACTACCTGAACGTATAGCCTATCTTGGACCAGAGGGAAGCTTTACTCACCAAGCGGCAGAGAGTCGTTTTGGTGGTATGAGTGATTATCTCTCACTTGGTTCTATTCATTCAGTTTTTAAAACACTAGAAGCTGGTCGTGCTAAGTTTGGAGTTGTTCCTATTGAGAACTCCAGAGATGGAATTGTTGGTGAAACACTTGATCTTCTTGCAAAAAGTTCTGTGAAAATAGTAGCTGAGCTTTATATGCCAATTCATATGGCTTTTGCAACTAAAGCAACTTCGCTGCAAGAGATAACAAAAATTTACTCTAAAGATAAGGGTTTTGGACAGTGTCGAGAGTTTTTGTCTCAACATGGTTTTTTAAATGTTGAACAGATTCCTGTAGAATCAACTGCAAAAGCCGCAATTTTAGCAGCAGAAGATTCAACTGCAGGTGCGATTTGTGCACATATTGCAGCAAAACTTTATAGTGTTCCAACTATGTTTGAAAATATAGAAGATGAACACGACAGCTCAACTCGTTTTGTAATTTTAAGTGATTTTAAAAACTTACCAAGTGAGCATGATAAAACATCAATTTTAGTTCGTTTAAAAGATGCAGTTGAAGCTGGTTCTTTAGTGCATTTTTTACAAGATTTTGATAATGAAAATATAAATATGTCAAAAATAGAGTCTCGCCCATCAAAAGATAAAGGTGGCTTTGGCTATTGGTTCTATATAGATTTTTATGGGCATATTGATGATTCAAATATACAAAAAGTACTTTCTAAGCATGTTGGTGAAGTAACATGGCTTGGAAGTTATGTTAAAGGTGAGGACTAATGCTAACACGAAATATAGATGGCTTGGAAGTTACGTTAAAGGCGAAGATTGAAATTTAACAATAAATTAAAAGATATAAAAACTTATGAAGCTGGTAAACCTATAGAACTTGTTGTTCGTGAGTTTGGAATCCAGCCAAAAGATATTGTAAAACTGGCATCAAATGAGAATCCTTATGGCTGTTCGCCAAAGGTTCAAAAGGCTATTAGTGATATCGTTGCTAATATGGCTCTGTATCCTGATGATTCAATGATAAAACTTAAAAATGCACTACAAAATAGATTTGAGATTCAAGAAGAAAACTTAATTATTGGAAGCGGAAGTGACCAAGTTATAGAGTTTTTAATGCATGCAAAGGCTAACTCAAATTCTAAAATATTAATTAATAGTGTAACTTTTGCAATGTATGAAATTTACGCTAAACATGTCGGAGCAGAGGTAATTAGAACACAATCTCAAGAGCATAATTTAGATGAATTTTATGAACTGTACAAGAGTGAAAAACCTGATATTATATTTTTATGTACTCCCAATAATCCAACTGGTGATGCTATAAACGCAGCAGATATGTTTGAGTTTATAGCTAGAATTGACAGTGACACATTAGTAGTAGTTGATGGTGCATATATGGAGTATGCAGCTTACAAAGATGAGTCTAAAAAAGTTTTACCAAAAGATTTGATTCAAACTTTTGATAATGTTATCTATTTAGGTACTTTTTCTAAGGCTTATGGACTTGGTGGAATGAGAGTTGGATATGGAATATCTAGTCCTAAAATTATTAAAGAGTTATATAAATTGAGACCACCCTTTAATATCACGACTCTTTCACTTGAAGCTGCATGTGTGGCAGTAGAAGATAAAGAATTTGTAAATAATTGTATCGCAGATTGTTTTGATGAGATGAAACGCTACGAAGAGTTTGCAAAGAGCAAAAAAATAGATATAATAGAGAGTTACACAAATTTTGTTACATTATGTCTAAATAATAACTATAAATCGAGTAAAATAGCGGATAGTTTACTTAAGCGTGGAATGATAGTCAGAGATTTAAGTGGTTATGGTATGAATGCTTTGCGTGTAACAGTTGGAACAAAAGAACAAAATAGTCGTTTTTTTGAACTAATGAAAGAATTAATATAAAAGAATTGGGAAATTAATGAATTTTAAGGTACTTTTTTCACAGTTAGTTGTTCTTTATGCGAAGCTAACGAAGCAGCAAAAAGTTATTATTGCAGTTGCTGTTATTGGAATAGTGGCTTTTCTTCTATTTTTAGTTGTATATACAGCTCAAAAGAATCAACCGAATAAATATGAAGTTCTTTTTGATTCACTAAGCTCATCTGATGCAGCAAAAGTTGTAGAGCAGCTTGAAAAAGAGAATATTGAGTATAAATTAGAAGCCAATAATGTAATTAAAGTTCCCAAAAATGTAGTTTATAAGCAGAGAATTGCTATTGCATCATTGGGTATTCCCAAAGATAATGGTGTTGGATTTGAACTGTTTGACACACAAGAGTTTGGGGCTACAAGTTTTGATCAAAAGATCAAACATCTTCGTGCACTAGAGGGTGAACTCTCTCGTACTATCAACGCACTCTCTCCAATAGAATCTGCTTCGGTGAGTTTAGCACTTCCAAAAGAGACTCTTTTTGTGTCAAAGCAAGTTGACCCGACTGCGTCAGTAATGATTCAGCTTGTTGATGGAAGAAATCTTTCATCAAAACAGATTAGAGGTATAAAAAATCTAGTTGCTGCAGCCGTACCAAAAATGTCTTCATCGGATGTAATGTTAGTTAATGGTGAGGGTGAAACTTTAGGTGATGAAGATGAGATGGCTCAAATGGGAGAACTTTCATCAGTTCAACAAAAGTTTAAAAATAAAGAAGAGAAAAAAAGACAGAGAAAAATAATTCAAGTAATCTCTCCTTTTGTCGGTGGAGACTCTAAAGTTGTTGCTCAAGTTACAATTGAGTATGACTTCTCTATAAAAAGCTCAACATCAGAAGTTTTTGATCCTGAAAATGTTGTTAGAAGTGAACAAATCAGCGAAGAGAAACGTGAGGGTGGCTCACCAGAACAAGTGGGTGGCGTTCCAGGAACTGTTAGCAATATCGGACCAGTTCAAGGACTTAAAGGCTCGCAAACAACTGAAAAGTATGAAAAAAACACAGGTACAACTAACTATGAAGTTGGTAAAACTGTATCTACTACAAAGAGTCAATTTGCTCGTATAAAAAGAATTACAGCTGCTGTAATGGTAGATGGAAAGTATAAGTATAAACTTGGTGAGGATGGAGTATCTACTGATGAGCTAGAGTATCAGTCATTAGATGAAACAGACCTTTTAGCATTAACATCGCTTGTGAGCCAATCAATAGGTATTAATGAGACTAGAGGTGATTTGATATCTGTAAAAAACCTACAGTTTAAAAGAGATAATAGCGAACCAGGTTCAGATGGTGTTTCTCAAGCAGTTGCGTTTAGCGAGACATACTTAGCACCTTTTTCGGGTCTGTTTAAATACCTATTTGTTCTTATTTTGCTTCTTATCATTTATAAAAAAGTTATTACTCCGTTTGCTGAACGTATGCTTGAAGTATCAAAAGAGGACGAGGAACTAGCTAAGCCTATTTTAGATATAGATGATAATGAGGATGAAGACTTAGTTCAAAAAGTTCAAGATATGCGTAAAAAAGTTGAGGATCAACTTGGTGTCGGACAAGGCTTTAATGAGGATGAACTTAAATATGAAGTTATCCTTGATAAAGTAAGAACAATGTCTGAAGATGCACCAGAAGAGATAGCTTCACTTCTTCAAGCCTTGTTAAGTGAAGAAGCTGAAGGTTCAAATCCAGCAATGAAGCAAAAGGGGTAAAAAATGGCAAATTTAAGCCCACAACAGCAAGCAGTTTTTGATGAGATGACAATGGCTGAAAAAATAGCGATACTTTTACTCCAGCTAGGAGAGGAAGCGACATCCGCGGTATTTTCAAATATGAATGTTGAATCAATTACAGAAGTTTCTAAATATATTGCGAGTGGTACAACTATTGATAGAGCAGTTGCAACAGCAATTTTAGAAGAGTTTCATGCTATTTTTCAATCTGGACAGTATCTTACATCTGGTGGTATGGAGTATGCAAGAGAACTTTTATATAGAACACTTGGAGCAGAGGAAGCTAAAAAAGTTCTGGATAAATTATCTAAAAGTATGCAGAATACTCAAAATTTTGCCTATCTTTCCAAGATTAAGCCACAGCAACTTTCAGACTTTATTGTGAATGAGCATCCTCAAACCGTAGCACTTATACTTGCACACATGGATGCAACAGAAGCAGCAGATACACTTCAGTTTTTTCCAGATGACTTACGAAGCGAAGTTGCTATGAGAATGGCAAAACTAGGGGATATCTCCCCATCTGTTATTAAAAGAGTTTCAGCAGTGTTAGAGTCTAAACTTGAGTCTCTTGCTTCATATAAAGTTGAAGTTGGTGGAACTAGAGCGGTTGCAGATATCTTTAATCGTCTTGGTGCAAAGTCTTCAAAATCTACTCTTGCTACAATTGAGCAGGTTGATGAAGAGTTGGCAACACTGATTAAGGATATGATGTTTACTTTTGAAGATATGGTCTCTCTTGATAAAGGTGCTATTACTGAAGTTCTTAAAGCTGCAGATAAAGCTGAACTAATGTTAGCACTTAAATCTTCACCAGAAGAGCTTAAAGAGAAGTTCTTCTCTGCGATGAGTGAAAGAGCTCGCGAGGCATTTGAAGAAGAGATGCAGTTCCTAGGTGCAGTTAAAATGAAAGATGTTGAAGCCGCGCAGAGAAAAATTGTTGAGTCTGTGAATGCTCTATCTGAATCTGGTGCTATACAGATGGGCTCATCTGAAGAGATGATTGAGTAGCCATGGCAACAGTAATATCAAGTGACTCAGTAGCAATGCATAGTGTCGATAAGTATAATTTTAAAATTATAGCTTTAGGTTCAAATGGGGATGAAGAGGGTGTAAATCAGTCGAGCTTAGTTGTAGGTAATACTGAGGAGAGTGCACCAAAAGCAACTGAAATTGATTCTAGTGAATTAAGCACAAGTTCTAAAGAGTCCTTGATTGAGTCTTTAATGAAAAAGACTGATGATATGTCATCTAATTTTATTAAACTACAGATGAAGCTTGAATCTAAAGAAGAAGAGTATAAACTAGAATTAGAAAAAGCAAAAGAAAAAGCTTTTAATGAAGGTATGCAAGCTGGAAAAGCTAAGGCAATTGAAGATGGAGATATAGGTGCAACAGATGCAGTTAAACAGTTTTCATCATCAGTTAAAACGCTAGAAGATAGTGCCAGTGATTTTCAAACTGCACTAGAGACTATCAAAGATAGTTTAATTACAGCGGCTTTAGATATCTCAAAAGAGGTTGTAAATATTGAACTAAGTGATAACTCTAAAGATGTAGCAAAAGTTTTATCAGACGAGTTAATCAAAGAGTTGCAAAGTGCATCAAAAATCACACTAAAAGTTAATCCTAAAGACCATGGTGCTATATCTGAACATGTTGGTTCACTAGAGCATATTGAAGTAGTTTCAGATAGTGCGATTAGTGAAGGTGGTGTTATTGCAATCAGTGACGCTGGAAATATAGATGCAGAAATTTCCAAAAGATTTGAGAGAGTAAAAAAAGCTGTTTTAAGTGAATAGATAAGTTCCTAGCCACATATAAGGACAACTTCAGAAGCTTAAAAAGAGGGCTAATACAAGGTAAAGATTTAAAGAAGTTACAAGTATCTTCAAGAGTTTTCACCTTGTATTAGCCCTCTTTTTAAACTTCCCTTCGGGCGATAAGTTAATAGCCCTGTTGGGTCCTTAGATTCATTTGAACTAGATAAACTAGTTCTGCATAAATCTGTCTAGTGCTAGAACTATTTACTTATCGCTGAAATTGGGGTTATATATGGCTAGGAACTTGTAAATGAATATTAAGTCAAAATCCGTAGAAGAGTTAGACACTCTTTGTGGTGAAATAAGAGAAGAAATTTTAAGAGTTGTAAGTAAAAACGGTGGACATTTAAGTTCAACGTTAGGTGCAACAGAGCTAATTGTGGCTATGCATAAAGTGTTTGATAGTAAAAAAGATCCATTTATTTTTGATGTATCACACCAATCATACGCACATAAACTTTTAACAGATAGATGGGATGAGTTTGATACTCTTCGTCAGTTTAATGGTATGTGTGGATACACAAAACCAAGTGAAAGTGATGATGACTATTTTGTTGCTGGACATAGTTCAACCTCGATCTCTTTAGGTGTAGGGGCTGCAAAAGCAATAGCACTCAAAGGTGAGCAAGATAGTCGTATACCAGTGGTAATGATTGGTGATGGCTCTATGACTGCAGGTATGGTTTATGAAGCACTCAATGAGCTTGGCGATAGAAAATACCCTATGGTTATTATTCTTAATGATAATGAGATGAGTATCGCAAAGCCGATTGGTGCGATAAGTAGAATGCTGAGTTCTGCTATGGCATCTCCATTTTATCAAAGATTTAAAAAAACGACAGAGAGTTTTGTAGATAATTTTGGTGAGGGTGCTCATTATATTGCTAAACGTATGGAAGAGGGCTTAAAGCTTATTACTCCCGGTATTTTGTTTGAAGAGATGGGTATAAACTATATAGGTCCTGTAGATGGACATAATCTATCTCAACTTATAGAAATTATGCAGACTGCAAAAAATATGGGTCAACCAGTAATTATTCACTGCCAAACTTTAAAAGGTAAGGGTTATGATATTGCTGAGGGTAAAGAGGAGAAGTGGCATGGTGTTGGTCCATTTGATTTAAGTAATGGAACTAGTTCAAAAAAATCATCTGCTAAAAGTGCTACACAAATTTATACAGAAGCTCTTATGCATTTAGCGAAAGCTAATGAAAAGATAGTTGGCGCTACTGCTGCTATGCCGAGTGGTACAGGCTTGAGTGATTTAATGGAAACCTATCCTGATAGATTTTGGGATGTAGCAATTGCTGAACAACATGCTGTAACTTCAATGTCTGCTTTAGCAAAAGAGGGATTTAAACCATTTTGTACAATCTATTCAACATTTTTACAACGTGGGTATGATCAAGTGATTCATGATACTTGTTTGATGGACTTGCCAGTTGTATTTGCGCTTGATCGTGCCGGAATAGTTGGTGAAGATGGTGAAACACATCAAGGTGTATTTGATATCTCTTTTTTACGAGCCATACCAAATATGACACTTTTCGCTCCGCGTGATGAGAAGTCATTTCATCAAGCCATGGCGTTTGCAGCAGAGTATCAACACCCATGTTCACTGCGTTATCCAAGGGGTTCTTTTATTGAAACAGATTTACCTGAGTCAGCTTCATTTGAGTTCGCGAAGTCAGAACTTCTTCGCTCAAATGATACTGACATACTTTTTATAGGGTATGGAAATGGTGTGGGACGCGCTCATGAGACAGCAAAATTTATTAAAGAAAAAGTAAGTATATTAGACCTGCGTTTTGTTAAACCACTAGATACTGAGATGTTAAAAGATTTAGCAACGAAACATAAAAAATGGTTTATATTTTCAGATAGTTCTAAAATGGGTGGAGTTGGTTCCGCGATTTTAGAGTTTCTTGCAGACGAGAATATCTTAGATGTCAATGTGACAAGTTTTGAATATGAAGATGCGTTTATAACCCATGGGAATACAAAGCTTGTAGAGGAGTCTTTAGGGCTTCTTCCAGAACAGCTAGCAAAGAGAACTCAATAGTCACTTTACAGTGGGCTATTTTATATAGAGAGTATAAAGCTTACTCTCTTCAGTTTTAATTCTTGTCCCAAACTCTTTAACTATATCAATGAATTTTTCTTTAAATTTAGTGTCAAGTTCTGCATCTTCTTTTGAATATTTACTTAAAAATGAGAGTACGTCTCTTTGAATATCTTTGATTGTACTTTTAAACATTTCAACTGTATTCAATGTGTTTGAGTCCTCTTTATAGTATCTTGTTAGATACCAGTAAAGTTTAATATCCTCTTCCATAAAATGTTCCAAGATAGCTATTCTAAGTTTTATCAGGTATTTTTTAGATTTTTTAACATTGTTAGCTTCAATGGCTTCATGAGTCTTTTTTATAATCCCTATTAGTTTTTGATGGTCTTTATGAAAATTACTAATTAATTTTTTATTGTATATAAGTTTATCTTGATTGTTTTTATCTTTATTAAATAATCCTAACATATTTCAAAGCCTTTATTTTATATTTAAAATTATAACAAAAAAATTTAAAAACACTATCAGTTATTCAACATAATTAATCCGCAAAATCTTCCTGTTTTTCCGTCAGCTCTATAAGAATAATATGTTTTATTTTTACAACAACTACATTCACCTAATATTTCTATGTGTTCCTTTTTAATTTTAGAATCTAAAAGTTGCCTTTTTAAGATATTATTTACATTTAAATAGTAATTATTATTTCGTTTTGATATACTGTATTCTAAGTTTAACTTTTTAGTTTCTTTATAAATTTCCTCTCCAACCTCATAACAACACTCGTCAATACTTGCTCCAATAGTTACTAAGATATCTTCTGCATTTGAGCCATAGTTGTTTTTGAAACTATCAATTACATTTTTAACTATATTTTTAAATGCACCTTGCCGTCCAGCATGCGCCACTGAGATAACTTTTTTTACACTATCATAAAAGAGAATAGGAGAACAATCTGCAACCATAACCATAAGTGGAATATTAAGCATATCTGTTATAAGTGCATCACATGTTGGAGGATTTTTGAAGTTATCATCTGATGTGACAATATGTACTATATCAGAGTGAATTTGTTTCATATGAACGAGTGTTTCAATCTCATAACCTAGTTTATTGGATAATAATACGTGGTTTTTTGTAACTAATTCAATATTGTCTTCAACATGAAAGGCAAGGTTTAGTGAAGAATATGGAGCATTACTAAGACCACTATTCTTAGATGTATAGCAATGAGTTAAGTTTGAAAACTTGTTTAATAAACTTGTTTGAGTAATTTGCATATAATAATTATAACAAATAAAAAGGCTTTTTTTGAGTAAACTAAGTATCTATCCTGTAACGCTTGACGGAGAGAGTGTTGATAATAAACGCCAAGAGATAAAAGAGTATTTTCATAATACTTTCATGCTGTATGAAAAAGTATTTGAAGTTTTAAAAGATGATAAGGTCTTTTATGAAAAATCTGAAACTACACGTCATCCTATGATTTTTTATTTTGGCCATACGGCGACATTTTTTATAAATAAACTAATAAATATGAAGATAATAAAAGAGCGAATAAACCCAAACTTTGAGTCGATTTTTGCAGTTGGTGTAGATGAGATGAGTTGGGATGATATGGATGGTTCAAACTACGCTTGGCCAAAAGTTGATGAAGTACGTGAGTACAGACTCAAAGTAAAAGAGTTAGTTGATGAGTTAATTATGACTCTACCTTTAACCTTACCTATTAAAGATGACTCTCCAATGTGGATAATTTTGATGGGAATTGAGCATGAGAGAATCCATGTAGAGACATCTTTAGTACTGCATCGTCAAATGCCTCTCTCTTTAGTACAAAATGTAAATGAATTTAATATTTGTAAAAGTAGTTCATCAGCTCCAAAGAACTATATGATGAGGGTAAACACAGCTGAGATAAAGTTAGGAAAAGACTATACACATAATCTCTATGGTTGGGATAATGAGTATGGAAAGTATAGTGAAGAAGTTCCTGCATTTGAAGTGTCAAAATACTTAGTCAGTAATGGCGAATTTATGGAGTTCGTTGAAGCTGGTGGATATGAAAAGAGTGAATTTTGGGATGAAGAAGGAAAGAAATTTTTAGAACTTACAAATGCTAAGTATCCATCTTTTTGGATTTTAAAAGATGATAACTTTAAGTACAGAACTTTAAGTTCAGAGATAGAGATGCCACTAAACTGGCCAGTGGATGTTAATGCACTTGAGGCAGAAGCATTCTGCAGGTTTAAGAGTAAAAAAGATGGAGTTATGTATCAACTTCCGAGTGAAGTAGAATATAGAGCTATTTATAATGAAGCTGGATTGCAGGATATACCTGCATTTCATGAGAGTAGGGCAAACTTGAATTTTTATCATTATGCCAGCTCTTGTCCTGTTGATGAGTTTAGTTTTAACGGAATATATGATGTAGTAGGAAATGTATGGCAGTGGAGTAGAACCCCAATAAGAGGTTTTGAAGGCTTCAAAGTTCACGAAGCATATGATGACTTCTCCACTCCAACCTTTGATGAAAAACATGCCATGATCCTTGGCTCATCATGGGCAAGTAGTGGAAACTTAATAATGAAGTATTCAAGATATGCGTTTAGAAAGCACTTTTTTCAAAATGCAGGTTTTAGATATGTAATATCAAATCAAGAGGAAGAAAAATTGGCAGATATATATGAGAGTGATGAGTTGGTTTCACAGTATTGTGAATTTCAATATGGAGATACTCATTTTGGAGTTGAAAATTTCGCGATTGCTATAGCTAAAGTGGCGTCAAAATTTGCAATAAATAAAACTAAAGCACTTGACTTAGGTTGTGCAACAGGTAGGGCGACTTATGAGTTGGCACGCGAGTTTGATAAGGTAGAAGGGATAGACTTTTCAGTACGTTTTGTACAAGTTGGAGCAAAGCTGAAGTCTGATGGATATGTTGCGTTTAGCTCAAAAAAAGAGGGTGAATTAACGACAAATAAAAAAGTAACTATTGAAGATTTAGGCTATGAAAACTTAAAAGATAGAGTCTCTTTTTGGCAAGGTGATGCTTGTAATATGAAAGCAAATTTTAATTCATATGATTTAGTGATGGCAACTAATTTAATAGATAGACTTTACAATCCTAGACTCTTTTTAGATACTATAAATGAGAGATTAAACGCAGATGGAATTTTAGTGATTACCTCGCCGTATACTTGGCAAGAGAGCTCAACAAAAAAAGAGTTTTGGCTTGGTGGTTATAAAAATGAAAATGGAGAAGAAGTTAAAACAATAGATAGTCTGAAAAAAGTTTTAGAAGATAAGTTTGAGCTTATCCATCTTCAAGATTTAGAGTTTGTTATCAAAGAAACGAAGAGAAAATATCAGCATACTGTTTCTGAAGTTAGTGTCTGGAGAAAAAAGTGAGTTACGACTTCTCAACTTCAGCCTGTCGAAAAGATACAAACGCAGAGAAGTTTACTCTTCGACGTGAGCTATTTGGCACTGAAGATGTAGAACCTGTTTGGGTTGCTGATATGGATATTGATACTCCTAACTTTGTTTTAGACGCAGTGTGTAAAAGATTAAAACATCCAATAGTTGGGTACGAAGAAGTTCCTATATCAGCTTTTGAAGCTCAGATAGAGTGGATGAAAAGAGAACATAACATAACTTACTCAGTTGATGATATGTTTTATTCTCATTCAGTTGTTGCAAGTATGAGTGTGGCTATCGAGGCATTTAGTGAAATTGGTGAGAGTGTAATTGTACAAACGCCAGTATATCCACCATTTTTTCACAGTGTATCGCACTCAAAAAGAAAGGTTTTAAAAAATCCTTTAAAACAGATGGAGGATGGAAGCTATGTTTTTGATATAGAGGATCTAAAATCAAAAATAGATGAAAATACAAAATTGATGCTTCTATGTTCACCTCATAATCCTGTTGGTCGTGTTTGGAGACAAGAGGAGCTAGGAGAGATATTAGAAGTCTGCGAAGAACATAATATTGTAGTGTTTTCAGATGAGATACACTCAGATTTAGTTTACGCACCAAACAAACATATTCCTTTTGCATCTTTAAGTGAGAGAGCAAGAGATATAACTGTTACAGCTATTGGTGTTGGAAAAACATTTAATATGGCTGGCTTTACTATGAGTAGTGTTGCTATACAAAATAAAGTATTACGTGAGAAGTTCAAAGAAGTATATAATCGTGTTCATTTTGCTCAGGGCAGTGTTCTTTCTCACGTAGCTTACGAAGCTGCATACAAACATGGAAAACCTTGGTTAGAGGATTTGAAAGTTCATCTCTATGGTAACTATAAGATGTTACAAGAAGTGTGTGAGAAATTTCCTAGAGTAATTAAAGTTATCCCAATTGAAGCTACATATTTAGCTTGGTTAGATTGTAAGGGTATGGGACTAAGAGATAAAGATTTAAGAACTTTTTTTGTTGAAGAAGCAAAACTTGGATTAAATGCAGGTATTAGTTTTGGTAGAGAAGGAAGTGGTTTTATGCGCTTGAATTTTGCCGTCTCTCGTGTTAAGATGTCAAAAATCATAGAACAGTTGGAATGTGCTTTGGAAAATAGATTTGGGAGTAGTAAATGATACAGATAAATTGGGATGAATTTAAAGAGTATAAGCAACATAGTAATAAAGAGGAAAATTTTGAGATACTACTAGATTATATTAAAAGTTACTACAATATGACAAATCCGTCAGATATTTACCAATCTCTAGTGAATGATACTCTAGCACAAATGATGCTTGAAAAACATGATATTAATGATGATGAAGCCTTAGAAAATTATCTCTTTAGAAAAAAGTAATGCAGAGTGATTTAGAAAAAATAGCGCTCTTTTTAAACGAGCATCATGTAATGAGTTTAGCAAGCTCTGATTTTAGCGAGTTGAGTGTTTGCAGTCTCTTTTATGCATACTCAAAAGATAAAAACTCTTTTGTTGTGGCTAGTAGTAATGATACTCTGCATATAGAACACATTCAACAAAACGCAGCTGTTGCTGGAAATATTTTACTTGAGACTAAAGAAGTTGGTAAGATACAAGGTGTTCAATTTAGAGCAATATTTAGCCTGTTAGAGGATGAGGAGCTTAAAAGATTATACTTTAAAACTTTTCCTTACGCTCTTGTTCTCTTACCAAAACTATGGCAGATAGAAGTTGAGTATTTTAAAATGACGGATAATAGACTAGGATTTGGAAAAAAGATTATTTGGCAGAATTCTTCATTTTAAAGAGACTACAATCAGTGCCACTACTTTGAAATACTACAAGTGATGGTATTTGCTGTGACTTAAAACCATAAGCTTTACAACCGTGAGGCTTATTCTTCTCCCACGTAACAAAATAAAATTCACATCTTCTACAGTTGATTCTTTTCATAGACGGGATTTTACCATATTTAGGTACAATAAACTAATTAAATATGAAAGAGAAACTTATGGACAAGATACTACTTATGCTACAACTTCAGGCTCAACTCAATGAGTCTACAAATGGAGAAGATTGGACAAAGGGTGTTACTAAGAATGGTAAAGCAATTAACTGGAGACGCTGCATATATATGGAGTGTGCTGAGATGGTTGATTCATTTTCATGGAAACACTGGAAGAGTATAAATAAAGAACCAGATTGGGATAACCTTCAAATAGAGGTTATTGATGTTTGGCATTTTATTATGAGTTTAGCTATTGAGGATTACTCTAAAAACCTTAAAGGTGGTATAGAGGACTTAGCAATTAACATCTCTCAACTTCCAAGCTTCTCTACAATCGATAAAAGAAACAATAACTTTGGTTTTCAAGATAAAGTTATCCATAAAGTTGAAAATATTATCCGTCTCTCTTTGGAAGAGGGTGATCTAAAATTAGAGAATATGTTTAGTGAATTTTTTGACTTAGTTGTTATGAGTGGTCTAGATTTAGAGACTCTCTATCGTCTTTATGTAGGAAAGAATATTCTCAATCAATTTCGTCAAGATAATGGCTACAAAGATGGCACATATATTAAAGTATGGAATGGTGAAGAGGATAATGTAGTTATGAAAAGAGTTTGGGAAGAGAATGGTGATATAAAGCCAGAGCTTCTGTATAAAGAACTTGCAAAATCTTATTTTGCTCTAAATAAGCAGCACTAAGAGTCTTTATTGAGTGAAATTTTAGAGATAAAAAATATCTCATTTGGATATAAAAAAGAAGAACTCCTCTTTAATAATTTTTCACTCACTTTAAAAAAAGGTGAAGTTAAAGCAATCGTTGGTGAAAGTGGAGCTGGAAAAAGTACACTTTTTGAACTGATTTTAAATAACCTAAAGCCTTTTAGTGGAACACTGAAATATGCTAGACTCTCCGAAGTTTTTCAAGACCCATATAGCTCATTTCATCCAAGTTATTCTCTCTTAAACCAGATAGAAGATGTTGCCCCGTTAGATGAACTAGAATATTATTTAAAAAGTGTTAATCTTGAGCGTGAACTCTTAGAAAAACTTCCACATGAACTCTCAGGTGGACAGCTTCAACGTGCTTCAATTCTCAGAGCAATGCTTATGAAACCAGATTTACTGCTTTTAGATGAGCCTACATCTGCGCTTGATAATGTTGTTCAGTTAGAGATAATGAAAATGTTAATGAATCACTTAGATGATATGGGGATACTATTGATAACACATGATATGGAATTAGCATCCTGGTGTGCTAATGAGATAGTTAAGATTTAATGTCCAAGATATATTTAGCTAAGTAAAAACCACCACCAGCCATAAAAACAGTCCCAATGGCGTTGAGTGATACATTTGTAAGTGCTAAAAGTATATGGCCACCTTTAAGAAGTAAAAAACTTTCCACAGCAAAAGTTGAATATGTTGTAAGTGCACCTAAAATACCAGTAGAAAGAAATGATTTTGTGTGCATAGAAAATATGTTGGTGTACATAAAGTAAGCTATTAAGATACCCATTAAGAAACTACCTATGAGGTTAACACCTAATGTTCCATATGGAAGCTCATGAGGTAATTTATGAGAGATTAGACCGTTTAGATAAGCTCTTAGAACTGCACCAAGAAAACCGCCACTACCTATCGCTAGTATTGTTTGCCAGCTCATGATTATACACCTTTTGCATTTTTACTCTTAAATCTTTTAACCAGTTTGCATCACTCTTATCAGCTATAAAAGAGTTCATATAAACAACTGTGATATTTTTAGGAGAGTAGTAAAATTTTTTTATATCATAACAACTAGTTGTATTAACTAGTACTACAGGCTGAACTCGTAGCTTGTATTTATCAGCAACAAATTTTGCACCAGATTTAAAAGGTAGCATTTTTCCATTTTTAGAGCGTGTACCTTCAGGAAACATAGTAATAGTTCTACCCTTATTTATTCTATCTTTTACAGCACGAAGAAGTTTTACTAGTGAAGTTTTACTTTCACGTTCAATTTCAATATCTTCAGGGAGTCTCATAGCAAGTCCAAAAAATGGAACATCAAAAAGAGCTTTTTTAGCAACCCAAGCTAAATCTTTTTTAGTACTTGTCTCCATTACACCAACATCCATGTCGCTCTCATGGTTAACAAGAAACATTTGAGCAGCGGGGTCTTCTTCACCTTTAATATTTGTTGAGAAAAAAGTTGTATATCTTATAAACCATGTTGATATTTTTCTAGGATATGGTCTTGGAAGTATTGGAAAAAGTGCTATTGATAATGCAATTGCAATAAATATAATGGTGGTTGAAATAAACCAATTAAAGTGAGCAAATATCTTCATTTTTCACCCATCCTATCTTTTTATTTTGTAGTTTTACTTTCATAAAGGTTTTCGTGCTTCCCTCTTTTTGTAGAAATAGTTCACTACTTGTTGTGTCAAATATTGTACCATTATCAACTGGAAGCAAGTGTATCTGGCTACCTGATTTGATACAGATTTCCTTTTGGGGGATTGAAAGATATAGTATATAAATTAGAGGGATTAAAATTAAAACCAAGTAGATATACTTTTTTCTCCACAGAATAAAGATAAAACCAACAAGAGCAACTACTGCTGCAATTTTCATCTTAAGTAGCTCACGTGATTGGTCTTTTGGTTTTATATCACTCTGGGTAGTTACGCTGTCATCATCAACTATAATAGGAACGTTTATGCGTATGTATCTATTTTTCATTAAATTAAAATATGAAAATGTAAAGTTTTCAATCTCTTCATTTATAACAAGGAAATAGGTAATTCTTGAATCAAAATATGATGAAGTAACAGATTCTATACCCTGCTTGTAAACACCCTTAAAACTCATTTTTTCAATATTACAGTTTTGTGCTGTAGCAACTAATACAATGATATTGTGCTTATTATCATAATTGGTAGTTTTATACTCTACTAGCTCAAAATTATTTGCTATAATATTTGAGAAGTTTTTTTTAGGGTTTAGCGTTACTACATTTAACTTTGGACCTGCTAAAACTGTCGTATCATAATAATTATCTATGTCACTATAATCAGCAAAATCAATATTAATGATTTCAGTTAAGTTTTCATCAAGTGAGTTATCATCTGTCGTAATTAAAGTAGCTTCTATATCTGGAAGTTTAGCTTGACTAGCAGTAGTAGAGAAGTAAAAAGTTTCGTAGTAATATTTCCCTTTTTCTTTTCTATAGGGAATTGTATTTAAAACTTTTAGGCCGTTATGATTTGTAAATGTATATTCAATATTTTGAAAGTCTCGAACTGTTGAGAGAGCTTTGATAGTTATTGGGAAGATCTCCCCTTTTACTACTCTGTCAGGTAGTTCATCATAACTTAAGTATATAACCTTATTTGCAAGTAGTGAGGATATGAAAAATAGAGATAGTAAAAGTAGTTTCATTATGCCTCTAAAAACCCTTGAAGCATTTTAACACCATCATCTGAACCAAGGATTGTCTCCATTGCACGTTCAGGGTGAGGCATAAGACCAAATACATTTTTTTCTTTGTTACAAATACCAGCGATAGAGTCTACACTTCCATTAGGATTTTTACTGTTACCATTTTCATCTGTATAAGTGAAAAGAACTTGATTGTTAGCATATAAATCTTTTAGCCCATCAGAGTCAATGAAGTAGTTACCATCATGGTGAGCAATAGGAATATTTACAACATCACCATTTTCTAGTTTTTCTAAAAAGATATTGTCATTGTTGTGTACTTTAAGATGATGATGTTTGGATATAAAGTGTAGTCCATCGTTGCGTTTAAGAGCACCTGGAAGTAAACCAGCCTCTGTTAAAACTTGAAAACCGTTACAGATACCAAGAACTTTTCCACCATTGTTTGCATATTCAGATACTGCTTTCATAACAGGAGAGAATTTAGCAATAGCACCACTTCTAAGATAATCACCATATGAGAACCCGCCAGCCACTACTAAAAGGTTAGTATCACTTGGAATAGATTTTGCCTTATGCCATACTATCTCAGTTGTAGCACCTAACTCTTCAAAGGCATGTTGAGTGTCATACTCACAGTTAGTCCCAGGAAACTGTAAAATTGTTACTTTCATTAGATTAGCTCTATCTTGTAGTCTTCGATTACAGTATTTGCTAAAATATCTTCACACATTCTTTCAACTTCAGCCATTGCAGCTGTTTTATCATCAGTATCGAGTTTAATAACTATCTGTTTTCCAACACGAACATCGTTTACACCTTCAAAGTGAAGAGAGTCTAGTGCATGGTGAACTGCTTTACCTTGAGAGTCTAATACACCCGCTTTTAAAGATACGTTAATTATTGCTGTTGTCATTACTATTTTCCTAAAATTCTATTTAATACTTCTTCGTAAGCTACTTTTAGCCCACCTAAGCCTTGACGAAATCTATCTTTATCCATCTTCTCACCAGTTTTGATATCCCAAAAACGACAGTTGTCTGGAGAAATTTCATCAATAAGAATAATATTTCCATCCTTGTCTTTTCCAAACTCTAATTTGAAATCAACTAGATTAAGTCCCTTTTCTTCAAAGTATGGTTTTAATATATCATTGATCTGACGTGCAACACGACGAAGTTTGTCAAGCTCATCTTGATGCTCAACTAACTCTAAAATAAGACAATGTTGGTCATTTAGTTTAGGGTCACCTAAGTCATCATCTTTATAATCAAACTCAACTAAAGTAAAAGGAAGAACTTTACCATCTTCTATTCCAAGTGTACGAGTAAGACTACCAGTTGCAATATTCCTTACAATTACTTCTATCAAAATAACATCAGCTTTTTGATGAAGCATATGATTGTCGTCTAGCATTTTCACAAAGTGAGTTTGAACCCCTTTAGAGTCTAAAAGTTTAAAAAGTTCAGTAGAAATTTTATTGTTAAGTGCACCTTTTCCCGCTTCACTTGATTTTTTTTCACCATTAAACGCAGTTAAATCATCTTTAAACTCTGAGATTACTAGGTTTTCATCATCAGTTAAAAAAAGTCTTTTTGCTTTTCCTTCGTATAGTAGTTCTCTTTTTTCCATTGAGTTTTATCCTTTTATTATTACTAGAGCCTTGATGATATCTACAGCCTCTTTTAGTTGAATATCTTTATTCATCATTTCTGGCGTAATTATATCTTTTTTCTCTTTCTTCTCTTCTTTGGTTTTCTTTTTTGTGCCATTAACTTTTACAAGTTCTTCTTCTAAATGTTTTTTAAGGTCGGCTTCTTTGATAGCAAACCCATTTTCATGAGTTTTGACTTCACCAGGAAGTACTTCGATATCTGGCTTAACACCAACAGCTTGGATAGTTCTACCGCTTGGAAGGTAGTATCTAGCTATTGTAAGTTTAATTGCTTCTTTGTCTGTAATAGGAAGTACTACTTGAACACTACCTTTACCAAAAGTATTTTCACCAAGGATTACAGCACGTTTATGATCTTGAAGTGCGCCACTAACGATTTCTGAAGCACTAGCACTTCCTCCATTGATTAGAACAACCATAGGAACTGTTGTGATTGTTTTACTTTTTTGAGCAGAGTAAGTTTTGTCATCACTCTTCTTGCGTCCTTTTTGAGAAACAATTTTCCCTTCATCAACAAATAGGTCTACTAAATCAACAGCTTGGTCAAGCAGTCCACCAGGATTATTTCTCAAATCAAGAACAATTCCCTTTGTAGTTGCTTGCATTTTTTTAATCTCTTTTGCAACATCACTTGCAACTTTTTGATCAAAACTAGCTACTCTTACATATAAAACGTCATCACCAATTCTTTTAGCATATACAGATTCTATTGTTATAATTCCACGAACGATATGAATATTTAAAGGTTTATTCTCTCCTTTACGCACAATAGCCAAGTCTATTGGTTCACCAACTTTTCCACGCATAAGTGATACCGCTTCATCAATAGTCATACTAATAGTTGATTTATCATCTATCTTTAAGATGATGTCTCCTGCTTTTAATCCCGCTTTATCTGCTGGAGTTCCATCTATGGGAGCGATTACAGTAAGTGCTCCATCTTTGATACCAACAGTGATACCAAGTCCACCAAACTCTCCACTTGTTTGAACTTTTAATTTTTTATAATCTTTTTGAGTTAGATAGTTAGAGTGAGCGTCAAGGTTTTTTAGCATACCGTCTAGTGCTTTGTCCATCAACTCTTCAATAGTCACTTCATCTACATTGTACTGTTCAACTATACTGATAACTTTTGTGAATTTTGCTAATGATTGAAGTCTTGAAGCTTCAACGTCTTTTACAGAACTTTGTGCTAAAAGATTTGATGAGAATAGTAAGGCAGTTGCAACTGTAACAGAAGCAAAACCAAGAGTTATAAATTTTTTGTTTTTCATATGAGTAAATCCAATGTTATTTTAAAAGGATATTATAGTTTAAAATAGTAAAAAGCGGTTTAAAGTATTTAACTCTTATCGAGATTGTTAAACTTTTCATATAAAGATGGGATATCTAAAAACTTTAAAAACTCTTTATATTTTTGAATTTCAGCTTTTTGCTCATCATGCACCTCTTTACTACGCTCCATCTCAAGTTTGTATGTGTCAAGTTCATTTTGATAGTTATTGAGCTTTAATTTATATTTTTTTAACTCATTTTGATATTTAATTGCTCTACTCTTATACTCTTTTGCTTTTGCCGCAAGTTGAACACCAGCTTCAAGTGATTCTATCACTTGTAGTCTTTGGCGTTCTTCTTCTATCTCCTGCTTCTCTTGCTCTTCTTGCTCTTTTTTAACTACTTCTTCTCTCTCTTGGAGTTTATTTTTTATCTTTTGCTGAAACTCTTTTTCGCGCTCTAATCGTCTATCTTCTTTGGCTTGTGCTTCAATCTCTTTCTCACGCAGGAGTCTCTTCTCTACTTCTTTTTTAGCCTGAATATCTTCTTCGTCAATAGATACACTATAGTCTGTGTTATGATTTATCCATTTTGCAACTTCAATAGCTTCTAATCGCCAGTTGTCTTGAGCAAAATTTTTAAGTACGCTTTGGGTATATTTGTCTGCATATATCCTGGCTATTGTAGGGGAACCTATTTTTTTCAACATAGCAGATGCTAAAAGCTTAGAACCTTTTCCTAAGTCTCCCCAGTTAAATCCATTTCCTGAGTCATCATAGTTCTCATTTGTTAAAAGTAGGTCTACATTAGAATATTTAACAGAATTGTCTCCGTACATCTCTCTAGAAGCAACAAAAAACTTACCTTTTAGTGAATTAGCCATATACAGTTCCATATCATTTAAATTTATTAGAGTAGATTATATCACTAAAATATAAATTAACAGCAACGATGACTTATTTTAATAAATCTAAGCCGAGTGTTCTTAGCTTTTTATGTTTATGAAAATGAAAAGTTTTATACTTTTATCATCTGAAAATTATAACGTAATTGATATATAACAATGTAAGATTTAGCTTTTTTGTATATAATAACGCGATTAATATATAAGGTAAATATGATGAGTACAATTAAAGAATTTTTATCAGCAGACCATAGCAGGTGTGATGAGATATTTGCAAATATGGAAGAAAAAGCAGGAGACTCTTTAGCTAATGCAAAAGAGCTGTGTGAAGAGTTTAAAAATGATATGGAGAGACACTTTCAAATGGAAGAACGCGTTATGTTTTTAGAGTTTGAAAATAAAACTGGTATGACGCAGGGTCCAACTGCAATGATGAGACAAGAACATACTCAAATGAGAACTCTTATGAAGCAAATGTTAGAAGCGATAGATGCAGATAATAAAGATAGATTTTTTGGTTTAAGTGAAACTCTTATGATTTTACTTCAGCAGCACAATATGAAAGAAGAGCAGATGTTGTATCCAATGGCACAACAACACCTGGCTGCTGAATCAGATCGAATTATTGACATGATGAAATCTCTGATTGTTGAGTAAGGAAAAAAGATGGAATTAGCTGGTTTATCAACTGACCAAGCACCACCAATAGCTGCACCGGTTAGGTTTTTCTTAACTGCTCCGCTATTTGGTATTTTAGCTGGTATATTGATTCTCTTAAGTGACAGTGCGACTTTAATGAATAGGTTTTCGATGGAGTCAATAGTGATAACTCACGCTATTACTATAGGCTTTTTGAGCTTTATTATGCTTGGCTCTATGACACAGATGCTTCCCGTTTTAGCGGGTGCAAAGATGCCAAAAGTAGAACTAGTGACAAAAAGCTCTTATATACTGCTGGTAGTTGGTGTAATTAGTATGCTTTTTGGACTTTACAGTGGTAGTACGCTCTTTAAAATAGTCGCATTTATTGGTCTTGGTGGTGGTTTTTTGATAATACTCACTGCTACTGCACTATCTCTAAGAACAGTTGTAAACTTTAATGCAACTGTAAGAGGGATAACTACTAGCGTTGTATTCGCGTTTTTCATTGTGTTTATGGGGTTGTATCTACTCTACTCATACATAACAAATGATGTTAACTCTACACATATGATAGTGGCAAATATTCACAGTGTATGGGCAGTATTTGGCTTTGCGGTAATTTTAATCATTGGTGTTGCGTTTCAAGTTTTACCAATGTTTTACGTTGCTCCAAAATTTAAGTCATTTTGTAAAAAAAGAGTAGTCTGGCTCATATCTATAGGCTTAGTTATTTGGATGTTCTTGAGTGCTTTTTTTGAAGAGTATACACTTGTCGGAAAGTTATGGATAGCAGTATTTGTTTGGGCATTTGCTACAACAGTTTGGCTTAAACTCTCTAAACGCCGCCGCCCAATAAGTGATGTAACAGTTTGGTACTGGAGATCAGCAAGTATATTTTTAACATTAGGCTCTTTTCTTTGGATATTTGATGAGTATTTTAAGCATGAGTACATAGTAATGGTAGGAATTCTAATAGGTGGATTTATTCTCTCTATTATTATTGGAATGCTTTATAAAATAGTTCCTTTTCTTGTATGGTTCCATCTAAACGCAATGGGCTACATGAGTATCCCAACGATTAATGAAATGATAAACAAAAGAGTGGCTCAAATTCAATTTGTACTTTTTATAGCCTCTTTAATAGGCTTTATATTTTCATTTTACATGCCATACCTGTTAGATATTTCAGCTATAAGTTTTATAATTAGTATGGTTTTATTGGAGTATAATGTTATCTCTCCAATCCTAATATATATAAAAACTAAAAAAACTAAACCGGATTTTGATATGAGTATGTTTGAAGCTCCGAAGGAACACTAAGGTTATGCGTAATATTATTTTAATAGGTTTTATGGGTGTTGGAAAGGGTAGTGTGGCTCGTGAAGTCATTAAACACTCTGAGTACATGGCTATAGATACTGATGACTTAATTGAGAGTATGCAAAACAAAAAAATAAAAAATATTTTCTCCGATGAGGGTGAAGCATATTTCCGTAGACTTGAAAAAGATGTCTCTTTGTGGTTACAAAACAGTGTAAAGAATACTCTTATCTCAACTGGTGGCGGTTTTTATAAGGTCAAAAATCTTAAAAAAATAGGTACAGTTGTTCTACTTGATTCTCCATTTGATGAGATAATTAAGAGAATAAAAAAACATCCAAACGCAGCGAGAAAACTTAAAAAACGTCCACTACTAAGTGATTTAAAAAAAGCAAAAGAGCTTTATAATCAAAGACGTCCTGAGTATTTAGAGCTAGCTGATATAGTGATAGATGTAACAAAAAAGAGCGCACAAGATTGCTCAAAAGAACTCTTAAAAAAGGTAAAAAAATATGCGTAAAATTTTAATTTATATGGTGTTGTTTTTTGCAACATCTTTGATGGCGGCGGAAGTAAACTGGGCGAAAGATTATGAAACTGGTCTCAAACAAGCAAAAGAGCAAAATAAACCGATGTTGTTTGTAATCTCACGTGATACATGTAAGTACTGTGTTCTATTGAAAAACACAACATTTAAAGATGAAAAAGTAACAACAGTTATAAACAAAGACTTTATCGCTGTTACTTCATGGATAAATGAGAATGATTATGTTCCACAAAAACTGTTTACTCCAGGTTTACCAGGTATCTGGTTCTTACTTCCAAGTGGTGAACCAATGTTTCAACCACTTATGGGTGCGCTTGGAACTGAAGAGATCCTGCATTATTTAACACAGGTTAATTCAGAGTTTAAAAAAATAAACAAAAGTGGAAAATAGAAGATGATATTTATAAATAAAAGTGACGCAAATTTCAAAGAGAACTTTGATGAGTTACTTGGTCGTGGAAAAATGGATATAGATAACGTTAGTACTATAGTTGGAAATATTATTGATGAGATTAAGGCCAACAAAAACGCAGCACTAAAACAACATATATCAAAGTTTGATAACTGGACTCCCAAGAGTGATGATGACTTAGTGGTTTCAATAGACTCTATGAGTAAAGCATATGATAATTTAGATGCAAAACTAAAGTCTGCTCTGCATTTGGCATATGACAGAATTAAAGTCTACCATGAAAAACAGAAGCCGAAATCTTGGTTTGATGATGAGCCAAATGGAACAATTCTTGGACAGAGAGTAACTCCAGTTGATAGTGCAGGGCTTTATATCCCTGGTGGAAAAGCTGCGTATCCGTCTTCACTTTTAATGAATGTTATTCCAGCACAGGTTGCAGGAGTAGAGAATATCGTAGTTACAACTCCAACTCCTGATAATGAAATAAATGAGCTTTTACTTGCGGCTTGTCATCTTTGTGGTGTAACACAGGTCTATAAAGTTGGTGGAGCAAGTGCAATTGCTGCAATGGCTTATGGAACTGAAAATATTCCAAAAGTTGATGTGATTACAGGACCAGGAAATATCTTTGTTGCAACTGCTAAAAAAATGGTTTTTGGTGATGTAAACATCGATATGATTGCAGGACCTAGTGAGATAGGTGTACTTGCTGATGATAGTGCAAATGCAAATCACTTAGCAATAGATCTGCTCTCTCAAGCAGAGCATGATGAGATGGCTAGTTCTATTTTAATCACCCCATCACAGAAGTTAGCTGATGAGGTGAAAGTTGAGATTGAAAACTGGCTAGTTAAACTACCTCGTCAAGAGATAGCTAGAAAGTCTATAGAAGAACGTGGAGCCATTATAGTAACTGAGACTATGCAAGAAGCAATTGACCTTATGAATGAAATTGCACCTGAGCACTTAGAGGTTGCCACAAACTCTCCGTTTGAACTTCTGCCATTAATCAAACATGCGGGAGCTATATTCATGGGACACTATACTCCTGAAGCTATAGGTGATTATGTTGCTGGACCAAATCATACACTTCCAACAGGCGGGACAGCTAAGTTCTACTCTCCACTTGGAGTTGAGAACTTTATGAAAAAAACATCAATTATCTCTTTTAGTCAAAAAGGTATAAATGAGATAGGCGAAGAGTGTGCACTTATTGCAAATACTGAAGGTTTAACTGCTCATGAACAGTCAGTTAGAGTGAGATTAACTAAATAATCATAAATTTATACGTCATTGACTTGACGTATGTTTCTGCAATTTTTTTCTTTTATCTAAACATAGAGAGCTATTAAATATAAGTTTTCCAAATCTACCCATACAAAAAATATTATCAAATTTTTGTCACACATTTATAACAAATTTAAGTTTTCTTAGCTAATATTTACACAGTGAAATAACCCTAGTACCCCCAAGTATAAGGGATTGTTTTAAAATAGATTAGTAATAGTTATAAATCTTAAAATTGCCATTGAAAATAGGCTAAAAGGAGAATATATGCAATTAGGTTTCCTAGTTGATTTACATCTGTGTATGGGATGTAAAGGATGTGAGATCGCATGTAAAGTGGAGAATGAAGTTCCACTTAGTACATGGAGATTACGTGTTAAGTATGTAGATGTAGGAACTTTCCCTGAGACAAAGAGAACGTTTACACCTCTTCGTTGTAACCACTGTGAAAATGCTCCATGTGAGAGAATTTGTCCAGTATCTGCACTTCATTATTTAGATAATGGAATTGTAAATATCGATAAAGAGAGATGTATTGGTTGTGCAGGTTGTGTAATGGCTTGTCCTTATGGAGCAATCTATATAGATCCTCAAACGCAAACTGCTGACAAATGTACTTACTGTGCTCACCGTATAGCTTCATCCATGATGCCAGCATGTGTTGTTGCATGTCCAGTTCAGGCAAATATTTTCGGTGACTTAGATGATCCAAAATCTAATATTTCTAAGTATATTATGAAAAACCAGGGTGGAGTTCAAGTTCGTAAACCTGAGAAGGGAACTAATCCTCACCATTACTATGTTGGTGGAGGTAATGTTAACCTTAATCCTCTTGCATCTCACAGAGGCAAAGGACATAACTTGTTCGGAGAAATTAAAACACTTCCAGTAGGAGGACACCACTAATGGCAACACATGAAATTTTAGCAGCTACAAATGCTGTGGTAACTTTAGATGTAGCCCTTCCAGGTGTAGTTTGGCCTTGGTTAGTTACAGTTAATATGTGGGCAAAAAGTATCGGTACAGGCGTTATTTTTATGCTTTTCTTACTTTTAAGAATGCACCCAGAGTCTGGAAATAAATTAAGACTACACACAGCTGCCGCTGCGTTTATCTTTATTAACATATTCTTACTATTTACACTTGCGGATCTGCATCAACCATTTAGAATGTGGCATATTTTTGTTTATCCTAGTTTTACTTCTGCAATCGCTGTTGGTTCATTTATGGCATCTGCATTCTTAGGTCTTTTAACTCTTCTAGTATTCCTTGCTTGGAAGAAAAATGATGAATTGTTTGATAAAGTATTTTTATGGACAACAATTTTAGCTATTCCAGTTACTCTCTATACTGCAGCTCTAATGAGTCAGTGTACAGCACGTGAACTATGGCAAATGCCAGCAGAATCAGCTCAAATGATTTTAGCAGCTCTTGTTGCAGGTTCAGCATTTATGATTTTACTTGGCGGAGATAAGTTAACTTACGAAGCTAAGAAAATGCTTGGTACGGTATTAGGGCTAAGTGCACTAATGGCGTTTATTATCTATATGTCGGAGTATATATTTGGACCGATGAAAGCTGAAGAAATTGCGTTTACTCTAGAGTACATTAAAGGTGACGGACCATACACTGTTATGTTCTGGTTAGGTCAATGGATGACATACCTACTACCAATGTTATTAATAGTATTAAGTAGAAGTTCAAAAAGCGAAAGTATCCTGAAATTAGCAGCGATACTAGCACTTGTGGGTCTATTCATGGTTAAACATGTTTGGTTAATTATTCCACAATTATTACCAATGAGTTAGGGAGAAATATAAATGTATTTACAAAGTAGAAGAACATTTTTAAAAGGTGCTGCATTTAGTGTTGCAGGTGCCGCTATTGCTAAGGGTGTATTTACAACAGATGCACTTGCTGAATCAGTAGAGCAAAGTAAATTTACCAATACTCCAGATTCGTTATCATTCTATCCTCCAATGGAAGAGTGGGCTGACTTTAAAGAGTTAGATGGAGATGACTGGAAACGCGGTGGTATTGACCGTAAAGGTGTTAGAAGCGAAGATAATCCTGATGGAATTGAAGTTAATGACTATATGATTGTTCCAACAGCATGTTCAAACTGTGAGGCTTCTTGTGGTTTAACAGCTTGGATTGATAAAAAAACTTTTACAGTTAAAAAATATATGGGTAACCCACTGCATCCAGGTTCTCGTGGTAGAAACTGTGCAAAAGGTTATGCTACACAGTCGCAAATGTATGATCCAGATAGAATAGCATTCCCACTAAAAAGAGCTGCTGGTTCTGCTCGTGGTGAAGGTAAATGGGTTCGTACTACTTGGGATGAGGCTATGACTACTATCGGCAAAAAGATGGGAGACACACTTCGAGTTGGTGATGATTTATCTAAAAAATCAGTAATGTTTCACGTTGGTCGTCCAAATGAGAATGGATTTACTGGTAAAGTATGGCATACACTAGGTTCTGATTGTTTCAATTCACATACAAACATCTGTTCTTCAGGTGGTCGTACGCCAACTATTCAGTGGGCAAATGATGATAGAAGTTCTCCAGATTGGGCTAATGCTAAGCTTATTTTCCTTAACTCGTCTCACGCTGCAGATGCTGGTCACTATTTCCAACAATCAGCTTCATTTATCGCAGATGCAAGAGCAAAGGGTGCTAAACTTATAGTTATGGATCCTCGTATGAGTAACTCGGCGGGTATGGCTGATTTATGGATTGCTGCTTGGCCTGGTACTGAGTCGCTTATCTACCTTTATTTAACTCAAAGAATTTTGAATGAAGGTAAAGTAGATAGAGATTTTGTTAAAAAATGGATGAACTGGGAAGTATTCTTAGATAATAGAGCATATTTAGAGTATATGGTACAAAAGGGTTATATCTCTAAAGTTCCAACTAAAAATGATTTTGATACATTCTTAGATACTATTAAAGAACTTTATACACCTTATACACTTGCTCATGTTGCAAAAGAGACTCGTGTCCCTGCTGATAGATTAGAAGAGCTTTATGATATGTTTATCTGGGCTGGAACTGCTATATCTTCATACTTCTGGAGAGCAACTGCCGCTGGTAACCGTGGTGGTTGGATGAGTGGTCGTACAGGTTTCTTACCAATTGCTCTTCGTGGTGCTATCGGTCCAGAAGGTGGAACTTTCTTCCACCATTTCCATGTTATTTCGGTAGCTGGTAAAGGTGGTTCTGCAACTGTTGGTCAAGGTAAACGTGGTTCAAATATTCCTAAAATTGATACTTGGAATGAGCTTTCATGGCCGCCAGAATGGCCTCTATCAACTTATGAGATGTCATTCTTGCTTCCACATTTACTTGCGGATACTGAATGGCAAAATAAATGGAAAGCTAAAGGACTAAATGTTCCTACTAAACTTTCTGTTTGGATTCCTCGTATGTATAACCCAGTTTGGATTAACCCAGATGGTTTTAGATGGATAGAGACTATTAAAGATGAGTCTAAAATGGAGCTTACGTTTAACTTATCTCCAACATGGTCTGAAACTAACTGGTATGTTGACTATATTTTACCTGTTGGTTTAGCTGGTGAGAGACACGATCAACACTCTGAAGCTACTATGCCTGCAAGATGGACATCTTTCCGTCAACCGGTTATGCGTGTTGCTTTAGAAAAATCTGGATGGAAACCTAACAACCCAGCAAGAGCTACTCTTGAAGCTCACATTAAAGCTGGTCTTGGTGAAGTTTGGGAAGAGAATGAGTTTTGGTTTGATATGTGTGTTAACTACATTGATCCTAAAGGTGATATCTATCTTGATGCTGCTAAAACTAAGACTATTAAGTCTATGTGGGAATCTAAAAAGACTCCAGGTACTCCAGTAACTATTGCTGAGTGGTATGACGCTGCGTTTGGTGATAACTTACCAAACCTTAAAAATACTGCAACCTCAGACAAAAGATACGCAAATGCTGAATTCCCAGTATATGAGTACATGAGAGATCATGGTGCTTGGATGGAAGAGAATAAAATTTACTCTGCACAAGAAAAACTTGCTAAGTTTGATGGTGACAATCTGATTTCTCACGGTCATAAATATGACAAACGTGATTTATCTAAAGATAATAGAACAGGTGTTATTTATGCTAAAGATCATCATGGTGATAACAAGTATAAAGATAATAAAAAACCAGTTGCTATTGAGATAGATGGTAAAGTTATGGAAGGTTTTGCAACACTAGATAAGAAACTTGATTTCTTTTGTGAGTGGTTGGCAGATGATTGGAAATGGCCAGAGTATGCTATCCCATTCTATCCAAGAACACCAGAAGAGAAAAAAGAGATGCATCATATTGTTTCTCATGTAGATCACTCATACATGACTGAAAAAGATTCGTATGCGCTTAATACTGTATTCCGTTTACCGTATAATATCCATACTCGTTCTGCTAATAGTAAGCACCTTATGGAGATTTCACAAAACCACGACCCTATTTGGATCTCAACTCCAGATGCTAAGCGTCAAGGTTTCAAACGTGGTGACGCGATTCGTGTAAGAATTACAGATAGTGTTACAGGTTTAGAATCAGGTTACTTTGTAGCTATGGCTGTACCAACTGAGGGTGTTCTTCCTGGAACTCTTGCTTGTTCACACCATGGTGGTAGATGGAAACTTGTAAACTCTGTTAGCATTCCAAATGGTGTTACAGACGGTAAAGTGGATTCCCAGCCAGTTACGCGTAATATGAATGACCCTAAATTTATGGCTCATTCACCGCAAAATGTTGGTACAACTGCTGGTCAAATCAAAATTGAAGATTATGATGGTACAAGTGGTATCAATAGTTTTGGTGTTCCAACTGCTGAACTTCAGATGGATGGTAAAGAGGGTAAACTTAAATATGTGAAAGGCATCACACCTTTTCATACTGAGAGATTTGCTGAGTACAACCGTGATTCTGGAAATATCTGGTGGGATGGACTAAGTGGTTCATGGCAAAATGCTGTAGCTGCAGCTCATCCGGATCCAATTTCTGGTATGCATTGTTGGCATCAGAAAGTTATTTTAGAACCTGCTAAAGCTGGTGATAAAATAGGTGATATCTATGTTAACTATGAAAATAACTTTAAAATTTACCAAGGCTGGAGAGATGATTTAACTCGTCCTCTTAACTCAAGTGATAAGCTACGTCGTCCAAGACATATTAAACGTCCTTGGGTGCCTTTATCAGGTAAAGCTTACGAAGTCGAGATTAAAAACTAATCTGGCTTTGTTGTTCTCGGGTTTTCCCGAGAATATTTTAATTTATATTTCTGCCCACCACATTCTAAAATATAATCCTATTGTTGAAGTATAACCAACCTCACTAAAAACTAAATCTCTATTTTTATCATATATAAATGTAGTTGGATAAGCTGCTATTTTAAATTTACTAGCATAAATTGATTCATAATCATTCACTACGTTAAAAGTAAGATTGTTTACATCTAAATACTCTTTAATCTCTCTATTTGAACCGGAGTTAACTACAATAGTAATCACATTGTAATGTTTAGATATTGTCTCAATATTTGAAGCTTCAAGCTTACATGTAGGACACCAAGTAGCCCAGAAGTGTACTAACACAGGTCTATTGTTTTTAAATGAATAGAGTTCACCATTTATTAACGTTACAGAACTTAGTTTTAGTGCTTGATTGTTTAAATCAGAACTTTTATATATACTAATTATATTTGCAAGTATAGTCATAACAACGATAAATATAGCAATTTCTTTGAGATAATGTTTTACACGATTCATGTTATTGACCTATTTGTTTTATACAATTATAGTAGGATTTAACAATTTTATAATAATATACAGATATAATTGAATTTTACTAAGGAAAATAGAGATGTATAAAATATTTACTTATATGGTTATATTATTAATACTTGTTGGTTGTACTGCACAAAATACGCCTCAAGTTGAAAAAGAAATAAAATCAATAAGCACACACAAAGAAGTTATAAAAATAAAACAAAATGAAGTTAAAAAGTCAGAACCAAAATATAGAATGTTTCAAACTGTAGATAAAAAAGATGCTACTTTAGTTCAAGATGCAAAGAACAGACAATCTTGTGTTATATGTGGAATGGATTTAGTTAAATTTTACAAAACAAGTTATTCTGCAACTTATAATGAAAAAGAGTATCAATACTGCTCAATTCATTGTTTATCAGACCATTTAGGCGAGGGTATAGAGCTTAAAAATCCAAAAGTTGTAGATGTTACAACTCTAAAATTTATCCCTGTTTTAGAAGCTTATTATGTAGTTGGAAGTAAGAAAAAAGGTACTATGAGTAAGGTTAGTAAATATGCTTTTTCAAGCCTAGCAGCTGCTGAAATATTTCAAAGTAAGTATGGTGGTGAGATTATGGATTTCTATGGTGCTTTAGAAAAGGCGAAAGAAGATTTTAAACACTATAGATAATTAAACTATAGAGGATATAAATCACTTTAAATTAAACTGTGATTTATAAGCCTCTTGGAGAGTCATTGACTTGTCTTTATACTCAATAATATCCCCAACAATTACTTCAATAGTTTGTTCAGTACTGCCATCTTTTAATGAAGCCATGAGTTGTTCATTAGCATTAGAACGTATATAATATGGTAGCATATTGAGACGATTTTTGATCGCTATGATTTGAGAACCACTTTTGAACTCACCAATATCTTTTTCACTTTTATTACGAGTTCCCTCAGGAAAAATAAAAATAGAGTCACCTTTTTTTGTACACTTTTTTATATCTGTAAAAAAACTACTCATATTTGATTTTTCTCGATCAAGCAGTACTGCACCACCATTTCTTACAAACAGACCAAAAAAGAAGGAGTTATATAGCTCTTTTTTAGAAATCCAGTGACCAAATATAGAACTATCTTGTAAGGCAATCTCTATTATTAATGGATCTATTACACTTCTGTGATTTGAGATAAGTAAATATTGACCATCTTTTGGAATTTTATCTTGATTTATAACTTTAATATTCAATTTGAGTTTACCAAGTAATGTTTGAGCGTAATTAATTCTAAGGGATTTCTTTTCTTTTTGTGTAGCTGCTTTTTTTAGTTTAAAACCGTAGTAGTTAGTTAGTAATGTTGCGTATAAAGCCATTTTTATTTGATTAAGTGTCAAAATTATTTCCTAAATTAGATGGGGAACTGTAGCATAATGTTTTTAAAGTATTATAAAGGGTGTTGAGAGAGAGTATTACTACTCTATCTCAGCATCGATAACGTCTTCAGTGCTAGAGGTGCATAAACTTTATTCAATCTCTGCGTCTATTACGTCGTCGTCTTCCTTTTTCTTTTTAGCGTCAGCTTGGGCAGCTTCTGGATTTTGCTCTTTCTTATACATCTCTTCAGCCATTTTATGAGCAGCTTCAGTTAGAGTTTTTACTTTCTCTTCGATTTGCTCTTTAGTGGCAGTTTCATCTTTTAAAGTCTCTTTTAAATCAGATACAGCAGCTTCAATTTTAGCTTTTTCCTCTGCTTCAAGTTTATCACCCATCTCTCCAACAGATTTTTCAGTTTGAACGATTAGTGCATCAGCTTGATTTTTAAGGTCTACAAGTTCTTTACGTTGTGTATCAGCAGCTTTATTCTCTTCTGCATCTTGAACCATTTTATTAATCTCTTCTTCACTTAGTCCAGATGATCCAGAGATAGTGATTGACTGAGATTTACCAGTACCTTTATCAGTTGAAGAAACAGTAAGAATACCATTTGCATCAATATCAAAAGTTACTTCAATTTGAGGAACACCACGTGGAGCAGCTGGAATGTCACCAAGCTCGAAGAGACCAAGCGATTTGTTATCTTTAGCAAACTCACGCTCACCTTGACCTACTGAAATTGATACAGCTGGTTGGTTGTCTTCAGCAGTTGAGAATACTTGAGATTTTTTAACAGGAATTGTAGTTCCTTTTTCAATAATCTTAGTCATAACTCCACCAAGAGTCTCAATTCCTAATGATAATGGAGTAACGTCGAGTAAAAGAACATCTTTAACATCTCCACGTAAAACACCACCTTGAATAGCAGCACCTGCAGCAACAACTTCATCAGGGTTGACACCTTTGTTCAAGTCTTTACCACCGAAGTATTTAGAAACAGCTTCTTGAGCAGCTGGAACACGAGTAGAACCACCAACCATGATAATCTCTTTGATTTCATTGTTATCTAGGTCTGACTCATCCATAGCAGTTTTGATGTGATCAATAGTTTCATCAATAAGTTCAGAAATCATACCTTCAAATTTAGCACGAGTAAGCTTAACAACTAAGTGTTGTGGTCCAGCTTCTGTCATAGTAATAAATGGTAAGTTGATTTCAGTCTCTGTAGCTGAACTTAACTCTTTTTTAGCAGTCTCAGCAGAATCTTTTAAACGCTGAAGAGCCATCTTGTCATTTTTTAGTTCAATACCATGAGAAGCTTTGAATTCATCATTTAACATATCAACAATTTTATTATCAAAATCATCTCCACCTAAGAATGCATTACCATCTGTTGCAAGAACTTCAAATGTTCCATCAGAAATCTCAAGAACTGTAACATCAAATGTTCCACCACCAAGATCGTAAACCAATACATTTTCTTCAGCTTTAGACTCTAAACCATAAGCTAATGCAGATGCAGTTGGCTCATTGATAATACGAAGAACATTAAGACCAGCGATTGTTCCTGCATCTTTAGTAGCTTTTCTTTGTGAGTCATTGAAGTAAGCTGGAACTGTAATTACAGCGTCAGTTACGCTTGAACCTAAGTAAGCTTCTGCATCTTCTTTTAGTTTGCTAAGAATTTTAGCTGAGATCTCTTGAGGAGTGTAGATTTTCCCTGCTACATCAACAGCTGCTGAACCATCTTTATCAACGATATTATAAGTTACTTTATCATGAGCTTGTTTTGCATTCTCCTCATTCATCATAAGACCCATAATTCTCTTGATTGAAGAGATTGTTTTTTCAGGATTTGTGATTGCTTGACGTTTTGCTGGATCACCAACTAAAACATCACCTTTATCTGTGAAAGCAACTACTGATGGAGTTGTATTTTTACCCTCTGCATTTGGGATGATTTTCGCTTCACCACCCTCATAAACTGCTACACATGAATTTGTTGTTCCTAAATCTATTCCTATTACTTTTGACATATTATAATTCCTTAATTTTATTTTATAAAATGAAGGAAACCTTCATCTTATTAGTCCGTAAAAGGAACTCGTCCCTTTCACTCCGCTTGCGCCGCTGAGGCGACTAAAGTTAGATACTTTCGTATCTTTTTTGTCTAACTTATTTTTATTTTGTGGTTAATTCGCCACAATTACCATTGCTTCACGCAGTGGTCTACTCTTATATTTATAACCAGTTTGAAAAGTTTGTACTATCTGTCCAGACTCAACATCTTCACTGTCAACACTTTGAACAGCGTTATGAATGTTAGGGTCAAATGGCTCATCATGAGATACCATAGTAACACCATGTTTCTCTAAAGATGTAAGAAACTGCTTATGTGTAAGCTCGATTCCCTCTTTTAACTTATCAAAAAGTTCTGCCTTATCTGCATCTGTATTAATTGAGGAAATCGCACCTTGTAGTGAATCCATAACTGGAATCATATCTTTAGCAAATTTCTCATTTGAGTACTCAACTGCTGTGTATTTTTCGCGCTCAAGTCTTTTTTTGATGTTATCAAAGTCCGCATGAACACGAGCATATTTATCTTTTAACTCAGCCATTTCAGCTTGTAAAAGATCAAATTCATTCTCAACTGCTTCAGCTTCTGCCTCTGCTTCTTCAAAACCTTGTTCTATATTTTCCTCTAGTGTTTCTAGAGATTCTTCTACTATTTCTTCTTTAGACATAATTATTTATAGACTCCTTTTTCTAAAAGATAACACTATTATACACATTGAGTGTAACAATGTCAAGTACTATATGAATTTTTTTATGCAATTAACTTGAGTCTATTATTATCAAGTTGTTAATGAATGAAAAATAGAGTATCATTATCTTATTAATAATTGGAGAGAAGTATGAAGTATTTAGCGTGGTTTAGCGGGATTTTAGTGACTGTTCTTATAGTCCTATATATTGTTGCATTTACACCTTTTGGTAATAGTTTATTACAGCCGATTATAGAATCAAAAATTCAAGATGAGACTAAATTAGATAGTAAATTAAACAAATTTTCTCTTAATATAAGTAAATTTGAGATATTTTTAGAGCTTAGTAAAAGTAACACTATTAATATTAAAGGTGAATATTCTCTATTTTCTCAAGCTTTTGACATAGCTTACTCAGTAGAAATAAAAGCAGTAGAAGAACTACAGAGTTTAACCAATGCTCCACTTAAGGGTAAAGTTATTACAAACGGAACTATCAAAGGTGATGCTGCATTTATAGAAATTGATGGACTTAGTGACATAGCGAAAAGTGATACAACTTACCATATAGAACTAACTGAGTTTAATCTAACTTCAATTATTGCAAAAGTAAAAAAAGCTAATCTTTTGTCACTACTAGAACTTGGTGGTCAAAAACCTTATGCTAGTGCAGATATAGACCTTGATATTAATTTTAAAAATATAACGCCCCATGTATTAGATGGAGATGTTTTCCTTCAAACGTATAATGGAAAGATAGATAGCAAGTTAATGAAGAGTGATTTTAATGTAACTATTCCTACTACTGTGTTTAATATGAATTTGGATGCAAAGTTAAAAGGTGATAATATTGATTATAGGTATAAACTAAACTCTAACCTTGCGAAAATAAGCTCTACTGGAACTGTAACTCCTCAGCCCCTAACTCTTGATGTTAAATATGGACTCAATATTGAAGAGTTAGCAGTCTTAAAACCGATAACAAATGCAGATGTAAGAGGTGCGTTTAGATTAAATGGAATAGCGAAAGGGACAAAAGATAATCTAAAAGTTAATGGTAAAAGTGACGTAGCAAATTCAGACACTGCGTTTAATATCACGCTTAAAGATTTTAAACCTGCAACTATAAAAGCTACAGTTAAACATCTTAAACTTCAAAAAATTCTTTATATGGTTAAGCAACCTCACTATACGGATGGAAATCTTTTTTTAAATGTTGATATCAGTGATGCCAAAGCTGCGAGCTTAAAAGGTACGGTAGTATCTAGAATTGAGAAGGGTCTGCTTAATTCAAAGTATATGACAAAAGCTTATGAGTTTAAGTCTAAGATGCCCAAAACTACATTCAATATGAAAACAATTACAAAACTAAATAAAGACCTAGCAGACACAAAGGTTGATTTCAATTCAAATCTAGTTACACTTGATGTGAAGCAGGCTCGTTTTAATATGGGTGATGGTTCAATAGTTACTGATTACCTAGTGAATGTAAAAAGTCTTGATAAACTATTCTTTGCTACTCAGAGACACCTTAAAGGTGGAATATCTTTGAATGGAGAGTTTAAAAAAGCCAAGGATTTAGATTTAACTATACATTCTAAAATTGCAGGCGGAAAAATAGATGCTGCTCTTCATAATGATGATTTTCATGCTGATTTAAAATCAATTCAAACTCTAGATGCACTTCATATACTAATGTATCCAGAAATTTTCAAATCATCTCTAGTTGGAACCTTAGACTATAATCTAGCGAAAGAGAAGGGTGTTATGGAAGCTGATTTAGTAGATGGTAAGTTTACTAAAAACCAGATGTTGACTCTCATAAAACAGTATGCTCATACAGATCTTTATAAAGAGAGATTTAAAGGTAACGTGAGAGCTGATATCAACAAAGAAAATATAGTCGCTTCACTTGATTTAAAATCAAATAGGTCTTCTATAGAAACAAAAAATACAAAGTTAAATTCTAAAACTAAAAAGATAAACTCTAAAATAGATATAAATGCAAATGGAAATCCTATAATAATAACTTTAACTGGAAACGCAGCTTCTCCTAAAGTAAAAATTAATGCTGAAAAGTTAATTCAAAAAGAGGCCCAAAAGGCTGTAAAAAAAGAGCTAAATAATTTTTTTAAAAAACTATTTTAGACTAGCATCAGCTAATGTTAGACAAAAGAGAACTTCTTTATTATTTTGTTGCATAGTTTGAATTGCTTGAGTTAGTGTTGAGCCTGTTGTGATTATATCATCAACGAGGACTACCTCATTTCCTTTGAATTTTTTTAGCCTAAAATCTCTTGGATTTAAAAGTCTAAACTCTTTACTTTTACCAGAATAAGATATGCTATTGGTTGCTCTTAATTTACTATGAATTGGTTTTATATACTTACTTTTTAACTCTTTGTTTAGCAGAGCTGTATGTGAGTATCCACTTAAAATATTATCATCAATAGCTATAGAAGTAATAGGACTTTCAAATTTAAAATCATCTGCAAATTTTTTAAAACTATTTTGTGCAAGGATTGAGTAAATATAAAAACCCAAGTCAGTATGTTTAGTGTGGAGCAGTTTTTTTATTTCAGAGTATTTGTAAAAAGAGATTACTTCAATATTATTAGAGAGTTTACGTTTGTAAATTGATGGAGTTAAAAATATATCTTGACAAGATGAGCATATATGAGTGAGAGATAAATTCTCACACATCATACATTTCATAATGAAACTGCTTAGTCCATCTTTAGAACGGACATAAATGCCTCTTGAGGAAGTTGAACTTTACCGATAGACTTCATACGTTTTTTACCAGCTTTTTGCTTCTCTAAGAGTTTACGTTTACGAGTGATATCACCACCGTAACATTTGGCCGTAACATTTTTACCCATAGATTTTACAGTCTCACGTGCAATAATCTGTGAACCAAGTGAAGCTTGAACAGCTACTTCAAAAAGTTGACGAGGTATTTGCTCTTTCATATTTTTAACCAAAATACGACCACGAGAGAGAGCCTGAGTACGAGGTACTACGATACTCAGTGCATCTACAGCCTCTCCAGCTACTTTGATATCAAGTTTAACAAGGTCACCAACTCTAAATCCAATAGGCTCATAATCAAATGATGCATAACCCTTAGAGATAGACTTTAAAGTATCGTAAAAGTCCATTACAATCTCATTCATTGGTACTTCATACTCAAGCATAACTCTATCTTCATTTAAGTAAGTCATCTTAGTTTGAGTACCACGTTTATTTATGAGCAGTGTTATGATATTTCCTAAATATTCAGCAGGAGTTATAACTGTAGCTCTAACATATGGTTCTTCAATTCTATCTATGCGATTTACTTCTGGTAACTCAGATGGGTTTTGAACATTTACAAAATCACCATTGCTTAAATATACTTCATATATAACCGAGGGGGCTGATGCTATAAGGTCAAGGTTGAACTCTCTCTCAAGTCTCTCTTTAACAACTTCCATGTGAAGCATTCCAAGAAAACCTACACGAAAGCCAAAACCAAGTGCTACTGATGTTTCAGGTTCATATGAAAGTGAAGAATCATTTAGTTTTAGTTTATCTAGTGCATCACGAAGATCTTCAAACTTGTCTGTATCAATTGGGAAGATACCCGCAAATACAAAAGGTTTTGCAGGTTCATATGTTCCTACAGGTTCGAGAGTAGGGTTTTTAACATCAGTGATAGTATCACCTACATTTACAACACTTACCTCTTTAAGACCAAGAACAACAATACCAATCTCACCACACTCAATACTCTTTGTTTTAATCTTTTTCATAGGGTGAGGGTACATTAAATCTAAAACTTGATGTTCTTCACCATTACTCATAAGCTTAATGTTTTGACCTTTTTTAATCTGACCATCAAATACACGAACAAGTGCTAGAGCACCTAAGTACTGGTCAAACCAAGAGTCATAAATAATAGCCTTAGTTGTAGCTTCTGGGTCACCAACAGGAGCTGGAACTCTATCAACGATTGCATCGATAAGCTCACGTATTCCTACACCAGTTTTTGCACTTACTAAACAAGCATCGGTAGCATCAATACCAATAGAAGTCTCTATCTCTTCTGCAACTCTATCCGGATCAGCAGCTGGCAAATCGATCTTGTTAATAACTGGAATAAGCTCTAAATCATTATCAAGAGCTAGATATACATTTGCAATAGTCTGAGCCTCAACACCTTGAGCAGCATCAACGATAAGAAGTGCACCATCAGACGATGCTAGAGATTTACTAACTTCATAAGAGAAGTCAACATGACCTGGAGTGTCGATTAGATTTAGAATATAATGCTCACCATCTTTTACATAGTCAAGTCTAACTGACTGAGCTTTGATAGTGATACCGCGTTCCTGTTCGATGTCCATAGTATCCATCATTTGGGTACTCATCTCGCGTTCACTAACTGAACCACACTCTTGAATGATTCTATCAGCTAAAGTACTCTTACCGTGGTCGATATGAGCGATGATAGAGAAGTTTCTAATGTTTTTCAATAATTTACCCTGTTTATGTAAAAAGTGAGTTTACGCTTTCGTTGTGATATACACGACGAATAACTTCTGCAAAGAGAGGAGCGACACTTAATACTTTAATTTTTTTATGCTCTTTTGTAATAAGCGTATTTGTAATGATTAGCTCATCTAATTCACCATTTTCTAGATTTTCATATGCTTTTCCACTCAGTACTCCGTGAGTAGCACAAGCCATAACAGAGTTAGCACCTTTGTTTTTTAATGCAGTAGCAGCTTTAACCATTGTACCAGCAGTATCTACCATATCGTCAATCATGATTACATCATAACCTTCTACATCGCCGATAATTCCCATAACTTCTGCATGGTTAGCTTTTTCACGACGTTTATCTACGATAACCATATCTAGACCCATACGTTTTGCAAAATAACGAGCACGTGCAACACCACCGATATCTGGACTAGCAATAATCGGGTTTTTAAGGTTTTTACTTTTTATGTAGTGCTCAAAAGTGATAGAACCATAAAGGTTATCAACTGGAATATCAAAGAAACCTTGAATCTGACCAGCATGAAGATCAATAGTAATAACTCTATCGATTCCTGCAGTTTCATAAAGGTTCGCTACAAGTTTAGCTGTAATAGGAACACGAGGAGCAGCTTTACGGTCTTGTCTAGCATAACCGTAATAAGGAACAACAGCAGTAATACTCTGAGCAGATGAACGTTTAAGTGCATCTGTCATGATAAGAAGTTCCATTAAGTTGTCGTTTGATGGAGCACCAGTGGACTGAACTATAAAAACATCACGACCACGAACAGACTCAGCGATTTGTACCGAGATTTCACCATCACTAAATCTTTTTGTCTCAGCATTCGCTAAGGGAACATCTAAAATTTGACAAATCTCTGTTGCAAACTCAACACTAGCACTACCAGCAAAAACTTTATAACCACGCATGGGAAATTCCTTCTTGGAAAATTTATATGCGATTATACAAAAATTGTTCTGAGGGTATGTTAAAAGTTATTGACAGTTTTGACAAGTTCCTAAAAGAATTAAGTCACTCTTGTTTATTTTATAGTTACTACTCTGTACTGCGTTTGAAATAACAGCATTTAAATCTAGCTTTATATCTAGGATATCTCCACATGAATCACAGATAATGTGCGAGTGAGTCTCTTTTGTTAATTCATATACAGATTTCTCATTTGGAATTTTAACTTCTTGAATAAATGAGGCTTCTAACATAAGGTTAATATTTTTGTATATAGTTGCTAAAGAGATAGAGTTAAACTTTTTTAGCATAACATCATAAAGATTTTCAATGCTGATATGACCGTTAGTGTATAGGGCATTAGTTATCTCTAATCTTTGTGGTGTCGCCTTTAAATTGTGTTGACGTAATATTTCAGTATAATTATTCATGATTATATTATACACTAATATTATTTAAAGGATAAAGATTATTCCTTAAACTTAATAAAACTATAATTTATTAAAAGATAATAATTATCCTTTAAGATTAACTAGTGTATAATTTTTTTATTAAACATAGGAGTTTATAATGAGACAGTATGAATCTTATAGATGTAATAAGTGTGGTAATGTTGTTGAAGTACAAAATGTAGGTGGTGGTGAGCTTCATTGTTGTGATGAAGCTATGGAAATGATTACAGAGAATTTAACTATGGTAAACCTCATGAAAGCTTTTGCTGGAGAATCTCAAGCTAGAAATAAGTATGAGTATTTTGCAAAAGTTGCTCAAAAAGAGGGCTATAGAGATATCGCAGAGCATTTTCAAAGAGCAGCAAATAATGAAAAACAGCATGCTAAATTAGAGTTGGCCCTTAACAATAGAATGGAAAGTGGCAGTGAAAATAGTTTTGGAAATACAAAAGAGAATCTTCAACTTGCTATAGATGGTGAGAGTTATGAAAATCTAACAATGTATCCGGATTTTGCAGCTATTGCTAAAGAAGAGGGACATAAAGAAGCTAAAAAATTATTTACTGATATAGGTAAGGTTGAAGTTGAACACGAAAAAATGTACAAGATGCTTTTAGCAAGACTTGAGGCAGAAGCTGAATTCATAAGTGAAGACGCTGAGGAAGCTTGGATCTGTGAAGTGTGTGGGCATATTCATTATGGAAAAAAAGCTCTCAAAGAGTGCCCTGTTTGTAAACACCCAGAAGAGTATCAATCACGTTTTAATACGATTAAATAATATTTTATGTAACTCTACTTGCATTAAGTAAAAGTAGAGTTGCAAATGCTATCAACACAGACAAAGGATCATCCTCCTTCATCAAGCATTATACTTAATCTCACCATCTGAGTAAACCGTTTGTTTTGGTCAACCTTTGGGCAGTGAGGAGAAGCAACATCTATACAAATAAAACCATCTTTCATAATATATCCTTACTATTTAAAGTATTTTAGTACTTAGGTGTAGCAGTAACAAAAAAATGTGTATATCCGATAATCTTGTAGCAAAAAGTGTTCACAAAATTTCAGTATAATTTCTCATGAAAAATTTAGCATTAGATAATATATTTATACCTTCGAAAGTCCCTTCAAAAAAATTGATGATTATTCTTCATGGTCGTGGAGACTCATCTGAAGGTTTTACCGGATTACCTGAGTTCTTAGATATAGAGGAGATGAACTATCTTCTTTTAGATGCTCCCTTTGAGTACTTTACAGGCTTCTCATGGTATCAACTTCCACCTGAGCAATTGCCTGGAATTGAGTACTCATCAAAACTACTTACAGAGATTTTAGATGAACTCTTTGAAGAAAAGTTTAATGCATATGAGAGCTTTCTTTTTGGTTTCTCTCAAGGCTCACTTCTCACGTTCGAGTTTGGAGCAAGATATCATAAAGTCTTAGCGGGTTATATCGCTGTAAGTGGTTATATATATGATGCAGATAAACTATTAAAAGATATGAATCAAGAGGTAAACAAATCTAACTGGTTATGCACACATGGAACTTATGATAATGTTTTACCTTTTAGTACATCAAAAGAGCAGGTAGAGATACTTCAAAATGGCGGCTTTGAGATAGAGTTTAAAAGTTACGAAAAAGACCATAGTATAGATAGAGATGAACTTACTATGATATCAGAATGGATGAAGAGGATTATCTAACTCCCTCATCATCTAAGCGTCTATATTTACTACAAGCATCACCACTTCCCATATTACAAGCTTTAGCGAAAAGTTTTTTTGCTTTACTTTTATTTTTTTGTATACCTTTGCCTTTTCTATACATTTTTGCTAAATTGTAACATCCGTTTATATTTCCTTTGTCACAAGTGTCTGCATAGAGTTCACTCGCAATTTTGTAGTCTCTTCTTACTCCGCGTCCTCTATAATAAGTTACACCTAAGTTATAACAGCCATTTACATTTCCAGCGTTACAAGATTTTGCATAGAGTCTGCTAGATTTATAAAAGTCTTGTCTGATTCCACCAACCCCGTTTTCATAAAGGGCGCCAAGGTTAGAACATGCTTTAGAATCCCCAGCGTCACAGTTGCGTTTGTATAGACCTGCTGCTTTTTTCTCATTATGCAGTGTACCTTTACCATTTGCATACATGAAAGCTAGATTATAACAACCATCCATGTTTCCATTGTCACACGCTTGTGTCCAGAGTTGAATGGCTTCTTGATAGTGATTACTTCTATATTGAGAAAACCCATTGGCAACTAAATCTGCGTATAAGTTGATACTAAACAGTAAACAAAATCCTAAAACTAACTTTTTCATATATTCCCCTTTTATTCTCACGTGAGGATATAATAACATTTTCTTATATAGTTTTAGATGAATTGAAAATTGAGTATATTTGGTGGAGCTGTGGAGAACTATGAATATCTTATTATTTTAAGCCCCTTGATTAGCCCCTTAAAATCAAGGTGTATGAGTTTTTAAAAGCTTTTTCATAAGTTGGTTTCAACTCTTTTAGTTTTAATAAAATCTTATCTCTTTTTGGGATAATAAAATCCCACTTTTTAATATAAAGAAGTATAACATAGTTTAAATACATACTTTATATTTTACTCAACTTTCGCACATAGATTCCAATAAATCCACAAACTTAAGTTAAGTATTAAAGCCCATAAATAGCCACTTTTCAGTATAATTTTGTTCCTACAACATCATTACAAAAGGCTTATTTTATG
>Ga0256844_10000034_pt1 | contig 57198 bp, 56 predicted proteins | sample MusselsmetaG_FD_189100 | JGI IMG/M metagenome (GOLD analysis project Ga0256844, IMG submission 189100) | Mussel associated microbial communities from hydrothermal vent at the East Pacific Rise, Pacific Ocean - Mussels | ecosystem: Host-associated > Mollusca > Shell > Unclassified ... | reverse complement strand
TCACCTAAGTGAGCTGCAACTTCTAGTACTAAACGAGTTGTAGTACCTTCTAAACTTACTTGAACTTCAATTGCTTCGTTAATTGTTGGAAGATAACCATCAAAATCAACATCAACAACCGGGCCCATTACCTGGCTTATTTTACCAATCATATTTTTCTCCATTATTTCATCGACTCTACACCACTAATAATCTCTATTAGTTCTGTAGTAATAGCTGCTTGTCTAGCTTTGTTAAACTTAACATTTAAGCTTTTTACCATATCTTTAGCATTATTTGTTGCTGTATCCATAGCCTGCATCCTAGCACTATGCTCAGCAGCAACTGAATCTATTAAAGAGTAGTACATATTGTACTCAACATATTTATTTACCAAAGAGTCAAGCATACGCTCTTCATCTTCAGCTTCAACTTCTAACATTGAGCTCACTTCTGCTTTATTACACTCATACTCTTCTGTATCTACTGGTAGTACTTTAGTTACATGTAACTCTTGAGTCATCATGTTTTTAAAGCCATTGTAGATGATATGAAGACCATCGATTTTACCATCTTTGTAATCTTCAATAGAAGTCATAATAAATTCATCAGATCTTTCTTTATCAGGTTTAGAACTTAAGTCTATAACAGAGTCAAACAGCTCAACTTCGTTATATTTAAAAAATTCTACACCTTTTTTACCGATTCCACGTAAACGCACTTTTACATTTTGTTCTTTAAACTCTTTTAACAGTCTTTTAACAGCCTTAATAGTTTGAATATTAAAACCACCACAAAGACCTTTGTCAGCAGTTACAAAAACAATGTCAACCATTTTCGGATTTTCAATCTTTGTAAAACAACGATTTTCTATTCCTCCAACTTTATTACAATCAATGCGTCCAGCTATTTCGGCAATTACCTGATTCATCTTCTGAGCATAAAGACGAGAGCGCTTAGCTAACTCATCCGCACGACGAAGTTTTGCAGTTGATACAAGCTTCATCGCACGTGTCGTCTTTTGAGTGTTAGAAACACTCTTTATCTGTCTTTGAATATCTTTCAAGTTTGCCATAAAGTATCCCTTATGCCGCTACAAAGCTAGCTTTGAACTCTTCAAGTGCTTTCATTAATAATGCTTTAGTGTCATCTTCTACCTTAGAAGTACTTCTAATATTCTCAAAAATTTGAGGATAAGATGCTTCAATAAATGGATATAACTCAGCTTCAAAACGAACAACATTTGATGGATCAAAATCATCTAAGAAACCTGCATTACCAGCAAAAATGATAGTAACTTGCTTCTCAGCAGAAAGTGGCGAAAATGGTCCCTGTTTAAGAACTTCAACCATTCTTTGACCACGTTCTAGTTGATTACGAGATGTAACATCAAGATCAGATGCGAACTGAGCGAATGCTTGAAGCTCACGATACTGAGCAAGATCAAGACGTAAAGTACCAGCAACTTGCTTAGTAGCTTTAATCTGAGCAGCACCACCAACACGAGATACAGAAAGACCAACGTTAATTGCTGGACGTACACCCGAGTTGAATAGTTCAGTTTCAAGGAAAATCTGACCATCTGTAATTGAAATAACATTAGTAGGAATATATGCCGCGACATCACCCTCTTGAGTTTCAATAATTGGAAGTGCAGTTAAAGAACCTGCTCCATCTTCATCACATAATTTTGCAGCACGCTCTAAAAGACGAGAGTGAATATAGAAAACATCACCAGGATATGCTTCACGACCTGGAGGACGACGAAGAATAAGTGACATTTCACGGTATGCAACTGCATGCTTAGATAAATCATCATAAACGATTAGACCATGTCTTGCATTATCACGGAAGTACTCACCCATGGCAACACCAGTATATGGAGCTAAAAATTGAAGTGCAGCAGCTTCAGCAGCTGTTGCAGATACAATAATTGTATATTCCATTGCGCCATGTTCTTCTAAACGACGAACAATTTGTGCAACTGTTGATTCTTTTTGACCGATTGCTACATATATACAAGAAACACCATTACCCTTTTGGTTAATGATTGCATCAAGTGCAACTGTAGTTTTACCAGTTTGTCTGTCACCAATGATAAGCTCACGTTGACCACGACCAATTGGAACAAGTGCGTCAATAGCTTTGATACCAGTTGATAAAGGCTCATGAACTGATTTTCTGTTCATAATTCCAGGTGCTTTTTCTTCAACGAAACGAGTTTCAGTTGCTTCAATAGGACCTTTACCATCAATTGGCTCACCAAGTGCATTTACAACACGACCAAGAAGTGCATCACCTACAGGAACTTTAAGAAGTTTCCCTAAACGCTTAACACTCATACCTTCACGAAGTTCTGTTCCAGCACCAAGTATAACAACACCTACAGCACTCTCTTCAAGGTTCATAACTAGACCTTGAGTTCCATCTTCGAATTCAACCATTTCTCCAGCCATAACATTGCTAAGTCCGTAAACTTGTGCAACACCATCAGCGTAAGAAACAATTTTACCTGTTTCATTAATATCAACACTTAGTTCAAAGTTATCGATACGTTCTTTAATTATTGAGCTGATTTCATCAGCTTGAATTTTTGCTACCACTATTGTTCTCCTCTTATGAAGTTAAATTGCTTTTATTATATGTTCTATAAATTGACTATCGATTCTATCTTTAGAAAAATTAATTTCTATTCCAAGACCTTCAACTTCAACTTTGATACCATTAAAATCATTTTTGATAGAAGTTAATGTTATGTTAGAATCAAATTTCTTACTTAATCCACCGCTTAATTCTGCTACAACTTTTGCATCGATATCACTATTACTAGAGATAAGACCATCATAAGTTTTAGTTGAATTTGCAACATCTTTTACTAATTCAATTGCCATTGCTGGAATTATATTAATACGTTTGTTCTCAACAAGCAGTTTAATTAAGTTATCTATTTGACTAGATTTTACAGATTTTACTGCTTCTAATAAAATCTCTTGCTTTTGACTTGATTGTACATTTGGATTATTAATAATCCCCATGAACTTATCATCTTTAAAAGACTCTGCTAATGCAGAAAATACTGTAGTGATATTTATCATAGACTTCTCATCAGAACTTGATTTTAAAGCTTTTATATATCTTTTTGCAATCAACTCTTCCATCTACGCCACCTTCTTCAAGATAACATTAGCCATAGCTTCTTTATCAAAACTACTACCACTTTGACTTAATGTCTCAGTAACTACTGTTTCAACAACATCACGAACCATATTTCTCTGTTCAAACTCAGTTACTGAGATATGTTGCTTAGCAATAGCTTCAAGATCAGCATCACACTGTACCATTATATTATCATTAATTATTTTGTTCTCTTTTTTTGAAGACACAGCTAACTCTTCTGCAAACTTTTCAGCTTCAGAAATTTTTGCTAGTGCTTCTTTTTTAAGAGTAACAGACTCATTAAGCTTATCTTGAACTCTTTTCAAGTCATCAGCTATCGCCTCTGATCTTGCTGCAAAGAAAGCCTTTGCTGGTTCAGCCACTAAATACCAAATTAAGCCGGCAAAAAGTACAAAGTTAACTGTTCTTTGAACAATATCTGTACCTCCATTACCTGCATCAGATGCTAATGCAATAGTTGATACAGATAGCATTAATACTAAAATTCTATTCACATTTGATCCTTTATATTTGACTAAATTTAGCTTCAACAGCTTTTTTAAACACTGGAACTTGAGCCATCAAGTCACTTGTTAACTGCTCTTTAGATTTCGCAAGTGATTGCTCAAACTCTAAATATTCGCTTGCCAATTCAGCACGTTTTGCTTCTAATTTGCTGTCTGCTAACTCTTTAGCATCTGCAATAACTTTTTCTCTTAGGGCCGCAGCTTCTAGTTTAGCATTCATAATAATTGATTCGGCTTTTGAAGTCAACTCATTAATTTCGTCATCATTTGAACCTACTTTTTCAAGGTCTTTTTTGATATCTTCATCACGTTTGTTCATAAAGCTAAATAATGGATTATAAAGCCAACTGTTAAGAACGGCTATAAGCGAAAGAAATACAACAAATGTGACCAAAAGTAGTATCGGATTTATATCTAACATAGCACCTCCTAAAAGTTGCGTGATTATACTACTATTAAATTGAAAGGATAGTTAAACCACTAAAAAATGTTAAAAGAATTTTATATTTTTTATAATGTGGGGAGTAAAAATTGAGATATTTTATTATTTTGAGAGATAATTCAAGAATTCATTAACTTCATCTTGACTTTGGAATTCTAGTGTTATTTTGTTGTTTGATGATTTTACATTCAATCCTAAGGTATCACATCTCTCTTTTATATCATCAAAATTATATGATTCTACAGCTGGTTTACTTGAAATAACAGGAGTGAAATTCTTCATATTTTTAATCATTGACTCAACTTCACGTACGCTTAGTTTTTGTCCTATAATTGAGTTTACAACAAGTTGTTGTTGTTTCTCATCAAGACCTACTAAAACTTTTGCATGTCCTGCTGTAATTTTCTTATCTATTAAAGATTTTTGTGTTTTAACAGATAATTGAAGTAGTCTAAGAGTATTTGTAATATGAGTTCTACTTTTATGAATTTTCACAGACAACTCTTCATGAGTCAGCTCATGCAGTTTTAAAAGCTCTTGATAAGCATCCGCTAGTTCTACTGAGTTTAACTGTTCTCTTTGAATATTTTCAATAAGAGCAAACTGTCTCATTTTGTGATTATCACTATTTAATACAATAGCTCGAATCTCTTTAATTTTTGCAAGTTTATGTGCACGGAGTCTTCTCTCTCCTGCAATTAAAACATATCCATCTATATCTTCTGTTACAACAATAGGTTGAAGTAAACCATCATTTTTAATAGATTCTGCTAACTCTCCAAGAGCTTCTTCATTAAATGACTTTCTTGGTTGGTATGGATTCGGTCTTATATCTTTAACTCCGATTTCTAAAACGCTATCTCTTTGAGAACCTTCATTCTCATACGCTTCATCCATTTCACCTAAAAGTGCATCTAATCCTCTACCTAACTTCTGTGTCTTCATTAGCCCATGACCGCTTTTGCTAAATTTTGGTAGGCAACAGAACCACTTGATTTCACATCGTAAAGGATTGCAGGTTTTCCAAATGATGGAGACTCCGCTAGTTTTACATTTCTTGGCACTACTATATATTTATCTTTTGAATCTTTAAAAAGTTTTCCCTTAAAGTGTTGACGTAAATCTGCAAACACTTGTTTTGAAAGGTTGTTTTGAGAACTAAACATTGTTGGTACAAAACCTTTTATAGTAAGTTTTGGATTGATTGACTTTCTAACAAGCTTAACAGTATTTAAAAGTTGAGCAAGACCTTCAAGTGCAAAAAACTCACACTGGATAGGAATAATAACTGAGTTTGATGCTGAGAGTGCATTAATAGTCATCGGTCCAAGTGCAGGAGGAGAATCTATAATAATATAGTCATAATCTTTTAAAACATTTGATATGGCTTTTTTAAGTACTAATTCACGACCCTTAGCATTATTTGCATCATAATACTCTTTTTCAATCCCTACAAGACCAATATTAGATGGTGCCAAGTGAAGAGTTGGAAGATCTGATTTTAAAATAATATCTTTTAATTTTTTAGTTCCGATTAATACATGATAAATATTAAATTCATAATCATTTCTATGGAATCCAAGAGATGTAGTTGCATTAGCCTGAGGATCAGCATCTATTAATAGTACTTTTTTTTCAGCAACAGCAAGTGATGCGGCTAGGTTGACAGCAGTAGTTGTTTTACCAACACCACCTTTTTGATTTGCAATTACTATTACTTCACTCATCTTAAACTATATATCCTCTTGTTATTAACTAGTATAGAACCGTCATTCTGTAGTGTTGCCTTATCTAAAGAAATTTTTAAACTATTATTGTGTGTAAAAAACTTTTGATTACGATAAAATTCTAACTTATATTTGCTAAAAACTTGCTTCCATGAAATCTTTTTTTCAACATTTGTAAAATACTTTTGAAGTAACTCTTCTCGTAGTATTTTTATATCAAGAGTACCAAAGCCATCTGGAGAATTAACTAAATTTAACCCAACACCACATATAAGGCTATTTCCAACTATATTTGTTATCATTCCACCTAGTTTTAAATCATCTATATAAAAATCATTTGGCCACTTTAGCCAAACTTTTGAGCCGAGATCAAATAGTGTATTTTGTAAAATATAAGAAAAATATATGGAAGAAGATTCTAATTTTAGATCATTTGGTAGTTCATCTAAATGAATAGTAAATGATAAAAATAGATTTCCATCCATACCACTCCATAAATTATCTCTACTTCCTATACCGTTAGTCTGTCTATTTGATACAACTGCATAGGGAGGATTGATTTTTTCTTTAAGTAATAACTCTTTTAAATATTTTTGAGTGGAGTCTACGCTCTCAAGATAACGTATCTGCAAGATTTAATCTTTTACCATTTATATATGAAACAACATCAATCTCTTTTTTAGATGGTGCTTGAACTGTATGAAGCCTTACACTTCCTTCAACACATCCAATAACTATACTATCGGAATCTATTTTTAAAATCTTACCTACTGCGTTTATGCTAGTTTTATCTTCTAAAGATATCTTTTTTAATTTTAGTCCAGAATTCAGATAGATACCAGGCCAAGGAGTAAATGCACGATATTTATTATAAAGTGTAACTGCATTTAGAAACTCTACTTCACCATCTGCTTTAGTTATCTTAGAGCAATGTGTTGAGAGTGAATCATCTTGAGGAACTGCCGTAAAAGAAGAGTAATTTTCTAAAACATCTATAGTTAAATCTGCTGCTACATCAGTAAGTCTATTAAAAAGAGATTCTACCATTTCATCATCACTTACATCAATAGTATCTATCTTAATTATATCACCGGTATCTAAGCCCTCTTCCATAAACATAGCAGTAACACCTGTTTGCTTATCGCCATTAAGTAGCGTTTGCTGGATTGGGCTAGCCCCACGATATTCTGGTAAAATTGAAGCATGTAAATTTATACAAGGAGCATGGTCTAATATCTCACGTGGAAGGATTTGACCATAGGCTGCTACAATAATGTAATCACACTTTAGTTTAAGAAGTTCTTTTACTGTCTCTTCCTCACGTAGTCTATTTGGCTGATAAACATCTATAGAGTTCTGCAAAGCTAAAGTTTTCACTTGGGGAGGAGTCATAATTTTTTTTCTTCCAACAGGTTTATCTGGTTGTGTATAAACAGCAATAACATCCGTGTCGGGAGTCTGAATGAGCCTATCAAGAATTACTTTTGCATAATCGGGTGTACCCATAAAGATGATTCTTATCCCAAGGGCACTTGTTTTACTGCGCATACTCTACCTTACTTGTAAAAAGTGTTCCACCATTATGCTCATTATCAAGTGCAAAACTTCTAATATCACTTAAATCAAAACCACTTGCCAAAAACATATCTTTATTTACTTTTAAAAGATAATTAGCAGCTTTTAGTTTTGTCACTATTCCACCTGTTGCAAAAATATTATTTGGAGTTGCGACTTTTTCCAGTTCACTTGCAGGTATATCATTCACTATTTTTAAAACTTTTGCATCTCTATTTTCTCTTGGATCTTTGTCATAATAAGCATCTATATCTGAAAGAATTATTAGCATATCTGAATCTGTGTGGTTTGCTATATTTGCTGAGAGTTGATCATTATCTCCAACTTCAAGTTCATCTGTAGAAGTTGCATCATTTTCATTTATTATTGGAATGACTCCATTTGTTAAAAGAGTATCAATTGTATTTTTAATTCTCTGTATATCGTCTTTTCTATCTAAATTAGCAGCGGTAACAAGTACTTGAGATGTAAGAATATCAAAATTAGAGAATTTTTTATGGTAGTAATGCATTAAAATAGGCTGCCCGATAGCTGCTAATGCTTGTTTATTTGAAATAATATTTCTATCTAGCTTTAGCTTAGTATAGCCAGCTGAAACAGAACCTGAAGAGACTAAGATAACTTCATTTTCTTTTTTAAGTTCAGATAAAAATTCTACAAGAGCTTTCATACGCTCAAGAGCTACAGAGTCATTTTTTGTTAAAACAGCACTACCAACTTTAACTACTATTCGTCTCATAAAAGCTCCTCTATATTTTATACAATTATTTTCTTGTCTGTTGTACTAGATTAAATAGAGCATATTTTAGTGGCTCTATATTTTTACTTGATGCTGAGGATATTGGTACAACAAAATATGGTAGTTTACTGTCATATCCTAATGTATCATCAGGAGTATCTTGGATAAAGTAAGGAATTTCACTATCAAAATCAAATTCACTTCCCTTATTTCTATCAAGACCTAACAGCTCTAAAAAACCAAGTACTAATTCTTCAAGCTCATCAGGTGGCACAATATCAACACGAGTCAATGCAATAGCATAGTTACTTTCACCCATTTTCTGCGAAAAAGATGAAATTTCATCTTTTAATACTTCAATTTGCTCTTTTAAATCTCTATAAGAAGCTAAATCTACCATATATAAAAGAGTTTGTGTTCTCTCTATATGTCTTAAAAACTCTATTCCAAGACCTTTACCCTCGTGTGCCCCACCAATAATACCCGGGATATCAGCCATAACAAATGACTCAAAATCACCAATATTTACTTGACCCAACTTTGGAGTTAGAGTTGTAAACTCATAATTTGCAATCTCTGGTCTTGCATTTGAAACTGTAGAGATTAGAGTCGATTTACCAACATTTGGAAAACCAACAAGACCTATATCTGCTATTAGTTTCAGATCAAGCTTTATAGCACGAGTTTCACCTTTTTCACCAGGTTGTGCATATGTTGGTCTTTGGTTAGTAGGAGATTTAAAGTGAGTATTTCCGAGTCCACCTTTTCCACCTTGAAGGAACTTCTCTTCTTGTCCATCTTGAATCATGTCAAAAAGAATATCACCAGTGTCAGTATCTATAATCTGTGTTCCAGGAGGAACAATAATCACTGTTTTCTTCCCTGCTTTTCCACTCATACGTGAGCCTTCACCTGGCATTCCCTTATCTGCTTTTATATGCATTCTTCTTTGGAAATGAGAAAGTGTGTGCGTGTTGTTATCGCATCTGAAGTAGATGTCACCACCTTTTCCACCATCACCACCATTTGGACCACCATTGAGTACAAACTTTTCACGACGAAACGCAACACACCCTTGTCCACCTTTTCCTGATGAAACTGATAATTCGACACTGTCTGTGAACAAATGAACTCCTTGTGCTCTAACTTTAAAATGAGAGCATATTATTGTAGATTTCTGAGTAAACCTCAGTAATCGTGATATATAAAATATTACTGCTTCTTAAAAATTAAAAGGCGTGTAATACAAAACCTAAATACTTAAAAATTTACTACCGACAATGACAAAGTAAATTGTTAAATATTTAAATTGATTTAGACGTATTGTCTAAAGTTGTTGAAGTAAAAATACTTAAGGCTGAAGCCTCAAGTATTGTAGATATTATGATTATGCAGCAGGTACGATTGAAACTTGTTGACGTTTTTTGTCTTTTCGCTCAAAAACTACAGTACCTTCAATTAGTGCAAATATAGTATGGTCTTTTCCCATTCCTACATTTTTACCTGGATGAACTTTAGTTCCACGTTGACGAATGATAATGTTACCAGGAATTACAGCTTCACCACCGTATTTCTTAACACCAAGTCTTCTACCAGCCGAGTCACGATTATTCTGTGTACTACCTTGACCTTTCTTATGTGCCATACTATGCTCCTTGTTTGTTTAGCTTATGCAGCTATTTTCGTGATACGAACACGAGTGAAGTCTCTTCTGAAACCACGTTTAACTTTACTATCTTTACGACGACGTTTTTTGAAAATTACAACTTTTCTATCACGGCCTTCTCTGATAACTTCAGCAGTTACAACAGCGCCTTCAACAAAAGGAGCTCCCATTTTAAGCTCACCAGCGTTAACTGCTAAAACTTCTTTGATTTCTACAACGGTACCAGCTTCAAGTGACATTTTGTCTAGTGATAATTCATCACCCTCTTGAACTTTATACTGTTTACCACCATTTTTAATAATTGCGTACATAATATTCCTTAAATCTTAAACTAGTAGACTACTATCTCTACTAAAAAGTGCGCAATTTTACCCAAATTAGCTTTAAGGAAAGTTTAATCAGCCAACTAATGCAACTGCATCTATCTCAACAAGTGCATTTTTGGGTAGAGTTTTTACTGCAACAGTCGCTCGAGCTGGTTTATGAAAGCCAAAAGCTTCTTCATATATTTCATTAATAACTGCAAAATCATCCATAGAATCTATAAAGATTGTAGTTTTTACAACTTGGTTCATTGAACTTCCTGCTTCTTCTAAAACAGCTTTGAGATTTTTCAGAACTTGTTTAGTCTGAATTACCACATCGTTTTCAAGCATTACACCCTCTGGTGTCAATGCAATCTGCCCTGAAGTGTAAACCATACCATTGGCAACAACTGCTTGGGAGTATGGACCTATTGCTGATGGGGCTCTATCTGTTTGTACAAATTTCATATTTACTCCTATTTACGATTTTTACTAATGTATCTCTCTTTTGCATTATCCATAAATGAATTAAACATCTCTACATCCCTATACCCAAGAGTATTATATAAAATATCCCCATTTTGGTCTAAGAAATAGTGTCTTGGGACAGGAGAGGTTTTAAATTTGCCAGGTATTTTATGACGGTCACGTGAAAGGTGAAGAGTTATATACTCCTCTTCTAATCTATCTTCTATATCCATATCAATCAGTGTCGTCTGCTCAAACTTTCTGCACCATATACAACTATCTGAAGTTATTAATACATAAACAAATTTATTCTCTTTTTTAGCTTGAATCAGCGCCTTATCATAATCACTTGACCATCCTAAGTCTGAACTAAATAGCAATGTACTAAACAGTATAATTGAAACTAAATATTTCATGCCTTCCCCTTTACTTCCATATATCTATTAAAGTTTTAAATACTTTATGTAAATCTTGAACTTCTTTGATAGTAGTTCTCTCATCTATAGAGTGTATAGTGTCATTCTTAACACCAAACTCTATAACATTAATACCAAACTGTGCCACAAACCTCGCATCGGAAGTTCCACCAGCAGTTGAGTGTTTAGGTTTTATACCTGTGACTCTCTCTATAACACTATCAATTGTTTTAACAACTTTAGTATCAGTATCTGTTTGAAATGGATAAGAGCCTTGTGTTAAACGCAACTCATAATCTATATCCCCAAGATGAGAATCAACAAATTCTCTTACTTCCTTTTGAGTTGTTAAAGTAGTATTTCTCACGTTAAACATCATCTTAAGCTCATTTGGTGTTACATTTGTTACTTGCATTCCTGAACGAATATCTGTAACTACAAATTTACTTGGTGCAAAAAACTCATCTCCATTATCAATATCTGTTCCTGCCATATCCCCTAGCACTTTAGCTAAGTTATGTATTGGGTTTATAGCCTTTTGAGGATAAGCTGCATGCCCTTGCTTACCCTTAACAGTTAAGTAACCATTTATAGAACCACGTCGCCCTACTTTTATAGCATCTCCAAAATTATCTTCACAAGTTGGTTCTGCGACAACTACAGAATCAGGAAGCATATTGTTTTCTTTTAAGTACTCTAAAACTTTTATAGTCCCATAAGTAGCTTCACCCTCTTCATCTGAAGTAAGTAGAAGTGATAGAGTTCCATTAAATGCGGTAGCCTCTTTAACCGCCTGTGTAAACGCGGCAACACCACTTTTCATATCTTGAGTGCCACGCCCATAAATAAAGCCATCTTTTTCAACTGCTTCATAAGGGTCATTCTCCCACCCTTCACCAGCTGGAACAACATCTACATGTCCAGCAAAACATAGATGATCTCCATCTCCAAACTTTTTATATATAAAGAGATTTTTGATATCTTCTACATCTATTCGAATAGCCTTAAAATCTGGTAGATAATTTTCTATGAAGTCTAAAAGAGCTCCATCATTTGGAGTTTCACTTTTAGATTTTATAAAAAATTTAAAAAGCTCTATTAGTTCCACGTTTTACTGTCCTGGATTATCATAGAAAATATATGGTGTAGCATAATCACTTATTTCAAAGTAAAGTTTCTTCTCGCCATTATCAACTTTAAAGTTTTGATTCAGATCTAAATATCCATAACCATAACGATATGTTCTAGCTGCTCCACCCTGTGTAGCTTCAGCTGTAGAGAGTTTATCTATCTTTATAAACCTTTTTACAAGTTTTTCGCCCATGTAGATATCAAGAACACCATCTGTACCTGTCCAGTTTTGAATGCTTCTACCAAGTTTATTCTGAGTCTCTTGAGTACAAGCGCTAAACATTAACGCTAAAGCCAAAGTTATTATAATTGTTATTTTTTGCATAATTATTTCCTATCCAAATTTCAGTTTTTTAAGTGCTGATTCCTCGTCATCCTGACGCATTAAAGATTCACCTACTAGAAACGCATCAACACCAGCTTTACTTAAATCTTCTAGTTGACCATGCTCATAAATTCCACTCTCAGCAACAATAACTTTTCCATTTGGAATTAGAGGTATTAGCTCATAACATAGGTTCATATTCATCTCAAAAGTTTGAAGGTTTCTATGATTTATTCCTATAATGTCACTACCTGCATAAATAGCTTTAGTTAAATCAGATTTATCATGAACCTCAACTAAAGCTTCCATACCTAAGTGTCTTGTGTACCCTAGAAGTTCTTTTAACTCTTTTTTACTAAGTGCCGCAGCGATAAGAAGGATAAAATCAGCACCATGTACTAAGGCTTCTAAAATTTGATATTTTGAAATAATAAAGTCTTTTCTTAAAAGTGGAATACCAACATATCTTCTAATCCCACTTAGATAATCTAGTGAACCTTGAAAAAAGTGCGGTTCTGTTAAGATAGAGATAGCACTAGCACCTCCTCTTTCATACGCTTGAGCGATAGCTAAAGGGTCAAAATCTTCTCTAATTACACCTTTAGATGGTGAGGCTTTTTTCACCTCAGAAATAATTCTATATGGATCTTCTTCTGTCGCTGTCAGATAAGGGAACACATCTCTAGGCTGTCTTGCATTGTAAGCTAGTGAACGACCCAACCAATCAAGGGAGAACTCTTTCTCACGTATTTCTAAATCTTCTTTTGTCTTTTTTATAATATCATCTAAAATCATCTCTATCTCTTACCTTATTGTTTTTGCTTTTGTATTTTTTATACATTTATCTATTATTCGAACGTGCTTTTTAACTTCTGGGTCATCTCCACCCTCTAACTTTACAACTCTATTCATAATCTCTTTAGCTTTTTTACATTTTCCAAGTTTATAGTAACCCCAAGCAAGAGAATCAAGATAAAAAGATGAGTTTGGTTGAACAAGTAAAACTTTTGTAATATACTTCATTCCCCCTTTAACATCAATATTATGATCGATTAAAACATATCCCAAATAGTTTAAGTATAGAGGATTACTATCCACTTGAATGACTTTTTGAAGTTTATCAACTACACTTTGAAGTACTTTTTTTTCATTTTTATCATTTGCACTCTCATACTCATATATAGCACTTTGACCCAGGTAATTTATATCACCTGTTTTAGCGTACATTTTATCTGCTAAAAGATATGCTTTATTATAATTTTTTGTAAAAGAGTAGAGTTCAAAAAGAGCTTTATCATCACTTTTTGAGTCCTCTAAAAAATCCATCAATTTTAAATAATCTTTTTTATAACTATATATTTGAATGATTTTATCAGCTATCTCTTCACTTTTATACATACTGTAGAGTCTTAGGTATATGGACAAAAGACCGTCTACATTATTTTCATTAGAGTAAAAACCTATAAGTCTATGACATATAAGCTGTGAGCAACCATGGACTCTCGTATGCGTTTCTAACTGAGCAATAGCATCTTTTTTTCTTTGTAAATTCACATATAAAACTATAGCCATCTTATCTAAGATTTTTTCATTGTAGTCTTTTATGTAAGCACTCTCTAAATACTTCAGTGCAGTATCATACTCTTGTCTTTTAATATAAACATCACTCACTAAAAGATAGTCATTTACTGCGCTTGACTTTTCCACAAGCTGCGTAGCTAAAACTCTAGCCTCATCCAATCTATGAAGTTCCAAAAGAGCAACTACTTTAACTCGTATAAGAACATAATCATCAAAAGAGCCCTTGCTTGTCTCATCTACTATCTTAATAACTTCTTCATACTCTTTAGCAACAAGGTCATTTTGAAGTGAACGGTAAAGATACTCTTTTTTGTGAGATTTTTCATAAAGTGTATTAAATATAGAAGATGCAGCTTTATACTCATGTACCTGTTCAGCACGCAGAGCAAAAAGTATATATGCGTCTTCTTCTTCAAAAGCTTTTTCATTTGCCTTAAGAGTGTTAAGGTCTGGAGTAGTTCCAGCACACGAAACAAGAAAGAGTGACAATAGTACCAACAGTATATTTACAAAACTTCTACTCATTTATAATCCCTGGACACTCTTGTTTTAACTCATCAACTCTTGATTTATAATAATCCCAAAATGGAAATGTTTTACACTGAGATGGTCTTGCATTGTATATTTGGCAACCATTACTCTCTCTATCATAAAAAACACACTCATAAGAGTCGTTATATTTAAACTCTTTTATAGAGTATTTATACCCTTTTTTAAAAAGGTATTTTACCCTTAATTCATTAATATCTATATTTAAAACTTCAGCTATTGCTTTTATCTCATCTTTAGTTACATATATGTAACCACTCTCTCCCGTACAACAACGACCTTGACACGTTGCACACGCAGATGAATCAAAAGCGTAAGGGAAAGACTCTTTTCTTATTATATTTGACATTTAATACTCTGCGTTTGTGCTTTTTCATATATATCTTTGACTTTTTGAGATGGTTCACTTCCCTCAAAACTTATAAATGGCGGCCATACTTTCATCATTGATTTTGAGCCATTTCTTGCATGAATCATTACAAGCGAAGCTATTCTGTCAACTTTAGAATGAATAAACTGTACATCCACAACTCTCATCTTCACTTTTTCCAGTTCCCCGCAGATAAGTCCAAACGCAGTAGGGTCATAACAAAATATAAAGTGAGCATGCGGTTTCAATAGACGTGAGACTTTTTTAAAAAAACTCTCTAATGGCAAGTTCACATTATATCTTGCATTTCGCAGCATCTCATCTTCACTCTTTTGTACACCCTCTGGATAAAAGGGAGGATTTGAGATTATGTAGTCATACTTAACACTCTCATCTAGCTCTACAAAATCACCTTCGTACATTTTATACTCTATCTTATTTACTCTTGCGTTTGTTGTTGCATAGTGAACAAAAGCTTCTTGCTTTTCAACTGCTTCAAGGGAAACTTTTTTATTATCTCTTGCGACAAGCAGTCCAACAACTCCACATCCAGCGCCAACATCAAGAACTCTCCCTTTAGGCTTAAAAGAGTCTATAAAGTCGTAAAGAAAAACAGAATCACTGTTATAGCAATAACCTGACTCAGGCTGATAAAGTAACATCAAACACCTTTTTTAGTATAATTACGCAATTATATCTCAAAGGCATTAAATGATTATTATTCCTGCACGTTTAGCATCAACAAGATTTCCACAAAAAGTTATAGCTGATATAGGTGGTTTACCTATGGTTGTTAGAACTGCAAAAGCAGTTGAGCATTTAGATAGAGTTGTAGTTGCTGCAGATGATGAAAAAGTGATAGCTATTTGTAAAGAGTATGGTATAGAAGCAATGCTAACTTCAACAACTCATAAAAGTGGAACAGATAGAATTCATGAGTGTGCAAATATTTTAAATTTGGATGATAATGAGATAATCATAAACGTTCAAGCCGATGAGCCATTTATCGAACCTGAAGTTGTAGAGTCTCTTATAGCTAGACTCAAACAGTTACAACAAGCAGATGAACCATTTATCATGGGAAGTTGTTATAACGCAATAAACGCAGAGTCAGCAGAAGATCCAAATCTTGTAAAAGTAGTTTTAGATAGTGACAACAATGCCATTTACTTCTCACGTTCACTTATTCCCTACAATAGAAGTGGAAGAGCAAACTACTATGGACATATCGGTATTTACGGTTTTTCTAAAAAGAGCTTAAAAGAGTTCTGTAATTTAGACGATGCACCTATAGAAGACATTGAAGGGCTAGAACAACTACGTGCTATTCATCATCAAAAGAAAATCACAATGTTAAAAGTGGCAAGTACAGGTTTTGGAATCGATACAAAAGAGGATTTAGCTAGAGCTATAGAGATTTTTTTATAGTCTAACCTCAGCTACTAAATATTTTTAAAGTAAAATATATATACTTAATTTATTTATACATTGATCAAGTGCTCTTTTTTACCAATCATAAAATTAAAATTCATTAAGGCTCTTTGTAGTTCTAATACTTCAACTACTACAGAGATAGAATCAACAAACAGTGCCATAGATGGTCACTCTTTTAACTATGATAACAGTACAGTACTTGTTGGAGTATGATAGGTATTATGAGTAGAGCACCCATATTTGCATATACTAAAGAGCTTACAAATATCAACAATCGAAGTAGTTTAATTTTAATTACATGTAGGGCACTGAGTATCTCCCATTTTTGATAATATCTCACATGATGTTGTAACACGAGCATTCAGAACTTTACATTTATCAGGATATAAAGTACACATCTCATCTGCTACACACTGGTCATAAATAGCATGCTGACAATGCGGTGTTGATTGTCCATCACCATCATTATAACTTTTTGATTTTTGTTTACAGCGACTACTTATTTTTTTATTTCTATCCACTTCACTAGCGCCACTACTAGATCCATTACTATATGATTTACTTGAAGCTTGAACAGTTTTGTCTTTCCATTGTTTAGTATTACTCATTGACATATCATCATTCATGACATCTGCTGAATAGTTTGTCATAAAATCTGCTTGAGCAGCGCTGTCTAAAGATGAGCTACTTGCGATTGCTGCACCCATACCTATTGCAGCTATTTTCCCCCACATCTCTCTATTATTGCTACTAGACTCTGATTGAGTCTCTCTTGCATATCTTCGCATCAAATCATTTGCACTTAAATTATCTCCCCATCTGGTATTTAGCTTTTTATTAGGATTTGCTCCATATGAGAGTAACATTTTTACTAATGGTAAATGTTTATTCCCACCATCATTATGACCCATAGCCACCGTATAAAATAATGCAGAATCTTTACAATCTGCTCTATACTTTAAAAGTATTTCAATATTATCAAGTAATTGTAATTTATTTTTGTATTGATTTATAGTATACTCCTCCCATATGGCGCTACGTATTGCTGAATTCTTACAATCTTTTCCACCTGTGTCAGCACCATTTTCAAGTAAATATATAATTATTTCGCTATTGTGAGGTTTAGTTACAGCATAACCTAAGCCATTAATACCTCCATAAGTTTCATTTACCTTTCCTTCAGCTACAGCTTTTTTAGCATCTTGCATATTAGTACCTACATTAATTGCATGTACACATCCACTCAAAAGTAGAACTAACAATCCTGACAATATGTAATAAATATATTTCATTTTATTTCCTTTTTTATTTTTCAATAAACACTTCTTCAGAGTATTTTGGTCTCACTTCCCGCTTTTGCCCAAGACTCAATAATCGCTTCTTGCTGAGTATCTATTAGTTTACTATAAGAATCACAGTCTGTTTCTGCCTTACAAGTAGCATTATTTGTAGAGTGTTTTGTATCTTTATAACTCATTATATAAATATATTTAAAATAACACTTACCATAAGAACATCTATCATAAGTTATTTTACCAATTTTCTTTAAGTTGAGACTGTTACTATTAATTGCCCCTGCAGCGCTCATGTTATAATATGCATATTGACTTGCCCCTGCATACAATGAACTCATAACTATTAACAATCCAACTATAAACTTCATATTAATTCCTTATTTTGCTCATCAATTAATTATATAACTGTCAAACTGATGTTCATCTTAATAAACTAAAATTGTTGTTGAAATATAATGAGAGAGAAGCAGTAGTTATAAGGATTTTAAATATTAATTTATAATATTAACAATTAAAAGTAGTTTTGTAGTTGAGAGAAAGTTAAACACCTCGTAATGAGATGTTTAGATTAGAAAGTAGTTTTAAAACTAGATGTTATCACGGATATCTAAGTCAGATACTAATTTATTGTAAGCTTCTTTGTTAGTTCTTTTGAAATATTTCATTAAACGACGACGTTGACCAACTAGTTTTAATAAACCTAGTCTTGAAGCGTGATCTTTTTTGAATACTTTTAAGTGTTCTGTTAACTCTGCGATTCTAGTAGTTAAAAGTGCGATTTGAACCTCACTTGAACCTGTATCGTTCTCTGAACGACCATATTTTGCAACTATTTCTTGTTTTTTAGCCTGATCTAAAGCCATAATAGCCTCCTGATTGGTATAATAATCTAACGTTTGCACATCAACATGCAAAGTTGAAGTGGGATTATAACAAAATTTATCTTGATTGTATATAGCAAGGATTAGACTCTAAATCAAGTTTAGAGTGACGAAGCTATCTCTTTTTTAACTTCTTTAGATATAATCTACTTAAAAAAGATTAAACTCTTAAATAGAAAGTAAAAATTATGTTAATAACACGTGCTAGTGAATACGCAATACTCTCTCTTATACTTCTGTCTAAGGCCAACTCACCTCAAGATAGTGAAACTCTCTCTATTAAACTTGCAATATCTAAAAGTTTTTTAGCAAAAGTACTTCAGACATTAGCAAAAAATGGAATTCTGAAATCTTACAAGGGTGTAAATGGTGGTTTTGTTTTAGCTCAAGACCCTAAAGATATAAATATGCTCACGGTTATGTCATCAGTTGAAGGTAAAGCTCCAGCTGTATTTGACTGTGCCCCATCAGCAAACCATTGCCCATCTGATAGAGCACATATCTGTTCAATTTGGCCTTTTTTAAATAAACTACAGGGAAAAATAGACTCTTTTCTCGCTGAATTAACTTTAGCAGATATTTTAGAAGATTGAGTGCCGTCCCATAAATAACCCCAGCTTCAGAAGCTTAAAAAGAGGGCTAATGCAAGGCAAAAGGTTGAAGGAGCTACTAGTAGCTTCAATGCCTTTTAACGAAGCAGTAGCCCTCTTTTTAAACTTCCCTTCGGGCGAAGTAAGTAAATAGCCCTATTGCGTTGTTAGATTTCTTTGGATTAGACTAGCTAGTCCTTCAGTAATCTGCCTAGCACTAGAACTATTTACTTATCGCTGAAGCTGGGGTTATTTATGGGACGGTACTCAACATTTGGCAAAAAAACTTACACTAAGACAGCAGATTGGAATAAGCTTAAACTTCCTTCTTGGACAGAGAGATTTAAGTGTAGTTCTATTTGTAATGGCAATTCTTGCTATTATTATAGTACCTCTTCCACCTGCTATGCTGGATATACTCTTAACCATCTCAATAGCATTCGCTGTCTTAATTTTACTAATTTCTTTATATGTTCCAAAACCAACAGACTTAACAACTTTTCCAACACTAATTCTTATTCTTACTCTTTTTAGACTCTCTTTAAATGTTGCAACAACAAGAATGATTCTGAGTCATGGTCATGAGGGTCCTGGAGAAGTTAGTGAGATTATTACAAGTTTTGGTGACTTTGTTGTTGGAGGAAACTATGTTATCGGTATTATCGTTTTCTCAATTTTAGTTCTTATCAACTTTATGGTTATCACGAAAGGTTCAACAAGGGTAGCTGAAGTTGCTGCACGCTTCGTACTTGATTCTATGCCTGGTAAACAGATGGCAGTTGATGCGGACTTAAACGCAGGTCTGATTGATGATGCTGAGGCTAAAGCAAGACGTGCAGAAATCCTTCAAGATGCAAACTTTTATGGAGCTATGGATGGTTCTTCTAAATTTGTAAAAGGTGATGCGGTTGCCGCCATTGTAATTACACTTATTAATATTATCGGTGGATTTCTTATTGGTGTGTTTCAACATGACATGAGTGTTGGTGATAGTGCCTCTACATTTACACTTTTGACAATCGGTGATGGACTTGTTGGTCAGATTCCAGCACTTATTATCTCTACTGCTACGGGTATTATGATTACTCGTTCATCTAGTGATGGTGACAACTTCGCTGAGGGTACTATTAACCAGATGACTGGTAATGCAAAAATTATGATGATAGTTGGATTTATCATGCTTTTATTTGCTCTAGTTCCTGGTCTGCCAACTGCTCCGATGGGTCTTGTTGGAGTTCTTTTTGCAGTTCTTGGCTGGTCAATCTATAAATATGAAAGAGGTGAGCTTAGTATTCTTGATGTTGAAGATATATTAGGTGAAAAGTCTAAAGAACAGTTAGAGAAAGATAACGCTTCAACCAAACCTAAGAAAACTCATGAAGAGATAGCAAAAGAGGAAGAGACGGCACTTGAAGATATTCTAAAAGTTGAAATGTTAGAACTTACACTCGGATACCAACTAATTCGACTCGCCGATGCTGCTCAAGGCGGAGACTTACTTGAACGTATCCGCTCTATGAGACGTAAAATTGCATCTGATTTTGGCTTTTTAATGCCACAAGTTCGCATACGTGACAACTTACATCTCCAGCCTCAACAGTATCAAATTCTTTTAAAAGGTGTCTCTATCGGTGAAGGTGAAATCATGCCAGATAAATTCCTTGCTATGGATAGTGGAATGGCTACTGGTGACATAAAAGGTGAAGCAACAAAAGAGCCTGCGTTTGGACTTGATGCTCTATGGATCACTCCTGAGCAAAAAGAAGATGCTATCATAAACGGCTATACCGTTGTTGACCCAGCTACAGTTATTTCAACTCATATGAGTGAGCTTATAAAACGCAACGCAGAAGATCTGCTTACTCGTCAAGAGGTACAAACGCTCATCGATAAAATTAAAAATGACTTTCCAGTTATTATTGACGATGTTCAAAAAGTTGCTAATATTGGTCTTATTCAAAGAGTTCTTAAAGCTCTTTTACATGAAAAAATTCCTCTTAAAGACATGCTTACTATACTAGAAACTATTGCAGATATCGCAGAGTATACAAAAAATGTAGATATAATTTCGGAACAGGTTAGAGCTAAGCTTTCTCGAATAATCACACAGATGTATGCTGGTGAAGACAAAGTAATCAGACTTCTTACTTTTGATACTGCAAGTGAACAGTTGATGCTAGAGAAGTCTCAAGAACAAGATGGCACAAGAAATTTAATGCTTAATGTTGGTGAGATAAATGCCCTCATTCAAGCAACAAGTACTAAAGCCGCGGAACTGTTACAAAAGGGTGTATCTCCAGTTGTAATCATAGTAGACCCACAACTTCGACGTGGAATAGCAGAAATATTTGAACGTTTTTCACTAGATGTAGTTGTCCTATCTCACGCTGAGATAGATTCAAGTGCTACTTTTGAAGTAATGGGTTCAATCTCAATAGAGGGCACATCTAAATAATTATTTAGACATTAAAATTAAACAAGGTATAAAATGAATATTCACCACTTATCACACATAGATTTAGACGGCTACAGCTGTCAACTAGTTATGAAGTATACACCATATAATATTACAAATTACAACGCTAATTACGGTGCAGAGGTAAAATCAAAACTAGACTTGATGTTAGAAAACATTAGAAAAGCTAACGAGCCTGCTACTATTATGATAACAGACCTGAATCTTACAGCTGATGAATCTAGATGGTTAAGTAATGAAGTAAATAAGATGAACCAATCATCTAAAAAGATTACCCTTACTCTGTTAGATCATCATGGTAGTGGTGAAGAGAGTGCTAAAAAACATGATTGGTATTTTCTTGATGTAGAGAGATGTGCAACAAAAATCACTTATGACTACGTAAAAGAAAACTTTGAGTTTGATGAACCTGTTTGGATGGAAAAATACGTAAATGTAGTAAACGCAGTAGATTTATGGAAACAAGAAGAGGTTGAGAACTTTGAGTATGGTAAGGTTTGCATGCGTCTTGTAACTGAGACAAGAGAACTAAATCGTGTAATGTTTGCAGTTGAAGATTCAAACTACAAACTTTCACTTCTACTTGAGGCTACAAAACTTTTAGATGAAGATAATGCTGCAATCTTACTAGATGAAAGAATTCATGCAATTAAAAAAGAGTTTTTTAGAGAGGACAAAGACAATACACTGGACAACTTAGCTACAAAATATGTAGTTGGTCTTCTTGGTTCAAAAAGAAATACCCATACAATATACTACAAAGGATATCGTGGATATCTCAGTTATGGAGTTGGTAATACATCTATAGTAGGAAATGGTTTCTTGCTTGCATATCCAGAGTATGACTTCATTGTTGATGTAAGCTATCGTGGAACTATGAGTCTTCGTGCTAACTACCAAGTGAGTGTGGCTCAAATCTCTAAAGAATGGGCAAATGGCGGTGGACATCCAAATGCAGCCGGTGGAAGAATTATGGGCTTTAAAGAACAATTCCGTTATGACAAAGTAAAACAGCAGATAGAGATGCTTATAAGTGATAAAGAATCACGTGCTGGTAAGTTGGAGTATAAGAAGGAAGAGGATTAAATCCTACTTTTTAATTATTTATTCTGCTTCGAAAGAAGCAAGTTTTAGTGGTATGAGTAACCCGAGCAATCAAATATGAGCTTAGCTTATATCTGAATTAATTATTAAGAAAATACCTCTCTACTCCATTAGCTAAGCCAAGTGCCAGTTTCCTCTGATACTTAGAGTTTACTAATCTTTTTGCTTCTTTTGGATGAGATATAAAACCAACTTCTACCAAAACAGAAGGCATTTGTGCACCAACCAGTACCCAAAATGGTCCTTCTCTCACTCCACCATCTTTAATATTTTTATAAGACTTTTTAAGTGAAGCAAGCATTCCACGTTGCAGATCAATTGCTAATTTATTTGAAGCTACAATATTGTGCGAGTTTAAAGTATTTAGAAAACTCTGCTTACCATAAAAATTCATGTCGCTCATGTCAGCAGAGTTCTCTTTTGCAGCAACTTTCTTCGCTCTCTCTGAACGTGAGTTTGAAAGAAAATAGCACTCTATTCCATGTACTTTATGAGCATTCTTCTTGGCCACTGCATTTGCATGAATACTAACAAAAATATCCGCATTTTTTTTATTTGCATATTTTGTTCTTTTACTAAGTTTTACAAATTTATCTCTATCTCTTGTCATATAAACTTTAAAACCGCGAGATTTTAAAATATTTTTTAACTCCTGAGCAATCTGGTAAACTACAATCTTCTCTCTATATTTTTTATATCCAACAGCACCAGGATCTTTCCCACCATGACCAGCATCAATAACAATAGTTTTATTTCTATCTAAACGTTTTGGTGATACCACTTTATATTTAGCAGGTAATACGGACTTATTACTTGAAGTGCGACTCATATTTATTTGTAACTGAGAGTTGTCTGTTTTAAATCTAATACTTAATTTTGTTGAATCTTCTATCACAAGACGTAAAGTACTTGGATCAAATTGAGCTAATTTAATTCTGTCGATATTATCTTTTCTTAAATTTTGAGACTCTGTAAGCATTGATGCATGAATATCAAAGACATATCTATATCTTTTCTTTTTTGAGTCATACAGCGTAAAGTAATTTATCTGGTTATTTTTAAGCTTTTTATCAAATTTAAGAATTAATCTACCATTTTTCCATCGCACAGATTTTAATTTATGAGAAGATTTTATCTTAATTTTTTTCTTACTTTTACTTTTTGGATTAGCTTTAGATACTGGTGCTTTATATGATGTTTTTGGCTTAGATTTTAAAAGTTCTTGTGAATATTGTGAAACATCTATATGCAGTTTTCTTCCACTTTTCACTATACCATTTAAAGCACTTAAACGTAGTTTGTTATTTTCATCCATAAGTGCACGAAGATATAGATTTTTATAGTCATTATAAGCACGAAACTGATCACTTTTGTTTGAATTTTTCATAAAGCCATCGGCTCTTTTTAAAATCTCACTATCACTTAGAGCACTAAGAGATATAACAAACGCAAGTAGAAGGAAGACAGAGCGAAGCATTAACTTCTTATTCACCCTCTATTAGTTTATTCATTAACTCTTTTACTGAAATTATTTCATTGAGTTTATACCCATTTGTTCCTGAAAAGAACAGACCTGTTTCTAAGTTCCCTTCATAAGCATCACTTAATCTATCTGCTATACAAAAACCAACTTCTTTTGCTTCCTCTCCACGATTACAAGGTGCAACACAGTTAGAGATACATTTAATAGAAGGACCTTCTCTTTTAGCAACAAGGTGAGTTAAGTTTGTTACAACACCCTGTGCGGGATAACCAACCGGTGAGCCCATAAGCTTAATATCATCTTTTTTTGCATTTAATAAAACTTGTTTAAAATTATCATGAGCATCACACTCATGTGTACCAATAAAACGAGTACCCATCTGAACACCTCTTGCACCAAGACTTAACATCTGCTCTATATCAGCCTTATCCCAAACACCACCAGCAGCGATAACAGGAATATCTCCCCATTTTGCTGCTTCTTCTACAACAGGAGCAACAATCATTTCTAATTGATTTTCAGGCAATTTACACTGCTCATAAGTAAAACCTTGGTGACCACCAGATTTTGGACCTTCAACTACTACAGCATCAGGAAGTCTATCATAACGTTTTTGCCAACGTTTACAGATAATTTTAAGAGCTTTTGGCGATGAAACGATAGGCACAAGAGCAACATCAGGATAACCCTCTGTAAACTCTGGCATATTTGTTGGAAGTCCTGCACCAGTGATAATAATATCTATTCCTAGCTCACATGCATTTCTTACAACATCACCATAACCATTTATTGCATAAAGAATGTTTGCCGCGAGTGGTTTATCTCCAGCAATCTCTCTCGCACTTTTAATAATTGCTTCAAAGCCATCTTTTGAATAAAAATTTGCTTCACTCAATGGTCTATCTGATACTAATTTTCCAGCGAATTTTTTATCCTTATAATATCCAGTTCCAACGGAACTAATAACACCAAGTCCACCCTCTTTTGAAACATTACCAGCTAGTTGATCCCAACTAATACCAACACCCATTCCACCTTGAACGATAGGCTTCTCAATTACATATTTTCCAATTTTCAATGACTTAAAACTCATCTAGTTTACCTTTAACTTTGCAAATTTTCTTTTTCCAACTTGAAGTAGATACTCTCCACTTGTGAGCTGTAAATTCATATCAGATACTTTTTCTTGGTTTATTTTAACACCACCTTGCTTAATATCTCTCCTTGCTTGAGAAGTAGATGGTTCAATGTTACAATCAACTAAGGCTTTTGCTATCCAAATTGGACCTCCACAGCTAAAAGTGGGTATTTCTGTTGGAATCTGACTCTTAGCGTGAACTTTGTCAAACTCTTTTTTGGCAGTTTTTGCTTCTTCTTGAGTGTGAAAACGCGCTGTTATTTCTAAAGCTAAAGACTCTTTAACTTTTTTAGGATGTAATGATCCATCTTCAACACCAGTTTTTATCTCTGTAATCTCTTCCAAAGACTTACTACTCAGTAGTTCAAAATATCTCCACATAAGTTCATCAGAAATACTTAAAATTTTTCCAAACATATCATTTGCTGCATCAGTAACACCGATGTAGTTCCCTAATGATTTACTCATTTTTTGTACACCATCAAGACCCTCTAAAATAGGCATCATCAGTACTGCTTGTTGCTTTTTGACTTCGTAAGATTTTTGAAGCTGTCTTCCCATTAAAAGGTTGAATTTTTGGTCTGTTCCACCAATCTCTACGTCACTTAAAAGATGAACACTATCATATCCTTGAAGTAGTGGATACATAAACTCACTTACTGCGATTGGCGTTTGAGAAGCATAACGTTTAGAAAAATCATCACGCTCTAACATACGAGCTACAGTCAAGTTTGAAGCCAATTGTAACATTCCAGCCGCACCTAACGAGTCAAGCCACTCATTATTGTAAACGATATCAGTTTTACTCTCATCTAGAATTTTAAATGCCTGGCTTGTATAAGAGGCGATATTTTTTACAATATCTTCTTGTGTTAAAACTTTTCTTGTAGCACTTTTTCCTGTTGGATCACCAATAGTTGCTGTAAATGAACCAATAAGAAATTGAACTCTAGCACCATATTTTTGAAAGGTTGCTAGTTTTTGTAGAAGCACTGTGTGACCAAGATGTAGATCTGGTGCAGTTGGATCAAATCCACACTTCACGTTATAAGTTTTACCCTCATCAAAATAAGCTTTTAATAACTTCTCTATTCTCTCAATATCTATAATCTCAGCACTACCTCTACTGATTTCGTTTAAAGCTTCTTGTAACATGTAAATATATTCCCTGTTCTTTTAATTAATTCTTATATGCATCATCTGTTCTAATAAGATGTACCACTCTTATTTTTTTATCAATTTTAGCACGAAGCGCATTAATATCGCCTTGCTTAGACTCAAAACCAAGTTCACAATATTTGATATGCTCACTACTCTCTTTACCAAGTTCAATTGAACTAATATCAATCTCTTGCTTTGCTAAATATGTTAAGAAATCTGCCAATGCACCTTTTTTATTGTGAAGTGAAGCTATCAGTTTGTAGTGGTGAATATTTTGTCTTTCCCACCTAACAAAAACCATAGGTTCGTTTGCATCTAGCTGTTTAGCTGCGCTTTTACACATCTTATGATGAACATGGACTTTTCCTTTTTCTAAAAATGCCATTATTTCATCACCAGCCTTTGGGTGACAACAGTAGTCAAAAACAACACCATTGACTGTTGATGTACTAAAAATCTCAACACCTGAAAGAATACTCGATTTTAGCTTGAACCTATGACGAGACAGAAAACCTTGAAATCTACTGTTTTCACTAATTTCACTTGTATATGTGCTGATTACATTTCTAAAATGCTCTATATCACAAGGTATGTTTGAGCGAGCATCACAGTTATGATTGTTAAACCACTCTTCAATACGTGAGGACTTCAAATTCATCGCCGTTGCAACAATATTCACACTTGACTTAGCATTTATATCTCTAATACGAGCATTACAATTTAAGCGCATATTTGTTGTTGCTTTTGATGTTTGTACGGCATCAATCCAAGAACATCGTGTAATTAACTTATCAACAGTATTTATTTTAACAATATCTCCATTTTTGAGTTCACTTAAAAGTGGTGCTCTACTTTTGTTAACTAAGGCTGAGTCTGCTTTGTTACCAACTTCAGAATGCACAGCATAAGCAAAATCAAGGACAACTGCTCCACGAGGAAGAGTAAAAGGGTCTCCAGTTGGAGAAAATACAGTTATATCTTCAGAGTATAAATCATTTTTAATTAGCTCATAAAAATCTTCAACTGACTCATTTTGATACTGTAGGTTATCAAGCCAATCAAGCTTTATGTTGTTTCCACCACTTTTATATTTCCAGTGAGCAGCAACTCCAAGTTCAGCGGTTTTATGCATCTCATAAGTTCTAATTTGAACTTCAAATATCGCAGTATTATAAAAAACAGTTGTATGAAGAGTCTGATATCCATTATCTTTGGCAACTGCTATATAATCTTTAAAACGTGAGCTTAGTGGTTGAAAATGTAGATGAATAAGACCTAAAATATTGTAGCACTTCACAGCATCTTTTGTTAAGATTCTAACAGCTAAAAGGTCAAGAACTTCATCAATACTAACACCCTTTCTCTGCATCTTCAAATAAATTGAGTAGCGGTGTTTAACACGTGAGAGTATCTCAACATCATCTTCACAAAAACCATTAGTCATCAAAAGTTTATGAATAGACTCTTTTAAATCATTTAACTTCATCTCAATTGCATGATAGTTACTGTCAAGATAGTTATCAATATGATGTTTCTCTTCTTTAAAAAGATATGAAAAGCTTAAATCTTCTAATATATTTTTCAAAAAAGAGATACCTAAACGGTGAGCAATTGGAGCGTAAACAACAAGTGTCTCTTCAGCTATACGAATCTGCTTATGTTCAGCCAAAGCATCAAGGGTCAACATATTATGAAGTCTATCGCAAAGTTTTACAACCAGAACTCTTACATCTTGAATACTAGCAAGAAGCATCTTTCTAAAAGAGAGTGCCGAAACAACTAATCTCTCATTCGAAGTGGATGGTATAAGTTCAGCATCTCTAATCGTATCAATCTTTGTAAGGCCCTCAACTAAATGTGCTACATCTTTACCAAAAAGTTTACTTATCTCTTCTATACTTGTATCTGTATCTTCTACTATATCATGCAAGAGAGCTGCAATTGCCATTGATTCATCATTAGTAATGGAAGAGACAATAGATGCAACTAAAATAGGATGCACAATATAAGGTTCACCACTTTTACGAAACTGGTGTTGATGAGCGTCTATAGAGTAGGTAAGAGCTTTTTCTAAGATTGGAGTTTTAGGTATTTGTGAAAAAAGATATGAGGATGCTGAGTCAACATCATGAAGATGTTTAACTTTATCTATATCTACTTGACTCAGCGGCAAAGGATTACTTTTCTAAATCTACAAAGCCCTTAACTACTACAAGGCCTTCAGCTATTTCCATAAGTGCTAAGTCAGCTGACTTGATACTATTTGGATCTATATTTAATTTACTAGTTGCACCATTTTCTAACTCATCACATCTTTTTGCAACTGCTAGAGCTAATTGGTAGTTATCCATATTTGGATTGTCTGTTAAAATTTTGGCTGTTAATTCTTCTATTTTCATACTATTATTTTCCTTTTTTTATTAATTATTTAACTATTGAACAATTTTTCATATTGCCATTTAAAATATCTAAAAGATTACCTTCTTTAGCCATATCACAAACGATAATTGGTAATTTATTATCTTTTGCTAATGCTATAGATGTATCATCCATTACTTTGATATGATCTTGAAGTGCTTGATCATACGTTAACTCGTCAAGTTTTACTGCATCACTGTATTTAGCAGGGTCTTTATCATAAACACCATCAACTTTAGTAGCTTTTATAATCACTTCTGCACCAATTTCAACTGCTCTAAGAGTAGCTGCAGTATCAGTTGTAAAGAAAGGATTACCAGTTCCAGCTGCAAATATAACCACACGACCTTTTTCTAAATGACGTACAGCTTTACGGTTGATGTAAGGCTCAGCAATCTGCTCCATTTTAATAGCAGTCTGCATACGAACTTCAAGTCCAGCATGCTCACAAGCTTCTTGCATAGCTACACCATTGATAACAGTAGCAAGCATACCCATGTAATCACCACTTGTTCTTTTAATGATTCCATCTTCAGCAGCAGTTACACCACGGATGATATTGCCACCACCAATTACGATTCCAACTTCGATACCTTCATTAACAAGAGATTTAATCTCCTGAGCGATATATTTTAATATCTGAGTATCAATACCATGACCTGCTTCACCAGCAAGAGCTTCACCTGAAAACTTAACTAAAACGCGCTTATTAGCCATGTACAAACCTTTATAATTTCGCGAATTATACTAAAAAGTGTCTTTAAATCTGCTTTGAGTAGTTTTCCTACTTCTCATACAACATAATAAAAGGCATTATTTCTGAAAAAACAACTGCTCTTTTGTTTTCATTTGAGTTTAAAATCAAATCCAGCATCTGAGCAATATTTTCATCAATACCATCAACTAAACTGCGGATATCTTCTAGTTTTTCATTTTTTAAAACATTTGTAAATCTCTCATAAGATGAGTATGCTTCTTTTTTTGATAGTTGATAATAAAGCTTACGTCCAAGTTCAAAAACTTCAAATTCTTCATTTTTACCTGTTTTTGTTTTCTCTAAAAAACTAAACACAGCATCTATATTTTTATCTCTTAAATATGCATTAAGCATCATACTAAAACCAATGTTTGCAGATGTATGTTTTTGTAAAACTCTATCATTAAACTGCTCAAAGTTTTCATTTGAGTTTCTCTGTTTTTTATACTCGATCATTAGTGTTTCAACATAAAAATGTGCAAATTTGAGTGGTGCTGATTTTAGAACACTATGTCCTTCAACACCTTCACTAGTAAGTTTTCCACCTAAGGATATATTTACACCACCAACAGCTTCGCCGTTAATCTTAGTTTTACAACCCTCAAAACCAATATCGCCAAGACCGTGAATACCACAACCTTTTACACAAGCCGACCAGTACATTCTAACTCGTCCAGACTCTAATGGTACTTTTTCATCTAAATATGTTGACATATTAATAGCGTCATTCTTATTTTCAATAACTCCAAATGGACAGTGCTCAGTCCCTGCACAAGCGATAAGATGGTTAAAATATGGTGTATTTAGACTCTGATAGGTTTTAAAAAACTCTTCACTCAGCATTGAATCTACATCTTTTACACCTAAAATATAGAGGCTCTGTTCCATGTCAAAACGCAGTTCTTTATTACCGTACTTCTCACTTAAGTTAGCAGCCTCAATCAAACCACTTCCACTAAATATACCAGATGGAACAACCACATGAACACCAAATGAGCCATCACGAAGTTGTATCTTTCCATGATCTGGGTCGTTAAACTCCAACTTAGTCATACTCTCCCCAGCACTTGGGAAATCAATACCTGCAGTTTCTCTAATAGCAGCAGCCATCTCTTCAATCCCAACTGACTCTAGAAGAAAGTGAAGTCTATTTTTATTTCTATTATCCCGAAAGCCAAACTTTTTAAATATCTCTATAATTGAGCCAAAAGCTTTGATAACTTCCTCTTCATTTGCTAAAAATATATCTGCATTTTTTGCAACAACTCCAACTTTTCCACCAAGGTACATGTTATATCCGTAAATACCATCTTTTTGAGCTAAAACAAAAGAGGCATCATGACAGTAAACATTACATCTGTTTGTGAATGAACCTGAAATTGCAGTGTTAAACTTTCTTGGAAGTGTAGATATCCACTCATGAGAGTAAAGGAAAGTCTCTTGAAGTTTTAGAAGCGTTTTATGAGATGGCAGTACATTATCAAATGCCATATCATCCAAAGGGTCACACATTATACTTCTAATATTATCAACACCAGTCTGATAAGCATCAATGCCAACTGCTTTTAATCTCTCAAGTAATGCAGGCATATCTTCAATAGCCAAATAACGAAGCTCACACTGCTGTCTTGTAGTTAAGTCTATATAATCCTGACCATAATCTTTCGCACACTCACCAATCACTTTAGCTTGGGTTGCGTTTAAAAAGCCACCAGGGATACGAAGCTTTATCATAAATTTCTCAGGTGTAGCAGGTCTATCATAGATACCGAAACATTTTAGAAAGTATTTTTTGTCTTCATCAGGAATTGAATTATATCCCGTTTTAGCATACTCACTTATCTTGTCATACGCTTCTTGAGGATTTTTTAACTCTTTAACTTTCTCAATCTTATTTAGTTTTTTATTTCTAGCTTCATAAGCTTTTTGTAGTGCTTGCATAATTTAAAGTTCCAATATTTAATATATACAATATTAGCTACTTTTTAGGCACTTTATCTATTTTTAATGCTTATTTTTTATACAAATAGGTTTTTAATCCTCATCTTAGCTTACAGGTTTTAGCTTAAAATTAATTGGAATTAAACTTTTGTAAGTTGAAAAAGATGCTGCATACTCAGACTGTTTTTGACGCTGAGCCTTAACGATGTCAAAATTTAAATCTTTTACTATATTTATAATATTTAAATCTGGTTCTATCTCTAATTCAGCAGAAATTTCATCTGCTATCATACGTATATTATCACTTGAAAATCCATCTGTATATAGCATTAACTCATCTAAAATATCATCTTTTTTTACCTCATCTAAATGAATATTTTTTAATTTAAACATTAACTCAATAAAAAATTTTCTTTCTTCATCTTCTAAATCAAAGATTGGTAGTTTAATCTCAATCCTGCGTTGAAAATCAACTGGAAACATCTGTGGTCTCGATGTATTAAACACCCAAAAAATCCTTCCTCTATCAGAGTTATCTGACATCCAGTCTAAAAATATTGCCGTCATCTCTTGATCAGTTTGATGAGCATCTTTTGATTGAGGATCTGGAAAAAGCTTATCAGCTTCTGGTTTGAAGATTATAATTTTTTCAAAAGATTTAGCAACCATCTTTATCTTTTCTAAAATAACTGCCGTTTCTCCATACCATTTTGACTTAATATTTTGTAATTTCATAACTGGTATATTTGCTTCATACAAAAATGCTTCAGTTTGAAAATCTTTTCCTGTTCCCGTAGCCCCTATATATGCTATAGCTTTCCATGGACTTTTAGTATTCATGCGCTTAATTAATCTTCTTGCTTTTAACTTTAGAGCGTCATATCCAATCACCTTATCAAAGCCATATTTAGGATATAGTACTTTTACATGTGAAGCTAAATTTTTCTCAATTATACGAGCAACTTCATCTTTTATATGTAGTTCTATCCTATCTGCATTCTGTTTTAAAATAGATTGCAGTGTAAAAAGAGGTATCCCTGCACTTAGTTGAGAGATTTTTTCCATCTGCTTTGTACTAAGTCCCTTATCAAAAACAGTATTGTTGTAGCTTATAAAGCTATCTCTAATCTCTTTATTTGGTAATGGCTCAACTATGGAGTAGAGTCCACTAATAGTTCTAACACCTTCATGAATAGCTGAAAGACTACTTGAGAGTAAAATAACTGAATCTGTACTTGCAGCAAACTCTGAGTTTCCTAACATCTCTCTAGCCAAAGACAAAGCAAGTTTTTCACTAGAACCCATCTGTTCTATTGGCTGATTTGCAAAGATAATATCAGCATCATCAATAAGTACAACTAAATTTTTTACCTTAGAATCTCCATACTTTTCACGCATCATACGATAAGATGCTAAAAGTACCTTTATCATATGAAGCCCAGATAAAATATCATATTTTGTTTGAGCATAATCTAAAGAAAAGGCTTTTGAATGAATATCTTTTAGATTAGAATCTATTGAATAAAACTCCTCTAAATGCTCTTTTTTAGTGTATTGCATACCAACTGATGGTGTGAAATATACAACATGATTATTTTCTTCAAGCTTCTCTTTTAGCACAGCGTTAATAGAAGCTACTTTTTGAGTATTATTATCTTTGTACATAGTAATATCATAAATATTTCCTGTTAAAGTAAAAAGGTTAACAGCTGCATTTTTATAGGCCTCTTTTATCTCATTGTATAATCTCATATTACTTCCTACTATTAATTCTTATGGCATCTTCATGTTCAAGAGTAAACTCACCCTCATCTTGCTTATAATCTGGATTAAAACACTCCTCTTTAACACGAGCAATCCACTCTATACTTGAAGGTGATTTAATCTTATCTCTCATCTCCATCTTTGCATCTTTTAAAGGATGTGCTGAATCAAAAGCTATCTTAGCACCGATATGATTACCACCATCATAATGACGAGTAAGAGCAATTAATCTTGTAGCTAAAGCTGGAACATCACCATCTAAATCATGTGTTACAAAAATAATGGTTAAGCCATTTTTCTCTTTTAACTCCAATAAACTCTCACGAATGGACATCTTTGTTTCAGGGTCAAGTGCCGAAAAAGCTTCATCCATCAATAATATAGCAGGATTTAAAACTAATGCAGATGCGATGGCCACACGCTGTTTTTGTCCGCCTGAAAGTTGATATGGATATTTATCAGCAAACTCATGCATATTAACGAGACGAAGATGTTCTAAAGCCTTTTCTTCTAAAGTTCTCATAAAAGAGGTTTTAATTTTCACTAATTTAAAAAAATCATACATAAGATTTTCAATAAAAGAGCATCTATCAAGATAGAGACCATGAGTAACATTACCTATAGCTGTAAAGTTTGGAAACAAAGAGTATGTTTGAGCTATAAAACCCATATGTCTATTTGGACCTAACACTTTCTTGTTATTAACCACTACACTACCAATAGAAGGAGCTTCTTCTCCTAAAATATGTCTAAGTAAACTTGATTTACCTGCACCAGATGGTCCAACAAAACAGACAAGTTCACCCTCTTTAATCTTTAAATTGATAGACTTTAGAACTGTTTTTCCACTATAAACAACATCCAAGTCTTTTACTTCTATAAGGTAATCATTATCTATTGGCATTATTTATCTCCATGATACCAAGGGTATCTTTTTCTTATAATAAGCTCTATTGAGAAGAAGACAAGCATAGCTATTACAGTTATTATTATAATATAGGGAAAAATAATATCATTTGCAGAAAAACGCTTTAAAATAAAGATTCGTGTTCCCAATCCATCTTGAGCACCCAAAGTCTCTCCATATAAAAGAGCAAACCAAACAAGAGGTAGGTTAAGCTTAAGCGATTGTAATATGCTTGGTATTATCAGATAAAGATTATGCAAACTAATTTCAAGCTCTCCTGCTCCTTTAGTAAAAAGAAGTATATTTAGGTTTTTAGGAATTTTTTTAATTTGATATGTAATATCTTTTACTAAGATAAAAAATAGGGCCATAAAGATAAATAAAATACTAAGTTCATAACCAGGGTCAGCTACCATAAATAAAATCGGCACAATTGCAGCAGGCGGAATAGAGCTAAAAACATTAATAATTGGCATGATAGTAACTTTCATAAATGGATAAGTTCCAGCAATAACACCAACGATTAAAGCTAAAATAAAAGCTAAAATTACTCCTACGCTTAAAGAGATTAAGGATGCTTTGATATCTTCATAAAACTGAATTTTTCCACTTCTTCTATCTACTTTAACAACATACTTAGACATCGACTCATACATCTTAGTGACACTAGGTAGCACTTTATCTCTAGGATTTTGTTCAAGTCTTGATTTTGAATAATTATCATAAAGAAAAAATGCCATAATAAATGGTAAAGCACCTAGGATTATACGCCCCCATACGGGGATTTTGGCTCTATTTCCAAATTTAAAACGCATAATATCTCTTATTTTATATTAAAAAATACTGTAGGAGTAACACTTTTGTCGCCGCCAACTTTATCGTTTAATTTGTAAGAAACACTGTCTATTAAAAACTCATTTTCTGATGCAAGTTTGTATGCTGCTTTTTGTAATGCTGGAAGCTTATTTTTATAAAACTCTAGCTCCTCTTTTGGTAAAAATATTTTTGCACCATTTAACATGATTTTAGCTTCTCCAATAGATGAACCCATATCATCAGAAATAGCAATCATAAATGAATTATAATCTTTGCCTCTTTTAGAATCTATTACAGATACTGTTTTATCCCAACAAGCTCTTAAAAAGATTGCTTTTTTGTCAAAGTTTTTTACATCTTTGCCTAAAACAATCATATCTACAATACTACCTGGAAAATCAGCACTTGATACTAATGTTTTTTTAGTGTCAGTTTGTTGAACTAAATACTCTAATGCTGGATTCCATGTAACAATATTATCAATTTTACCTGCATCATAAGCTGAACGCAGATTAGAATCTAAATCCATATGTTTTACATGCACATCTTTGTATGGATCCATTCCAGCTTTAGTAGCTGCCTCTATCCATAGCTGTTCGGAGATAGATTTTGTTACCATCCAAATATCTTTACCTTTTAGCTCTTTAATATCTTTAAATTTTCTAGAGATAAGTCCATCATTACCATTACTATAATCTTGAAGAACTACAGAAACTGAGTTACGAGAAGATATAGCTGTCATTTGATCAAGGTTTGTTACTGTTACTGCATCTGCCTTAGCCGCTTTAAAGTAATCAAGTGATTGAAGATAATCTGGATAGTATACTATTTTTAATTTACAAGCATGTTCTTTCTCAACAGAATCATAAAGACCAGCTTTTTGAGAAGCATTTATCGCATTCCAATTTACATAAGCCGAAGTGGTTAATGTTACCTCACACTCGGATGCGAATAAAGAACTCATTGTTAGTAGTGTTGTAATAATAATTTTTTTCATCAATTTTCCTTAATTAAATTGTACGCTCTGATTCAGAAGCTACTGAACTTTTACTATCATTTTGCTTAGCTTTTCTTGCTGCTGCTCTTTGTGCTAGTATCTCTTGAAGTTTTGCATTACTTTGAGAAGCAGAACCTTTAGATTTATAGCGATCCATTCTCTGCTTAGTGTCTGAACCAGCCGCACGAGACAGTGTTTTTGCTACAGCTTTTTTCTTGCTAATACTAGCACGAATAGCATCTACTCCTGATCTATCCATAGATTTTTGAAGTCCCATCTCTTCTTTAGCTAATCTCTCTTCAAGAGTAGCTAGTGCCATATCAGAAACTGATTCTTCCTCTTCACGCTTAAGATCATTAATATCATCTTTTATTCTATTTAGCATCATCTGCTTATTTTCAAGTTTACTCTCTAAATCAGATATTTCTGCTATTAAACTCTCTTGTTCAGTATCAATTTCATTTTGACGAAGATCTAAACGATTAAAATCTTCCATCGCTTGAGCATCATCTGGATTAGCTTCGACAACACTAATAATTCCCTCTAGTGTATGCTGAATATCTATCTCTTCTTTATTGAGCTTTTCTAAAAGCACCTCTTTTTGAGATTTAATATTTTCTATCCCTGCTAGTCCACTAACTACTTGTTCAAACTGTCCAATCATATTATCACGAAGTTCTGTGTAACCTGCTCTTACACCATCTTCACTTCCTGTATAAACATTATCTGCAACTCTATTTGCCTTGTACTGTCCTAAAGTTACTATAGCCATAAAAATACGACCAATTGCACCTAATAATTTTCCCATATTTACTCCTTTGTATATCTATTAAATATATCTTGCATCTCATTTTCATGAGATAAACCATACAATTTATCTTGAACGCTTTTGGCTACTTCTATAGCCATTTTCAGCTCAGATTCACCAAAAATATCCTCCTTTTGATTTGTTTGTGATGTAACTGATGCTAAATGTGATATTCCTAAAACATAAGAGTTAGAAAGATCTTTTAACGCGCTACTGAGTTTTTTTAATTTTTCTTCATTGTTGCTATATGCATCTATTACTGCTTTAAATGCTTTTTGCTCCTCTTTAGGCAGATGTTTGAATTTATTATACTCATCTATATTTACAGAGTTTTGAACAACTAAAACATCAGAAATTTCTATTAAAATATCAATACCTGTATTAAAAGCATTTTCAGCCTTAGTTTTAAAGTTATGATGGGTTTCTTTAGTAATAATTCTTTGAGAATTCAACGCTTTTAAAAAGTTATTAAAATCATTTTCTAAACCATTATATAATTTTTTATATTCTGGATACATACTAAAATCAATCTCACTAAAACGTTCAAATAGATGAGCCTCACGCTCTTGTTCCTTTAAATTTAAAAACTCTTGAGCACCCTCTTTTGCAAGACTTTCAACACTGTAAAACCAATGCCACCAATAAGAGAGTCCTATCATTCCAACCAACATTAAAACATTTAATATCTGTAAATTAACTGCTAAATCACTAATCATCATATAGATTGATGAAAATGATGGTAAGAGTAATCCACTTAAAGTTAGCCAATTCTGTTTAAAGCGTCGCCATATATAATTATTTGTATACTCTCTATGGCTCAATTTATTCAAAATTCATCTTCCTAATAATCTACAAAAAGTAGTTCGACCTTATTATTTTTATTTAAATATTGATAATAATTCTGTTCATCTTTTTGAGGTAAGATTCCTTTTGAACCTAAACCAATATAGTGCAATCGATTTTTATCAATTGACCAATACTTAACTAAATAATCATAAACTTGAACTGCTTTTTTCTCAGTTCTTTTAATTAACTCAGCCTCGCTTAAACCTCTTGCTTTACCTGATCTACCAACAACTGCTATATAATAGTCAAAGTTATTTATACTGTTTTGAGCAAAATCATCTAAAACTGCTTTAGCTTCGCTGTTTAATCTTCCATCTCTCAAAAAACTAATTTTTAAATCATCCCTAGTAAACTTTGGATTTTTTATCAGTTTTTTCCAATTTGTATCAGAAATAAATGAGTATATTTTCTCCTCTTTTAGAGGTTTAATCACTGTACCTGTTGGATATGAGTTAAATACTTCTTTTAAAAGATGAGCATATACAATGTTTCTGGAATCATCTTTTTTAATAGGATTTGATGAGATAACAGACATCTTCTCCAACTTGTGAACAATGGCATCAATATAGTCTAAAATCCTTTCAGAAGATAGCGAGTTAGTTTCAAAAAGTTTATATGAATTGTCACTTAAGCTATAATACTTTATATTGTCTAATGATATTGATATCTCGTTTTTTGTTAAATCTCCACCCTCTTTAATCTCTATCTCATAAACTAAATCGTCTATATTATCTTGGTAATATGAGGCAGATTCAAAATATTTTTTGATAAAAAGCTGAACTTCTGTTTTATGATTTGCTAAGAATATTCTATTTATAACTAAAACATCTATTATCCTTCCAAGTTTTAACTCATCTGATCCCATAAGAACAATAAAGCCTTTTTCCTTCGCCTTTGAAATATATGGTTCCCATAATCCTACTAAATCATATTTTCCACTTAAAAGTCCATTATAAGTCTTTTCTATATCATCATTTGCATCCATTGATCTAGCATTCAAAAGAAGCGGGATATTAGCATCAACTGCCATTGACCCTATCATGAACTGACTAGTATAAGCAGCCTTAACTCGTTTTACTTCTTTAAGTGCGTTAATATTAGCGAAAACTTTTGGATTAGCAACGACTGCATCAGCCCCTCTTGATTCAGAGATAGCAGAGATAATTAAAGGTACATCATAATCATCAGGAGTATTTAAAGAAAGCTGTTGAAGGTAATCATGTATCGGCATTACAGCCATATCAATTTTACCTTCTAAAAGTTTTGCAAATCGCTCCGGATAGTTTGCATTATCATCTTGCAAATTAATAGATAAATTAACACTCTCTAAAGCTCGTACAAATTTTTTAGACTCCAAGATTGCATATCCAAAGTATCCATCATATGCAATTTTAAATTCTAATTTACTATCACTAGATTTTATTAAATTTTTATTTTTAACAGAACTTATAATATTTTTAACGCTATCTCCAACACCAGCATATTTCCATACCGCTAAACTAATAGCACTCAACAACAGAATAAAACCTAAAAGTCCTACTAAAGATTTAATGCCATTTTTCATTAAAAATCTTGAACAACAAATTTAGCATTACTATTTATTTCAGAGTTAATCACTTTATTCATAGCTTTTAGCAGCTCCACAGCTGATGATGCTTCTGTAAACTTTGTAACAGAACGAAGTCCATGCTTTTTTATGTCTATGCCAATTGTATTAATCATAATTCCATTATCAATTATTTTATCAACCTCTTTAAACATTTTTGTTGGATTATCTGCAATGCCATCCGTTACTATAACAATTGTATAGCTTCCATATCCTGCTTGAATTTTTTTCTGCTTTTTAATAATTTTTAATATCTCTTCTAAAGATCTTGAAATAGGTGTGCTTCCTTTTGTATTTATATAATGAATATGGTCTTTAGCTTTTAATAAAGACTCCGCATTAGAGATCTGTAATGGGAAAACATATCCATCATTTAATATATAGATACCTAGATTGTAGTTATTTGGTATATTACTTATAAAATTTTTAGTCGCCTTTTTTGCTCTTGTTATCCTAGATGGGGTTCCTCCACGCATCGACCCACTATTATCAAACACAATAATAATATTTTTTCTTAAAGTCATATCTTCTTGTGCAGATAGAGATGAACATGATAAGAAAACAACAAGTATTAATAAATTTATTTTTTTAAATAATATCATCATTAAAAATCTTGTGTCTCGTTAAATTCAGAAATTTCAGCATTATAATTTGTAATTATAAACTCAACACGTACATTTTTCAAAAATTGTTTTTTATTACGTGGTTTTTTATAAATCGGATTATCCCCGCCAACACCTAAAACAATCAATCTCGCTGCATCTAAATTATAATTTTTAGCTTTAGCATATTTAATTACAGCATACTTAACAGCACTTGCTCTCTCTTTTGAAGTTTGAATCGCAGCATTACGAATATTATTACGCTCTGTTTTAATAAGCTGAATACTCATATTAGCAAAATTATACTTCTCTCCTGTGACTTTTTTTAAGTAACGTTGAACTTTAGAGAGATTTTTATATTGTCCAAGCTTCTTAAATTCAACAGCCTTATTCCAAGCACGTTGAAGCTGAGGATCAACATTTCCTACAATCTTAACAACAGCACCACCATAAGTTGCCGCTAACTCTATCGCTTCTTGAAATTCTTGACTATAAGCTTTAGTGCTAAACTTACTCTGGTTAGGTTTAAAAAATACACTTTTTTGAAATATATTTTGTCCTTGGCCTTTCATGTCTAATGCTTGAACTTTATTAATAACTCTAGTTTGTGCTTTTTCACTCAAGCTTGTCACATGTGCCTTATCAGAGAGAGTAACTCCCCAGTTATATTTTTTCATTTTTAATGAAGAAGATGAAATATATTTAGCATTTGAAAAAGCCTTAATAATGCTTTTAGATTTTCTATCATAATTCATTAAATTTGATTTTTTATACATAAAGTCATTTGAGCGTTTTTTTGTATGGAACCTTGTTTCATCTCTCATTCCAATTAAGTCATCAATACCTTGTTGACCCTTACCAAATAACATTACAGCCGCAGAATTGATAAGAGAATCATTCATGATATTACTTCTAGATCTTAAATAGGCATCTCTGATTTTTAAAAGTTTTTGTTTATTTTGTTGTGCCCAATCTTTACGCACAAATAAAACATCTTTAATAGCATCAGTCATTACTTTAGTTGAAGTTAAAACATGAACATTAGGCAGTGCATATTCACCATCTGTCAATACTGCTGCTGATGGTGAAATTACAAAAGCCATATCTATGCTTTTATCTTCTGCAATTGCAGATTCTGGAGAATTTTTACCGAAAAGATTTTTAGTATACTTAATCTTCACATCAGATATTTTAAGATGCATCGAATTTAAAAGCTGAACTAACCAACCCATATGTGGGCCACCCCACTGAATTGCAATGACTGGCTTATTGCCTTTTTTGACCATTAATTTTAGAGAATTTAAATTTTTAATATTTTTTCTGGCAACAATCACATCGCCACCTAAAGAGTCTGAGATAGAATGAAACATCAACATCTCTACACCAGCTTTTTGTAAAGCATCATTAATCATTACACCAGAACCAAGTGTTTGACGAATAAAAGGTGTTTTACCTGCGATAACATCATTCATCTGTTGAATAGGATTATCAACTAACTTAATACCTGCGGGAAAAAGCTTTTTATTATCAATAGCCAACATTATATCTGCCCATGTTATTACCGGCATATAATACGACTTTGAAACTTTTTGTACATGATTACTCTGAACAAACTTACTAAAAGGTACTGGCTTCACATAACTAGCAGCATTTATAGAACTTAAAAACAACGATATTAATATTATAAAACGAAAAAGCATTTTAATCCTTAATTTTATGTAAAAATAAAGTATAGCATAAGAAACGTAAACTAATCAATTTTATTTTCAAAAATAAGATTATCTTCTTCATTGAAAGATTTAAGAAGCCATATTATCTGATAATTTTAATTAGATTCTATACTCTTTTACACTAATCTGAATTCCTTCATGCTCAACTTTATGGTGAGCGATTGCTCCGCTGACTTCTTGTTCTTCTAAAACAAGACCTTCTGGAACCTCACGTGAGTGCAATTGAATCGCAGTCTGTTTAAAATTTGGCTCACCTGATTTTGGACAGAAACTCTCATTTGTTAGAATGTTTACAAGTTGTTCGTTGAAGTGAAAAGGCACAAAAACTGTACCCTCACGTACACTTCCAGTTACTCGAACGACTACATCTTCAACTCTTCCTCTAGGGCTTGAGAGTGCCATTCTATCGCCACTTTTTACTTTTAGTTTTTCTGCATCATTTGGAGAAATATCTACCCACGCTTCAGGAGCAAGATTATCAAGTATATCTATGCTTCTAGTTTTAGTACGAGTATGCCACTGTTCTACTGTACGACCTGTGTTGAGTATGACTGGGAACTCTGCACATACCGGTTCTGCCATAGGGTGCCACTCTAAACAGAGAAGATTAGCTTTTTTATCTTTTGTTCTAAAAGGAATGTCTGCAGAGTAGAGTCTTTTAGTTCCCTGTGGATGCTCCTCATTACAAGGCCACTGAATTCCACCTAACTCTTCCATCAACTCATAACTCATACCAGAGTAGTCACATAGCTGACCTTTACTTACTCTCTTCCACTCTTCAAACGCATCTAATGGAGATTTCCACTCTGGAAAAAGTAATTCATTCAGACCATAAAAATATTTTGAAAACTCTACAACTATGTCAAAGTCACTTTTTGCTTCACCTAATGGTTCAACTGCTTTGTTTGCCCTATTACATCTACGCTCAGAGTTTGTATATGTTCCCTCTTTCTCACCCCAAGTTCCAGCTGCAAAAACTACATCTGCAATCTCAGCCGTATCACTCATAAATGCATCTTGAACAACTAACAGGTCAAGTTTAGCAAGTGTTTTACGCAATTTTTCTTGATTTACAAAACTTACAAGCGGATTTGTAGCAACTATCCAAAGAGCTTTTATCTCTCCTCTGTCTATAGCATCAATAATCTCAGCATATTTATATCCACGCTCACGAGGAATAATTTGCTCAGGCACATTAACTATAGAAGCATACTCTTTTAAAGCAGCCTCATCTCCATAGTTTCTATACCCCGGCAGACTTGATGTAAAACCTGTCTCACGTGTACCCATTGCATTACACTGTCCTGTAATACTAAATGGTCCAGCACCCTCACGTCCAATATGTCCAGTTAAAAGGTGTAAATTAATAATAGAACTAACAGTATCTGTTCCCATAAACGACTGATTTACACCCATAGTCCATGCACTTAAAACGGCATCTGTTGCAACAAACTGACGAGCTAGCTCATAAAGAGTCTTAACATCTATGCCAGTTATATTTGCAACCTCTTGCGGAGGATAATCTTGAAGATGTTTTTTAAGCTCTTTGTATCCGTTGGTATTAGCTTTTATATAGCCTTCATCTTCCCAACCCTGCTCCATTACTATATAAGCTAAACCATTAAAAAGTGCTAAGTCTGTTCTAGGTTTTATTGGCACATATATATCTGCCATCTGTGAAGTTTTAGAAGCTCTGGGGTCTATCACTATCACTTTTTTCTTCGGATTTTTATTTTTGTTTATATGTAGAGTTAATATGGGGTGATTATCTGCAATATTGGCACCGATAAGGAAAATAGTATCTGCTTTTTCAAAATCTTCATAAGAGCTTGTTGCTCCATCACTTCCGAGTGATTGCTTATAACCCATAACAGCTGATGCCATACACAGAGTTGTATTTCCATCAAAGTTATTTGTTTTGAGACCCAATTGAACAAATTTTCCTAAAGTATAAAACTCTTCTGTTAAAAGTTGTCCCGTTGAGATAACACCAACAGCTTTTTCACCATAAGTTTTACCTATACGCTTAAACTCATCACTTACTTTTCTGTAAGCTTCATCCCAAGATGCACTCTCCAGTTTACCATCGTGTTTAATAAGTGGCGTTTGAACTCTATGAGGAGAATTAATCATCTGATGTTCACTCAATCCTTTTGGACAGAGTGTTCCTTGGTTTACAAAGTGTTTTGGGTTCCCTTTTGTATAAACAGCCTTGCCATCTTTAACACCGATGTAAAGACCGCACCCTACCCCACAATATCCACAAGTTGAAAAAACCCATCTGTCCGGCTTTTTTTCATCACTAATCATTCCGAATTGAGGATCATGAGAGAGTTTATACTTCTCTTCTTTTATATCAAAGCCTAAAAAATCTTTAATTTTACTAATCATCGTTGTTTTCCTACAAAAAATCCACCTGCCATTCCTAATGGAACTACAGTTGAATAAAATAAAAATCTATCACTAATCTCACTAGCAAAAACTAATAAAATTGTAAAAAACAGTATAAAGCTAACACTCATAGATGAAATGGAACTAAGCAATACCATGGCTAAAAGAGGAAATATAACACCACCGATAACTAAAGATATGAAACGAAACTGTTTTACTTTTGGAAAAAATTCTTCATATAATCTTTGTGTTCTTTTAAGTTGATACTCATTTTCAGACTTCTCATTGAGTGTTCTCAAATCTTCATAACTGAAAAACATTTGAGCTAATGCACCAAGCATACCTAAAGCTAGAAGTGGAATAGCAACACCATTCATTTTAGAAACTACAGCTACAAAACTTACCAGAAATATACCTACATAAGCTACTCCAAAAAATTTCATATTTGTAGTTTCTCTATTCCATGATGGACGAGCTTTAATACGGTAAATCATCGCTTGAGAATAGATTCCATAAATACCAATCACTGATGTTAAAGCCTCAATTATTAAACGTAGAACTTGTGAAATTTCAAAGAAATAAACTCCAACAACCACACTCATAAGTCCTGTAAACAGACCAAGAGCTAAAGCCTCACGTGAGAGCCATGAAGTTTTAATATTTTTCATGGCTGTCAGTGCTAAAAATGGGCGACCTAAATGTAAAGCGGAGAGAGGAAGACCTAGTGCTGCAGGTAAAAGAACTAAAAGTGCCATAATCCAGTTTGGTGACTCAAAACCAAACAAACTCATTACATCACCTAAAAAGAGTGCTAAAAATCCACCTAAAGAGATTTGTGTAAGCACAGTCATAAATACAAGTGGTAGTTCTGAGTGAGCAGGTTTTAAGATATGCTCATCCATCTCTTTCATATTCTCAGGCAGATTATCTGGTAGTGTATACCTTGTAGTTGAGTTTGTAATTCTTGCATCTGGTAAAAAAGGCATATTTGCGTTTTCATCTATATCTCTCTCTAACCATTCTTTTACATTTACAACTTCTATCTCAATTGCTCCAGAGGGACAAGATTGAACACATGCAGGTGATTGACCAACATCTAATCTTTCATGACACATATGACACTTTGTAACGATATTACGCTCTTCGTGAAATACTGGTACACCATAAGGACAGTTCCATGTACAGTATTGACACCCTATACAAGTGTCATCATCATGAACAACAATTCCTGTCTCTGCTATCTTTATATAAGACTCTGTAGGACATCCTTTTAAACACTCAGGGTCTATACAGTGGTTACAGCTCATAGAGTTTAACATCTGCGTAAACGCAGGAAAGGCACCACCCTCCATCTCACCAACACGACGCCATTTTATATCTGCTGGGTTATTGTTCTGCTCATTACAAGCAACTTCACAACATCTACATCCAACACAAGCAACAGCATCAAAGTGAAATCGGTACTGTTCACCCTCTTTTAATTTCGGAATATCTATGGAGTAATTACCACACTGCATGCCAGTATCAGCTTTGTGATCTATAAAACTCTCCAGTGGTGTTTGCATTGTCTGTTCTCCATATATTAATGAAAAAATTATACTACATTTTATATATGAGTAGTATATGAGTACTGATTAAAATTTAATCATATGATATTTTTAATAATGATTAAATTTTAATCATATAAAAGTGTTTATTAGCACCATTTACTATTATAATTACTACATCAAACAATTACAGGAGATTTTATGGCAGGATTTAAAGATTTAAAAGGACAAGGACACGGGCCAACACTATTTATGGCTTTTTTATATTTTGATATGAGTTTTATGGTTTGGACAATGCTTGGTCCACTTAGTACAGAAATAGCCGAAGCTTTAGCATTAGGTGGTCACATTATGACTGCTGGAGAAAAAGCAACGCTTCTTTCACTTCCAATCCTTTCAGGTGCTATTCTTAGAATAGTACTTGGTTTTGGTGTTGATAAACTTGGTGCTAAAATGACTGCACTTATGGCACAGATGGTTGTTATCATTTCTCTTTTAACTGCCTTTTTTATGGGTGATAGTATCACTTATGAGACCCTTCTTATAGTAGCACTTGGTCTTGGTTTTGCTGGAGCATCATTTGCAGTTGCTCTTCCACAAGCTGGGCAGTGGTATCCACCAAAACTTCAAGGTGTTGTTCTTGGTATTGCCGGTGCTGGTAATATCGGAGTAGTAATTGACTTCCTTTTTGCTCCAAAAATAGCTGAATTATGGGGATGGCACTCTGTTTTTGGTGTTGGTGCAGCGATGGCAATTGTTGTTTTTATAGCTTATCTTTTTATAGCTAAAAATGCTCCTGCTGATGTATATACAGCTCGTCCTAAAAAAGTAAAAGACTATATCAAACTTTTAGGTGACAAAGACACTTGGTGGTTCTCACTATTTTATGCAATCTCATTTGGTGGTTTTGTTGGATTTGCCGGATATATGAAAGTTTATCTTATGAATACTTATCAAGCTGATATGTCAGCATTTGGTATAGATGTATTTGATGAAACAAATGTAAAAGTAATCGCTGGTTATTTTGGTGCCCTATGTATTTTTGCAGGTGCAATTTTACGTCCATTTGGTGGAGCTACTGCTGATAAGATCGGTGGAATCAAAGCTTTATACTTCTTCTATGGTATGGTTGCTATTTTAGTAACTCTTACGGCCACGGTTGAGTTGCCATTTTATCTAGCCATCTTTGTACTGTTTTTAATCATGGCTAACTTAGGTATGGCTAATGGTTCAGTATTTCAACTAGTTCCTCAAAGATTTGCCAAAGACATCGGAATCATGACTGGTCTTGTTGGATGTGCTGGTGGTCTTGGTGGAACAGCTCTTATCAAAACTCTTGGCTGGTCTAAAGGAACTTTTGGAGGATATACAGAAGGTTTTTTAATCTTCGCAGCTGTTGTTCTTATAGCCATAATAGGTCTTAGTCTTGTTAAAACGAGATGGAGAACTACTTGGGGTGTTGCTGCAGGTGGTAGAATCTAATCTACCTCTAGTTACTCATTTTCTTTTTTAACTCTTTTTTTAGCATGCCTAGGTTTCTTCTTCTTTCTCTCTTTTTTAGGAGCAGGAGTTGGAGAGAACTTTTCTAATTCAAGTTCTTTCATTTCACACTTCATTAAAAATTCTATCGCTTGGAGTGTTCCTTCTTCATCAGCAGATACAAAAGATATAGACTCACCAACCTCATCAACTAATATCAGACGAGCAAAGTACTCTTGTGGTACTAATGGTAAATCATAGCTGATGATACACTCTATGTTTGTTAATTCCATTGACTTTAAAATCATGTCAGTAGTAATTAAAATTGTTGTCTCACCTACATTAAAAGAGAGTCTTGCATCATTAATCTGCTCGGCTCTATGGTTTCCATGTATTGAGAGTGCTTTAATCTCTTTTAACTTTAAATAGTCCGCTAACTCATCAGCATTTTTCTTACTTCTTGTTAGTACTACAGTCTGTTTTTTATCACTGTTTTTAAATAGCAGTTCAAACATACTGTTCTTATCATGTTGTGCAATAAAGTAAACATTTTGAGTTGTTCTCTTGGCAACACTTATATAATCATAATATTTTTTTTCTGCTGGTTTTTTTTCTTCTTCCATATGAATCATCTCTCTTATTTTAGTTTTCTTATAAATACGACTTTAAGATAGTCGCCCTCTTTAAACTTAGGATTTACTCTAAAATCTTTTGGAAGAGAGAAACTCTCCTCTACTTTAAACTTACCATTTAACTCTTTAAAAGCTCTCTTTATAAAATCCCTAAAGGTCATCATAGAGAAGTTTGCAGAGTTTGTAGATGCAACAATCACACCATTTTGATTTGTTATTTGGATAGCCTCTTTTAAAAGTTTTACATAATCTTTTGAAGCAGAAAATGTATGTTTTTTACTTCTTGCAAAACTAGGTGGATCAAGTACAACTAAATCAAATGACAATTTCTTACGTATGGCATACTTAAAGTAGTTAAATACATCTTCAACTATTATATCTTGGCTTTTAACATCAATCTCATTTACACGAAACTGCTCCTGCGTTTTAGAAAGGCTGCGTTTTGCTAAATCAACACTAGTAGTCTTAGTTGAGCCACCAAGAGCACCAAAAATAGAAAAAGCGCCTGTGTAAGAGAATGTATTTAAGAGAGTTTTACCTTTAGCATATCTATCCCGTATAGTTCTTCTCACATCTCTTTGGTCTAAGAATACACCAACCATCGCTCCATCATCTAAATAGATTGCAAAATTTGCACTGTTCTCTTTTACTATCAGAGGCTCAGGGGCTTTATCTCCACAAACAAAATCATCTGCATCATCAAGGTATTTTCCCTTTGAATCAAATCTTTTCTTTTGATAGATACCTTTGTAATCAACACTCTGTTTTAATGCTTCTAAAATACTCTCTTTTAGCTCATAAATTCCGATTGAGTACCAAGTAAGCAGATAATACCCATCAAAATAATCAATCGTTAATCCCCCAACACCATCACCTTCACCATTAAAAACTCTAAACGCAGTAGTGCGTTCATCATTAAAAAAATCTTTTCTATACTCAAGGGCAGATTTAATCTTTTTCATAAAGTAATTCACATCTATATTTTCATCTGCGTTTGATGAGAGTACCCAGCCAAAACCTTTGTTTTGAATGCCATAATAGCCTTTTACAATAAATTTCTTTTTAGCGTCCACAAGGTTAATAATTGTACCCTCATCACTAAGCTTATTCCACTCAACTATAGACTCTTTAGAGATAAGTGGATATCCATTTTTATAATCATTTATATATTCTGCTTTTACAGTTACGTTCATTATCATTCTCTCTTAAAAAATGGACAAGCCAGTTTTAGTTGTAAAAAGCTCTAATGCTTTAGTTCCAGCCAGTGAATTACCATTTTCATTCAGACCAGGAGACCATACAGATATACTCATCAGGTTTGGTACAACAGCAACTATACCACCACCAACACCACTCTTTCCAGGCAGTCCTACATTAAATGCAAATTCACCGGAGGCATCATAATGGCCACACGTAAGCATTACTGCGTTTATACGTTTAGATTGGCTCTCACTTATATGTCTTATTCCAGTTATAGGGTCAAGTCCATCATTTGCAAGATAAAGCATAGCACGTGAGAGCATCTTAGTGTTCATCTCTATTGCACAGTGTCTAAAATAAGTGTTTACAACATCTTCTACAGGATTATCAAGGTTATCAAAACTCTTCATAAGGTTGGCAAGTGATAGGTTTCTAAAACCATGCTCCATCTCAGAGAGAGCTACTACACAATCTCTATCAATATCTTCATTATCAGAAATTAATCTAATAAATTTTAATATCTCTTGAGTCGCAATTTCACCATTTTTATAGTAATTAATAAGAGCATCCGTAATATTAATTGCTCCTGCGTTTATAAATGGATTTCTTGGCTTTCCATGCTCATATTCAAGTTGAACAATAGAGTTAAAAGAGTTTCCTGAGGGCTCAATTCCAATTCTACTATAAAGAGAAGATCTGTAAAATTTTAGAGCTAGTGTAAAAGTAAAAACTTTAGAAATACTCTGTATAGAGAAAAGTTTATCTACTTGACCAACACTAAACTGAGTTCCATCAAACAGTGTTAAAGTCATAGCAAACTGCTTAGGATTTACTCCAGCTAATGCCGGAATATAATCAGCAACTTTTCCAGTCTCTAATAGTGGCAAAACCTCTTCAAAAACTTCATTAATAATTGACTGATAATCCATAGCTTACATACCTTATATTCTTATCTGAAATAATAGCATAAAATATAATCACTTATGGGCTACAATTGAACTCTTTTTTTGATAAAATAGTTCAGATAATAAGTAAAGGGATTTCATGCCATCTAAAAATATTAAAACATCTGGTTTTTCACTTGCTAAGGGTAAAGAGCTTACGGGTGATGACTTTTATGATATTAAAACTATAGGTAATATAACTGTTGCTATAGTTTGTGATGGTGTTGGTAGTGCACAAGAGGGAGCTGAAGCTGCCAAGAGAACTACTTCTTACCTAATGAATAACCTAAAAAATAGACCAAAAACATGGACTATAGAAAAATCTCTTCAATCATTCATAGAATCTATAAACTCTATTCTTTATAAAGAGTCACAAATAAACTATGAAAGTAGTGAGCTTGTGACAACTCTTACTATTGTTATCATAGAAGGAAATCGTCTTTATGGTGCGAATGTAGGTGATAGTAGAGTTTATCTCTACAGAGATAAAAAACTAAACCAACTTTCATCTGACCATGCGATGGATGAAGAAGGATATGAAGGCGTTCTTACTCAGGCTATCGGAATTGATAAAGAAGTTGAACCTTACTATTTTGAAAATATAGTTGAGAAAGATGACAAGATTTTACTATGTAGTGATGGACTTTACACGGTTATCAATGAAGAGGATTTAAGTAAAAGTATTGATATTGGTGCTCACTTCTTAGTTAAAAAAGCAAGTATGATTATGCAAGACAGCCTTCCTGATGACACAACTGCAGTAGTTATTAACATACTCAAAGCAAATGAATTTGAGCAGTTAAAACAACAAAAAATTGCTATTCCAAAGAAGCTCAAAAAAGCTCAAGTCATTGATGGCTACAGACTTGATAAGTCTCTCATTCAAAACGAAAGAACATGGGTTTGTACAAAAAAAACAAAACAGTATGTAATTAAATTTGCTCCTTATGAGTGTTTAGATGATGAGACATCACTTGATCTATTTGTTAAAGAGGCTTGGAATGCCAAAAGATTAAAGGCAGACTTCTTCCCAAAAGCAGTAATCCCAAAAAATAGAACGCAGAGATACTATGTCATGCAGCTCTTTAATGGTGAAGATTTAAACAGCTACCTTGAACAGAAACACCTGAGTATTGATGACTCTATTGAGCTTGCAAGTACTCTACTTAAGATGTCCCAGTTTTTACTAAAATATGACCTTGTTCATGGAGATATAAAACCAAACAATATTATGATTGCAAAAGATGATGAAGAAAATCTATCTTATAAAATCATAGATTTTGGTAGTATAACTGAGATATTTTCACTAAACTCAACTGCTGGAACACCAAGTTACCTCTCTCCAGAGAGATTTCAAGGGGAGTCTATAAGTGAGTCAAGTGAGATATTCTCGATTGGTGTGACACTCTATCTCGCTTTAACAGAAAAGTACCCTTACGGAGAGATAGAGCCTTTTGCTACACCAAATTTTAAAGAAGCTAAAAAACCAAGTAGTTTTAACAGTAATATTCCTGACTGGTTAGACAGTGTAATCATGCGCTCTATCTCTCCAGATAAAAACAGAAGGTATGAGCACTACTCAGAGATGGCATATGAGCTAAGGTACCCTCAAAAAGTAAAGCCGTTCTTTGCAAAAAATGCCACTTTAATTGAACGCTCACCATTGGCTTTTTATAAGGGTGCTTTCATTATAATGACACTTATAAATCTCCTCCTAATTATATGGATGAACAGATAATCTAAATACATAAAGAAGGTCAATGAGCTGGCTAAATTTTTTTCAATCTAAACACGACTTAAAACACACCTTCGGTAGAGGTATAAACGCAAGTATATCAGCTGATGAGGAAGATCTATTTATCAAATCAGCTGAGGCTTTTGAGAAAAAAGAGATTTTAGAAGCATATGAACTATTCTTCAAATCTCTTATAAACTACAATGATGGAGAGTCAAATAAAAACATTACTTTCTCTAGAGATAATAAAAAGTTAGACTTTGTCATCTATCAAGGTAGTGCAAAAATCACTGGAACAATAACAAAAGAGCATCTTTATGCTCAAGCAATTATGGTAAAAAAAAATACAAATGTAGCTCTTAAACGCTATATACTTGAGCGTAACTATCAGCTCACATACTCTTGTTACTTTACTGACGATGAGCATATTATCATTAAACTATATCATGACAACACAACTATGAGCCCTCAAAAAGTGTTTTATCCACTTAGAGAGTTAACTCTAAACGCAGACTATGATAAAGAGCATATTAAAAGTGAATTTCCAGATATAGCACTAGAAGATGTCAACCATATAAAAGATATGAATCCTGACGAGTTAAAATTAAAATATGATTTCCTTCACAAATGGATAGAAGAACTCGAAACAAAAGTACTAACTCTTCCATCAAATGACAACGCTTCTATGCAAGCATTTTTATATCTAAACATACTCTTTAAAACAGACTACTTGCTTGTTCCAAAATATAAAATATATCAAAAAATGAGTAAAACAATTGTAGAGTACTTTGGGGAAGAAAACACAACAATTGAGTCGAAAAATGAAGAGCTAAAACGTTATGTTGAGACCCTAAAAAACATCTCATTTGAAGATTTTTCTCAAAACTTCTACACTTCAAAATATACTTTTAATCCAACTGAAAGAACATCTCAAGAAGAAGTAATAGCCTTCATTAGTGAGTCTCTTGCTAAAATACGTTGGTATAAAAATAATAGATACGCACAAGTCATACCTACGATATACAGATATATCGCCTTTTATACTCTATTTAATTATGGGCTTTATCCTGTGCTTAGAGAGCTATTACATACCTTGGTTGAAATTCAAAACCCTGAGTTTTTTGAAGCACTTGATTACACTCCACTCTATGACAAAGAAAATGAAACATTTTCAAAACGTATAATAATCTCGAGAATTGATGATATCATCACTCCTCATCAAGATCGGTTTAAATCATTAGAATCTTTTTCAGATGAGTTAAACTTCAGTTCAATAAATGAGTTTAGTAACAATTTTTACCTACATTTACAAAATTTAAATTTTGAGGAAATATAAATGAATACTCAAATAATTTTAGAAAAGTATATCGAAAATATTATACAAGTTATGACTCCCTATGGAAGTGGTACTGGATTTATTATAGGTGATCTGATAGTTACGAATTCTCACGTTGTAGGCGGCTTAAAAGAGGTAGTAATAAGTGCTAAAAAAGTCAAAAGAGTCATAGCCAGCGTTGTATATGATGATCCATATTATGATCTAGCCTTTATAAAGTTTGATTTTGATTTGCCCGCTACAACACTACAGCTATCAACTGCAAGTATTGAAGATGGGGACACCACTATTGCTATAGGTCATCCTTACGGGCTCAACTACACAGCGACTGAGGGAATAGTCTCACGTGCTTCAAGACTTCAAGGTGATTTAGAATATATCCAGATTGATGCAGCTATTAATCCTGGAAATAGTGGTGGTCCTCTTTTAAATACGAAAGCTGAAGTGATAGGTGTCAATACCTTTATAATCCAAAATGCAAATAACCTAGGATTTTCACTTCCATACTTTTACGTAAGAGAAGCTATCGATAACTTCAAAGAAAATGGACATGATAAAATCATCAAATGCCCATCTTGTAAGAATCTAATTTGTGAAGAAGATATCAAAAAAGATTACTGTCCTGAGTGTGGTGTAAAATTAGAAGTAGCACGTCTAAGGCGTAAAGGGTATAACCCAACAGGGGCAACTAAACTTTTAGAAGAGATATTAACTTCTCTAAATGTCAACGTTACACTCTCTAGAAGGAGTCAATCATCTTGGAGAATAGATGAAGGAAGTGCAAGAATTGATATAAATTACTATGAAAATGGGATAATTATAGGCGATACAAAACTATGTGCAATACCAAGTAAAAATATAGATAAAGTTTATGACTATCTCTTAGAGGAGAACTCTAAACTCTCATATCTACAGTTTTCTATAAATGAGAATAGTATCTATCTCTCATATTTAATTGTAGACTCCTCACTAACAAGAAAAGAGGGAAAGACAGCGCTGCAGAGACTGTTGAAATATTCAAATAAATATGATGATATTTTAATAAACAAGTATGGTGCTATATTACAAAAACGCGATGAAGAAGATTAAAAAAATATTACAAGGAACAAACAGATGTCAAAATTTCCAGAATTCAAAATAGATTTAGATGATTTTATACCAGAATTAAACACTAGACTAGAAAAGAATAATAAAAGAGTCCAAGAGTTACTAAAAACTCCTAAAAAAACTTATGCCAACTTTGTTAAACCACTACTAATGATGGAAGAGTATTTAGATATATTTTTCACACCTCTTTCTCATATAAACGCAGTAAATAATTCAGAGAAAACGCAAGAGGTATATAGTGAGTCTATTCCTATTATTACTGAGTATTCAACAAAACTTTCTCAGAATTTAGACATATATAATGCTTATAAAGATATATATAAAAATGAAAATAGTTCTCTAAACTATGAACAAAATAGAGTTTTAGAGCTAAATATAGAGCACTTTGAACTGAGTGGTGCTCATTTAGATGATAAAACAAAAGCTAGACTTCAAGAGATAAATATAAAAACAAGTGAGTTGTCAAACAACTTCTCTCAAAACTTACTTGATGCGACAAATGAGTACAAATATATAATTGAAGATGAAAAAGATGTAGATGGGATTCCACAAAGTGATAAAGAGAATGCAAAATATGAAGAAGATGGAGTTGTAAAATATAAGTTTACACTTCAACTACCTTCGTATATCTCATATATGACTTATGGGGAAAACGCAGCTATTAGAGAAGAATTATACAGAGCATACGTAACTAGATCACCTCAAAATGCAGCTATTATTGATGAGCTATTAGCTTTAAAAAATGAGATGAGTAAACTACTTGGATTTGACAACTATGCACAATATTCTATCGCTTCAAAAATGGCAAAAAATGAGAAAAGTGTAGTAGATTTCTTAGACAAACTTGCACAAAATTCTAAAGAACAAGCGCAAGTAGAACTGAAAGAGCTTCAATCAATAGCACCTGACACACTACAAAGTTTTGACACAGCCTTTTACTCAGAGATACTCAAGAAGAAATCTTATGATATTGATGAAGAGGAGTATCGTCCTTATTTTGAACAAAAAAGTGTTATAAATGGGATGTTTACCTTTTTAGACAAACTATTTGGCTTTAAATTTAAAAAAGTTGATGAAACACTATGGAATGATAAAGCATCATCATATGATCTATATATAGATAAAAAACTAATTGCTAGACTTTACTTTGATTTAGAGGCAAGAGAAAATAAACGTGGTGGTGCATGGATGCATAACTGGCAATCTCACTGCAGAAATGAAGAAGGGATAGAACAACTTGCCTCTGCATTTATTGTATGTAACTTCCCACCTTCAAGTGATACAACTCCCTCTCTACTTCGTCATGATGACATAGTTACTCTCTTTCATGAGATGGGACATACAATTCATCATCTACTAAGTTCAGTAAATGAAAATGATGTAAGTGGTGTTAATGGTGTTGAGTGGGATGCAGTTGAATTTCCATCTCAATTTTTAGAAAACTTTGCATACGAGCCAAAAGTTTTAAAACTCTTTGCAACTCATCATAAAACAGGAGAGATACTTCCAGATGAAATGATTGAAAAACTTGTAAAAAGTAAAAACTTTCAATCAGCTATGGGAATGTTAAGACAACTAGAGTTCTCTATCTTTGACTTTAAACTTCACTCAAACATTTACAAAGGAGATGAAGTTCAAGCATTATTAAATAGTATTAGAGAAGATACCTCACTTATAGAGGCTCCAGAGTATAACAAATTTCAAAATGGATTTTCACATATATTTGCAGGTGGGTATGCAGCTGGATACTACAGTTATAAATGGGCTGAAGTATTAAGTGCTGATGCATTTTACAGTGTTGTTGATGAGGGAATATTTGAGTCTAAGACAGCTAAGCGATACTTAGATATTGTTTTAAGAGGTGGTGGTTCAAAGAGTATGGAAGTTCTGTTTCATGAACTAATGGGTAGAGATGCCGATACAGATAAACTACTGCGTTTAAATGGCATAAAATAGTGAAATATTTTGCTATTTTATTTGTTTTAATTACATCTTTGTTGGGAGAAACACATTTGAAAATAGCAACTTATAATATTGAAAACCTATTTGATTTAAAAAAAGATGGCCATGAATATACTGAGTATATACCTAATACAAAATCAAATTGGAATAGAAAAAACTACAAAATAAAACTTAATAATCTCTCTAAAGTAATCACAGAAATAGATGCAGACATATTGGCTCTTCAAGAAATAGAGTCTCTGCAAGCTCTCAAAGATTTAAGATATTCACTTAAAGAAAAAGATCTTTACTACCAGTATTATAAAATAGCAAATAAAAAAAGTACTACAACGAAAGTAGCGATACTTAGCAAGATTCCATTTATATATGCTAAAGAGTTATCAATAAATCCAACATATAAATACAGAAATATTTTAGAGGTTAAGTTTAACATTGAAAATCAAGACTTATATCTTTTTATTAATCATTGGAAATCCAAATCTGGACCAGAAAGTATGAGGATTGTTTCAGCAAAAAAACTCCGAAATAGAGTAAAAGAGATAGGAGAAGATAAAAATATCATACTACTTGGAGACTTTAATTCAGACTATGAAGAGTATATAAAATTCAAAAGAAAAAGAAAACATAATGATACAGGTGGAAAAACTGGCATAAACCATGTTCTACATACAAAAAATCAAACTAAAAAAGCAAAAAAAGTAAAATATGAAAAGTATAGTTTCTATAATCTATGGTACGACACTCAAGAAGAAAAAAGATATTCATATATTTATAGAGGTAAAAAAGAGGCACTAGATAATATAATAATTTCTCAATCACTGCTAGAACATAATAGTATCTATTATAAGTATGATTCTATTAGTGCCTATAGTCCCAAGTATCTATTTAAAGGTAAAAGTATCTATAGATGGCAAACTACATGGCAAAAACCTCGTAGACATAAAGGTAAAGGTTATTCAGACCATTTAGCAGTTACAGCAGAGTTTATAATAAAGTAAATATATCAAGGAAATTAGATTATTCGAAAATTGACGAAGTCATTAAATCAAGCGCATGCAATTTTTTATTTAATCAAGGCACGGATAAATGAAGTGTACATATGTACATGAGTTTTTTTCGTAACGCGGAGTAAATAAAAAAGTGTATGTGATTGTT
>Ga0256844_10000033_pt1 | contig 61026 bp, 55 predicted proteins | sample MusselsmetaG_FD_189100 | JGI IMG/M metagenome (GOLD analysis project Ga0256844, IMG submission 189100) | Mussel associated microbial communities from hydrothermal vent at the East Pacific Rise, Pacific Ocean - Mussels | ecosystem: Host-associated > Mollusca > Shell > Unclassified ... | reverse complement strand
CCATTATTTTATAATAATCTTTATATTCCATATGACCTCACTTGAAAAACACCAGCAGTAATTGTTCCTACGCATAAAAGCCATGATAACAATTATCTGTTATCATGGCTTTGTTTTTTCTGCGGCTATTATTTTATTTCAATTCTGCGCCGTAACTGATTCGGCTTTTTCTGCAGAGTGATTTTTAATACGCCTTTGTCATAGCCTGCTTTTGCTGTGGCTGCATCATCATTTTCCAGTCCTGACTGAGACTGTCCCATGTCCGGAACAGACCACCGGTGATGTGTTTAAAGTTGAACATTGCAAACCTCCTGTGTCGTTAGTTTTACTACTGTTTTTTTAGCAGGGCAATTGCAAAAATATCCTGTTCAAGGCGGTTGCTCATACCTTCTCTTTTAAAATAAGTTCAGTGGTATTAACTGTTTTTGTGAGTAATTGCTTAAGCGTATTGAGTTCTCGATGGATAAAAATCATAAGCAGGATGCTTTAGCATTGCTTTTTGCTAGCTGCGAAAAATAGTCCAGGCGGCTAAATACAAGCAATAATACTATCGCAGGGATAATCTTACCTTTCTTAGAAACTTCTAGAAGAATAAATTAGTACAAATTGATTGCAAAAGGGAAACTAACTTTCCATCTGTTAAGTCTTAAGCTCTCTGCTTTTTATGACCTGTATGCCTTATTCTCTGTTGGCATTTATCTTGCTATCACTATGCTATTGCTAATAAAAATTACATTTTTGATTATGGTTATGCTCTCTGATAAAGAAGTATAACTTCTGCATTCATAGTGTGCGCTCTTTAGAATAAGACCTGGAGGATGGTAATGGCAGAAAACGAATTTGACTTTTCTGAACTGGAAAAACGACTGGGAGTAACTCGCAGAACTTTCTTAAAGTTTTGTACGGGTGTTGCAGCTTCATTAGGCTTGCCGACAAGTGCAGCTGTGGCAATGGCACAGGCAGTTGCTGATCCTAAAAAGCGGCCTCCGGTTATCTGGCTGCATGGACAGGAATGTACCGGCCCCACGGAAGCCTTACTGCGATCGGAACAGCCGACACTGGAACATCTTATTCTTGATCTCATCTCGCTGGATTATCATCAGACACTAGATGCTGGTGCGGGTCATCAGGTTGAGGCCATAAAGAAAAAATCCATGGCAGATAATAAAGGTAAATATCTGCTGGTGATTGAAGGTGCAATTCCTGAAAAAGACAATGGTATTTATTGCAAAATAGCTGGTGAAACCATGACTGACTTGACCCGAGAGGCTGCTGAACATGCGGCTGCTATTGTGGCATTTGGTTCCTGTGCCAGTTGGGGTGGGGTTCAGTCTGCTTCGCCCAATCCTACAGGTGCAACCGGTGCGCCACAGTTTTTGAAAGATAAAACGGTACTGACCATTCCAGGTTGTCCGCCTAATCCGGCTAACTTTATCGGCTCTGTGCTTTATTTTGTGACTTTTGGCAAATTACCTCCGATTGATGATAAAGGCCGTCCCAAGTGGGCCTATGGCCGTCTGATCCATGAAAATTGTTATCGCCGTCCACATTTTGATGCGGGTCGTTTTGCGACTGAATTTGGAGATGAAGGTCATAAGAAAGGCTGGTGTCTTTACAAAATGGGCTGTAAAGGACCGGAAACATATAATAATTGCTCCAGTCTGGAATACAACAATGTCGGTGGTCAGGTCTGGCCTGTGGGTGTGGGTCATCCTTGCTTTGGCTGTTCTGAAAAGGGTGTGGGTTTTAATAAGCCTTTGTTCAGTCTGGCTGAAGTTAAAACCCATACACCACCTAATATGTTCCCCACCATTGAAGATCGACAGGATACGGGCGGCCTGAGTGCCGGTGCAGCTGCTCTGGCTGGTGCGGCTGTTGGTGCGGCTGTTGGTGCAACGGCTATGTCAGCTAAAAAGCTGGATGAGAGACAAAGCAGCAATACAGATAAAAACTGAGGAGCCGTTAAATGAAACGTAGACATTTTCTAAAAACCTCACTTGGTGGAACGGTGACTGCAGCAGCTGCCCTTGGTGGTACTGTTTGTAGTGGTACAGTCCAGGCACGGCCTAATCTTGAGCCGGCTCCAGAAGCTGTGGGCATGTTGTTTGATTCGACTTTGTGCGTGGGGTGTAAGGCTTGTGTGAGCAAGTGCAAGCAGGTGAATGAGATGCCTCCTGTCATAGCAGGTGAGGATACAGCATGGGACTCAGCACGGGATTTATCCGGCGATACTCTGAATGTGATTAAAGTGTATCAAAATGGCAGCCGTGCCACCAAAGATGCTGAAATTGACGGTTTCTGTTTTGAGAAACGCAGCTGTATGCATTGTGTTGATCCGGGCTGTGTTTCTGTTTGCCCAACCACATCCATGCAGCGTAATCCAATCACTGGAATTGTGACACATCATCCTGATACCTGTATTGGCTGTCGTAACTGTATGGTGGGTTGTCCTTATAACGTGCCTCAATTCCAGTATAACAAAGTCTTCGGTCAGATTCAGAAATGTCAGATGTGTAATCAAAAAGGGCTTGAGCGAATTGATAATGGCCAGATGACGGGATGCGCTGAGGTTTGTCCTACAGGAGCAACCTTATTCGGGCCTCGTAAACTGCTATTGCAGGAAGCCAAACAGCGTATGGCACTTAAAAAAGGAGATATTTACAATTATCCACGTGGAGACATCAGCAAGCCGGATAATTATTATGAAAAAGAAGTACCTGACTACAAGCAGCATGTCTGGGGTGAAAAAGAAGCGGGAGGTACTAACGTCATGCATATATCGGCTGTTTCTTTTGACAAACTGGGTATGCCGCCATTAGGTGAACGATCCGCCCCCTCAGTGGTGGAAAGTGTTCAGCACACACTGTATAGCTATCTGGCTTTACCTGCGATTGTACTGGCTGGCCTGACCTATACCGTCAAACAAAATACTTCTGATCATGATGACGACGATGGAGGTGAATCATGAGTGAATATCAAGCCCTGGGAGGGCGCATCTTCAGCAGACCCTTTATGGCACTGAGCGCCATTTTTATCATCAGTCTGTATTTTATGTTTGATCGCTTTGTCATTGGCGGCATGGGTGCAGTCAGTAATCTTAATGGTGGTTTCGCCTGGGGGATCTGGGTGGTTTATGACGTGGTGATTGGTACTGCCTTTGCCTGTGGCGGCTATGCTCTGGCAATTGCCGTGTATCTTTTCAATAAAGGTCAGTATCATCCGCTGGTTCGACCTGCAGTATTAGCCAGTTTACTGGGCTATGCACTGGGTGGTTTTGGAGCATTCTTTGATATGGGACGTTTCTGGCAGTTTTATGAAATATTCCTGCCGTGGAACTGGAACTTTAATTCCGTCATGCTGGAAGTAGGTCTGTGTGTTGCTACCTACATTCTGGTTCTGGCTATGGAGTTTTCCCCCGCACTATTAGAAAAACTGGGCAAGAAAAAACTTTTGAAGTCACTCAATAAAGTCTTGTTCCTGTTCATTGCACTGGGAATTTTGCTTCCCACGATGCACCAGTCCTCATTGGGTTCTCTGCTTATCGCCATGGGACATAAGGTGAATCCACTGTGGCAGGTTATGCATATGCAGCCGCTATTGGCACTGATGACAGCGATTCTGATGGGCTTTTCTATTGTTCTGTTTGAAGCATCAACCGTAACGGTTGGTTTTAAGCGTAATTCAGAAACTCATATTTTAACTGGACTGGGCAAGATTATTGTCGGCCTGCTGATTGCTTTCTTAGTGGTTCGTTTTGGTGTGCTGAGCTTTCAGGACAAATTGGGACTGATCTTTGCGGGAGACTTTGCCTCCCTTATGTTTATACTGGAAACCGTTCTTTTTGTTATCCCTCTGGTTATTTTGCTTTCACCTGAAAGACGGGCACAGGGCAGTAAATTACTGATTGCCGGGGTCTGCATGTTGCTTGCAGGCAGCCTGTATCGCTTTGATGCCTTCCTGCTGACGTTTAACCCTGGCCCTGGTTACAATTATTTCCCTTCAGCACCTGAAATAATGATCACCTTGGGCGTGGTTGCGTTTGAACTGATGGCTTACATCGTTATTGTTAAATTATTACCCGTCATGCATTGCGAAGAGCATGCTTAATCTCGATTATTAAGGAGATATACCTTGAGTACACGAATTACAGTTGATCCAATCACCCGAATTGAAGGACACCTTCGCATCGATGTGGAAATAAATGACGAAGGTATGGTCAGCAAATCCTGGTCATCCGGACAGATGTGGCGTGGTATTGAAAATATTCTGATTGGCAGAGATCCCAAAGAAGCCTGGACTTATACGCAGCGTTTCTGTGGTGTTTGTACTACCATACATGCGATTACCTCGGTGCGGGCGGTAGAAGATGCTTTGCAGCTGGAAATTCCTTTAAATGCCCATCTGGTGCGTAATATTATCCAGGCGGCACATGCTCTGCAGGATCATATTGTACACTTCTACCATCTGTCTGCAGTAGACTGGGTGGATGTTGTTTCGGCACTGGATGCCGATCCGGTAGCCGCCTCAAAGCTGGCCGAGTCTCTGTCAGGCTGGTCACTTAACGGCCCTCATGAGATGAAAGCAGTGCAGGAACGTCTGAAAACTTTTGTCAGCAGTGGTCAGTTGGGACCTTTTGCCAGTGGTTATTGGGGACACCCGGCCATGAAGCTGCCGCCGGAAGTAAATCTGATGGCTGTTGCCCACTATCTGCAGGCATTGGACGTGCAACAGTATGCCAATAAAATTGTCGCTATTTTAGGGGGTAAAACACCGCATATCCAGAATGTTGCAGTGGGCGGGATCAGTAATTCTATCAGTCATGATGCCCCCTCAGTGCTGAATATTGAGCGCTTAATGCTCATAGAAGGTTTTATTGATAAGCTGGATCACTTTGTGAAAACAGCCTATATGACCGATGTGCCTGCTATTGGTGCCTTTTATCTGGACTGGACAGGCTATGGTAAGGGAGTCACTAATTATCTGTCAGTGCCGGACTGCCCGACAGATACCGGCTTATCATCCTTTGAACTGCCCGGCGGCTATATTAAAAATGGCGATTTATCAACATTTAAAGCCATTAACAACTGGCGTGAAGATTATTTTCGTCAGGGAGTGGCGGAAAGTTCCAAACATGCCTGGTATGAAGGTGATGAGCCCCTGCACCCGTATCAGGGGACAACCAATCCGCAATACACAGATTTTCAGGATGAAGGACAATACTCATGGATCAAAGCCCCGACTTTCTATAATGAGCGTGCAGAAGTGGGGCCGCTGGCTGATGTGCATATCGGACTGGCCTCAGGTCATAAAGGCTATACTGAATACACTAATCAGGCAGTGGATGTCATTAAAGCGGTATCAAAAAATCCTGATATTCCATTATCAGCACTGCAGTCCACAATCGGCCGCCATGCTGCCCGGGCTATTCGTGCCGGTGTGATGGTGGATAATCTGCGTACTCAATGGCAGGCACTAATGGAGAATGTGGCAACGGGTGATGAAGATACCTTTAATGCTCCTGAATTTCCAAAAGGTGAAATTTCCGGTGTCGGTATTCATCAGGCACCTCGCGGCACACTCAGCCACTGGATTGTTATTGAAGATGCTAAAATTAAAAACTATCAGGCGGTTGTGCCCAGCACCTGGAATGCCGGGGCACGGGATGCCAATGATCAGATTGGCCCTTATGAAGCCTCTTTAATGGGCAATCCTGTTGCTGATCCTGAAAAACCACTGGAAGTATTGCGTACAGTACATTCTTTTGATCCCTGTATTGCCTGTTCTATCCATCTGGTAGATACCGAGCAAAAGGACATTGTTAAAGTAAAGGCATTATAATATGAAAAATATTCTGATAATTGGTATGGGCAATGTGCTTATGCAGGATGAAGGAGTTGGTGTACGGGCAATAGAGGCACTTGAAAACCAGTATCATATTCCTCAGGGGGTCACTATAGTGGATGGCGGAACCACTGGAATGGAGTTGTTTAATCCTATTCGGGCCTGTGATCAGCTGATAGTGGCGGATGCGGTAAACACCGGCGCAGCTTATGGAGCGGTGGTGCGTATTGCCAATGAAGAGATCCCCCAGTTTTTTCAAACAAAATTATCCAATCATCAACTGGGACTGTCTGATTTACTGGCATTGCTGAAGCTAAAAGGAGAAATGCCTGAATATGTGGCTGTTATCGGTATGGTGCCGCATTCACTGGAAACACAACTGGGTTTGACCAAAGAGGCGCAGAAAGGGCTGGCTCATATGGTGACGATGCTGGTTAAAGAGCTAGCTGATTTAGGCGTTAAAGTAAAAAAACGTAACACCTGTCGTATGGGCCACTGGCATAAGGAAGCAGAATATGAGGCAAAACATCTGTGTGCATAGGTATTCCGGTGCAGGTTATTGAAGCTGGTGAGTTTACCTCTCTGTGTAATGGGCGTAATGGTGCAGTGCGGGTCAATATGATGTTGACCGGGCCGCAGCCGGTGGGTACCTGGCTGGTTACTTTTTTAGGCTCTGCACGTGAGATCATCAGCGTGCAAGAGGCTGCCAATCTGAATAAAGCACTGGATGGCATGCAGCAAATAATGAGTGGAAATGAAATTGATGTTGAATATTATTTTCCTGATATTGATGTAAAACACGAGCAGACAGAGGAATCCTGATGAAAATTATAGCTGATCCACAGGCGGCGGTAGATAGACTCGAGCAGATTTTTGTGCATATTCTGCATAATAATATGCAGGGCATTCCTATTCTTAATAATCACTTAGCAGTGCAGACACTGGGCTTTCAGGTATTTGACGGACGCATTATTGGTATTATAATTACCCCCTGGTTAATGAATCTTATTATGCTGCCCAATAAACAAGATGACTGGAGTAAGCTGCAGCTGGGTGATAAAATGCCGGTTAAGTTTCCATCAGCCGTGCACAAATTTATGGTTAATGAAATAGATGGAATAGGCAAGTGCAAAACCTGTTCATTGTATTCACCTATGCATGAGTTCAGCAGTCAGACACATGCTCTCACCGTAGCTCAGGATTTTATCAATGCTCTTTTAGTGGCCAGAGACGCTACAGTGGAAGAGTTAGTCGATGAAGATTTGCTGGGGCGCATTATGCGTGGTGAAGATATTGATGTGAACCTGGATGAATTTGCTGCCCTGGAACCGCTGGCGCAGCCGGCAGCACAACCGGCGGAAGTCTCTGTGATAAAAGACAATAGGGAGACTTTTGTGTCCGCACCCCCTCGGGCATTGTCACGCCGGGATTTAATTCGCGGGAAATTTTTAAGGAGTTAAAAAGTATGTTCAGTCTGTTATTCCTGGGTCTGCTTCTGGGTATGCGCCATGCACTGGAAGCTGATCATGTTGCAGCACTGGCATCACTGACCAGTGATAATCAATCGATAAAAGATACGATCAAACATGGTGCAGTCTGGGGCCTGGGGCATACTATAACACTGTTTATTTTTGGCAGTATGATGCTGCTTATCGGCAGTACTATCAGTGAGCAGCTGGTGCATGCGCTGGAATTATCAGTGGGGATCATGCTCATTGTTCTGGGCCTTGATGTGTTACATAAACTCATTAAACAACGCATCCATTTTCATCTGCACCGGCATGAAAATGAACAGCATTTTCATGCTCATTCCCATGCCGGTGAACAACATCAGGCGCATAATCCGCATAAGCATCAACATGCGCACGGCCGGGCTTTCCCGATACGTGCCCTGTTTGTGGGTCTGATGCATGGTATGGCAGGTTCTGCAGCACTGATTGTGCTGACATTACAAACTGTCAGTTCAACCACACAGGGGTTTTTATATATTCTGTTTTTCGGTATCGGGTCAATTTTAGGTATGGCTGCGCTTTCTGCTATTATTGCTATTCCCCTGAGACATTCGGCCAGGGGACTCACATGGATGCATAATGGTTTTCAGGGAGCTATCGGGTTAGTCACCATTGGTATCGGCGCTAGGCTAATGCTCGATAATATAGCTGTTTTCTAAAGCTCTCTTGTGTTGCCGATATTGTATTCGGTGGATACCCTGTTATTAGCCCTCCTCATCAGCTTGATAACTGCATGCTCTGAGTATCCGGCCACTATCAAAGCACCAATAGAATGTGCTTGGCGGCTGTTTGATGAATCTCCTGCCCTGAAGTTAGACTCTGTTTTTTCATGCTATAGTGAAACTGAGTATTCACCCGGACTAGCTGTTTTAATTTACATGAGAGATACAGTCTATGGACACAATCGTTAAGACTATTGATGAAATAAATGCCAAATTAATAGAAGATGCCGCTCTTGTGCTCTACTTCAGTTCCCCCTCATGCAGTGTGTGTCAGGTGCTTAGACCCAAAGTCATGCACGCACTGGCCACAGCCTATCCTGCAATGGGCCGCTATCATGCTGATCTGGCCCTGTATCCTGAGCTTGCTGCTCATTTTCAGGTTTTTTCTGCACCGACTCTGATTGTTTTTTTTCAAGGCCGCGAATTTATCCGCAAGGGACGGGCAGTGAGCGTGGCCGGTCTGCTGCAGGAAATCAAACGACCTTATGAATTGATGATGTCATAACTGGTTAGTCCGCGGCAGTTTTTCTATGGCAACCAGCAATAGATGTTTATTTGTGGAAGGAAATAATACAGATATTAATATAATTGTATTATTTCTTTTCGACTACTATTCATAATAGTCTTTGTTAACTATAATTATTTATAGATAACAAGTGCTTATTGATTGAGTGTCGTTTGGCATACGCCTTGCTGTTAAGCAAAGTCATAAACAAATGAACTTGCCAAAGCAGACACAGTTCCTTAAGAGGTTTTTAATGGCTATAGAAGGTCTTCTTGATATTCAGCTGATCATGCACAGCAATGCCATGCATGATGTTGACATTAAATCCTCCCGTCCGGTATATGCCAGCCGGGTATTTGCCGGTAAGTGTGTTGATGAATCACTGACTCTGCTGCCCTTATTATTTAGTATATGCGGTGTCGCACAGGCCTGTGCTGGGGTTCGTGCCTGTGAGCAGGCACAGGCTATTGAAGTACCGGAGCATATAGAGCAGCTGCGGGATAAATTAGTCGATATGGAAACACTGCGAGAGCATTTCTGGCAAATTCTGCTGAACTGGCCGGTGTTGCTTGAGATGCTTAGCGCAGATAAACAGCTCTCTGAGCAAGGGATAAGAACACAGCAGATGGCTGAGCTGATCCATTGTCAGCAGGATTATCGACAGCTGCTAAGCGCTGCTCATCAGCCTTTTTTAACTCAGCCGGATATACCTGCTGCAGATAGAGAAAATTGCCTGCCGATTAAAAAAATATGCGCCTTGCTGGAGCAGGCAATTTTTGCTATGCCGCCCGGCAGATGGCTGCAACTAGACTCTATAGAACAGTTACAGCACTGGTTCAGTTCAGGTGACACCATTGCCGCCCGGTTATTAACGGCAGTGGCGCAAAATCAATGGCAGGCTGCAGGGCGCAATAATATAAAAGCTCTTTGTCCGCTCTCTGGAGAAGCTCTGGATATGAGCACTTTATCAGCCCATTTTGCCCATGATAACTTTGTTCAACAGCCACAGTGGCAGAATGTATGCTATGAAACCGGCAGCCTGAGCCGTACTGATAGTCCGTTATTGCATGAAGTCAGTCAGCAGTGGGGTAATGGCTTAATGAGCCGGCTGGTGGCCCGGCTGACGGAAATGGCACAAATAGCTCAGCATCTGCTCAGTGACAGAAAAAAATCTGTAGTGCTAAGAGACCAGTCTCAAGGTCATCCTCAGGGTGGTGGTATCGGTATGGCAAGGGCGGCCAGAGGTTTGCTGATACATCAGGTGTTTATTGAACAGGGGCGGCTGCAGCAATATCAGATCCTCGCGCCCACTGAATGGAATTTTCATCCCCGGGGAGTGGTGACTCAGAGCCTGAAGTGTCTGCAGGGGAATGCAGCGCAACTGCGTCAACAGGCAAAGTTATTGCTTAATGCGATAGATCCCTGTGTGGCTTATAAATTTCATATTATCTCAGAGAGAAAAAATAATGCATGAAATGTCCTTATGTGAAGGCATTTTACAAGTACTGGAAGATAACGCGAAAACTCAGCATTTTAGCAAAGTGAAAACAGTCTGGCTGGAAATTGGTACGCTCTCCGGTGTTGAAGTTGAAGCCATGCTGTTTTGTTTTGATGCAGTGAGCAGAGGCACGCTTGCGCAGCATGCCCGACTGGAAATTATGCATACTCCCGGTCTGGCATGGTGTATGAAATGTGCAAAAAATGTGACGGTAATGCAACGCTTTGATGAATGTCCGCAATGCGGCAGTTATCAGCTTCAGGTTGTTGGCGGTGATGAAATGAAAATTAAAGAACTGGAGGTTGAATAATGTGTACTGTATGCGGCTGTGGTGAAGGTGAAACAAGCATTGAGGGACAAAGTCATGCGCATCAACATGCACATGAGCATAATCATGATCAGCCTCATGATACTGAACAACATGATTATTCTCAGGGGGCAGCACATGCACACGCGCCGGGTTTGAGTCAGTCACGAATGGTGCAGATTGAAACTGATATTCTGAGCAAAAATAATGAATATGCGGCCTTGAACCGGCGCTGGTTTACGCAGCACCATGTACTGACCTTAAATCTGCTATCGAGTCCCGGTTCAGGAAAAACGACATTGCTGACCCGTACTATAGATGATCTAAAAAATGAGCTGAAGCTTTCAGTGATAGAAGGCGATCAGCAAACAGCCAATGATGCTGAACGTATTCGCGAAACAGGCGTTAAGGCGCTGCAGATTAATACCGGTAAAGGCTGTCATCTTGATGCTCATATGATTGGTCATGCACTGCAAAGCCTTAAACCAGAAGATAATACAGTGCTGTTTATAGAGAATGTCGGCAATCTGGTCTGCCCGGCGGCTTTTGATCTGGGTGAGGCATATAAAGTTGCTATTTTGTCGGTGACAGAAGGTGAAGATAAGCCGCTGAAATATCCGGACATGTTTCATGTTGCCGATATGCTGCTGTTAAATAAAATTGATTTACTGCCTTATGTTAATTTTGATGTGCAAAAATGCATTGACTATGCCCGACGCATTAACCCCGGCATTAAAATTCTACAATTGTCAGCAACAACAGGTGACGGTATGGAACAGTGGTATCACTGGCTGAAAACCACCCGGCAACTTACTTTGATAGGATAGCGTTTATGTGTCTGGCCTTACCGGCAAAAATTATTGCCATTGATGAAACTGCCGATATGGCTGTTGTAGCTCTTGGTGAAGTGCAAAAAGAAGTATCCATTGCCCTGATTGAAGAGGCAAAAATCAATGATTTTGTTTTGATTCATGTGGGTTATGCACTCAATAAAATCAGCCCTGAAGAAGCTGAACGCACATTACAGTTATTTGCTCAAGCAGGATTAACTGAACCGTTAGCAGAGCCTTTTGTGGAAAACAGTAATGATTAAATACGTAGATGAATTTCGTCGTCAGGATCTGGCGCAGATATTATCAGCAGCAATTAAAAAAGCAAGTGATCCCCGTCGTCAGTACCGCCTGATGGAGTTTTGTGGCGGACATACCCATGCCATCTTCCGTTATGGTGTGCAGGATCTGATGCCTGATAATATTAAATTTGTTCATGGGCCGGGTTGCCCTGTGTGTGTTCTGCCTATAGGACGTATAGATAATGCAATTGAGCTGACACGAAATAATAATGTTATTTTATGTACCTATGGTGATTTAATGCGAGTGCCTGCCAGTGGTGGCAAAAGTCTGCTCAAAATTAAGGCTGAAGGTGCTGATGTACGCATGGTGTACTCGACTCAGGATGCGCTGAACATTGCCCGGGAAAATCCGCTCAAAGAAGTGGTGTTCTTTGCCATTGGTTTTGAAACCACCACGCCGCCCACGGCAGTGGCCATTAAACAGGCGAAACAGCAAGGTCTGAAAAATTTCAGTGTCTTTTGTAATCATGTACTGACCCCTGCAGCTATTCAGAATATCCTGCAATCACCGGAAGTACGTGACATGAGTTCAGTGGTCATTGATGGTTTTTTCGGCCCGTCTCATGTCAGTGCTATTATCGGCAGTCAGCCCTATGAATTTTTTGCAGATGAATTTCAAAAGCCAGTGGTAATTGCCGGTTTTGAACCGCTGGATGTGATGCAGTCTGCTTTGATGCTGATCCGCCAGATCAATGACGGACGTCATGAAGTCGAAAATGAATATCTGCGGGTGGTGACCCGTGAAGGCAATAAAAAAGCACAGGCACTGGTCGCTGAAGTGCTGGAACTGCGGCGCAATTTTGAATGGCGTGGTCTGGGTATGGTGCCTTATAGCGCCTTGCAGATAAAGCAGTCTTATGCTGAATTTGATGCTGAAAAACGTTTTTCTATAGCCCATATTCATGCCAGTGATATTAAAGGCTGTGAATGCCCGCGAATTTTGCGAGGTGTAAAAAAACCGACTGACTGCAAGCTGTTTGGTACGGTCTGTACCCCGGAAAACCCCATGGGTTCCTGTATGGTGTCTTCGGAAGGTGCCTGTGCCGCCTATTGGAGTTATGGGCGCTTTCGTCAGGTGGGTGCAGAAACCGCTGAAGTTCACTCAGAGTCTGCTTAATAATAAGGAATATGTGCATGCCGATAAATAGCAAACGCTTTCCCATACGCTTGAATATCCGTGACGGCAGGGTGGATATGACCCACGGCAGCGGCGGGCGTGCCATGGCACAGCTTATTGAAGAACTGTTTGTCAAACATCTGGATAATGAACTGCTGCGCCAGGCAAATGATCAGGCCGCATTTGATGTGCCGGCTGGACGGATGGTGATAAGCACTGACGGTCATGTTATCTCACCGCTGTTTTTCCCCGGAGGGGATATTGGCTCTTTGTCAGTGCACGGTACGATTAATGATGTGGCCATGTCCGGTGCAAAACCGCTTTATCTGTCTGCAGGCTTCATTCTTGAAGAAGGCTTTGCGCTTGCTGAACTGGAGAAAATTGTCATCAGTATGAGTGAAGCAGCAGCAAATGCAGGAGTCCCTGTTGTTACCGGAGATACCAAAGTGGTGGAAAAAGGCAAGGGTGATGGTATTTTTATTACCACAACAGGTGTGGGAATAGTGCCTGGTGGAGTGCATATTTCCGGCAATAGAGCAGAGCCGGGGGATGTTATTCTGGTCAGCGGTACGATGGGTGATCATGGTGTGGCTATTATGTCCAGCCGTGAAAACCTGCAATTTGATACTACGATTCAATCAGATTCGGCAGCCCTGCATACTCTGATTGCCGACATGGTGGCTACAGTGCCGGATATTCATTGCCTGCGCGACCCCACCCGCGGTGGTCTGGCGACGACATTAAATGAACTGGCGCAGCAGTCTCAGGTGGGCATGAAGCTCTATGAAACAATGATTCCGGTGAATCCAGCAGTGTCATCCGCCTGTGAACTGCTGGGGCTGGATCCGCTCTATGTAGCCAATGAAGGCAAACTTATCTGTATCTGTAAACAACAGGACAGTGAAAAATTATTGCAGGTTATGCGGGCTCATCCTCTGGGACAACAGTCTGCTATCATCGGTGGAGTCATTGAAGATGACCATGGCTTTGTGCAGATGCAAACAAGTTTTGGCGGCAGCCGTGTAGTGGATTGGCTGGCGGGAGAACAATTACCGAGAATTTGTTAAATGTTGCGTATTCTTTTTTTAACACATGCGTTTAATAGCCTGACCCAGCGCCTGTATATTGAATTATTACAGCAGGGACATGAAGTCTCAGTTGAATTTGATATTAATGACTTCGTTGCTATTGAAGCGGTCAACCTGTATCAGCCGAACTTAATTATTGCCCCATTTTTAAAGCGAGCGATACCGGAGTCAATTTGGAACAAGACAACTTGCCTGATTGTTCATCCTGGCATTGCCGGTGATCGCGGGCCATCGGCACTGGACTGGGCTATAGTCAATAATGAAACCTTCTGGGGGGTCACCGTACTACAGGCTAATAAAGAAATGGATGCAGGTGATATCTGGACTACTCAGGAGTTTATGATACGTCATGCCAGCAAGGCCAGTTTATATCGTAATGAAGTGACTGAAGCTGCCACTATTGCTGTATTAAAAGCCGTTAAATTGTTTGAAAAAGGTAATTTTGTCCCCCAGCCTCTGGATTATAACAATACTGAAAGCCGCACAAACCCAAGAAAAAAACTGATAAAAATCAAAGGTCAGTTGCAGCCATTAATGACCCAGAATGATCGTAAAATTTACTGGTATGCAGATTCAACAAAAATGATTTTGCGCAAAATTCGAAGTGCAGATGGCTTTCCTGGTGTACAGGATGATATTTTTGGACGTGAATATTATCTTTATGATGCGCATGAAGAACAACAATTAAGCGGAAAACCGGGTGAGCTTATTGCTCGCTGTGGCGGTGCAATTTGCCGGGCAACGACTGATGGAGCGGTCTGGATTGGACATTTATGTGATAAACAGTCTGAACATCCCTTTAAACTTCCAGCTACACAATTACTGCTGCAGGTTATTCAGCAATTGCCTGAAATTGAGCCTGATCAGGCAACAGGATATCGTGATATCTGGTATGAACAGGAGGGCGAGGTTGGTTATCTGCATTTTCCATTTTACAATGGGGCTATGGGAACTGAGCAATGCCAGCGCTTGCACCGCGCATATATTAAAGCCCGTCAGCAAACCACTAAAGTCATAGTATTAATGGGCGGCACTGATTTCTGGTCAAATGGTATGCATCTGAATCTTATTGAGGCCGCAGCGAGTGCTGCCGATGAATCCTGGGATAATATTAATGCTATTAATGATCTGGCACTGGAAATTATTAATACAAATTCACATTTGACGGTGGCTGCTTTACAGGGAAATGCCGGAGCTGGAGGGGTGTTTCTCGCTCGTGCAGTTGATGAAATCTGGGCAAGTCAGGGGGTTATCCTTAACCCTCATTATAAAGATATGGGTAATCTTTATGGTTCGGAATACTGGACTTATCTCTTGCCTCGATATGCCGGTCTGGAGAATGTTGATCGTATCATACAGGCACGCTTACCCATGGGGACTCAGGAGGCATTGTTCTTAGGTCTTATTAACGAGATTATTGCTGGAAAAGGAACGACTTTTATTCAAAATGTTAAAAAACGTGCTGCGGATATGGCAAATGTACCTGCCTACTCATCACGTCTGAAATATAAGAATAAACGTCGTGAGGTTGACGAACAACATAAACCGATTGCTGACTATCGTAAATCAGAGTTAGATAAAATGCGTATGAATTTTTTTGGTTTTGATCCCAGTTATCATATTGCACGCTATAATTTTGTCTATAAGGTGGCAAAATCTCGAACAACCTTGACTATTGCACTTCATCGGCGAACCTCATCGTTACTTGATACAAAGACAAGGAGAGCAGTATGACAACGCTGCCAACCATCTTGGTTGTTGATGATGAGCAACGCAGTCTGGAATCATTGTATCGTATTCTTGACGATGATTTTGATATTAAAACTGCACTGACTATTCAGGAAGCTGAACAAATATTGCAGCAGGAATGGGTACAGGTCATTCTTTGTGATCAACGTATGCCGGAACTCACGGGCGTTGAGTTTTTAAAACAAGTACGTGAAAAATGGCCGGATGTGATCCGCATGATTATTTCTGGTTATACCGATTCAAATGATATTATTCATGCACTGAATGATGCGGGTATTTATCAATATATTTCAAAACCCTGGCACCCTGATAAGCTTATCCCTTTGCTGAAAAATGCTTGTCAAATGTATGACTTGCAGCGTCAGAATGAATCCTTGTCCGTTGAATTGAAGCGTTTGTCAAAACATGTAGACGAATCAATAACAGCTAGGCGTGAAAAATTACGTGACAACTATTTACTCAAGGATCTACTCAAAGATCAACTCAGTGCCAATGGTGGTGAAAGTCGCAATGATGGTATTGTTCGAACCCCTGGAAGCAGTATGAATGATGTCTGTGAAAAAATAAGTCGTGTAGCACCTTATGACATATCTGTATTGCTGGCTGGAGAATCCGGCACCGGTAAAGAGCTGGCTGCACGTAAGCTGCATTATAATAGTTTGCGTTGGGACAAAGCCTTTGTGGTGGAAAACTGCGGTGCTTTGCCGGATGAATTACTAGAAAGTGAACTCTTTGGTTATAAACGAGGTGCGTTTACCGGCGCTATTGAAGATCGAATTGGCTTGTTTGAACGGGCAAACGGCGGTACTGTTTTTCTGGATGAAATTGGTGACGTGTCACCTGCTTTTCAGGTCAAATTACTGCGCGTCCTTCAAGAAGGCGAAATCAGGCCATTAGGCAGCGGTAAAACACGTCATGTTGATGTGCGTATTATTGCGGCAACGAATAAGCATCTTGAAACTGAAGTACGGGAAGGGCGGTTTCGTGAAGATTTATATTATCGTCTGGCCGCCGTCACTATAGCACTACCTTCATTGCGTGAACGTAAGATTGATATTCCTGTTTTAGCCAGTGAACTTTTGGAAAATGCTATGCATAATTTGGCTAAACAAGTCAAAGGTTTTTCTGATGAAGCTCTGGTTTGTATGCAAGCCTATCATTGGCCGGGTAATGTTCGTGAATTGCAAAATGAAATTAATCATATGTTGATCATGAGTAATGAGGAGGAACTGGGTGCGGATCTATTGTCAAGCAGAGTTCTGCATGCGACACCTCAGGAAGAAATTGACAGCCTTGGCAATCTGGCTGATCTTGAAGGTTCATTAAAAGATCGAGTCGAAGCTTTAGAGGCAAGAATTTTACGTGAAACGCTGATCAGGCTGAGATGGAATAAAAGTCGTGCAGCTAAAGAACTGGGACTTTCAAGGGTGGGCTTGCGCGGTAAGCTGGAACGTTATGGTCTGGAAAGAATTGAACACCTGGATATTAATTCTAATGAAGCAGCCGGTTAAAAATTAATATGAGTCATCATAGCGATATTCAACAAGACAGTCTCATAAAAGAAGCAGGTGTGATGGATTCTCTGCAGCAGACTGATTCTACAGAGGAGGCCTGGATTGAAGTGATCCATAAAATGGATTCAGTGTATGCTGATCTGGTGCATTCTCAGGTTGAGTTAGAATTAAAAAATTCAGCGCTCGAAGAAGCTCAGCTTTTTATCAATAGTGTACTTTCAGCTATGACGGATACTTTGATTGTTTGTGATACTGAGGGTGTTATTGTGCAAGTAAATTCTGCTCTGGAAGAGTTAACAGGTAAGACAACAGAAGATTATATTAAACATTCTCTTCATGAAGTGTTTGCTGAAGACTCCCAAGGCATGCTGGATGTTTTTCCAGAAAAAATGAGACATGAATCCCTGATTGATTGTGAGATGAATGTCATCTGCTCAGATGGTACAACTTCACCTTTGTCAATGAATTGTTCATCACGATTTGATGCCAGCGGCGTTTTAACTGGAATGGTGTTAATTGGCCGGCCATTAGGTGAATTACGTCATGCCTATAAGAAGTTAAATTCTGCACATACTGAACTTCAGCGTACTCAGCAGCAACTGATTCATTCTGAAAAGATGGCTTCACTGGGACGTCTTATTGCGGGTGTTGCCCATGAGTTAAATAACCCCATCAGTTTTATCTTTGGCAATATGCATGCTCTGAAACGTTATGGTTCTCGGATTAATCAATATCTCAATGCTGTTGATGCACATGTTGCTTCGCCTGAACTTAAAAAAATTCACACTGAACTTAAAATTGGCCGAATTCAAGAGGATATGGGGTCACTAATTGAAGGTTCTTTAGAAGGTGCGGAACGAGTGAATAACATTATCCATGATTTACGCAATTATTCTGGAGGACAAAAAGAAGAATATAGTTTCTTTGAACTGAATAATGTCATTAAAAAAGCAGTCAATTGGGCCTTAAAGACAGATAAAAACAAACCAGAGATTCAATATAAATTTGCTGATAATATATGGATCAATAGTTGTAAAGGACAGATTCATCAGATTTTAGTTAATTTAATTCAAAATTCACGCGATGCAATGGAAAATTCGGCATATCCAAAATTGATTTTGGCTACTGAAATATCAGATGAAATTGTAGCTATTCATGTGATTGATCAGGGTGTCGGTATTTCAGAGCAAGATGCAAAAACAATTTTTGATCCTTTTTTTACCAGCAAACCAGTTGGTCAGGGGACGGGACTTGGACTTTATATCAGTTATGGTCTTGCACATGAGCTGAAAGGTGATTTAATTTTTAAAAACAACCTAAAGTGTGGTGCAGAATTTATTTTATCCTTACCTGTTGACTGTAAGAGCTGATATGCTATGAGTCTGTGTGAACAACAATTAAATCTTCTCTGGCTGCAATCGGGGGGTTGTGGCGGCTGCTCTATGTCATTATTGTCTGCAGAATCCCCTGATGTCTTTAGCTCATTGCAGTGTGTGAATATTAATCTGTTATGGCATCCGTCGTTGAGTGAACAAAGTGGTTGTGAATTACTGGATCTGATGCAAGATATTATTGCTGGAGAGACACAACTTGACATACTCTGTCTGGAAGGCTCCGTGATTCAGGGACCCGATGGCAGTGGATTATTTCATCGTTTGTCGGCGACAAATAATCCGATGCGAGACTATATCAAGGCACTTTCTTTACTGGCAGAACATGTGATTGCTGTGGGATCATGTGCCGCTTTTGGGGGGATTACCGCCGGTGGCGGTAATCCCAGTGAAGCCTGCGGTCTTCAGTATGACGGAAGTCAATCAGGCGGCTTGCTGGGTAAAGATTTTCATAGTAAAAGCGGTTTACCGGTAATCAATATTGCCGGTTGTCCAACCCATTCTAACTGGGTCATTGAAACCTTATCTCAAATCGCTTTGTCTGATATGGATATGGCTGGGCTGGATGAGTTAAATCGGCCACGCAGTTATACTGATCATCTGGTGCATCATGCCTGTCCAAGAAATGAATATTACGAGTATAAAGCCAGTGCTCAGAAAACTGCTGATCTGGGGTGTATGATGGAAAATCTGGGCTGTCTTGGCACCATTGCCCAAGCGGATTGTAATACCCGTTTATGGAATGGTGAAGGATCTTGTCTACGCGGCGGCTATGCCTGTGTTAATTGCACTGCTCCAGGTTTTGAAGAGCCAGGGCATAGTTTTGCTCAAACACCCAAAATTGCAGGAATCCCTATTGGCCTGCCAACCGATATGCCAAAGGCATGGTTTGTTGCCCTGGCTTCGTTATCAAAAGCAGCGACGCCTGTGCGCCTGAGGCGAAATGCAGTCGCTGATCATATTGTGATTAAACCACTACATAAAATAAAAGATAAATAATGAGCAGACGTATTATTGGCCCCTTCAGCCGGGTTGAAGGTGATCTTGAAGTACAACTTTCGATTGAAAACGGACGGATAACGGATGCCTGGGTTGTATCGTCCTTGTACCGTGGATTTGAACAAATTTTGCAGGGTAAAGATCCGATGGATGCACTGGTTTATGTACCTCGAATTTGTGGTATTTGTTCAGTGTCTCAATCTGTTGCTGCGGCAAATGCACTGGCAAATATACAGGGATTGAAGCCGCCGCCAAATGGAGAAATTGCCACTAATCTGATTCTGGCGAATGAAAATATTACCGATCATCTGACCCACTTTTATCTTTTTTTTATGCCGGATTTTGCCCAGGATGTGTATCAAAATGAATCCTGGTTTGCTGCTGCAAAAGTTCGTTTTAAGGCCATTAAAGGTACCGCCTGTAAAGAAATGTTGCCGGTCAGGGCAGAGTTTCTGCATTTAATGGGCTTCCTGGCAGGGAAGTGGCCGCATAGTCTGGCAATACAGCCCGGTGGGACGACGCGTTCTGTTGAAATACAGGAAAAGAGTCGGATTCTGGCCATACTTTTTTCTTTTCGACAATTTTTGCAGCAGACTTTGTTTGGCGATCAGCTGGAAAATATTATTGCTATTGATTCTGCCGATGCTCTGGCTAGCTGGCTAGAACGGCCAGAATCGTCCCGAAGTGATTTTGGTCATTTTTTGCACATTGCTGATGCTTTGAGTCTGGAAACTCTTGGACGAGCAGGGGAGCATTTTATGAGCTATGGTGTATATCCTGAACAGGGTAAGCCACTATTTGCCAGGGGCATCTGGAATGGCACTTATGCTGAGCTTGATCATTCTTTGATTCGAGAAGACATCAGTCACAGCTGGATGAAATTTCAAAATAAACCTAAGCACCCCTTTGATGGTGTTACTATTCCTTCAGCGAATTCACCTGATGGATATACCTGGTGTAAAGCACCGAGACTGAACGGGCAAGTTATGGAAGTGGGAGCACTTGCTCGACAGGTGGTTAACGGCCATCCTTTAATTCGTGATCTGGTGTTGAAAAATGGCAGCAATGTTCGTGATCGTGTCATAGCCAGAATGCTGGAAATTGCTCTTGTAGTCCCTGCGATGGAAGGCTGGGCGAAAGAATTGATACCCAAAGACCCGTTTTGTTTACATGCGAAAATACCTGATGAAGTACAAGGTTTTGGCATGATGGAAGCGGCACGCGGCAGTCTGGGACACTGGTTGAAAGTTAAAAATGGTCGTATCCTTAATTATCAGATCATTGCACCAACAACCTGGAATTTTTCACCACGTGATGCTGACGGTGTACCGGGCACACTGGAACAGGCATTGATTAATACTCCACTGCTCGGCGACAGAAATGGCGACAGGAGCAAAGATGAGAAAATGCCAGTAGAAGTACAGCATATTATTCGTTCATTTGATCCCTGTATGGTGTGCACAGTTCATTAATTAAAAGGTGAGTAGGTGAAAGGTGAAGCGATCAGGGTCAGTGGTATTGTTCAGGGCGTTGGTTTTCGTCCCGCTGTCTGGACACTTGCTCATCAATTGGGACTTGTGGGACAAGTCTGGAATGATAGTGCAGGTGTTCTGATCCATGTCTGGGGAAATGATGATAGTCTGGCGAATTTTGCTGCTCGCCTGGAGTCAGAGGCACCGCTATTAGCACAAATTGATCTCATTCAATGCTCTCTATTGGATGCGGACAGAATAGCACCGGATGATTTTCAAATTATTGTCAGTCAGTCAGGGCAGGTGAATACTCGTATTGCATCCGATGCTGCAACCTGCCCTGACTGTCTTACAGAAGTTCTTGACCCCACTAATCGCCATTATCGTTATCCTTTTACCAATTGTACTCATTGCGGGCCTAGAATGTCTATTATCAGGGGCATTCCTTATGATCGTGCCAATACCAGTATGTCAGCTTTTAAAATGTGCCCGCAATGCCAGAAAGAATATGATGATCCGTCTGATCGCCGTTTCCATGCACAGCCAAATGCCTGCCACCAATGTGGCCCTAAAGTCTGGCTGGAAGACCGACTAGGCAAACGAGTGAATGAAAATGGTGATATTATTGATACAGCAGCCGATTTAATACGTCAGGGTAAAATTGTTGCAATTAAAGGAATTGGCGGTATCCATCTGGCCTGTGATGCAGGAAACCATGCGGCAGTTAAAAATCTACGGCAGCGTAAACATCGTTATCATAAGCCGTTTGCATTAATGGCAAAAGATATGGCGATGATAAAATGCTTTGCCAAGGTGAATAAATCGGAGGAAAAATTACTCAATAGTTATTCAGCTCCGATTGTTATTCTGAAGACTATTGAGACCCCGGCAATTGAACCTGTGGTTATTGAAAAGCTGTCTGCTGATTTAGCACCCGGTCAGAATTCTTTGGGATTTATGCTGCCTTATACGCCATTGCATTATCTTTTGATGCAGGAAATGACGCGGCCTGTTGTGTTAACTTCTGCCAATCAAAGTGATGAGCCTCAGGTTATCCGTAATGGCGAGGCTCATCAGCGACTGGATCAAATTGCTGATTATTATTTATTGCATAATCGTGACATTGTGAATCGACTGGATGATTCAGTTTTGCGTTTTATGGATGATCAGCCTCGTTTTTTACGTCTGGCACGTGGCTATGCACCAATGACCTTAGCATTACCTGATGATTTTCCTAATAGCAATAATATTCTGGCAATGGGTGGTGAGTTAAAAAATACTTTCTGTTTGTTAAAACAGGGAAAAATACAGCTTTCCCAGTATATTGGTGACTTAGAAAATGCTATGACCTTTCAGGATTATCAGCATAATCTGGCACTTTATCGACAGCTCTTTGACTTTAAACCTTCAGTGATTGCAGTTGATATGCATCCTGATTATTTATCAACACAACTAGGACAACAAATTGCTGCAATGGATGAAGTCAAATTTGTTGAAGTACAACATCATCATGCGCACATTGCCTCTTGCATGGTTGAACATGGCTTAGCTTATAAAACAGAGGCAGTGCTGGGTATTGCTCTTGATGGTCTGGGCTATGGTGCGGATAAGAGCATCTGGGGCGGAGAGTTTCTACTGACAAATTATCATCAATGCCAACGACTGGCCAGTTTCCAGTCGATTCAAATGCTGGGTGGTGCTCAGGCCATGCATGAGCCCTGGCGCAATACTCTTGCTTATTTGCTGAAGGCTTATGACTGGAATGAGGTGGCGAAAAAATACACCCATCTTGAAATTGTTCGTTTTTTAAAGACGAAGCCCATCAAAAATTTGCAAATAATGGCTGAAAAAGGTTTAAACAGCCCCAGTGCTTCATCTGCTGGTCGTCTTTTTGATGCAGTGGCTGCTGCACTGGGTGTCTGTTGCGAGCATGCCGATTATGAAGGCCAGGCTGCTATTGAGCTGGAAGCTCTGGCAAGTGATGATTTTGAGAGTCAGGCTGAACATGCCTATCCTTTTTGTTTTCAGCAGCAGAAAATAATATGGCGACCAATGTGGTCTGCTTTGCTGGATGATCTGAGTAATAAAGTTACGCCTGCTATTATTGCAGCAAGGTTTCATCATTGTGTGGTACAGGCGGTTGTCCAGACTGCAGTCTCTTTGTGCCGTCAGAATGATTTGCAGACGATCGTTTTAAGCGGAGGTGTTTTTCAAAATTGCCTACTACTCGAACGCACCAGTTTTTTATTACGTGAGCATCACTTAAATGTTCTTTCACCTATTTCTGCACCGATGAATGATGCTGGTTTATCTATTGGTCAGGCAGTGATTGCTTCAGCACTTTGTAGTGAAAGATGAATATAATAGAATTTATTAGACTTAACTGCAGCATTTAGAAGCAATTATCTCTCTATCTTGATTCAAAATCCCATGCCATCCGACACTGAATACTTCATCCAGATAGGTTGGCAGAGGGGATTCAACAATTCCATCCAGACGAAGTTGAACCATACGGATAGCAACACCAAAAATAGCGGATGCAGCCACTTCAGTGGTCATTTCTTTAATTTCACCCGAATCCATACCGTCACCTATTATTTCTCGCATTCTCCTAAAAGGGGATGCACTGCAAATTGGCGGCTCAGCAGGTAAAAAGTCACGATGATTAGGTTGGAAGATAAAAGCAATAATATTATGATGTGATTCTGTATAAGCAAAGAGTAAACGAATGATTTCTTCACATTTTTCTTTGCTCGTTACTTTATCCTTAATTGCCCGATCAATCAGTTCATCCATCTCATTGAGTAAATGATAATAGAGTTTTTTGGCGATACCTTCTTTGCCGCCAAAATGTTTGTAAATGGAGCCTATACTGACGTTAGCTTCTTTTTGAATATCATGAACGGATACATTATGGTAGCCATTTTTAACAAATAACGTTAAACCTGCAGTTAAAATCCGACAGTCCATTGGTTCTGGATCAGGTGTGGCCCTGTCTAAATAAGGCATATTTTACTCCATAGCTCCAATCAATTATGAATAATAAAAAAGTTTAAACAATAAAGGGCTTTATTTCTAGTCAAAGTTCGATTTAGCAAAGTCCTGACAAGTTTTTTTCCATGTCGTCAACCTAAGCATTCTGGAATTTTTACGATATAAATTGATGATTATGAGCATTAATTGAAGGTAAGAATAACATAAAATTAAAAAATGAACATTCATTTCATTAGTTTTGATATATATTGCTTTTTTTATTGACAAAAAATTTTATTTATTCTATATATATTATAACAAAATGAACATTCATTCTACTTTGTAAAAAAGCTACTTTGTAAAAAAAAGATGAATTTATACCAGTAACACGTTCAAAAGGGGGGCTTACCTCAAAGTAAGAAGAAGCATTTATTTTGTTCTTTATAAAACAGAATGGATGAGTCAATTTTAATTGGTACACCAAAGGAGATACAAATGAAGTTGCAATTATTAAAGCAATTAAAGATGGGGGTCTTATCAATAGCGGTTGCTTGCAGTTTTGCCATAATGGGCTTAACAACGACATCATCCGCTGATGAAACCTGTCAATCACCCTATATGGCAAAAATTACCGGGCAGGAAGATTTTGTCTATGTATGGACTCTGGGAATTGAAGGCGTTGGTGATGGTCAGGACAAGTTAGTGACGGTTGATGTCAATCCAGATTCTAAGAGGTATGGTAAAGTCATCAATTCAGTATCTGTTGGTGGGCGCAATGAAGCACACCATTCAGGTTTTACTGATGATCGTAAGTATCTTTGGACCGGGGGACTGGACACCAACAAGATGTTTATCTTTGATGTGCATACTGATCCTGCCAGGCCTAAACTGCATAAAGTGATTACTGACTTTGTTGAAAAAAGTGGTGGTGCTGTTGGTCCTCATACTACTTATGCATTACCTGGTCGAATCATGATTACAGCCTTGTCCAATAATCAGGATCATGGTGGACGCTCTGCATTAGTTGAATACACTAATGAAGGCAAATACATTGCGACACATTGGATGCCCACAGATGAAAATCTGAACGGAGCAGAAAAGACGGGCAAATATGCTGATGGTTATAACTATGATGTGCGTGTATTACCGCGTAAAAACCTGATGATAACGTCTTCGTTTACTGGCTGGTCTAATTATATGATGGACTTCGGTAAGATGCTGCAAGACAAAGAAGCAATGAAACGCTTTGGCAATACGGTAGTATTATGGGATCTGCACAGTAAAAAACCAAAGAAAATTCTTGATGTCCCTGGCGCACCTCTGGAAATTCGTTGTGCCTGGAAATCTGAAAACAACTGGTGTCTGACAACGACTGCATTGACCTCACAAATTTATCTGATTTATGAAGATGAAAAAGATGGTCAATGGAAATCAAAAGCAGTGGCTGATATTGGTGATCCATCAAAAATACCCTTGCCGGTTGATATTTCAATCCGTTCTGATGACCAGGGCCTTTGGGTGCAAACCTTTATGGATGGTATGACTCGTTATTTTGATATATCGGATCCGTTCAATCCTAAGCAGGTCTATGAGAAGAAAATTGGTAAGCAAGTAAATATGGCTTCCAGTAGCTGGGACAATAAGCGTATCTACTATACGACTTCTTTACTGGCAAACTGGGATAAGAAAGGTGATGCCGGTGAGCAATTCTTCAAAGGATATACATGGGATGGTAAAGAATTACATGAAACCATTAAAATTGACTTCCTGAAAGAAAAGCTGGGTCGAGCACATCAAATGCGATTTGGTGCTTATTCTTTGTATAACATGGCTTCAAATAGTACTCAGCCGACTTTAGGAGATGAAATTATTGCAAAAGTAATGCTTGAAAAATAACCTTGTAAATTTTTCAGGGATGTTTACAGAGGAAATGCTTAACAGGCATTTCCTTCTGCAAAAAACAAAGAGATAGTTCTATGCAATTAATTTCTGGCCAATATTTTTGGCTCATTGTGTTATTAATTTCTTATTCAGCCGCTTCTTTTTCGACTGAAAAAGAAGCGGCATCTGTATCACTGGCTCCAGGTTATACTTTGCTTGATTTTGAGTTACCTGAGGTGGGTTCTTATGATTTACCGGTATTTAAAAATGCTGCGGATGGACGGGTACTAACTACGGATGGTAAGCAAAGTAATCTACATACGGAGTTTGATGATAAATATGTGTTGATGGGCTTTATCTATAGCAATTGTGGAGATGTTAATGGCTGTCCTTTAACAGCCTATGTTTTTTATGAACTGAAATCGGCCATGGAGAATGATCCTGTTCTGGCCAAACGATTTAAATTGATCAGCTTGAGTTTTGATCCTCAAAATGATACCCCGGATAAAATGAAGTTATATGCCAATAATTTCAAATATGCAGGTAATGCAGGTGAATGGCAATTTTTAACCACATCATCTCAGGAGCAGTTACAACCGATTCTAAAATCATATAACCAAACGATTCAGCAAAAGGTAATTGACGGTAAAGTCAGTAATACTCTTAACCATATACTGCGAGTATTTCTTATTGATCCTAAGCAGCAGGTTCGGAATATATATAGTGTCGCTTTTTTGCATGCGGATGCTGTTCTTAATGATTTAAGAACCCTTATGATGGAAGAAAATACAGACAATAAAAAGTTGAGTCTAAAAGGAGCGAACAATTTAACCAGTCACGGCGATTATTCTGTTGCCAGTATTGATAAGCAAGGTTATGAAAGTGATGAATATACCAGTAAAACAAAAGCTGTTGTCATATCTCAAGGCAGAGCAGCTGATCTACTGGCAATAATAAATACACCGCAACTGGGACTTCCTGCAGTCCAAATTCCAATGACCAATCCGATTAGCAGGGATAAAATTGAGTTGGGACGTAAGCTCTTTTTTGATCGCCGTTTATCGTTTAATGATACTTTTTCCTGTGCCATGTGCCATATTCCTCAGCAGGGATTTAGTAATAATGAAATGGCGACTGCTGTTGGTGTTGAGGGACGCTCTGTTCGTCGCAATAGCCCAGGCCTTTATAATGTTGCCTATAACTCACTACTCTTTCATGATGGCCGGGAAGACAAATTGGAACAACAGGTCTGGGGACCTTTGCTGGCTCACAATGAAATGGCGAATGTTTCAATTGGCGCGGTATTAAAAAAAATCCGTAATATTCCAGACTATGTGCATCGTTTTGAAACTGCTTTCAATGGTGAGGGGCTAACCATGGAAACGGTTGGCATGGCATTGGCTTGCTATGAGCGGACATTAGTCTCCGGTAATTCTGCTTTTGATCGCTGGCTTTATGGCAAGCAGAATAATGCTATTTCAGCACAGGCCCAAAGGGGCTATAAATTATTTACCGGCAAAGCAGCTTGCAGTAGCTGTCATCTCATTGAGCAGGATTATGCACTTTTTAGCGATAATAAATTACATAATACCGGGCATGGTTATGCAAAATCAATGGGCGTTCAGCCAGAAAAACAACGTATTTTATTAGCACCGGGGGTTTATCAGGAAGTTGATTCCAGTATTATTAATGATGTTTCCGAACAGCAGCCGGCTGATTTAGGTCTTTATGAAGTGAGCCAAAACCCTCATGATCGCTGGAAATATAAAACACCATCATTGAGAAATGTCGCTTTAACAGCACCGTATTTTCATGATGGATCGATTGCTGGTCTCAAGGAAGTGGTGCATTTTTATAATCAGGGGGGGGTACCTAATGAACTACTGGACCCTGGCATAAGGCCACTCAATTTGACTAATCAAGAGATGGATGAACTGGTGGCTTTTATGGAAACGCTGACTGGTGCTAATGTCAATACGCTGGTTTCTGATGCGTTTGCAGCAACGATTGCTGATATAACAAGTGATGATCCTGTGATGGGCTTAAAACAATGAAACAGTCTATATTCTCTTTTACTATCTTTTTACTTGCAGTAATGACGGGCACTATTGTTTGTGCTGATAGTGATAATGTTGCTGATTCTTCATCTCTGTCTGTGCCTGGTGATGATAAACGAGGTTATGAATCGCTTAATTATGTGACGAATGCCAAAGCAATTGAGAAAAGAAGTGGGAAGGAAGCTGATTTAGTCGCATTTATTGAATCACCGCAATTGGGACTGCCATCAATTCCAGAACCAATAAATAATCCGATTAGTCGCGAAAAAGTAGCATTGGGCAGGAAATTATTCTTTGATCGTCGACTATCGTTTAATGATACCTTTTCATGTGCCATATGTCATATTCCTGAACAGGGCTTTTCTAATAATGAAATTTCCACTGCTGTGGGGGTTGAAGGGCGCAGCGGACGAAGAAATACACCGAGCATATATAATGTAGCTTTTGCATCATCTCTTTTTCATGATGGCCGTGAAGAAAATCTTGAGCAGCAGATATGGGGGCCATTATTAGCAAAAAATGAAATGGCTAATGCTTCTGTTGGTGCAGTGTTAACTAAAATCAGGGAGATTCCTGATTATAAAAATGACTTTGAAATGGTTTTTGATGGTAAAGGCCCAAGCATGTCTACGGTCGGTATGGCATTAGCTTCGTATCAGCGTACCCTGGTTTCTGCAAACTCTGCATTTGATCGTTGGTACTATGGTAAACAAGAAGATGCCTTGTCCGATGATGCAATTAAAGGTTTTAAATTATTTACGGGTAAAGCAGCCTGCTCCAGTTGCCATACGATAAACAGAGACTATGCCTTATTTATGGATAATAAATTACATAATACCGGGCATGGTTATCAAAAATCCATGCAAGATGTACCTAAACGAGGACGTGTACAGGTTGCTCCCGGGATTTATCGTGACATTGATTTAAGTTTTATAAAAGATATCAGCGATCCCGTCCCTGCTGACTTAGGATTGTATGAAGTGACACAAAACCCAGATGACCGCTGGAAATATCGAACACCATCTTTACGAAATGTGATGTTGTCAGCACCATATTTTCATGACGGCTCCTTTGAGAATCTAAAAGAGGTGGTACTGTTTTATAATAAAGGTGGTGTTTCCAATGTGACTCTCGATCCGCTTATTAAACCACTTAATTTAAGTGATCAAGAAGTCAATTATCTGGTTTTATTTTTGCAGTCGTTGACGGGAAGTAATGTCAATGAAATTATTTTAGATTCTTTTGCTGCACCTATTGGAGACATTAGTTCGGATGATCCAAATTGGGTACGCGGCACAAATGTAGAGGTAAGATAAATGAAAAAAATGTTTATTATTTTTGTGCTATTACTGAACCCACTATTATTGAGCAATAGTGTTTGTGCCTCTATTCCATTGAAAGCAAATATTGCTATTGGAGGGGATTTTCAGTTAACGGATCAATACAACCAGACTTTTGATTTAAAACAGTTAAGAGGTAAGGTGGTCATGATTTTTTTTGGCTATACGTCCTGTCCGGAAGTTTGTCCTACTGAATTGTCTAAAATGATTTCAACATTACATGAACTCGGTGGTGAAGCAGATAAAGTACAAGCGGTATTTATCAGTATTGACCCAGAACGTGACTCTGTTAATACTTTAAATACATATTTAAAAGCATTTCAATCCAATTTAATTGGTTTAACCGGTAGTGCAAAAGAAATAGCTAAAGTTGCGAAGCAATATCAAGTAAGTTATAAGGCCATGAAAATGATGGGTGAAAATTATCATGTTCAGCACAATGCCAATATTTTTGTGCTTAATGGTGATGGTGATTTAGCTGCGATTGTACCCTATGGTATGCCCTATAGTCATGTAACTAAAGTGGTTAAATCAATTTTAAATGGTTATTAAAGGCTATCTTTATTGCCCGTATTTTGTATCAATAAGTGAGCGTTTATAAAAAGTTCTGGATAGCTATTTAATCTTTAGTTGCTGATCATTGTCCTCCCTATAATGGATCACAGCCAGGGAATTACTGTACTCAAAGGAATGATGCATAGCTTCCTGTTTCAGTAGACCAATAAATATCCGGAGCTTTTTATAAATTATCATTGTGGTGTAATTTAAATAACAGGACAGCTATACCTCTTGACAAGAATGAATGTTCATTCTATTATCATTAAAAACAATTATGAATCTGTTTTAATTTAACTTTTTAAGTCAATGAGTGATTTGTTTAAATAAAGGAAAACAATATGAAAGCAAAAGCAGCAGTTGCCTGGGCACCAAGACAGCCATTATCTATTGAAGAAATTGAGGTTGAGGGTCCAAAGAAAGGAGAAGTGCTTTTAAAAGTTCATGCATCCGGTGTTTGTCATACTGATGCTTTTACCTTATCGGGTGATGATCCCGAAGGTATGTTCCCCTGTGTGTTAGGACATGAAGGTGGTTGTGAAGTGATTGAACTGGGGGCGGGTGTTAAATCTCTGGAAGTGGGTGATCATGTGATCCCACTTTACATTCCTGAATGTGGTCATTGTGAGCATTGTAAATCAAGCAAAAGTAACCTTTGTCAAACTATAGCGCCAACGCTCTGGTCAGGTTATATGCCAGATAATACTCGACGTTTTTCTCAAAATGGCAAATCTATTTATCATTATATGGGGTGTTCCACCTTTTCTGAATATACCGTCGTACCTGAAATTGCTTTAGCAAAGGTGAATAAAGCTGCACCTCTGGATAAAATTTGTCTATTAGGTTGTGGTGTAACAACAGGTATTGGTGCTGTGTTAAATACGGCTAAAGTCGAGCCTGGTTCAACGGTTGCCGTGTTTGGCATGGGAGGTATTGGATTGTCTTGTATTCAAGGTGCTGTTATGGCAAAAGCGGGTAGAATTATTGCAATTGACATCAACCCGGATAAATTTGAAATGGCCAAAGCACTTGGAGCAACTGACTTCATTAATCCTGATACTTTACCCGGTACTGTCGCTGAAGCTATTGTGGAAATGACTAAGGGAGGAGTGGATTATTCCTTTGAATGTATTGGCAATGTTCATGTGATGCGTGAGGCTCTGGAATGCTGTCATAATGGCTGGGGTGTTTCGACCATTATTGGTGTTGCAGGTGCTGGTCAGGAAATCAGCACTCGTCCCTTTCAACTAGTCACAGGACGTACCTGGAAGGGCAGTGCCTTTGGTGGTGTTAAAGGTCGTACGGAACTACCTGGTTATGTTGAACGATATATGAAGGGTGAAATTGAACTGGATTCTATGGTGACACATACCATGCCATTAGAAGATATCAATCGGGCCTTTGATTTGATGCATAGTGGTGAGAGCATCCGTTCAGTCATTATTTTTTAATTTGCAATGGTATTCTTTAATGAAAAAAATTGAGAGTGTTAAAGAGTTTGGTGGTTGGCTTAATCGCTATGAGCATCAATCAAAAAGCTGTCATGGCAGCATGACTTTTTCTGTTTATCTGCCGCCACAGGCAGAAAGCGAAAAGGTACCAGCCGTTTATTGGTTATCCGGCCTTACCTGTACGGATGATAATGTCCGTACCAAGGCTGGAGCTCAACGTTATGCCGCTGAACTGGGTCTGGCATTAATTATGCCGGACACTTCTCCCAGAGGTGATGATGTTGCAGATGATTCAAAACGTTATGATTTGGGAAAGGGGGCCGGTTTCTATGTGAATGCCACCAAGGAACCCTGGGCCACACATTATCAGATGTATGATTATGTGACTCAAGAACTGCCGGAATTAATTGAAGCCGAGTTTCCAGTGATACCCGGTGTTTGCTCTATCAGTGGTCATTCCATGGGCGGGCATGGCGCTTTAATTTGTGCTCTGAAAAATGCCGGTCAGTACCGTTCTGTTTCTGCATTTGCTCCAATCTGCAACCCCATGGTTTGTGGCTGGGGTGAAGGTTGTTTTTCTAATTATCTGGGCGATAACAAAGACAGCTGGAAACAATATGATGCAACAGAATTAGTGAAAGCAGGTGCAAAGCCGATACCATTGCTCATTGACCATGGTACGGGAGATGAATTCTTATCTGAGCAGCTTTATCCTCAAAATTTACTGGATGCCTGTGAAGTAATGAAATTCCCCATTAATCTACGTATGCAGGATGATTATGATCACAGTTATCATTTTATCTCCACCTTTATTGGTGAGCATCTGAAATTCCACAACCAGTATTTGAAAGGTTAAGTTCTTTTGGCCTTTATCTCTACAAGCATACTATTATGTTCCGGCTGATTTATCTGAATAATCGAAAGTGATGAGGTTGTCAGTTTTAAGCATAGTAACAAAGGATGGTAGATTTCCATCCATAAACAAAAAGAGGAATGATTCTTATGAGTTCACCGAGTGAAATTATTGAAGGTGGTATTGTTGGACACACAGATGGCAGTGATAACCCGCCGTCATCATTGCGATATAAGATTGATTTATCCGGTTTTATTGAACGCCATTTGTGTGCCTGTGATCATTGTCGGGAAGTTTCTGGAGCCCCTATTCATGATATTCTGGTTGTTACTAAGGAATCATTTGAAATTACCCAGGGCGCGGAACACCTTGTGACCACAAAAACCAAGCCTTTGTGTCGCCGTGAGCATATTGATCACAGTGGTTGTCAGGTCACTATTTATGTTGATGTTGAGGGTTTTGATAGTTTAGTACTGGTGCATATGCCGACTATTGATAAAAAAGATCAGGAAAAAGTGCCTAAGCCGGGTCGAATTGTTTTTCTTGAAGATTCAACCCTACCAGGTGATTTTTGGTCTGGATTGGGCTTACCGATGTATGAAGGCTGGGTTGGACATGACGATACAGAAGCCGAGGTTCTAGATAAGGGTTACATACCGGCACCACTGGTTTCATAAGTTTAAAATATTTTAGTCAATAATTTGAGATGCTGAAAATAAATATTATCAGCATTTTGATTACTTTTGATACGGTCCAACAGACATTATTTCGGTTAAATATAGCGTATAAATCAGGTAAACACCTCATGTATAAATCTGTTACTGATGATAGCCAGGATAATCTGTTTATTCTGCAGACTATTGCTTCTTTGAAGGATCAGCCCGGCGCTTTATTACCCATCCTCCACGAAATTCAGCAATTAGTTAACTATATTCCAGAAACAGCAATTCCTCTAATTGCGGATGCTTTAAATCTATCCCGTGCCGATGTGCATGGTGTGGTGAGTTTTTATCATCACTTTCGTCAAACCAAACCCGGAGAATATGTGATTCAGCTTTGTCGAGCAGAATCATGTCAATCCATGGGAGCAAGCATTTTGGAGCAACATGCCAGACAGACTCTGGGTATTGATTACCATCAGACAACAGACGATGGTTTATTTAGTCTGGAACCTGTTTATTGCCTGGGTAACTGTGCCTGTTCACCCTCTATAAGAATTGCTGATGAAATATACAGTGATATGAATACTCAGAAATTTGATAAATTGCTTAATAGTATCTTGAGCAAACAAAAAAGGGGGAAAGCATATGAGTAGCAATGTTTATATTCCTCGTGATACAACTGCTAATGCCCGAGGTGCCAATGAAGTGGCAGCCTTAATTGAACAAACAGCTGAACAGTACTGTGTGGATATTAAAGTCATCCGTAATAGCTCACGGGGAATGTACTGGCTTGAGCCACTGATAGAAGTGGATACACCCAAAGGTCGTATCGCTTTTGGACCTGTATTGCTTGATGCGATCAATTCACTTTTTGAGCAACAGTTCTATAGCGGGCAAGAAGAACATGAATTATGTCTTGGACTGATAGAAGAAATTCCTTTTTTAAAAAATCAGCAACGCCTTACTTTTGCTCGCGCGGGTATCACTGAACCATTAAATATAGATGATTATATTGCTCATGATGGCTTTAAAGGTCTGAGAAATTCACTAAAAATGAGTCGCCAGAAAATTGTTGAGCAGATAAAAAAATCAGGTTTAAGAGGACGTGGAGGTGCTGCATTTCCCACCGGTATTAAATGGCAAACAGTGTTAGATACTGATGCTGAACAAAAATATATTGTTTGTAATGCCGATGAAGGGGATTCGGGTACTTTTTCAGATCGTATGATCATGGAAGGCGATCCTTTTGTTTTAATTGAAGGCATGTGCATTGCAGGTTTAGCTGTCGGAGCAACCCAGGGATATATTTACATTCGTTCGGAATATCCACTGGCCTGTGAAATTTTTTCCCAGGCTATTGAACTGGCAGAAAGAGCATCCTATCTCGGTGATAATATTTTCGGCAGTGACAAAATTTTCCATTTACAAGTCAGAATGGGGGCTGGTGCGTATATTTGTGGTGAAGAAACCTCTTTGCTGGAAAGTCTTGAAGGTAAAAGAGGAATGGTTCGGGTTAAACCGCCACTGCCTGCAATTAAAGGCTTATTTGGTCAACCCACCGTGGTGAATAATGTTATTTCTCTGGCCTCGGTACCGATAATAATGCATCAGGGGGCAGATGCTTATGATGCTTATGGCATAGGACATTCCCGTGGTACTTTGCCCCTGCAGCTGGCAGGTAATATTGAGCAGGCAGGCTTGGTGGAACTGGCATTTGGCAGTACTTTACGTGAGGTGGTTGAAACTTTTGGACTTGCTACCCGCACGGGTAAAAAAATGCGTGCTATTCAGGTGGGCGGGCCATTAGGTGCTTATCTCCCGGAATCACTATGGGATCTGCCACTGGATTATGAAGCTTTTTCCGAAGCAGGGTCAGTACTTGGACATGGTGGTATTGTGGTGTTTGATGAAACTGTCAATATGACTAAAATGGCTCGCTATGCAATGGAATTCTGCGCTATTGAATCGTGTGGTAAATGTACTCCCTGTCGTATTGGTTCAACTCGCGGCGTTGAACTTATTGATAAGATCATTGATCCACTTCAGCTTTCGCAGCGTGAAGCACATCTTCAGTTGCTGGATGAACTCTGTGATACCTTGGAGGATGCTTCATTGTGTGCTATGGGCAGTATGACACCTTTTCCTGTACGCAGTGCAATTAAGTATTTTGCCGAAGATATGAATAAAAATGACGGCTAAGTTAACGGCTAGAACTCAAATAAAAACTTTTAATAATAACCAGCAATAACAATTCATGACCCTATTGACAATGACAGGCAGGGTTATTAGTGGAGAAATTATGAAGACTCCTTCCAGCTTTGATGCTTTTTCGGATACTGTGGACGAAATTGATTATGGTACTCCTTTGGTGCACAGTGACAAATTAGTCAGCCTGAGCATTGATGGTGTGGTCATTACTGTGCCTGAAGGAACCTCAGTCATGCGTGCTGCAGCTGAACATGATATTAATATCCCCAAACTTTGTGCCACAGATAATCTTCAAGCCTTTGGCTCCTGTCGGCTTTGTGCTGTTGAAATTGAAGGACGTCGCGGTACGCCGGCATCCTGTACTACTCCCGTAGAAGACGGTATGGTGGTGTGGACTCAAACTGGCAAACTGGCAAAATTGAGACGTAATATTATAGAGCTCTATATATCTGATCATCCTCTGGACTGTCTGACCTGTCCCAGTAACGGTGATTGTGAGTTGCAAAACGTTGCAGGTGCGCTAGGACTGAGGGAAGTCCGTTATGGTTTTGAGGGTAAAAATCATTTAACTGCTGTAAAAGATCAATCCAATCCTTACTTTATTTTTGATCCTGCCAAATGCATTGTCTGTTCCCGATGTGTCAGAGCTTGTGCTGAAGTACAGGGTACATTTGCTTTAACTATTCAGGGTCGTGGTTTTGATTCCATAGTTTCTGCCGGACAAAACCAGGCATTTATGGATTCTGAGTGTGTCTCTTGCGGAGCCTGTGTACAAGCTTGTCCTACTTCTACTTTGATGGAAAAGAGTGTGGTTGAAAATGGCTTGCCGGAACACAGTAAAATTACAACCTGTGCTTATTGTGGTGTTGGCTGTAGTTTTCGTGCTGAGATGCGCGGCAATGACGTGATTCGTATGGTGCCCAATAAAAATGGTCTGGCCAATCATGGACATTCCTGTGTAAAAGGACGTTTTGCTTTCAGTTATGCAACCCATAAAGATCGTATCACTGAACCAATGATCCGTGAAACCATTGATCAGCCCTGGCAAAAAGTCTCCTGGGATGAGGCAACCCGTTTTGCAGCACAGAAATTACGTGCCATTCAGGAACAATATGGGCAGGATAGTATCGGCGGCATTACTTCTTCGCGCTGTACCAATGAAGAAACTTATCTGGTACAAAAACTCATTCGAGCTGCTTTTGGTAATAATAATGTGGATACCTGTGCACGTGTTTGTCACTCACCGACTGGTTATGGCTTGAAAACAACCATTCGTGAATCAGCAGGTACCCAGACTTTTGATTCGGTTATGGACGCTGATGTGATCATGGTAATTGGTGCGAATCCAACTGATGCACATCCAGTCTTTGGCTCGTTGCTGAAAAAACGATTACGCCAGGGAGCACAATTAATTGTGGTTGATCCACGGCAGATAGATTTAGTAAAAAGCCCGCATGTTAAAGCGACACATCATTTAAAATTACGCCCAGGCAGCAATGTGGCTTTTATTAATGCCATGGCACATGTGATAGTCACTGAGGGATTGGAAGATCAGGGTTTTATTGATACCCGATGTGAACTTAAGGATTATCAGCAATGGTATGATTTTATCCGTGACCCACGTCATGCACCGGAAGAAACTGAAAAGGTGACGGGTATAACAGCTGAAATACTCCGTTCGTCTGCTCGCCTTTATGCCTGTGCAGGCAATGCTGCTATCTATTATGGTCTGGGTGTGACGGAACATAGTCAAGGTTCCAGTATGGTTATGGGTATTGCTAATCTGACTATGGCTACAGGCAATCTGGGTCGTTCCGGAGTAGGGGTGAATCCGCTGCGAGGTCAGAATAATGTACAGGGTTCCTGTGATATGGGGTCTTTTCCCCATGAGCTACCGGGTTATCAACATATATCCAATGATGAAGTGCGCGCGACTTTTGAAGCAGAGTGGCAAGTAACTCTGGATGCTGAACCAGGATTGAGAATACCCAATATGTTTGCAGCAGCTGTTCATGGCAGTTTTAAAGGCTTGTATTGCCAGGGTGAAGATATTGCTCAATCCGATCCAAATACTTTGCATGTGGAAGCAGCACTACGTTCTATGAAATGTATTATTGTGCAGGATCTGTTTCTCAATGAGACGGCTAAATTTGCCCATGTTTTTTTACCGGGTTCATCCTTTCTGGAAAAAAATGGTACGTTTACCAATGCAGAACGACGTATTTCACGTGTTAGAAAAGTGATGCCGCCTCTGGCTGGAAAAGAGGATTGGCAAGCAACAGCAGCATTGTCAGAAGCATTGGGCTATCCAATGAACTACAATCATCCAGCTGAAATAATGGCTGAAATAGCTCGCCTAACACCAACCTTTAAAGGGGTCAGTTATGAACGTCTGGATAAGAATGGTTCTATCCAGTGGCCCTGTAATGAATCAGCACCTGATGGAACTCCTATTATGCACATTGATAATTTTGCCGGTATGAAAGGTCATTTTGCCATTACTGAATATATCGCCACAGAAGAGCGTGTTAATCGTCATTTCCCTTTAATATTAACTACTGGACGTATACTCAGTCAGTATAATGTGGGAGCACAAACACGACGTACAGAAAATATTCGCTGGCATGAAGAAGATGTTCTGGAAGTTCATCCACATGATGCAGAAGATCTGGGCATTAAAGATAATGATTATGTGAGCATTAAGAGTCGTACTGGTGAAACAGTTTTACATGCATTTATCAGTAAACGAATGCAGCCGGGTGTTGTTTATACCACTTTCCATCATCCCTTAAGTGGTGCTAATGTAGTGACCACTGATAATTCTGACTGGGCGACTAATTGTCCTGAGTATAAAGTCACTGCGGTTAAAGTGACACAGGTCAGTGAATCATCTGTCTGGCAAAATTCAAGTCAGTTATTTAATGATCAGCAACTTGAATATTTTCAACAGGCATCAGGACATAAGTCTGAAATAATGAAAGAAGGTGATTCATAATGTCATTTAAAGCACTCAAAAAAGCCAGTGAAGATACTTCAATTTTATCTTCTAATGATGTTTATAATAAGGCTTCTGACTGTTATGAGGTATTTGAAGTGGGTAAATGGCAGCAGGGAATAATAGCGGCAGCAGTTGATAAAGTCGCATTGGAATCACCCATTGCACTGGTTTACAACGGTGTTTCTCATGTGGTGATGATGGCGACACCTCATAATCTTGAGCAGCTGGCTCTGGGATTTAGTTTGAGTGAAGGTATTATTGACTCTGTTGAACAATTTTATGGTGTCGATACCATGATAACATCCGGTGGTATTGAACTTAATATTGACATCAATACAGAGAAATTTGTTAAACTCAAGCATTGGCGACGCAATCAAACCGGACGTACAGGCTGTGGTTTATGTGGGGCTGAATCATTGCAGCAGGCAATTCGACCCGTACCACCCGTGCCTGATGTTAAACACCTTGACGGTAAGCTATTACAAACGGCTATTTTATCACTCAATGAACAACAGCTTTTACAAAAGCAAACAGGTGCCAGTCATTGCGCCGCCTGGTATGATCTACAAGGGAAATTGCAATGGCTTAGTGAAGATGTAGGGCGACATAATGCACTGGATAAGCTCATTGGCACTCTATATCAACAGAAAATAAATTTAACTGAAGGTATTGTCCTGGTTTCATCCCGGGCAAGTTATGAAATGGTGACTAAATCCTGTCAGGTGGGAATTTCACGGCTGGCCGCAGTTTCAGCTCCAACTTCACTGGCTTTGAATCTGGCAAAGACTTCAGGTTTAAGATTGGTTGGCTTTGCCCGCCCGGGACGTTTTACGGTTTATAATTAGGCATATTGTTATATGCCAGTGTTTATCTTAGATTTTTTTATTGTTGACGGGCAGTAGAAGCAGACTGAGTATCGTATCGATTATCAAGTGAGGTTTTCAATGGATAGTGAACAGGATGTACAGGCCCAGGATGCATTAATAAAAATGGCTAATCAGATAGCCTGTAATCTTGCACCAGGAAAAACTCAGAAAGAAGCAGCGGATGCTATGGCTGAACACCTTGTTCGTTTCTGGGCCAGATCCATGAAAAAACAAATTATTGACTGTTTGGAAATTAAAAATAATCAATTAACCCCTATCTCTGTGGAAGCGATTAAATTGTTACAAAAATAAACAGTTAATCCAATAGGGACAGTACCTTGTTGGACTAACCCCGCTTTTCAGTTTTATTCTATATGGGCAGCGCACTTTTATTTAGAATAAATAATTTATAGGATAAGACTGCTCAGACTTTAGAGTAATGATTTAATTTTATCTATAAATTGAGGATCATCCCACTCAATTGCAGCATTGACACCATATTTAATCTTTCCTGAGGGACCAATGATAAAGGTTGAAGGATAGGTGATCACCTTCCATTTTTTTGCAAAGTCACCATTATGATCAAGCAACACCGGGAATTCAACATTGACCTTTTCCATAAAATTTAAAATGGCCTGTTTATCTTCTGCATAATTAATTGAAATGAGTTCAAAAGGCAGGCCTGACATCTCTTTCTTTAAACGGTTTAATGAAGGAATTTCCTGAACACAGGGTGGGCACCAGGTTGCCCAAAAATTAACAAGCGTAATTTGTCCTTTAAAATCATTCTTTTTAAACGTATTTCCATAGGCATCAATTAATTTAATTGCATAGGGAATATCATTACCTTTAAAGGTTTTAATCGAATCATCAATTCCATTATTCTTTGTTTTGATACGTTTCAAAGGGACGGGGTTATCAGGAATATCATGTTTTTCTAAAAAATAAATCATTTCCATGATATTTGGTGATAATAATTTTATATTATGTATCATCTCTTCTGTTGGCTCTTCACTATAAAAAAGGCTTCTGATATTTGGAATGGTTTTAAAATATACAGGATTATCATGCTGCTGCAACTGTTCAAGTAAGTGTTTAAATTGAGTGAGATTACCACTTTTTTGTGCCTGATAAATCATTATTGGAATATTGGTTGCAGAAGCAATGGGCATATATTCAGGAGGCAAACCAAGTGAAGGGATAAAAGCATATAATGAGGGAGTGAAAAGTATTGCACCAATTAGAAATGCTTTTTTTTGCTGTTTCTGCTGCCATTGATGCGCACCACTTAAGACATTCAATGCTGCATAAGAATCCCCCGCGATTATGATTTTTTTTCCTGTTGTTTTATGTGCATAGTTAATAAGATCAGCCACATATTTTCCGTCCAGTTGTTTAAGCGAATTTATGCTTTGAGGCATATAAAGAGACTCAACAATATTGCTTAACCAGACTTCAATTTTTTGTTTGGTTAATTGACGAGCCATGAAACGATGATTCTTGCGCAAGCCATATTCAGGTGCTAACCACAATATCAGATACTTTCCAGATGAAGCAAAGCGCTCAACTGAAATATCAATTTCGGGTGATACTGGAATTAAAAATTCGCTTTCAGCAAAACAAAGGTTAGAAATAGAAATTAATATTCCATAAATAAATAATGTACGACATAAAATAATTTTTTTCATGAAATTAAATATCCATTATCAAACAAATAAATACTCAAAATAAATAATTTGTTTTACGACTAATGATGAGAAAGGTATGAAGACCATGAAATATTGACTGGATCTCAGTAATCATATTTTCAATATGATAATATTCCGTTTTTCCAATCATTCATAAATTCTTCAATGGATTCAATAAAATCTTTATCATGCGTCCGTTTATTGATAGTACAGTGAATGATTATCTTATCGCATTCGTTATCATTTGTGATTGACCAAACGAGTGAATTAGGGCAGTGAGGCAGTGAAAATCGGATACCATATTTCAACTCCTCACGATTAACTTTAAATTCGCCCCAGAGACAATAAATAATACCATTTGTTTGTTCATCCAAAATTACTGAATAAATTGATTGACATAATTGCGGAAGATTTTTAATGGATAATATTTTTTTTAACTCCCTTATATCTAAGCCCGAAGCTTCAACCTCTTTAAAAAACTCCATATAAATTCACCGAAAATTTTAGTTTAGTTAAAAGATTATAATTCTTAGAAAATTGGAACCAGTTTATAACCCTGGCTTTGCCAACCTATCAGCGAAATAAAACCATCAGCAACTAAATTCATTTCAGTGGGTATTGAATTATTGTTAACATTAAACACCTTGGTAGCGATTGCACAAACTTCCATTCTGACCCCCAGTTTAGCAAATTCTTTTATCGAATGTTGGATGGATGCTAAATCTGACTCGTATTCCATGGCCAACTCATCATCAGGTTCAGTACTCAGATATTGTACTGTTTTACCAATGAAAACCAGCACCATATCGGATTTCACATTTTGATGCACCAAGCCCTTATGAGTACCGCGAATTATATCAAGATAGAATGCGGTTTTTTTGGGATTTGTGAAATCAATCAAAAAAACACTTTTTGCATGACTAATACCTGCTAAAGCAGCTGAGTTATCGATATTTCCGGCTTTGACCTGCATTGACGATAAAAAAATAAAGAATATCAAGACAAGAAATTGCGACTGATTGAATTTGTTTTTCATAATAATGATCCTGGCTTTAAAATAATGATAGAGATAGGTGTATAGGTTTAATTCTGAAATTTCTAAGAAGCAGAAAAAATTTGCTTAACACTGCCTTTCACTGGACGGGAAAAGAATGTTTTTATTAATAATTTCGGTGAAAATAACTCAGCCCTGTTCCAGGGTAAAAGAGAGACAAAGCGAGCCATTGTGCAGTATCCAAATATAACCTGAGCCCAAGTACCAATACAGGGTATCCAGAATATCAATTGCATTGGCTCGGGTAATGCAATGATAAGGAGCATGAGATACCATATTCGAACCTGGACAGGGAAGCTGGTGATACTGCGTTCATTATAAATGAAGTGAATAAGCTGTATCACAGTAAGACTGATGGCAAGAATAAAGCCAGTGGGCTCACCTAGCACACCGAATGTTAGAAATATCGCGGTGACCAGCCAATAGCGCCAGCCGATATCGTTATACTCAATCATAAACATTGTACTTCTCCACTTTTTAGCTCTATATTAGAAAGAATGTTCGTTCTAATATTTCTCATATAAAAAAAGATACCTTAAGTCGCTACTGAGCGCCATGCACACTTCCATACATCATCCAGTTTATCCATTAATGAATGCTCAATTACGCCATCCAATCGTAAAAAAATCAAACGTAAGGCTCCACCATAGAGTGATGCAGTTGCGACCAGATCATCGACTGGAGTAAGCTCACCATCGGCTATTCCTGTAGCAACAAACTCACGCATTTTCTGAAAGGGTCTGGAAGAACAAATAGGACTGTTTCCAGGTAAAAACTCTTTATGTTTTGCATATAAAATAAACTCCATCACCTCTGGCTCTGTTTCTGTGATACGAAACAATAATTCAATCACAGCCCGGCATCGTTGTTTTGACGTTGGAAATTGTATTTCTATGTCATCAAGTGCCCGATTCATACGCATTACCAGGCTCTCATACAAAACCCTTGCAATACCTTCTTTGTCTTTAAAATGATGATAAATTGAACCGGTACTACAACCAGAGGCTTTTACGATATCAGGCACCGAGGTATTGAAATAACCTTGCTTTGTAAACAGAAGCAGGGATGCATTGGTAACACGTTCATGCACTCCGTTTATAGGAATATCTGTTTTCAGATTGGTTTTAGTCATTTGTCTATTTTAGAACGAATGTTCGTTCTAATCAATAGATTATTTAAAATAATTGATTTAACACCCGCTAGAAGCGAAATTGCAAATGGAAGGCGAGAGCCAAAGCAAACGACTATTAGAGCAATGGGAATTTGAAGCAATGTCATAGGAATAGCAAGCAGCAATAAAGCCAAAACTCGCGGCATAAGCATGAAAGTCATGTGTAATTGTTTGCCTAACGCAGAAGATATATTTTTTTGATAAAATAAATAGACTATGGTGATGCTTCATATAAATCAGACCTTCATAATGCTTTCAGACTTATGTATTTGCTAAAAAATCAGGCTGAACTGGCCAATAATATTCATTGAACAGTCTTATCCTGTTAACTCAGCATATTAACTGTATTCAATCAGGTCAATGACAAAACAGGGAATGGACTTGTTGATTAAAGTTTGTGCGGGATTTAGTGGGGTGATCAGTATCTGCTTAAATATTCCGGCCTCACGTTTTCTGGCAACGGATAATTGTCACTTAAATCTGGTTCAGCCAGGTGCAGTGAGCGAATTGTAAAATATAATCGCTTATTAAAAACAGAACTGAAACTGGGAGATGTTGCTCAATACTATTGGTGCTTATTCTACATAAAGGTATTCAAGTTCTCGCGCAATTTATTTTGTATCAAGTTCGATAAGCAGACGAAAGCCCAGATAATGTTGGCGGCTATCTGCTGGGCGTTTTCGTCTTGAAGCAAGGCGCTGTGCACGAGCATTATCATCAATGCTACCACCGCGAAATACGTGAAAGCTATTGGATATTTTTTCGGGTGGCAGAGTGTTTTTTGGGTTCTGCTGATAAATATCTGCCACCCATTCCCAGACATTACCCTGCATATCATATAAACCCCAGGCATTGGCCTTCTTTTGCGCAACTGGATGTGTGTGTGCTTGTGAATTAAAACAATACCAGGCGATAGCATTTAGGTTTTCATCATTATCACAATTTATAACCTTAAGTTGATGGTTGGCCACTGCTCCCTGATTGCCTGCTCTGGCGGCAAATTCCCATTGCTGTTCTGTGGGTAATCTAAAATGCAGAGAATATTGTTGACTGAGTTTTTTCAGGTATTGTTGAATGTCATTCCAGCTAATGGATTCCACTGGGCATTGTTCACCGCATTGTGAAAAATATGCAGGGTTTTGGGCCATAATAGTAGTCCATTGTTTTTGTGTGATTTCTGTTTTAGCGATTAAATAGTCTTTACTGAGGCAGCTTCTAAAAAGGGTTTCATTAGTAAACCGACCTTTTTCGCTATCTGGACTACCCATAAAAAAGCATCCGGCCTTTATAATGATAAATTCCATATTAAGTTCATCTTTAATAAGATTAAGCTGTTGCTGGAAGTTTTGTTGAATATTGGCATTAGTCGCCATACAGGGAAATGCAAAGATATAGAGAGGGAGCAAGATTATGCTGATGAATTTTTTCATAATAACGGGATGATAAAAATGAACTATACTAGCTTACTTGTAGTGTAATGTATATTGGACAATTAAGGATGAGCTATTATGCCCATAAAAATGAGTAATATTAATAAGACATGTCCCGAAAGCGATATTTTTGAAGCGTTATTGTCTCTGGATGGACAAAATATTCTTGAGCTAGGCTGTGGTGAAGCTCAATTAACTCGTCTGATTGCTCAAGGTGGTGCAGCAAGGCAAATTATGGCAACAGAAGTGGATGATGTTCAACACCATAAAAATTTATTAATTACTGACCTGCCCAATGTTGTTTTTGCGCGCTGTGCTAGTGAATATATTGAGGCGAAAGATAACACTTTTGACACTGTCTTTATGTTTAAATCTTTTCATCATGTTCCCATAGAATTAATGCCTCAGGCATTATTGGAAATTAAACGGGTACTAAAAATAAATGGATATTTATATATTTCTGAGCCCATTTTCATGGGGGAGTTTAATGAGATATTGCGTCTGTTTCATGATGAGCAACGAGTTCGAGAAGCTGCTTTTACTGAGATACAAACTGCTATTACGCATAAACAGTATGTCCTGGAAAAAGAGCTGTTTTTTAATTCACCTGTGCACTTTGACAATTTCTCCCATTTTGAACAACAGGTGATTGGCGTGACACATAGTGAACATCAACTTTCAGATGAATTGTATGAGAAAGTAAAGCAACGTTTTAATCATTATTTCAGCCATAATAAGGGGCATTTTGTTATACCTATCCGTGTTAATTTGTTACGGAATATTGATTATGCTGATGAGGCTTAATTTATGCGTTATATAAAACTAGGGCAGAGTGAATTAAAAGTCTCGCAGGTTTGTTTGGGCAGTATGACCTGGGGTTCACAGAACAGTCAACAGGATGCAGATTCACAGATTGAATTTGCCCTGGCACAAGGTATCAATTTTATTGATACGGCTGAAATGTATGCGATTCCACCCTCAGAAAAAAGTTATGGCATAACAGAAACAATGATTGGTAATTGGTTAAGCAAAAATCCACAACGACGCAGCGAATTGATTATAGCCAGTAAAATTGCCGGTAATGGTTTGTCCTGGATCCGTGATGGTAGTGATATTAGTGCGGAAACTATTATTCAGGCAGTTGACAATTCGCTGCAACGTTTGCAAACTGATTATATTGATTTATACCAGTTACATTGGCCCAATCGTACGTCGCCGCATTTCGGTAAACACTGGCCAGGTGAAATTTCTTTTAATAATGTCGATGCGGGGCTGCATTCTACACAAATGCTGGAGATTCTTCAGGCACTGGATAATTGTGTTAAGGCAGGAAAAATTCGTTACTGCGGTTTATCAAATGATACTCCCTGGGGGATAAATGAATATCTTCGTTTAAGTGAAATTCATGGTTTGCCTCGGATGGTATCGATACAGAATGAATTTAATTTATTGCATACCAAAGATTGGCCCTATCTTATTGAAAACTGTGTGCATGCAAATGTTGCCTATATGCCCTGGTCACCCCTGGCCGGTGGTGTTTTAAGTGGTAAATATATTGATGGTCAACGTCCACTAGGTAGTCGTTGGTGTCAGGCTCAACGAAATGGTTTGTTTCGGGATACTGACAGGGTTAATAATGCAGTAAAGGACTATGCTGTAATAGCAAAAAAATATCACTTAACACCAGCGCAACTGGCTTTATCCTGGTGTCAGCAGGTGGATGGTGTATCGGCAACAATTATTGGTGCGACCAGCCTGGAACAGTTAAAAGAAAACTTAACTGCTTTTAAAATAAATTTAAATGAGTCAATGTTAAATGATATCTACTCTATGATGCGTCAAAATGCGATTCCTTTTTAATTCAACTGCTCTTTTAGTGCTCTATTTCTCTAAGAGATTTTTTATTAGAATCGCTCAGTAGCACCAGTGCTGCTCCTGCAATGAAGCCCACGAACATGTTCACTATGCTAAAATTATTGTTCCAGATATAGCAATCGATCAGTGAACAACTTAGGGCAAAAAATGTGGCTGTAGTCAGTAGTGTGATTATTTTTTTCATGCTGGTTTCTCCCAATATTCAGGCTGGAAAAGCAACTGCAATGATAATTGCAAAAGACAGAGTGACAATACTGCCCAGGATGACAATGTAAAAAAAATCTTTTAATATGTTTGCTTTTAACATGATTATTTCCTCTAGTGATATTAGTATGCTTGGTAACTGTGTGTATGGTTCTACTATAAGAAATACCACTCAGCTTTACTGTCAGCTAATACCATTCAAAATGTGAAATATTCACATTTTGAAAGTTACCTTAATAATTGAAATGAAATTTTAGAAATGTTGAGAGTTTTTTAGCACATGCTGAAAATGATTATTTGTAACTGTTTGATTGCATTATCTAAGGTTTTTTTTGAGGTGTAATAGTGTGCGGAAAAGCGGATGTTATCATTGCGTACGGCACAGATCACATTACGCATCATTAATTGTTGGTAAATAACTTCTGATGAAAGAGTCTTATGCCTGAAAGCAATAATGCCGCTCATTCTATCTTCTTTTAAGCTACTGATAATAATGAGGTGTTTAATTTTCTGTAGAGCCTCAACAAGATAACGGCTATTCATTAATACGTTTTTTTCTATTGTGTTAATATTGCGCTTTAAAATGAGCTTTATCGAGCTATTCAGAGCGTGTATAGCCAACATATTAGGGCTGCCACATTCAAATTTTCTTGCCGATTGTGCACTTGACCAGTGAAGAGATTCAAAAGCAAATGGCTGTTCTACCATGTGCCAGCCAAATTGAGAAGGCTGCATCTGCTTTCTAATTTCTTTACGACAATAAAAGAGCCCTAGTCCTTCCGGGCTCATTAACCATTTATGGCCATCCGCCATGGCAAAATCAGCATGAATGTCCTCAACATCAAATTGAAGTGCACCGATGCTTTGAATGGCATCAACACAATATAGTATCTTTCTATCGTGGCAATAGCGACCCAGCTTTTTCAGGTTCATACGATAGCCATCCGCATATTGTACAGAGCTGACGGATATTAAACGTGTATTATCATCAATAGCCTCTAAAAGATTATCTTCAGGAGAATGTGTCGGTGTGATATTTTGGTAGAGATCGACCAGTTTAACGTTTACTCCCTGTGCAGCTAATGATTGCCAGACGATCCTGTTTGAAGGAAATTCCTGTTTGGCGATGACAATATTATCGCCTGCTTGCCAATTGAGTCCATAGGCAACAAAGGACAAGGCTTCAGAAGTATTTTTTACCAGAGCAATATCATCACTTGAATTTGCCTTAATGAGTGTCGCAATGTTGTCCCGAAGCTGTTGTTCAGTTATTATCCAGTCAAGATACTGGCTAGCACCCATTCGAGCATTCTCATCAGCAAATAATTTGATAGTCTCACTGGTGCACACTGGCCAGGGTGAAACAGCTGCGTGATTGAGGTAGTGTATATTGTTGGCCAGATTGAAATCATTGCTAAAATTGCTCATATATTCCTGACCTGTATAAACTAAGGCTTATTTAGATGATGTCAAAATGGCAAAAAGAAAATCAGTTTAGTGTGTTTTTTGACAATAAATTGTAATTTAGACTATTATGAAGTATATAAAGTAATAAAGAAAAGGGATTTTTCTTTAATCAAAATAATAAAAAAGACTAGCTGATTAATAAAATACTGTGTTGTATATTGAAAATCCCACTTTAAATCAAATAGATACTGATTATGATAATTGTTAAAAAAGTATTCATACTTTTTTCTCTACTCTGTTTTTTATCCATACCTGATGCTTTTTCAGCCTCTACTGCGGATTATTTAAAACAACTTGAGTTAGAGGCAAATGATGAAGTTGATGAGCTGCCTGTTATTTTAAACTCAACAGAGCCCCAAAGTACTGCCGGGATCGGAGCGCCTTCCAATGATACAGTGCTGATTCAGGGGGAAAAAGAGCTTGTTAATAATTTACATAGTTTTGAAAAGGTAATGAAAGTGACTTATCCCGAAAGCTATAATTTATATGAACAATTAACAGTAGAGCAAAAAAACAGCATTTATGATGATTTTGTCATCCATGAACGTCTGTATAATTCATCGGTAAAAATCATATCAAGCTATTTGAGCTCACACTAAGCTAAGCTTAAATCAATAATGAGGTATTTGAATGTCATCAGTTTTAAATAAAGTATTTTTTTTTATTGGTTTAGGGAGCATTCTTTGTCCTTTGACCTATGCCCAGGATGTTAATATCAGCAAAAACATTCCTTATATTGATGTAGAGTATAAAAATAATATTATTCGCATTGAACGAAATCAAAATACTAAAAATATGCTCAGGGGTGGTTTTAGCAAAACCTCTAGACATTGTCCACCGTTTTGTGTACAACCAATAAAGGTTGCGCCTGGTGTGGACACTGTAGGGGAGCTGGAAGTGGTTGACTTTATTGCCAATGACTTAAAATATAAAACAGGTCTGTTAATCGATGCCAGAACTTCCAGTTGGCACAAAAAAGGTACCATTCCTGGCTCAGTTAATGTGCCGTTTACTGTTTTTGCTTTGGATGAAAGTGATCCGCAGTTGCTTGATACCATGCTTATGCTAGGTGTCAAACGCAAGTCAACATCTGAGGAAGATGATGGTTTCTGGAGTTGGGTATCAAATGATGGTGAGAATAAAAATAAAAATTGGGATTTTTCTAATGCAAAAGATTTAGTTTTATGGTGCAATGGTCTCTGGTGCGGGCAATCGCCCCGGGCTATAAAAAGTTTACTTAGCAAAGGATACCCGGCAAATAAAATTAAATATTTTAGGGGTGGAATGCAAACCTGGCTTATTTTAGGTTTGACTGTCGTGAAACCTTAGTTTATTCATAACAATACTATTTTTTTAAAAACAACGTGTACAATTTTGGAGGATATAAATGGCAGATTTATTTGATGATGAATGGATGAAATCATTTCAGGCTATCTGGAATGCTGACCCAGGACTAAAAGACGCTTTAGCTGAACTGGGTTTTAACTCAGTGATTGGCTATGGTATGCCCAGTGAAGATACAGCACGAGGCTTTATTGATATACAAAATGGTGAGGTGGTTAGTGCAGGCAGCTATGATGGCCAGGAGTTGAGCTGGGATATTAGAGCTGATCAAAAAAACTGGGATAAATGGTTGAGTAAGGGAATTGGTATGGCCGGCATGGGCATGGCTGTTACCACAGGTAAAATGAAATTTAAAACCGGTGACTTTAAGGCAATGATTAAAGATCCAAGAATGGCAGGTCCATTTATTAAGAGCTTTGAAGCTATGGGTAAAGTCTAGTTACTTTATCTGTTTCAAGTATCAGGGAATTATTTTCTAATTGATAGAGAATAATTCCCTTTTTTCTTTACAACTGAATTAAATTTGAAAATTCACTATATTATACTAAATTAATATAAAGGGTGATTATTTACTAAGAACAAAGTACAATGGCTGGTTTTTCTTATTCCCGTCCTGTGAGGCCCATTGTTAATGTCATCCGATCCTAATTCCACTTCTTTATCTTTTGCTTCACTTGATTTAACACCTGCAATTTTACAGGCAGTGACTGAATCTGGTTATACATCTCCGTCTGAAATTCAGGCGCAAAGTATTCCTCACCTTCTGGCTGGTAAAGATATTATTGGCCAGGCGCAAACAGGGACAGGTAAAACTGCAGCTTTTGCATTACCTATCTTATGCAATATTGAAGTGAGTCTAAAACGTACTCAAGTTCTGGTGTTAGCGCCAACACGTGAATTAGCGATTCAAGTTGCTGAAGCCTTTCAAACCTACGCAAAGCATTTACCAAAAATTAATATTGTGCCGGTATATGGCGGTGCTCCTTATAGTGAACAATTACGAGGTCTGAAAAAAGGAGCACATATTGTGGTTGGCACCCCTGGCCGAGTGATGGATCATATTCGTAAACGTTCGCTTAACTTGGGGAATTTACAGACTCTGGTACTTGATGAAGCAGATGAAATGCTGCGTATGGGCTTTATTGATGATGTGGAATGGGTATTAGAACAAACACCTGATTCACGACAAATTGCCTTATTTTCGGCCACTATGCCAACGGTTATACGTCGCATTGCACAAAAGTATCTGGTTGAACCGGAAATGATTAAAGTGGTTACCAAAACAGTCACTGCTGCAACGATTCGCCAGCGTTTCTGGCGGGTATATGGAGCCAGTAAACTGGATGCGCTCACTCGCATTCTTGAACTTGAAGATCATGATGCAATGCTGGTGTTTGTTAATACTAAAAATATGACTCTGGAACTGGCAGACCAACTACAAACTCGTGGTTTTGCTTGTGAAGCACTTAATGGTGACATTCCGCAAAATAGTCGTGAACGAATTGTTGAACGGCTTAAACGAGGGCGTTTGGATGTTTTGATCGCCACCGATGTAGTTGCCCGTGGTTTAGATGTACAGCGCATTAGTCATGTGGTTAACTATGATGCTCCTCGAGATAATGAATCCTATGTCCATCGTATTGGTCGTACTGGACGTGCAGGGCGTTCAGGTGAAGCGATTCTATTTGTTTCTCGTCGTGAAACGCGTTTATTAAAATCGATTGAACGTACGACAAAACAAGTGATCACCGAAATGGAAATTCCTTCGGTGAAACGCATCAATGAATTGCGCATAGCCCGTTATAAAAAAACCATTTTAAGCACGATTGAAAAATTAAAAAATAGTAAAGATTATGCTGTTTTCAGCCAACTGATTAATGAATTAAATGAAGCAGAACAAGTCGAGATGGTTGATATTGCAGCCGCATTGGCTCACATGTCCAATAATAATAAATCATTTTTATTGAACGAATCTGAATTTAAACATTTAAAAGATAAGAAAAAATTTGATGATTCATTTGAAGAACGTAGCAGCAGGAAACAGCGTGGTGAGCGAAAGAAAAAACCATTACTGGCTACTAAGGCAACACCCTTAAAAGATATGCCCGATGTGCAAATGAAACGTTACCGGGTTGAAGTGGGTTATGATCATGGGGTTAAACCAGGTAATATTGTCGGTGCCATTGCTAATGAAGCAGGGCTTGATAGCAAAATGATTGGCCAAATTGAGATATTTGATGGTTATTCCGTGGTTGATCTGCCGGATGGTATGCCCAAGGATGTCTTTCATGATCTGCAAAAAGCATGGGTTTGCCAGCAACAATTAAAAATTACTGCATTTTCAGGTGCTTCCGGAGGCGTTCAGGAAAAAGCGGGTAAAGCATTCAAAAGCAATAGTGGTAAAGGGCGTAAAACGAATAATCGTGCACATCAGCAACGTAAGCGGAAAGAAAAATAAACCTTTACTGGATGATAATAAGATAATTTAAAAAATGTCATCATTATCATCCGATAAAATTGATTGTATATATTCCTGACGTATTTTCTTTCTTTTTAATAGCTTACTCTGAGCTGCATCCGGTAGATCTGTGAGCAGGATAATATGCTTATCAAGTAAAACATCGATTAAATCTTCCAGAACCCTGATAAATTCAGAGTCAGACTGACTCAATATATGGTTAGTGTAGTCGCTATAATCAGTGCTTTGCAAAAAATCAATGATTTCTTTATTGTTGACATGAAGCTCTTCCTGGGCGTCCTCCTGCTGTTCATTAAAAATACCGATAATTTTTTTGTTACTGTCTCTTTTGATAAAAGGCACAAAAAATACCTCCTGATGTCTTGCAAATAGAATAATACATAATGTGGCAGGTTGCTTGTTTTTTTCAATATAGCATAATAGAATTAAAAAGATGACCTGTTTCTCAGGTTTTATTTTGATTCTGGAACTATGTCAAAAAAATTTAATACAAGCCTATCTGATCTTGCCAGTGGTATTAGTAAGGATCCGGACTCACAAGTCTATTGTGAAAAATGCCTGGATGATCCTCTACTAGAATGTTTGCTTATTATCACTAAGTTGCACCACAGTCCCAGAACGGTGGATGAACTGGTTTCTGGTTTACCTTTGGTCAATAATAAACTCACCCCGGAATTATTCATCAGGGCAACTAAACGCGCCAATCTGGAAAGTAAAATTGTATACCGCCCGATAAAACGTATCCCAGCCCTGGTTTTACCGGTTATTTTAGTGCTCGAAGATAATCAGGCCTGTATTCTTGAACAAATTGATTTAAAGACTAATCAGGCGAAAATAATACAGCCGATCGCTGATGAACATACCAGTCTGACAATTTCTATTGATGATTTAACTGAGTTTTATTCGGGCTATGCTTTTTTTATTAGTGAGGAATTTCAATTTGATTCACGCTCCCCAGAGGTTCTGTTAACGCATAAGAAACACTGGTTTTGGGGAACCATCTGGAACTCAGCTAATATCTATCGTGACGTTTTACTCGCATCACTATTTATTAACTTATTTGTCATTGCCAATCCCTTATTTGTGATGAACATCTATGATCGGGTGGTGCCTAATAATGCGATTGAAACACTCTGGGTGATGGCTACAGGTGTCAGTATTGTTTTTTTGTTCGATTATATTCTGAAAATTGTGCGTGGTCATTATCTGGAAACCGCAGGTAAAAAAGCAGATATTATTCTATCTGCACTTATTTTTGAAAAAGTGATGTCTTTAAAGATGGAAGTAATGCCTGAATCAGTGGGTGCCTTTTCAAGTAATTTAAGGGAATTCGATTCTGTTAGAAATTTCTTAACTTCAGTAACTATGACTACGTTTATCGATCTACCCTTTTTTGCCCTTTTTTTAATTACTATTTCCTATGTCGCCGGGCAATTAGTGCTGATACCGATTGCCGCTGTTTTTTTGATTTTAATCTATGGTTTCTTAGTTCATTTTCCATTAAAAAAAGTAGTTGAAAGTACTTATCGTGCTAATTCACAAAAAAGTGCTACCCTGATTGAAAGTTTAAGCAGTGTGGAAACAATTAAAGCGTTTAATGCCGAAGGGATGATGCAGCGGCGCTGGGAACAGGCTGGGGGTTATATTGCCAAGCAAGGTGTTAAAGCCCGTACTTTGTCTAATTCGATAAATTATACTTCTGCCTTTATTCAGCAAATGTCTATGGTTGCTACGATTATTTTTGGTGTCTATTTAATTGCAGAAAATGAACTTACCATGGGTGCACTTATTGCAACTGTTATGTTATCTTCCCGTGCGATTCAGCCTATGGCCCAGGTGGCTAACCTGATGGCTAACTATCAGCAGACTAAAACAGCCTTATCTTCACTTAATGATATTATGGCTATGCCTGTTGAACGTGATGAAAGTAAGTCTTATATTCACCGGGCTACTTTTAAAGGTGGTATTGAGTTTAAGGATGTGAGTTTCAGTTATCCTGGCCAGGAGGAAAAAGCTCTGACCAGTATTTCCCTAAAAATAAATCCAGGTGAAAAAATTGCCTTTATTGGCCGCATTGGTTCGGGTAAAACCACTCTGGAAAAGCTGATTATGGGGCTATATTCTCCTACAGAAGGTTCAGTTAAGCTGGATGATCTTGATCTTAATCAAATTGATCCGGCTAATTTAAGACGCAATATTGGTTATGTGCCACAGGATATTAATTTGTTTCATGGTACGGTCAGGGATAATATTGCTCTTAAGGCACCTTACATTCCTGGTGTAGAAATTATTCGTGTAGCTGAAATCGCCGGTGTTGATCGTTTTGTCAATAACCATCCTGCTGGTTTTGATATGAAAGTAGGTGAGCGTGGCGAGGGGCTATCTGGAGGGCAACGGCAAAGTGTTGCTATTGCTCGAGCTTTGGTTATGTCGCCGCCGATATTGTTAATGGATGAGCCGAGTAATTCTATGGATAATGCCACTGAAGCAGAATTATTGGCAAAATTAAAATCTGAGATAAGCAATAGAACACTTATTCTTGTTACCCACCGAGCTTCGTTATTAAAATTGGTCGATAGAATAGTTGTTATTGAACATGGAGCTATTGTTGCAGATGGACCTAAGGCACAGGTCTTAGATGCTCTGAAACAGGGTAAAATCAATGTCAGATAAGTCATTAACAGAAACTTTTAAAAAAGATAATGACCCGCGTATCAAGGATAAGCCTGCAACTCTTCAGGATAGTGCCGATCTTGATTTTATTCGTAGTACTAGTGCTGCAATGCTTGAACAAACACCAAAACGTTCGCGTCTGTTACTTTATTTAATCTCTTTTATGATTGTTGTTTTAGTCTATTGGGCAAATAATGCCCCTTTAGATGAAATAGCCCGTGGTGAAGGTAAAGTCATTCCTACTCATGATGTGCAAATTGTACAGAATCTTGAAGGTGGCATAGTTGCAGAAATTCTGGTTAATGAAGGTGACCATGTTGAAAAAAATCAGGTGTTATTAAAAATTGATGATACTAATTTTGAATCATCCTTTATGGAAAGCCGGCTGCGTTATCTGGAGCTTATTGCTAAAGCAGCTCGTCTGACAGCAGAAGCTCAGGCGAGCAATAGCTTTCAGATCCCTGATCTAGTGCTTGTTGAAGCAGCAAATTTGGCCAAAAATGAACAGGCATTATTTACAGCGCATAAGCGACGCTTACAAAGTAATCTCAATGTGTTGAATAGTCAGGTAGTGCAAAATAAACAGGAAGTAAAAGAGGCTCAATCAAAAAAGAATCAAATTCAACGCAGCTACTCTCTGGCTATAAAAGAATTAAAAATTATCAAACCATTATTTAAAGCTGGTGCGGTATCTGAGGTTGATGTTATTAAACGGGAAAGGCAGGCTAATGATTTACGCGGTGAAATGGATGCTGTTAAATTATCAATTCCGCGCTTAAAATCCTCTATCCAGGAGTCAAAAAATAAAATAGAAGAGTTAAAATTACGTTTTCAGAGTGATGCCAGAGATGAATTAAATGAAGTTTCTGCTGAAATTCCAAGGATTTTGGAATCTATTGACACTCTTGAAGATAAGGTACATCGAACCCATGTACGTTCCCCTGTTAAAGGCACTATTAAACAACTTTTGGTTAATACCATCAATGGTGTTGTTCAGCCGGGTATGGATTTGGTTGAAATTGTGCCTCTTGATGATGCGCTTATTATTGAGACTAAAGTCAGACCTTCAGATATCGCTTATTTATATCCGGGCTTAAAGGCTATTGTTAAATTTACCGCTTATGATTTTGCCGTATATGGAGGCCTTGAGGCTGAAGTGATGCAGATTAGCGCAGATTCAATCACTGATGATCAGGGCGAAAGTTATTATCTGGTTAAGGTACGTACACTGAAAAACTATCTGGGTGAACAGGAGGGATCATTGCCCATAATCCCTGGAATGGTTGTCCAAGTAGATATCTTAACCGGAAAGAAAACAGTAATGGATTATTTATTAAAACCTATTTTAAAAGCAAAACAAAAGGCATTAAGTGAGAAATAAAGTCGAATAATAATGTTAAAAGTCGATTGCGATTAATAAGTAAGTGTTTTAGGCTGTTTTTATTGGGAAAATAAGCAAATACTAGTTGATTATTAGTGGTTTTATGCTAAATTTAGGCCTACTCTAAATGATTATAAATAGACTGTGGACTTATTCTTAGTGTTTATTTTATTCAGTTTCTCACCCAATTAAAATTAAACGGTTAAATTTCTATAATGAAACGAATTTTAATGACACTTGCCCTGCTTAGCAGTTCAAGTGCCTATTCTGTTACGCTGATGCAGGCGACTGAACAGGCGGTCACGACTAACCCGGAAATTCTGGAACAACTTAATCAGAAATTATCACGTGATGCAGAAATAAGACAGGCAAAAGCAGGCTATCTTCCCAGTATAGATATAAATGCCGGTTTTGGTACAGAATCATCTGACAATGGTTCCACTCGTGCCGCTAATCGTCTTAAAGGCGACTCTAATCATTCCAGTAGTATGAACCGCCAGGAAGCTGAAATTGTTTTGCGGCAAATGTTATTTGATGGTTTTGAAACCTCCAGTGAAACGGCAAGACATGAGCATCGTTCTGAATCGGCAAATTTTCAGTTAATTAACCTATCACAAGAAGTAACTATTGCGGCCATTAGTGCTTATATTAATGTATTGAGAACACAAAAACTGGTTTCTTATGCTGAAGATAATGTCAAAATCCATGAAAGAATTCATGATCAGGTCGAGTTACGCTCTTCCATGGGCGCTGATAATCAAGGCTCCCTGAGCCAGATAACCGGCCGTCTTAATTTAGCCTATGCTAATTTAGAAGCAGAGAATAATAATCTAAAAGATGCTCTGACTGAATATGAAAAAGTGATAGGTGCTATGCCTTCTGATGCTTTAGAAGAAGCATCATTTAATTTGAAATTCCCTAAAAATTATGATGAGACATTACAAAAAGCAATGGTCAATCATCCTGCTATAAAGGCTGCACAAGCTGATATTGATGCGGTTAAAATGCAGAGAAAAACATCTAAAAGTAATTATTATCCTGATGTGGAATTGCAATTGGGTAGTGAATGGGCGGATAACCAAAATGGCATCAGAGGTCATGATAATGGTCATTATGCCTTAGTTAATTTTCGCTATAATATCTATCAGGGTGGTGCAGATCAGTCTCGGATTAAGAAAGATGCCTATTTAATTAATGAAGCAAAAAGACGTTATGATGTAACCCGGCGTAAGGTTGTTAAGGCAGTTGAAATTGCCTGGAATGCTTATGAATCGTCCAATAGAAGAGCTGACTTTTTACAGAAATATGTTGATTCCACGGTCAAAACCCGTAACGCTTATGAGCAGCAATTTCGGATTGGAGAACGTACTTTGCTGGATTTGTTAAATACTGAAAATGAAATATTTTCTGCGCACTCTGAAAATATTAAAAATCAGTATGAAAATATTGTTGCCCGCTATCGAGTAATAGACTCGATGGGAATTTTATTGCGTGAAATGCAATTATCAGTGGTTAATGAAGAATCTTTAAATTCTGAACATATCATTAAAGCAAAAACTGCTGAAAAAAAATAGGTTGTTATTATTACGTGAATATTTTTGTTTATTCGGAAAACAAAGAAATAACGGAACATTTTGTTAATGAGTTTTCTTCAACAGAATATTCGGTAAACTATTTTTCCTCATTAGAATCATTAGTTACTACCATTGAAAATGAAGCAATTGTTAATCTGATTTATCATTTAGGTGTTTATGTTGATGAATCTGAACTGGTCTCATTGCAACAGCGTTATAAAGAAAAATTAAATACCCTGGTACTAACGAATACGCCCTATCCTGAACAGGGCGTACGTCTACTTGGTCACAATATACGTGGTTATGCAAATAGTTATCTGGAGCATGACAAGCTGATGACTGCTGTTGCTGTTATTCAACAGGGAGAAGTATGGGCAGGCAGCTCATTAATTCACTATATGTTGACCAGGGCAGCGGCAATGTTCGCTGAAGCGCCTGCTGAGGAAGAGGAATATAACAATCATCTTGTTTTTGATATGCTAACATCCAGAGAACAGCAAATTGCCCAGAAAATTTTACTTGGCTTACAAAATAAAGTAATTGCGGATAAGTTATCCATTACTGAACGAACTGTGAAGGCTCATCTTAGTACGATTTATAAAAAATTATCAGTTCGTAATCGTTTAGAGCTTACCTTAAAACTCCAACAGGCTGATCGCCGTAGTTTGAGCTGAAAATAGTTTATTTATCCTTTCTTATAGTATTTTGCAAATCTGCACGTGCCCATCTAAATTAACATAGCTATTGAGTCCACTCTTTTTATCTGTGCAAAACTTGCTTTGTACAAACAGTTGCCCACAAAAATAGTAAAACTAAACACCTTTCACAATCCGTTACTCAAGAATAGTCTCACCCCATAAGCGTTACTATTGTACTAAGGTACAATAGTATTCTATTTCCAGAGTCTTATACTGTGATCAACTAGGGGATCTTTTCCCCGCAGGTATTCAATTTCCCCCAGAGGTGAAAAATGGCACAATCTATAGGTCAGGTTATATTTATATCCGGTGATGTTAAAGCAATTGACAGTTCTGGTAATGAACGGGTACTGGACATTAACTCAATGGTTTATCTGGGTGAAACGATTATTACAGCGGGAGTGGATAGTCGAATACTGCTTAAAATGGGTAATGATCAGTCTATTACTATGGGGCGTAATGACAAGCTTACATTGGATGGTGATATTTATGATCCCACGAATGTATCTGCTGAAGAAAATATTGCCTCGGTGGAAAGTATACAGGAAGCCTTACTTAATGATCCGAATTTTGATCCTGCTGATTTAGAAGCGACAGCCGCAGGTGGTAATGCTGCCAGTGACAGTTCAGCCGAGCCTGTCGTGATCACCCATAATCAGCAAAATGTTGAATTTGATTTTCTTGATACTCAGGGGATTACACCTGCTGACAATGCAGTTGATGCTTTTATCGCAAATGATGGCACATTAGTTGAAAATACAGCTGCAACACTCAGTCTTTCTGGTGCTACTGCGACTCGTGAAGGTAATTCGGTCGAATATACCTTATCCCTGACCCGCTCCGCAATTAGTGACATGGTTGTACAAATTACTATTTCAGAAATCACCACTAATGGTGATGTTGAAGCAAAAGTTATTAATGTTGTTATTCCTGCAGGACAGACAAAAGCCAGTTTTATTATTGATAATGTTGATGATGCTATTAAGGAAAATCCTGAAGATTATCAAGTCTCTATCAGTAACAATAGCAATGGTGGATTTGACCTTGTTGCTATTGGTAATGGGTCAGTTACTACAGAGATTACTGATGAAAGTGATCCTTATAATCCTGACAACGAGAATCAGGAGAACACTAAAGATCTGGGGACAATACTATCAATTTCCGGTGATATCCTGGTGCTGGAAGGTGAAGATGCCAGCTATAAAATCTATGCGACCAATGCACCACTGGAAACAATGATTATTGATGTGCAAATTACTAATGTTACGACTAATGGTGATATTGTAGAAGAAACCATTCAGGTGACAATTCCTGCCGGTGAAATTGAATCCCTGCCTTTTACTATAGCCAATGTAAAAGACGATATTGCTGAATCTCCTGAAGATTATAAACTTACTATTGTAGGAAATACTGATGGTGGTTTTGAAGAAGTTGGACTGGGGCGTTCAGAACTGACCACCACGATTATTGAAACAGGAGGCGTGCCTGCGCCTGCACCTGATCCGGAAGAACCTGCACCAGTTGAGACACAGACAAATTTAAGCCTGTCCGGTTCAAGTGCAACTGAGGAAGGAAATGCCGTTACATATACTCTGTCACTGACCAGTGCTGCACTAGTAAATATGGATGTAGAAGTGACTATATCTAATATCACCACTAATGGTGATATTGTAGAACAAGTTATTGTTGTGACTATCCCCGCAGGGCAGACTTCTATTAGCTTTGATGTGGCTAATATTGATGATGCGATTAAAGAAAATCCAGAAGACTATAAAGTGGCTATCAGCAATTATAGCAATGGCGGTTATGATGTCGTTGTAGTGACTAATGCTCAAGTAATTACCACTATTACGGATGAAAATCTGCTTAGCCCTGAAAACCCTTCAAATCCAGCGGATGAAGGTACAACATTAAGCCTTTCTGGTGCTGCTGCAACTGAAGAAGGTAATGCAGTAACCTATACTGTCTCAGTGACTAATGCACCTTTAACAGATATGGATGTAGAAGTGACTATATCCAATATCACTACTGATGGTGATATTGTTGAAGAAGTCATTGTTGTGACTATTCCTGCAGGCCAGACACAGGTAACTTTTGATGTTGCTAATGTGGATGATGCCATTAAAGAAAACCCTGAAGACTATAAAGTGGCCATTACCGGTAATACGGATGGTGGTTATGAAGTTGTTGCTCTGGGCAGTACAGAGGTCACGACAACGATTACAGATGAAAATATTTATCAGCCTCAGGATCCGACTAATCCGGCCGATACTGCTATAGTCAGCCTGGTGGGTCCGGCTTCGGTTACTGAAGGTGATACTACAACGCCTTATACGCTGAGTATTGATCAAGCGCCAGGTGATGTCAGTAGTGCCATTACCGTGACCTTTAGCTATAGCGGTGTGGCAGTGGACGGTACTGACTTCACCGGTGTGGCCAGTGTCGATATTCCAGCGGGTAGTAATAGTACCACCTTTACTCTTGATACCCTGGATGATGTGCTGGCGGAAGGGGCTGAAACATTTAATATTGCTATTGACAGCATTACGGACAGTAATTTTGAGCTTATTGCTGCGCATGCCAGCAATAATAATGTCGATACCACCATTAATGACGATGCTACTCTAGGCACTACAGAACCGACAACAGAAACTGCTATGGTCAGCCTGACCGGGCCGGCCTCAGTGACCGAAGGTGATGCAACAACACCTTATACGCTGAGTGTTGATCAGCCGGCGGCTGATGTCAGCAGTGCCATTACGGTGACTTTTAGCTATAGCGGTGTGGCTGTGGACGGTACTGACTTCACTGGTGTGGCCAGTGTCGATATTCCAGCAGGCAGTAATAGTACCACCTTTACTCTTGACACTCTGGATGATGTGCTGGCGGAAGGTGCAGAAACTTTTAATATTGCTATTGACAGCATTACGGACAGTAATTTTGAGCATATTGCCGCACATGCCAGCAATAATAATGTCGATACTACCATTAATGACGATGCTACTCCAGGCACTACAGAACCGACAACAGAAACTGCTATGGTCAGCCTGACCGGGCCGGCCTCAGTGACCGAAGGCGATACTACGACACCTTATACGCTGAGTGTTGATCAGCCGGCGGCAGATGTCAGCAGTGCCATTACCGTGACCTTTAGCTATAGCGGTGTGGCTGTGGACGGTACCGACTTTACCGGTGTGGCCAGTGTTGATATTCCAGCGGGTAGTAATAGTACCACCTTTACTCTTGATACCCTGGATGATGTGCTGGCGGAAGGTGCAGAAACTTTTAATATTGCTAT